>Ga0308157_10007976_pt1 | contig 12155 bp, 13 predicted proteins | sample PhyBR1_FD_201035 | JGI IMG/M metagenome (GOLD analysis project Ga0308157, IMG submission 201035) | Phyllosphere microbial communities from UC Gill Tract Community Farm, Albany, California, United States - DLSLB.R1 | ecosystem: Host-associated > Plants > Phyllosphere > Unclassified | place: USA...
CAGCGGCAAGGTGGTACGCTCTGCCGTGGCCGAGGTACCTGCGAAGGGTCGAGACACCATGGGTGTGCTGTTCGCCCGGACGTCCGAGAAGGACCGCATCCTCGCAATCGCCCGCAACGAAGAGCGGGGCCTCGTCGAAGACGAGGCGGCGGCATCCGATGGCGATGCCCCCGAGACGGCCACTGACACTGACCCGAGCCCTGAGGAAACAGACGCATGAGCACAGTAGCCGACAAGCTGGCGAAGAAGTCCACGCGCAAGACCGGTGGAAAGCAGGTTCGCCTGCGTCTGGTCTACATCGACTTCTGGTCGGCCGTGAAGCTCTCCTTCCTGGCGGCGGTCGCACTCGCGATCGTGACGATGGTCTCGTTCTTCCTCATCTACCTGGTTCTGCAGGCGACGGGATTGCTGGCCGGCGCCGACGGCTTCGTCGACGAGATCACTGACGGCGGCATCTCGCTCGCGTCGATGATGGGACTCCCGCAGGTGATGGCGTTCGCAGCGGTCGTCTCGATCCTGAATCTCATCGTGTTCACCGTGCTCGGTGCGGTGGTGGCGGGTATCTACAACCTCGCGGTGAAGGTGACCGGCGGTCTGCTCGTCGGCTTCATGTCGAACTGACGGCCAGACGGTCGCGGCGATCGAAAGAAGGGCGGATGCTTCGGCATCCGCCCTTCTTCGTCACACGACCCCGCTGGTTCCGAGCAGAGTGCCGATGAGCCAGGTGGCCGCCAATGCCAGCGCGCCGCCCACCACGAGACGGACGGATGCGCGCAGCGGCGACGCCCCGCCGATCCGTGCCGAAATCGTGCCCGTAACGGCGAGAGCGATGAGAACACTGACGAATGTCACCGGCACGCGCCACTCGGGCGGCGGAAGAAGGATGGCCAGCAGGGGCAGTACCGCGCCGAGTGTGAATGCGATCGCCGATGAGATCGCGGCGTGCCACGGATTCACCAGGTCGTCCTGGTCGATTCCGAGTTCTACCTCGAGATGCGCGGCGAGAGCATCGTGCTCGGTGAGCTCGACCGCGACCTGCCGCGCGGTGGTGTCGCTGAGTCCGCGCTGCCGATACAGATCGGTGAGCTCGTCGAGCTCTTCATCGGGGAGGGTGCGCAGCTCTTCGCGCTCCTTGTGGATGAGTGCGCGCTCGGTGTCGCGCTGACTGCTCACCGAGACGTACTCGCCGAGAGCCATCGAGATCGCACCACCGACGAGCCCGGCCAGCCCAGCGATCAGCAGTGCTGCATTGTCGGTCGTCGCACCGGCGACGCCGACGACCAACGACGCCACCGAAACGATGCCGTCGTTGGCACCGAGAACTCCGGCGCGCAGCCAGTTCAGCTTCTGGCCGAGGCCGGCTCGATGCGGCTCGCCCGCGTGTGCAGTCTCACTCATGACCCCATCATCGTGCACGGTAGGGAAAACCAGAACTCACCTGTCTGGCTGACTCGGTGTCGGCGCCCTGGGCCTGCGGCCTACCTTTGAGGCATGACCACTCAGACTGTTCCTTCCGCAGCGACGGAGAAGCCGCGCACCTCACCGCCGTTGCGGGTGTTCTTGACCTCCCTGCATCTGGCGGCGCTCGGCATCATCGGCGCTGCGGTGATCGGCATCCTCACTGCGATGCTCGCCACGGGCGTCGTCATGGTCTTCATCCTCGGGATCGGCCTCATCATCCTGGCGGGTCTCGTCTACGCGCTCTACGGCGTCGGCTGGTTCGAGGTCGCACGCGTTCGTGGTCTGTACGACCTCGACATCCCCGACCTCGAGCCCCGGCGCCGCGGGCGTCCCGGCTTCGGCGGGTGGCTGCGTTCGCTCGGGCGCCAGAGCATCGACGGGCGCATGTGGCGGGCTGTCGCGAACTTCTTCATCGCTGCAGTGCTCGGCGCCATCGTCATCCGGCTCTTCTGGGGGATCGTGTGGTCGGCGATCTATGCCTTCACCCCCCTGTTCGCCTCGGGTGAGGTGGCGGCGCCGTTCGGGAACACGATCGCGTCAGGATGGGCACCGCTCATCGGCATCCTCGGTGTCCTTGCAGCGGCCGCGGGCATCATCGGTCTCGCACTGCTGCATCGTGTCATCGCACGGGGCCTGGTCGTTCCCAGCCGTGCGGCAGAACTCACCGAGCGCGTCCGCACGACGTCTGCACAGCGCGAGGGCGCTGTTCGTGCAGCTGATGTGGAGCGCACTCGGATTGAGCGCGACCTGCATGACGGCGTCCAGCCACGGCTGGTTTCGGTCGGGATGACCCTGGGGCTAGCGCAGCAGAAGATCGACAACGACCCCGCTGCCGCGAAAGAACTGATCTCCGAGGCGCACACCTCGACCAAGGCCGCCATCACCGAGCTGCGACAGCTCGCCCGCGGCATCCACGCATCTGTTCTGGATGACCGGGGACTGGATGCTGCGCTCTCCGCCCTCGCGAGCCGGTCGCACATCCCGGTGAACCTGGATGTGCGCATGGACGGCCGCTGCAGTCGTGACGCGGAAGCGGCGGTGTACTTCTCGATCGCTGAGTCGCTGACGAATGCGGCCAAGCATTCCCGTGCCAGCGAGTGCAGGGTGGTCGTCAGGCGTCGCGAAGGCGGCACGCTGTGGGCCCGCGTCGAAGACAATGGTTTGGGCGGCGCGCAGGTGCAGCCCGGCGGTGGCCTCGACGGCATATCGAACAGGGTGCTGGCGGCCGGTGGAACGTTCCGCATCGACAGCCCGCAGGGCGGTCCGACATCGCTGGAGGTGAGCGTGCCATGCGCATCCTGATCTGTGAGGACTCCGTGCTTCTGCGCGAAGGTCTGGTTCGTCTGCTGGAGGATGCCGGCCACACCGTGGTCGCCGCCCTCCCCGACACCGAGGGGCTGACCGAGACGGTCTCGACGCTCGACCCCGAGCTCTGCATTCTGGATGTGAGGCTTCCACCGACGTTCACGGATGAGGGCATCCGGGCGGCGCTCGGGCTGCGCAAGACCCACACCGGCCTGCCGCTGCTGGTTCTGTCGCAGTACGTCGAGGAGCGTTACGCGAGTGACCTCATCGCGGCTGACGGCGGGCCCCTCGGGTACCTGCTGAAGGATCGGGTCGCCGACGTGGCTGAGTTCGTCGCTTCGGTCGAGCGGATCGCCGAAGGAGCATCGGTGCTCGATCCCGAGGTCGTCGCGCAGCTGCTGACCAGACGCAATCGCGATGACCGGATGCTGCGACTGACCGAGCGGGAACGCACCGTACTCGCGCTCATCGCAGAGGGGAAGTCGAACCAGGCGATCGCCGGGCTGCTGTTCCTCTCGCCGGCGAGCGTGGAGAAGAACATCACGTCGATCTTCCAGAAGCTGGGCTTCGAGCAGGACGAGTCGGGTAACCGGCGCGTGCTCGCGGCGCTGGCGCATATCGAGAACACCGGCGGACCGTCGTCGACGGGGAGCCAATCATGAGTTTCGAGAACGATGACAGGAGCAGACCGATGAACGATCAGTCGCCGACCAATGAGTCGCAGCAGGGTCAGGGCGGGCATGATGTACCGCTGACTCCCCCGCCGACCCCGCCGGTTCAGCAGACCCCGCCGTCTCCGCGGGAATCAAGCGGATCGGGCGCACGTGCAGCAGCGATAGCGATCGCCGCGGTCGGCGGCGTGGTGCTGCTCGCCGCCGGCGGGAATGCAGCATTCGCAGCCGTGCACGATGTCTCGTCCGCTTCGCGGTCGGAGAGTGCCGACACCCGGAGCGCTGACGCCGACGGTGTAACGAGCATCAGAGTCGACGTCAGTGCGAGTGACGTCACCACGCGCTTCGGCGATGTGGACGAGGCGACTCTCGAGCTCAGTGGCAGTCGCAGCGGTGACTGGCGGCTCGACCGCGAGGGTGATCAGCTGATCGTACGCAGCCCCGATCGCGGGTTCGGATCGTGGTTCGGTGGAGACTGGTTCGGCAGATGGTTCGATGACGACTCGAGAGCAGTGCTGACTCTGCCGGAGAGTCTCGAGGGAGACGACCTGGATGCGGAGTTCTCGTTGAGCGCCGGCAGTCTCGAGATCGAGGGATCGTACGGAGAGGTCGGCATCGATATCGGGGCGGGTGACGTCCGTATGGAGGGATCCGCGACGTCGATCGATACCGACGTCAGTGCTGGGCGCGCCGATCTGGTGCTCGCTGACGTGGAGTCGGCCGACTTCAGCCTCTCGGCCGGTGACGTGTTCGCCGAACTCGTCGACACTGCACCGCAATCGGTGCGTATCGATGTGAGCGCCGGATCACTCGAGTTGACGGTACCGGATGAGACGTACAGCGTGACGCAGGATGTGAGCGCCGGATCCCTGGATAACGGGCTGAACACCTCGGTGGATTCTCGCAACAAGATCGACGCCACCATCTCGGCCGGCAGTGCGATTCTGCGCGCGGGAGATTGAGCGGCTTCGATTCGGATTTTCCGTCGATCTCCGGTAAAGTCTTGGAGGTTGACGGGGCTATAGCTCAGGCGGTTAGAGCGCTTCACTGATAATGAAGAGGTCCCAGGTTCAAGTCCTGGTAGCCCCACGTTTCCTCTTTGAGGATTCACCCCTCACGGGGCCTTAGCTCAGTTGGTAGAGCGCCTGCTTTGCAAGCAGGATGTCAGGAGTTCGAATCTCCTAGGCTCCACAGGTTCACCCCGGTCCGACATCGTCGGCCGGGGTTTTCCTTTGCCTGACAAGCGTTGGTCAGTGACGATTCCTCACGCACCTGTATGGTCGTGCGCGGTGCGACGGTTCGAGAACACAGCCGTAGACTCGAGTCGCTGCCGAGCTGTCGGAGATCCGCAGCGAACGAGGCTGCTTGCAGCGTGCGGAGCGTTGGGACACATGGCACGAACGAACTCAGTGGGCTTCTGGGACGCGGTCGAACTCCTCTCCGACCGGGGCAAGCCGGTGGTGCATCCGAAACAGTCGGTGCGAAGCATTTCGTTTCCGGTTGCGATCATCTCGCTCACCACCCTCGCCATCGCGACTCTCCCATTGATGCTGCTGGACCCCGACCGGGCAGATGGCTTGCCTATGCTGCTCTCGCTCTTCCTCTTCCCGATGATCGCCGGAGGCTTGATCATCGAGCTTGTCGTGCTCTGCAAGCTACGGCAGCAGGAACCTTTCTGGACGCTGTTGTGGTGGCCGATCGGCGTTCTGCCGGCAGGTCTCCTCGCCATGAGCATCGGACCGATACTCGCTCACCCTGACTACTTCGACGTGACGAGTTTCGCGAGTGCCGCCGGGGTCATGCTCACGTTCGCGTTGTTGGTCTTCCTTGCCCTCCTACTCAGTTTCGTGTTCTGGGCGTTGGTCGTGTTTCCCCTACGAATGCTGGGTCTGGCAGCGTTCGATGCCATTCGCGGTGAACGCGTCGCGGCGTTCCGGGTATATGTACCGCTCATTCTTCTTGCGATCCCTGCCATCGCCCTGTTGGTCGTTGGCAGCCTTGGCGATCTCGAGGCCAACAGGGCAGTGATCGTGCACATCGTTTTGGCGCTGCTCGGCATTCCTGGTGACTACGAGATCGTTTGGGAGCCGGGACTGTGGATCGTGCGCGGAATCATGATCGCGCTGATCGGGAGCGCGATCTGGGCGCGTGTGGCGTCGGGTGCGCGCAGAAAGCGGAGCATCGGCGAAGGGTAGGACGCGAGGGAGGCGCTCTTCGGGGGAAGCCGGGCCGATCGACACGAGTTGCTGAGAGTATTTCGGTATGGCAAGTCGAACGTCCCCGCGGCGCCGCTCACTGCTCTGGCTGTGGGTGGCGCTCGGACTCGTCGTCGCCGTCATTGCGGGATTCGTCCTCGACTACGGATTGTCTGCGGCCGGCACGCAGCGCGCTGAACAGAATGCGCTCGAGCTCGTCGATCGGATCGACCAGGATCGAGGGCAGGTGCTCGATGCGGTCGATTCGGCCACAGCCGGGTTCGACGATGTCGTCACGCCCGTGCACGCATGGTCACAAGTCGACTGCGGCATCACCACTGAAACCAGCAATGCCGACGGACCGAGCACCGTTATGGGGTACCTTCAGTCCTGCCGAACGTCGGTCCACCGCGTCTACGCGCTCCCTCCGGCAGGAGACAGCGCCGCGGGAGCGGCCGTCCTCGTCGGTGGAGAAGCACTGAGTTCGGAGGAGGGCTGCGAAGTGTCCATCCTGCGCAGCGTCGAGATCGATGATGAAGCGACAGGCGACACGTGGAACACCACCGACCTGACCTGGATCGATACGTCCGGTGAGCCGATGGACGAGTACGAGACCTGTGCGCTCCCGGAACCCGGCGAGGTGCTCAGTCAGGTGACGGTGGATGAGTCCCGCACCGAACGCTACTACTTGGTGCTGCGCGTTGTGAATCAAGGAGACGTCGTCGGTATCGGCTGCGGTGGTGGACAGTTCCTCGGGTTCGGTTCCTGCTCGACTCCCCCGCCCGGTGCTCCCTATCTTCCGTGAGTAGCTCCGGGTGACGCCTGTGATCTAGCCAGAGATGCGGCCGCCACGGCCTGTGGCGTCAGCGCTCCCCTTCGACCAGGTCGGCCAGTGCTGAGGTGACGGAACCCCAGCCGTCGTGAAAACCGAGCTTCTCGTGGTGGTCCCGGGCGGCGGCATCCCCGTGACGGACGATCGCACGATAACGAGTGCCATCAGGATGCAGGTCGAGCAGGATCTCGGCTGTCATGGCGACGGGGGCAGGAGAATTCGGGCGCCAGGCGCTGGTGATCGCGTTCGTGAACACCAATCGGCGGCCCTCGTCGACGACGAGGAAGATGCCGTCGGTGTGCGGAACGAAGGTCTCGCCGTCGTCGCTCATCTGGGTGATGAAAGCCCCGCCGGCGCGAGGCTCGAGAGCATCGATGCGCGCAACGGACGGTGCCGGCACCCACCACTTCTGAAGCTGTGCGGCATCAGTCCACGCACGCCAGATGCTCTCGGGCGAGGCACGGATGATGCGCTCGATGCTCAGGTCGAGTGCGGGGTCGAACGTGCGGTCGGTCATGGGGTCTCCTCAGGTCGCGCATCGGTCTGGTCTGCTGCAGAGTCTTGCTGCGTCACGAACTGCTCGAGGCGATCGGTTCGCTCGTCCCACATCTCGCGATGTGTTGAGAGCCAGGTGTCGATCGCAGCGAACCTGTCGCGGTTGAGCGTGCAGGTCCGCACCCGTCCGGTCTTCGAGGTGCGGATGAGCCCGCTCGTCTCCAGCATCCGTACGTGCTTCATGAACGACGGCAGCGTCATCGAGAACGGTCGTGCCAGGTCGCCGACGCTGGTGGGACCGCGACCGAGACGCTGCAGCATCCGCCTGCGGGTCGGATCGGCCAGCGCAAGGAACAGGTCGTCAAGATCACGTTGCTTAGCCACAAGGCAAAGTATTGCGCACCTCGTCAGTTAGCGCAAGAGCAAAGTATTCCTGAGAGGTCAGCGCGACCCGCCACCCCAATTTCCTATAGCATTTGAGTACCACTCACGTCGTGCAAGGAGGAACCATGGGTCTGCGGATCGTTGTCGGGTCGGATGATGCCGGATTCGACTACAAGGAGCGACTGAAGGCGGACCTGCTCGCCGATGACCGGGTGGACAGCGTCACCGACGTGGGTGTCGACGCCGACGGACACACGAACTACCCGACGATCGCCACCACGGCAGCGGAGCAGGTGGCCGCGGGGGACGCAGACCGCGCGCTGCTCATCTGCGGCACGGGACTCGGCGTGGCGATCGCAGCCAACAAGGTGAAGGGCATTCGCGCCGTCACCGCGCACGACTCGTTCAGCGTCGAGCGTTCGGTGCTCTCGAACGACGCCCAGGTGCTGTGCATGGGTCAGCGCGTGGTCGGCATCGAGCTCGCCCGCCGCCTCGTGCGCGAGTGGCTCGGATATACCTTCGACCCGTCCAGCGCCTCCAACGACAAGGTGCAGGAGATCTGCGCCTACGAAGAGGCTTGATCTGCCGTTACTGCTCGTCCTTCAATGAGCGCTCCAGCACGTTCCTGATGTGCTGCTCCATCGCCTTCTGCGCCTGCTGAGCATCACCGGTCTCGAACGCGGCGATGATCGCCTCGTGCTCGCCGATCGCCTCTTGCACATCGGTGACTCCGCGGTGCATCGCCTGACGAAGACGGTGCAGCTGGGCGCCGAGGTTGTCGGTCATCTCCATCAGGTACCGGTTGCCGCTGTGGCGGAAGATCACCTGGTGGAAGTCGTGATCGCGCGCGTAGTACTCGGCAGGGAGAGCGGGATCGTCGCGACCGGCATCGATCGACGAGATGATCGCCTCGCCGGCGGCGCGGTGGCGTTCGTGCGCGATATGCAGCTCGGGAAGCAGGTCATCCTGCGCTGACTCGGCTGCGAGCAGCGCGGCCGTTCCCTCCAGCATCTCCCGTGCCCTGACGAGCTCGACCATCTGCTCCGGCCCGAGCGGCGGCGCGACGCGGTATCCCTTGAGCGCCTCGCGCGTGACCAAACCAGTGCGCTCGAGCTGCACGAGAGCCTCGCGGACAGGCGTCGGAGAAACGCCCAGCTGACGCGCGATGGTGTCGATCGACAGACGGGTTCCCGGCTCGGTCTCGCCTCGCAGCAGCAGCTCGAGGATGCTGTCGTACACGTCATCGCGGAGCCCGCGTCGAGCGATATTGGTGGTGTTGAAAGCGAAGCCGTTCACAGGTCCTTCCCAAAGGTGGGGTGCGTACAGAGTATCTGTGTCAGGCCTCGAAGGTGCGCAGCACCGTGGCTGCGACCAGAGCAAGGGAGACAGCACCGGGATCAGGCGTTCCTACCGCCTTCTCTCCGTGCGCTCGCGCACGCCCCATTCGCGGCAGCAGATCGGCCGTCTTCTGGGCGGCATCCTCGGCTGCCTCGGTGGCCGCGCGCCACGCCTCGACGACGTCGCCGCCTTCGGCGGCCGAGCTGAACGTCTCCACGAACGGAACAAGTGCGTCGACGAGGGTCTTGTCGCCGACCTCGGCGCCGCCGAACTCGCTGACGGCCTCCCGCGCACGGCGCACCGCAGCGACGGCACGAGCCGAGTCGATGGCGTCGGCATCTCCGAGGATGTCCCCCGCGCTCGCGAGCATCCGCCCCCAGATCGCCCCGGATGTTCCGCCGCCCTTGTCGCTCCATGCCTCGCCGGCGAGGGTCAGCAGCGTTCCGATACCGGCATCCGCCTGCTGCGCCCGTGCTGCCGCTTCGGCAGCACCACGGCTTCCGCGCTGCATGCCGATGCCGTGATCGCCGTCGCCGGCGATCCGGTCGATGCGACCGAGTTCGTCCGCAGCCTCGTCGAGAGCTGCGGCGACGGCGGATGCCGCACCGAGGGCCTTGTCTGCGGCCGCCTGCGACTGCGCACTGCCCGGTTCGATGGGAGCTTCGGTCTCGGCATCCGCCAGCTCGTCGTCGGAGACCTCGACCTGCCCGTCGACGCTGCCGCGCCGGAATGCGGGGCTGTCGGCGGGCGCCGTCCACAGCTCCTCCAGCTCGTCGTCGAGCCACAGCAGGGTGAGAGAGGCACCGGCCATGTCGAAGCTGGTGCAGAATTCGCCGACCTCGGGGTCGACGACCTGCACGCCGGCTTCTTCGAGGAGGCGGTGAACGCTGCGGTAGACGACGAACAGCTCCTCGTACTTCACGCTTCCGAGCCCGTTCAGGATCGGAACGACGCGTGCGCTGTCGGGCTGCACGCCCTCCGGCAGTTCCTGGAGAAGACGTTCGACGAACATCGATGCCAGACCGGATGCCGTGGGAATGTCGACCTCGTCGATGCCCGGCTCGCCGTGGATGCCGAGGCCGACGGCCATGCGCCCCTCGGGCACCGTGAACAGCGGCTCGTCCGCACCAGGCAGCGTGCAGCCGCTGAAGGCGACCCCGTAGGAGCGGGTGCGGTCGTTGGCCTTGATCGCAAGCCGCTCGACGTCGTCGAGTTCATCCCCGCGCTCGGCGGCGGCGCCGGCGATCTTGAAGACCGCGAGGTCCCCGGCGATTCCGCGTCGCTTCTCGAGCTGATCTGCGGGTGCGCTCCAGATGTCGTCCGTCACCGTGACGATTCGTGCGTCGACGCCGTCGGCCTGCAGCTTCTCGGCGGCTTCGCCGAAGTGCAACACGTCACCCGCGTAGTTGCCGAAGGAGTAGAGCACGCCGCGACCCTGGTCGGCTGCTCGGCCGACGGAGTGGACCTGGTGCGCGCTGGGAGACGCGAAGAGGTTGCCCATCGCAGCTCCGGCGGCCAGCCCCGGCCCCACCAGACCGCCGAAGGCGGGATAGTGACCGCTGCCACCGCCGATCACGACGGCGACCTTCGGCTCGGCAGACCGGGTGGACCGGACCACACCGCCGGTGACGGGACGGACCCACCGCCGATTGGCGGCGACGAATCCCTCGACGAGCTCGTCGGCGAAATCTTCAGGGCTGTTGAACAGTCGCGTCATCGGGGCTCCCTTGATCGCACGCGTGAAATAGAAATCCTATAGGAAGAAGGCCCATTACCTTATCGTTGCGGAATCTCGATAGTCCTATAGGATCTACGAATAGTGCCCACGGGCCGTTTTCAGCAAGTGATACGGGAGCAACGATGTCCACCACCCTCACAGCCGCCACCTGGCCCGTCGGAGCGAACATGCTCACCTTCGGCAACGCCGCACCAGATGGAACCGCGCTGATCGATGCTTCCTCCCAGGTGTGGGCCTCGCAGCTCCGGCAGGTCAAGGAGCTGGGGGTCGATCAGATCGATCCGACAGATGCCTGGCTCGCGCTGGCTCAGCTCAGCGATGAGCGGATCGAGGAGTTCCGTCGCGTGCTCGACGGCGAAGGCATGAGCCTGTCGTCGATCTCGATCACGCGCAACTCCGTCGTCGACCGAGGTCGAGGTGAGGAGAACCTGCGTGCGGCGCACCGCTTCCTCGACATCGCTCCGAGCTTCGACGTCACCGTCGTCAACACCGGATTCATGCAGGATCTGACGCAGCAGCAGCGCGCGGCGACCTGGTTCTGGCTGGCCGACGGCCACGTCGATGACCCTGCGCTGCGCGACCTCGCCATCGAGCGGATCCGCGAACTCGGAGATCACGCCGCGCGGCTGGGCGTTCAGGTCAGCCTCGAGATGTACGAGGACACCTACGTCGGAACTGCCGACGATGCGGTGGCCTTCCTGAAGGATGTCGATCACGCCAGTGTCGGCCTCAACCCCGACATCGGCAACCTCGTGCGCCTTCATCGCGACATCGAGCCGTGGGAGGACATGTTCGAGAAGGTGCTTCCGCACTCGAACTTCTGGCACATCAAGAACTACACCCGTGACTTCGATCCGGCTACCGGCGCCTATGCGACCGCGCCGATGCCGCTGAAGTACGGCTACGTCAACTACCGCAAGGTCATCCGCCGGGCGGTCGAGCTGGGCTACACCGGGCCGATCTGCTGCGAGCACTACGGCTCCGACTCGCTCGGCGTCGTGGCCGAGAACGTCCACTACGTGCGCCAGGTGCTCACCTCCGCGCTGGCCGACCCCACGGTTGTGAAGAGCTAACTGTTCCATTAATAAAAGATCCTGTAGGATTTTTTGATTACCCGATTTCGTATCCAACGAAGGAGCTCCGAAATGGCAGCATCCGCGAGCCGCGTGGCGAAGCCGACACGCGTTCGTCTTCAGATATTCGGCATCCTCTGGGTGCTGGTTCTGCTCAACTTCATCGACCGCGCCGCCCTCGGTATCGCGCTGCCGTTCATCAGTGAGGAATTCCGCCTCACGCCTGAGATCGAGGGGTGGCTGCTGGGTTCGTTCTTCTGGACCTACCTGCTCCTGCAGATCCCCGGCGGATGGCTGCTCGACCGGTTCGGTCCGCGCAAGGTCATCGGCTTCGCGGGCATCATCTGGGGTGGATTCCAGCTCCTGGGCGGGTTGGTCACCAGCGGTGTCCTGCTCACGGCGACGCGCCTCGGTCTCGGTGCGAGCGAGGCGCCCGTCTTCCCGGCGGGCTCCAAGCTCAACTCCAAGTGGCTGCCGTCGAAGGAGCGTGCACGCGGTGCGACCTTCATCGATGCCGCCGGCCCGTTCGGCTCTGCAGTCGGCGGTCTCGCCGTCACCTGGCTCATCGGAGTCACGGGTGGATGGCGTTGGGCGTTCATCATCACAGGAGTGCTGACGATCGTCGTCGCCACGCTCTACTACCTCTACCTCCGCGACTCGCCG
>Ga0308157_10007980_pt1 | contig 12153 bp, 13 predicted proteins | sample PhyBR1_FD_201035 | JGI IMG/M metagenome (GOLD analysis project Ga0308157, IMG submission 201035) | Phyllosphere microbial communities from UC Gill Tract Community Farm, Albany, California, United States - DLSLB.R1 | ecosystem: Host-associated > Plants > Phyllosphere > Unclassified | place: USA...
CAGGCATAGCGATAAACCTCTGCTGATGTATCTGGGATGAACAACCGCGTGGATTTGTTATGGCGGTCAAACAGGTGTTTGAAACATACGTTTACGACCCCGGGTTGTCAAGCGTCGGCCGGATGCCGTTTGTCTTGACGCAAGTCATCGCCGGGCACAGCAAGGCCTGCGGCGGGATGCCACACAGAATTTTCAGGAAAGATGAAGTTTTTTGTAGGAGCGAGCTTGCTCGCGAAGGACATCAGCACACCGCGCCAGTCCAGGCGGCACGCGTTATCGTTGGCGTTTTTCGCGAGCAAGCTCGCTCCTACAGGGTGGGACGGGATCAGGCGTAGGTATCGATCAACGTACCGAGCATTTCATCCGAAGCCTTGGCGACTTTTGCCCCCAGCTCGACTTGAAACTTGCCCTGGGCCATTTCCACCATATTGCTCGCCGAGTTTGACGCTTGGGCGCGGTCATTGGCTTGCAGACGATCGCTTTGCGCGGCCGATGGCTGGGCTGTTGCGGCGTTGGCAATCTTGCCGGCCGCCTGGTCGACACGGCTCTGCCCGGTCTGAATACTGCTCAGGCCCGAATAAAACGCGCTGCTTCCAGAGATTTCCATGGCGTAAGCCTGCCTTTAGAGAATCGTGAAGGTGGATTGAAGCAGACATCCCGGCAAAAGGCCCGTTAAAAACACTAATGGCATATTGCCTTGCGATAGCCAAAATCAGTCAAGCAGGTCCAACTCCAGATACTCCGCCACGGCGGCGGCACCGGCATCCTTGAGCTTCGGCACACGCCCAAGGCATGGCGCCGGCAAGCGCTCGGCCAGGGTGGCGAGGTTTTCTTCCAGACGAGAGGTCTTGGGATCGATGATATTCGCCACCCAGCCGGCCAGCGGCAAGCCGTCCCGTGCGATCGCTTCGGCGGTCAGCAACGCGTGGCTGATGCAGCCCAGGCGCACGCCCACCACCAGGATCACCGGCAATTTGAGCGCGATGGCCAGGTCAGACAGGTTGGCCTGATCAGCCAAGGGCACGCGCCAGCCGCCCGCCCCTTCGATCAAGGTAAAGTCGGCTCCACGGGCCAGTATCTGTTGCATCGGCTTGAGCAAAGATTGCACCGTCAGCCCCACGCCCGCTTCGCGCGCAGCCAGATGCGGCGCGATAGCCGGCTCGAATGCCACCGGGTTGACCTCGGCATAACTGAGCGGCAATGAGCACTCGGCCAGCAACGCCAGGGCATCGGCATTGCGCAAACCCTGGGCAGTCAACCGGCACCCCGACGCCACCGGCTTCCCGGCGGCCGTGCTTTTGCCCGCGAGCCTGGCAGCATGCAACAGGCCGGCCGCGATAGTGGTCTTGCCCACATCGGTGTCGGTGCCGGTGATGAAGTAAGCGACGCTCATAGCGGTTTCTCCAGTACGGCGTACACCACCTGGTACGTGGCGGGCAGGCCCTGAGCCTGACGGAACTGCTCGTATGCGTCTACCAGTGCAACAATCCGCGCGCGCCCCGTCAAGCCGCCGGGGCGGCCGGGGTTGAGGTTATGGGCGCCCAACGCTTTGAGCTCGTGGGTCAGGCTGCGCACATCCGGGTAATGCAGCACATGGGGCTGTCGCGCGAGACTCACCACCCGCAAGCCGCTGGCCGCACATAACTGCTGATAAGCCTCGAAGGTGCGAAAGCGATTGACGTGAACCAGGCCGTCTACCGCTCGCCAGCTTTCGCGCAGTTCATCCAGGGTCCCCACGCACAGGCTTGCGAACGCCAACACTCCGCCAGGTTGCAACACACGAAGGGCTTCGCTGAGCACTGCATCAAAATGTGCACACCACTGCACGGCGAGGCTGGAGAAGAGCAACTCGAAACTGTCAGCCTTCAGCGGCAAGCGTTCAGCATCGCCAGCCATGAAATGCGCGGCGCCGCCCAACGGACGTGCGTGGTTGAGCATGCCTTCGGCGATATCCAGCGCCACGCCCTCGCTCCCGGGCAAACGCTCACCCAGCACGCGACTGAAGTACCCTGTGCCGCAACCCATATCCAGCCAGCGTTGTGGCGAAAGACCGGTGGGCAAACGGCTGAGCAATTCATGCCCGACCGCGCGCTGCAACTCGGCCACGCTGTCGTAGCTGGCCGCTGCACGGGAGAACGAGGCAGCCACCTGGCGCTTGTCCGGCAAGGCGCCCGGCAGACAAGGGTGGGATAAGTCAGTCATCAACACACTCATGCAAAAAAGCCTGGATGGCCCCCGCTACACCGTGGGGGTCTTCCAGAAGAAACGCGTGACCGGCCTGTTCAATCACGCCGACTTCTACATCCGGGAGCAGCGCCAGCAAGTCACTGGCGGCTTCGGCAGGCACCAGCCCATCCAGGCCGGCAAACAGATGCAACTGCGGCCCGCGAAATGCCTGCAAGGCCGCGCGGGTATCCAGTTGGGCCAGCAGCTCCAGGCCGGGCATCAACACGCTGGGGGCGGTATGCGGCGCGCCGCTGACCAGCAAACGCGAGAGCCCGCGAGGCTCCTGCGCGCCCTTGGCACACAACAGGCCGAAGCGCTTGAGGGTGACCTGGGAGTCGGCGTGGCAGCCCGCCAGGAACGCATCGAAGGTCTCGGCGGGCATCCCGTGGGGCCAACCGTCATGGGCGACGAAGCACGGGTTGCTCGCCAGGGTCAGCAAACCGCAGCAACGCTCACCCCGGCGCGCCGCCAACTCTGAAGCGAGCATCCCACCCAGCGACCAGCCCCCGAGCCAGACGTCGTCCGGCAGCGTCGCATCGAGCTCGTCGAGCCATTCATCCAGATCACTGGAATCCAGCGCCGGTAAAGGCTCGATTTGTACCCGCAGGTGCTCGTTGAGTCCCTGCAGTGCCGCGGCCAACGGTTCCAGCGGCGACACACCGAGACCCCAACCGGGCAGCAGTATCAGGCGATCACGCATGGTCGGGCTCCGCTGCGTTCAACAACCGGAAACAGTCCTCTAATCCGTTTAACAATAGCTGCACCTGCGCTTCGCTGTGCGCCGCCGTCAATGTCACGCGCAACCTTGCACTGCCGGCTGGCACAGTCGGCGGGCGGATTGCAGTCACCATCAGCCCACGTTCGCGCAGCATCTTTGACAGCTGCAACGCCCGGGCGCTGTCGCCAATCAGGATCGGCTGGATCGGCGTAAAGCTGTCCATCAACGCCAGGCCCAACTGTTCGGCGCCGCGACGGAACTGGCGGATCAACCCATTGAGGTGCTCACGCCGCCAGTGTTCGCTGCGCAGCAACTCCAGACTTTTCAGGGTCGCGCAGGCCAGTGCCGGTGGCTGGCTGGTGGTGTAGATATACGGGCGAGCGAACTGGATCAGGCTTTCGATCAAGTCTTCACTGCCTGCCACAAATGCCCCGGAGGTGCCGAAGGCCTTGCCCAAGGTGCCAACCAGTACCGGTACATCGTCCTGGCTCAAGCCAAAATGCTCGACGATACCGCCGCCATGGGCGCCCAGCGGGCCAAAGCCATGGGCATCATCCACCATCAGCCAGGCACCTTTGGCCCTGGTTTCACGGGCCAGCGCTGGCAGGTCGGCCAGGTCGCCGTCCATGCTGAACACACCATCGGTGACCACCAGCGTACTGCCGGTGGCCTTTTCCAGGCGCTTGGCCAGGCTGCCCGCGTCGTTATGCAGGTAGCGGTTGAACCGCGCCCCGGACAATAAGCCGGCATCCAGCAACGAAGCATGGTTGAGGCGATCTTCCAGCACCGTATCGCCCTGCCCCACCAGCGCCGTGACCGCGCCCAGGTTGGCCATATAGCCGGTGGTAAACAGCAACGCACGCGGGCGCCCGGTCAAGTCAGCCAGGGCTTCTTCCAACTCATGGTGCGGCGTGGCGTGGCCCACCACCAAGTGCGAAGCGCCGCCGCCCACGCCCCAACGCGCCGCCCCGGCACGCCAGGCTTCGATCACCTGCGGGTGATTGGCCAGGCCCAGGTAATCGTTATTGCAGAACGCCAACAATGGCTGGCCATCCACCACCACTTCGGGGCCTTGGGGGCTCTGAAGCAGCGGGCGTTGACGGTAAAGATGTTCGGCACGGCGGGCCGCGAGGCGCGCGGCGAGATCAAAAGACATGCTGGCCTCGATCAAACAGCGGCGTTATAGAACTGCTCGCTGCTCTTTTGCTCCACCAGCGCCTGCTCGATCGCCGCCTGATGCACTTCATCGGCGTGCTCTTCCCGAGCTTCGGGCAGGATGCCCAGGCGTGCGAACAGCTGCATGTCCTTGTCAGCCTGAGGGTTGGCGGTGGTCAGCAACTTGTCGCCGTAGAAGATCGAGTTGGCGCCGGCAAAAAACGCCAGGGCCTGCATCTGCTCGTTCATGGCTTCGCGGCCAGCGGACAGGCGCACGTGGGATTGCGGCATCAGGATGCGCGCCACCGCCAGCATACGGATGAAGTCGAAGGGGTCGATGTCCTCGGCGTTTTCCAACGGAGTACCGGCCACCTTCACGAGCATGTTGATCGGCACCGACTCCGGATGCTCTGGCAGGTTGGCCAGTTGGATCAGCAGGTTGGCACGGTCGTCGAGGGACTCGCCCATGCCGAGGATGCCGCCCGAGCAGATCTTCATCCCCGAATCACGCACGTAGGCCAGGGTTTGCAAGCGTTCGCTGTAGGTACGGGTAGTGATGATCGAGCCGTAGAACTCTGGCGATGTGTCGAGGTTATGGTTGTAGTAATCCAGGCCGGCCTGGGCCAGCGCTTCGGTCTGGTCCTGGTCGAGACGGCCCAGGGTCATGCAGGTTTCCAGGCCCATGGCCTTTACGCCTTTGACCATCTCCAGCACGTAGGGCATGTCTTTGGCCGACGGATGCTTCCATGCCGCGCCCATGCAGAAGCGCGTCGAGCCGATGGCCTTGGCGCGGGCGGCCTCTTCGAGGACCTTCTGCACCTCCATCAGCTTCTCTTTTTCCAGGCCGGTGTTGTAGTGGCCCGACTGCGGACAATATTTGCAATCTTCCGGGCAGGCGCCGGTCTTGATCGACAGCAGCGTCGACACCTGCACCCGGTTGGCGTCGAAATGCGCGCGGTGCACGGTCTGCGCCTGGAACAACAGGTCATTGAACGGCTGCACGAACAGGGCTTTGACTTCGGCCAAAGACCAGTCGTGACGCAGGGTGGCAGAGGTGCTGGCGCTCATGGGCGATTCCTTGATTATGCTTTGGCTAACGCTGCGGGAAGGGCAATACCCACAGGCACGACACGGATGCTCGGCATATTTAAGGAAGATTCATGCACTGTCAACCTGAGCACAAACACCAAGTTTACATCTGGTTAAAAAACAAACAGAACTGTCTGATCTGTGACGAATGCACAGACTCCGCCGAAAATGTATGCAATACCTGCGAAACAGAACTGCCATGGTTGCTAGAGCACTGTGAACAGTGTGCTTTGCCTTTGCCGATGGACGGGTTGATCTGCGGCCAGTGCCAAAAACACCCTCCGGCCTTTAACCAGGTGATCGCACCCTGGACCTACAGTTTTCCCATCGACACCCTTGTCAGTCGCTTCAAGCATCAGGCGCGCTGGCCGCTGGGCCACATGCTGGCGCGCCTGCTGGGGCAGCACCTGCAACACCGCTTCGATAACGCCGAACTCAACCGCCCCGACTCCCTGCTGCCGGTCCCCATGGCCCGCAAACGCCTGCGCCAACGCGGCTTTAACCAGGCGCAGATGGTGGCTCGCTGGCTCAGTAGCGCGCTCGACATTCCCCTCAATGAGCACGCGCTGCTGCGCCCGCTTGAAACCGTGGCGCAGCAAGACCTCGACGCCAAGACGCGTAAGCGTAACCTGCTCAACGCCTTTGCCCTGGCGCCCGGCGCTCAAGTCGCAGGGCAACACCTGGCGCTGGTGGACGATGTACTCACCACCGGCGCTACCGCCCACAGCCTGGCGCGGTTATTGATGGGCGCCGGCGCACGCCAGGTCGATGTCTATTGCCTGGCCCGCACTCCCAAACCCGGCCCCTGACTTGACTCCCCTGCTTCAGGGCGGCAACGTCGGCTTATCTCATCCAAGCGTATGCCCATGTCTCTGCCCAGCCCACTCAGCCAGCACATCATCCGTCGCCCCCAGCGCATTGCCTTGCTGGGGCATATCGCCGAGCAGGGCTCCATCACCCGTGCCGCCAAAAGTGCGGGGTTGAGTTACAAGGCCGCCTGGGACGCCATCGATGAACTGAACAACCTGGCGCAAAAACCGCTGGTGGAACGCAGCGTCGGTGGCAAAGGCGGTGGTGGCGCCAAACTGACGCAAGAAGGTGAACGAGTGCTGCGCCTTTATCAGCGCCTGCAAGTGCTGCAGGCCGAGCTGCTCGGTTCGGACGAAGCGGCCAGTGACTTCAATCTGCTCGGCCGCTTGATGCTGCGCACCAGTGCGCGCAACCAATTGCACGGCCAGGTCGTCGCCATCGACAGCCAGGGCCGCAACGACAGGATTCGCCTGCAACTGGCCGGCGACCTGTACCTCGACGCCCAGATTACCCACGACAGCACCCAACGGCTGGAGCTGCAGGCCGGCGTGGAGGTTGTCGCCCTGATCAAAGCGGGATGGCTGGAGTTGCGGGCGATCGGGCACCCAGAAACACCTGGACACAATTGCATGAGTGGTGTGATCGAGGCGATTCTCGATGCCGACGACGGCCCCAGCGAGGTGCGTATCGCCTTGCCCAACGGGCAGGTGTTATGTGCGCTGGCACCGCCCGCTGCACTCCTGGCACTCAACGCTGCCGTGGGCCAACCGATCCAGGTGCAATTCGCACCCAGCAATGTGCTGCTCGGGACCCCGGTATAACGTCTTCAGGCTGCAACAATTTGGTCACAACCGCTCCTTAAGGTATCTGCAAAAATCGCGGGAGCCTGAGATGAGCCTATTAGAAGAAAACCAAGCCACTGACCTTGAACAAATGGTCGGCCTGACCCGCCGTCGCTTTATCGGCGCGGGCGCCCTGTGCGGCGCCGCGATGTTCCTCGGCGGTAACCTGCTGAGCCGCAGCGCCCTGGCGGTGAATGCTGCCTCCGCCAGCCCGCTGCTGGGTTTTACCAGCATCGCCGCCGCCACCAGCGATACCATCACCCTGCCCCCTGGCTACAGCGCTTCTGTGCTGATCAGTTGGGGCCAGCCGCTGCACAAGAACGCCCCGGCTTTCGACCCGTCGGGCAATGGCACAGCCAAGGCCCAGGAACTGCAATTTGGCGACAACAACGACGGCATGAGCCTGTTTCCGTTCCCGGGCGACGACAACCGTGCCTTGATGGCGATCAACAACGAATACACCAACTACCGCTACCTCTACGCCCACGGCGGCGCGCCGCAATCGGCCGAGGAGGTACGCAAGGCCCTGGCCAGCGAGGGCGTGTCGGTGATCGAAGTACGGCGCAAGGGCGACACCTGGCAGTTCGTCCAGGACTCACGCTACAACCGGCGCATCCATGGCAATTCACCGATCCGCGTGAGCGGCCCCGCTGCCGGCCATGACTGGTTGAAAACCGCTGCCGACAAAACCGGCAAGAAAGTCCTTGGTACTTTTCAGAACTGCGCCAACGGCAAGACACCGTGGGGCACCTACCTGACCTGCGAAGAGAACTTCACCGACTGCTTCGGCAGCAGCAACCCGCAGCAAGCGTTCGACGCCGGGCAGAAACGCTACGGCGTAGTAGCCGCCAGCAAAGACATCAACTGGCACCCGCACGACCCACGCTTCGACATGGCCAAGAACCCCAACGAACTCAACCGCCATGGCTGGGTGGTGGAAATCGACCCGTTCGATCCGCAATCCACTCCGGTCAAGCGCACGGCCCTGGGCCGCTTCAAACATGAAAACGCGGCGCTGGCCGAAACGCGCGACGGCCGCGCTGTGGTGTACATGGGCGACGACGAACGCGGCGAGTTCATCTACAAGTTCGTCAGCCGCGATCAGATCAACCACAGCAATCCGAAAGCCAACAAAGACCTGCTCGACCACGGCACCTTGTACGTGGCCATCTTCGATGCGGGCGACGGTAACGCCGACCATCCCAAGGGCAAGGGCCAATGGGTTGAACTCAGCCATGGCAAAAACGGCATCGACGCCGGCAGCGGTTTCGCCAACCAGGCCGAGGTGCTGATCCATGCGCGCCTGGCCGCCAGCGTAGTGAAGGCCACGCGCATGGACCGCCCGGAGTGGATCGTCGTCAGCCCCACCGACGGCCAGGTCTATTGCACCCTGACCAACAACGCCAAGCGCGGCGAAGACGGCCAGCCGGTGGGCGGCCCCAACCCGCGAGAGAAAAACGTCTACGGCCAGATCCTGCGCTGGAAAGCCGACGCCGATAACCACGGCGCCACAGACTTTACCTGGGACCTGTTCGTAGTGGCCGGCAACCCGGGTGTGCACGGCGGTACGCCGAAGGGCGGCTCGTCCAATATCAACCCACAGAACATGTTCAACAGCCCCGATGGCCTGGGCTTCGACAAGGCCGGGCGCCTGTGGATCCTCACCGACGGCGACTACAGCAACGCGGGCGACTTTGCCGGCATGGGCAACAACCAGATGCTGTGTGCCGACCCGAGCACCGGGGAAATCCGCCGTTTCATGGTCGGGCCGGTGGCGTGTGAGGTCACCGGGATCAGCTTTGCGCCGGATCAGAAGACGCTGTTCGTGGGCATTCAGCACCCGGGGGAAACTGGTGGTTCAACCTGGCCTGAGCATCTGCCCAATGGCAAGCCGCGCTCGTCGGTGATGGCGATTCGGCGGGATGATGGTGGGGTTGTCGGCGCCTGACAGGGCCTCATCGGGGGCAAGCCCCCTCCCACAATTCTGAATTGCGAATACATTCAAGTGTGGGAGGGGGCTTGCCCCCGATTGCAATAGCACAGCCACCACCTATCCCAGCCCCGGTGCGTTACCATACCCGGCCGGACGCGGCGCCCTGCTGCGCGCAGGAGTTCGCATGGCCCACCCGTTTGAAACACTCACCCCTGATCTGGTCCTCGACGCCGTCGAAAGCATCGGCTTTCTCAGCGATGCGCGCGTGTTGGCGCTCAACAGCTACGAAAACCGCGTGTACCAGGTGGGTATCGAAGACGCCGAACCGCTGATCGCCAAGTTCTACCGGCCCCAACGCTGGACCAACGAGGCGATCCTCGAAGAGCACCGCTTTACCTTCGAACTCGCCGAGTGCGAAGTACCCGTGGTGGCCCCGCTGATTCACAACGGCGAGAGCCTGTTCGAACACGCGGGTTTCCGCTTCACCCTGTTTCCCCGCCGTGGCGGCCGCGCGCCGGAGCCGGGCAACCTCGACCAGCTTTATCGCCTTGGGCAGTTGCTCGGCCGTTTGCACGCTGTGGGGTCAACCCGCCCGTTCGAACATCGCGAAGCCCTGGGCGTGAAGAACTTCGGTCACGATTCCCTCACCACCTTGCTCGAAGGCAACTTCATTCCCAAAAGCCTGTTGCCGGCCTATGAGTCCGTGGCCCGCGACCTGCTCAAGCGCGTGGAGGAGGTTTATAAAGCCACGCCGCACAAGAACATCCGCATGCACGGCGATTGCCACCCCGGCAACATGATGTGCCGCGACGAGATGTTCCATATCGTCGACCTCGACGACTGCCGCATGGGCCCGGCGGTGCAAGACCTGTGGATGATGCTCGCCGGCGACCGCCAGGAATGCCTGGGCCAGCTGTCGGAACTGATGGACGGCTACCAGGAATTCCACGACTTCGACCCTCGCGAACTGGCCCTGATCGAACCGTTGCGCGCCTTGCGCCTGATGCACTACAGCGCCTGGCTGGCACGGCGCTGGGACGATCCGGCGTTTCCCCACAGCTTCCCCTGGTTTGGCAGCGAGCGGTATTGGGGGGACCAGGTGCTGGCGTTGCGTGAGCAACTGTCGGCGCTCAATGAAGAACCCTTGAAACTGTTCTGAGCAACGCGACGCTCTCCTGTAGGAGCGAGCTTGCTCGCGAAAAACCCGAGAGCGCCATTGGGCAACAGGCCTCCCGCGTTATCGTTGACGATCTTCGCGAGCAAGCTCGCTCCTACAGAAAGCAGGTCCCCATTGTCTGACAAATATCCTTACAATTGCGCTTTGTTAGCTGCCTAAGCAAGGATTCTGCAATGCAAGCCGCCAACCCTCGCAAGGGGTACATCCTGGGCCTGAGCGCCTACGTCATCTGGGGTCTGTTCCCGCTCTATTTCAAAGCCATCGCCAGCGTGCCCGCCGCCGAGATCATCGTGCACCGCGTGCTGTGGTCAGCGCTGTTCGGCGGCTTGCTGTTGATGGTGTGGAAGCACCCTGGCTGGTTTCGCGAACTGCGTGACAACCCCAAGCGCCTGGCGATCCTGGCACTCAGCGGTTCGCTGATCGCGGCCAACTGGCTGACCTATGTGTGGTCGGTGAACAGTGGGCGCATGCTTGAAGCCAGCCTGGGTTACTACATCAACCCGCTGGTGAATGTGCTGTTGGGTATGTTGATCCTCGGTGAACGCCTGCGCCGCCTGCAATGGGTGGCGGTGGGGTTGGCGGCGGTCGGTGTGGCGCAACAAGTGTGGCAGGTGGGTAGCTTGCCATGGGTGTCGCTGGCGCTGGCGCTGACGTTCGGTTTCTACGGTTTGATCCGTAAACAAGCCCCGGTCAAGGCACTTCCGGGGCTGGTGGTGGAAACCTGGATGCTGGTGCCGATTGCCGTCGCCTGGCTGCTGTTCAATCCATCGGCCCACAGTGCGCAACTGGAATTCTGGAGCACCTCCGAAGCCTGGTGGTTGGTGGCCGCAGGTCCGGTAACCCTGATTCCATTAGTCTGCTTCAACGCCGCCGCACGGCATTTGCCCTATACCGCACTGGGCTTCTTGCAGTACGTAGCGCCGACCCTGGTGCTGTTGGAAGCGGTATTGCTGTTCGGCGAACACCTGGCACCAGCCACGCTGATTGCCTTCGCCTTCATCTGGGCCGGGCTGGTGATCTACAGCGTGGATGCATGGCTGACGGTGCGCAAACGCTGATCAAATAACGTACAAACCTTTGCAAGCCACGGCGCCCGTGGCTTGCAGCGTTTCACCCCAAGGTTATCCACAACCTGATCCCCGCCATTTGTGCACAAGCCCTTGAAACTGCTCGTTTTTTGCTCAGCTGACGGAGAAGTCCGGCCGGCTTGGCCTGGCGCCGGGTCTCTACAGGTTATCCACAGGCCCATGCAAGATTTCCATGCATAACCTTGTGGGTGGTTATTCCTCGTTGCGCAGTTCCACCATCAAATCGTCGGCCAAGGTCTCAAGCGATTCCTGCAAGCGCTCCAGAGACAACGTGGACGGCACCTGCAACAAAGCCTCGGCGTTGAACAATGGGTCCCCGCTCATGGGCGCCGGGCGTACATCGGTACTCAAGCGCTCCACGTTCACACCCTGCTGGCTCAACAGCGCAGTAATCTCGCGCACGATGCCCGAGCGGTCATTGCCCACCAGCGTCATCACAATCGATTTAGACACTGCCGCCTGCCCGGTACTGCCCTCGCCCACCAGCACGCGTATGCCGTGTGTGGATAAGTCTTCCAGCGCGCCCACCAGTGCCTGACGTTGCTCCGTCGGCACGCTGACCCGCAGGATCCCGGCAAACTGCCCGGCCATGTGGGCCATGCGGCTTTCCAGCCAGTTACCATCGTGGGCGGCAATGTTCTGCGCGATGCGTTCAACCAGGCCGGGTTTGTCGGCGGCGATAATTGTGAGTACAAGATGGTCCATGGCGAAATACCTCGGGTGCGATTCCTGTAGGAGCGAGCTTGCTCGCGAAGGTTGTCAACGATAATGCGAAAAAACTGACATCAGTGGTGCTCTCAGGTTTTTCGCGAGCAAGCTCGCTCCTACAAGGTGGACGCGCGGTAGCTTGAAAACAAATCGTGTACCATTTTTATATTTATCTGGAACAATCCAATAGTTTTTTGAGAACATCCGGTTCTCCGCTGTGACCGTACGACCAAAGTGGGTCGCTAAACGACGTATTTAGTCTAATTTTCACAACCGCAAGTCATCATGTAGTATGCCCATCCGAGCACTACATAATGAAAATCCGAAACAGCGCATAAGCTCCGCAGAGTGAGGCAAGCAATGACTGAACACGTTCAAGTCGGTGGCCTGCAGGTCGCCAAAGTCCT
>Ga0308157_10007981_pt1 | contig 12152 bp, 8 predicted proteins | sample PhyBR1_FD_201035 | JGI IMG/M metagenome (GOLD analysis project Ga0308157, IMG submission 201035) | Phyllosphere microbial communities from UC Gill Tract Community Farm, Albany, California, United States - DLSLB.R1 | ecosystem: Host-associated > Plants > Phyllosphere > Unclassified | place: USA...
CCGGACTCGCTGACAGCAGCGAGTCTCCGCTGTCGGCCCGCGATGATGCCGGTGAGGGCGAAGTCTGTGTCGAAATCAGCTCGGGTGCCCACGATCCCGATTTCCTCACCACGGGCCTGCGCGCACTTACGGATTGGTTCCACACGATCCCCGCAGGTTCGTCGAAGGCCGTGCTGTGCCGCAAACGTGCCCACTTCGCGCCGGTCGCGGCGGCGCTGGAAGCCGCCGGATTCGCTGTACACGTGCACGGTTCCTCCGGGCTGCTGACCGATCCCTTCGTCGCAGATCTGCGCGCGGTGCTCACCGCTGCGGTCGATCCTATGGCCGGCGACGAGATCATGAGGCTCGTCAGCGGACGCATGCTCGGCCTCGGCGCAGGCGACATCGCGGGGCTGCAGGCCTTCACTCGCCGTCAGACCGAGCGGCGAGCGTCCGAGCGAACCGAACCGGCCGCCGAGGAGGTGATCGCCGAAGCTATCGACCAGGCGACGATCGTCGAAGGCATCGATGAGCTCATCGAAGTGCGGCGCGTCCTCGACCAAGGAGCGCGGACAGCTGCTGACAGGGGACTCATCGCCGACTATCAGCGGTCCGGTCTGAGCTCGGAGGCGCTGCATCGTCTGGTCCGGTTGGCTCGCGCGCTGCGGGCCACCCGGTCGGGAACCGGCACCGTGGCTTCGATCATCCGCACCGCGATGTCCGAGACCGGAATCGATTCGGATATCTGGGGCCTCGGCGATTCGCTGCGCAATCTGCACAGAGCCTCCGTCGACGCTTTCCTCTCCGCGGCCAGCCAGTACTCGGCCACCGATGACAAACCCTCGATTACAGGCTTCCTTTCCTGGCTCAGTCTCATGGAAGCTCATGATGCGCTGAGCGTCGCCGAGCCGACGACGGCAGCCGATGCGATCAACATCATGACCGTCCATGCCTCGAAGGGTCTGGAGTTCGACGCCGTCGCCGTTCCGTCTCTGGTGGTCAAGGACTTTCCCACCGAGCCGCGGGACAAGGAAGGGTGGATGGATCGCACGGCTCTGCCGTACCCGTTGCGCGGTGACCGCGCACACCTCGTCGACTTCGACCTGCGGGAGGCCGAATTCGAGACGAAGAAGGCCCTGGATGAGTGGATCGGAGACTTCATCCGTCCACGGATCGCCGACGCGCACGAGGGGGAGGAGCGACGCCTCGCCTACGTGGCGTTCACTCGTGCGAAGAGGCATCTGTGGCTCGGGGCGGAACTGATGGGTTCGCGCGCGGTTCCCGACGACCCCTCGCCCTTCCTCACCGAAGCGATCGAAGCCTTGGGCCTCGAAGTGGAGATTCCGGAACCTGCCGACGACACGGCGGAGGACCGCATCGAGACCACTCCATGGCCGGTGCCGCGCACGAAGCAGGTCGCCGCCGCACAGCGAGCCGCCGGTTGGGTCGAAGCGAGCCCGGACGTCAGCTTGGAGTCCTTGGCCGATAATCCGGGAACGATCGGGCGCTTCGCCGCTCAGGCCCTGCGCATCGGTGACCGGCCCGAAGCGGTGTCCGCTGCGGCCATGCCCGACCGTCTGTCGGCAACGGCGCTGGTCGCATGGAGGAGGGACCCGCAGGGTTTCCGTACGCAGACCCTGCGTCCGATCCCGGCTCCGCCCAGCCGGGCGGCCGAGATCGGAACGACCTTCCATTCCTGGGTGGAACAGCACTTCGGCCAGTCGAGCATCGAAATCGGCGAAGACGAATCAGTGAGACCGATCGACGCCGCGACGGTCCAACGGCTGCAGGAGACATTCTCAGCCTCCGAGTTCGCGACGCGTCGGGCCGACCATGTGGAGATGTCCTTCGAACTCGTCCTCGGCAGATTCCGGGTGCCGGGGAAGATCGATGCGGTCTTCATCACCGGGGATCATGCCGAAGTTGTGGATTGGAAGACCTCGAAGAAACCCGATGCGGCAGTGCTCGAAGTGATGAAATGGCAGCTGGCGCTCTACCGGTTCGCGATTCTCAGGGTGCATCCGGAGATCGCCGAGGTGACGGGGACGTTCTACTTCGTCGGCAGTGACGACATCGTGCAGTTCACAGATCTGCCTGATGAGGCCGAAGTCGTCGAATGGCTGGAAGACAACGACATGGGCTGAGATCAGCGGATCCGGCCGGTCTCTTCCCCGTCATCAGTTTCGTCGGCGTCCCGAGTCGGCTCGGTCCGCACCTGCGATCCCGGCTCGGAGTCGAACTCCGAATCGTCTTCCGAGGGCGCCGACGGAGGCTGAGCTCCGGGAATGAACACATCGGGGGCTGCGGTCTCCGTGATCGCGGCTTCCACGTCGGGAGCATCGGCCGCTGCCGGGGCAGAGGAATTCGGGGCCGCTCCGCGAGTGTCTCCACCGTCTGCAGGTTCGATCGCGGACTCAGAAGTCGGTTCCTCAGTGGAGGCGGCTGCATCGGCGGAGGAACCGAACAGGACCTCATTGAACGAGCTGAGGAGCCCGGCGGCATCCTCGACGGCGGTTTCATCCCCGGAGTCGACCGCCTCGAGCAGCCAGTCGAGCACTGCGAATTCGGCCAACAGCTCGGCGCGGGCAATGACATGCTCGTCGGCGCGGGGCCGGGAATTGCGGTACTCCTCGTAGAAGGTCGGCAGGGCGGCAGGATCGATCAGCGCGGAGGCCGCCGCCAGATCGATGGCCGGATCGGCGACGCGCAGACGACCGATCTCGGCGAGTGCGAGCACTCGCTCCTGATCGGTATAGACGCTCGTCTCATCGAGAGAACCGTGGATGGGCGTGGCAAGGAAATGCCAGAGCGCCACCTTCTCGAATTCCTCCTCCCAATGCTGCAGCAGAGACGACGGGACTCGTCCGGTGCTCGCCGCCTGGTCGAGGCGCTCAAGGATGAGGAACTGTGATCGAGAGGGATCCTCCACCGGGAAACCGGCATCGGCGACGGGCTCGGGCGCAGCCGAATGCAGAGTCGCCAGAGCCTGGGCCAGCGAACTGGCCCGCGCAGTGTCGGAGATGGGCACATCGCCCAGCGGCGCACCCGGCAGCGGATCGGCTAGTGTCACAGTCGTCGGGGACGACGTGTCGAAGTAGTCGGCGTCCACCTCGGTGATGGCCCGCAGGCGCGGCCATACGAAGTCAGCGTGTGGATACATGGACTCGTAGATTCGTCCCGCCTCGGCTGCTGAGCCGATGTCCGCGGTCCGATCGAGCTGGGTCTGAGCCGTTGCGACGAGCTGCTGATCGTCATCGCCGAGCAGGACTCTGACTCCGGCATCCAGCGGCGGCAGGGGTGTCCATGTCGTCGGGACGAAGCCGTCGAGCATCGTCGCCGCGATCGCAGTCAACTTGAGCGCCTTGGTATCCACCTTCCCCAATCTACCGTCTGGGTTCGACTGAGACACGGGACTCGCCGTCGAGCGTGTCTGCCGAGGGGACATTCGGGTCCGGTCAGGCATTCACGGCCACGGTCTGAGTGTCAGGACGCTGAGATATCGTGGAGGGCATGAAGCCATTGCCTCCAGTGCAGCCGATCAGCCTCGCCCGACACGGAATCGATCGGGACCATCTGACTCGGGGCCACGACGGAGACCTCAGCGAGATCTGGGCCTCAGGGGCCCTCGCCGTCCTCGAACATCGCGGATCGCTGCTCGTCGCCGGCGGCGGGCTCTTCCTGACCGACCGCGAAGCTGTGCCGGAGGGCCAGACGGAGGTCTACCTCGGCCGAGACCCACAGGGCACCCGCTATATCGGAGTGTCCTTGGACGACGACGGTCGCAGCCACGTCGATTCCCGATTGGACGCCTCTCGCGCCCGGGACGCCACCGATCTGCTGACCGCTCCGGGAGAGGGGATCGACAGTTCCGAACCCGTCTGGCTGACCCTGCGTCATCTCGCCGAAGCCCTTGACGATGTGCAGGTATCCCTGGCCTGCGAGATCGTCGGTTTGGGAAACTGGCATCGTGCACACCTGTTCTCCCCGCGCACCGGCGCACCGACCACTCCGATCATGGGCGGATGGGTCCGCCGCGATCCGGTGACCGGAAGCGAACACTTTCCCCGCACCGATCCGGCAGTCATCGTCGTCATCGTCAACACCGATGACGACGGAGTCGAACGTGTCCTGTTGGGCAACAACGCCGCCTGGGAATCCGACCGGTATTCGCTCCTGGCCGGATTCGTCGAACCGGGTGAGACACTCGAACACGCGGTGATCCGCGAGATCTGGGAAGAAGCTCATCTCGAAGTCACCGAACCTCGGTATCTGGGCTCTCAGCCGTGGCCGTTTCCCTGTTCGCTCATGCTCGGCTTCTCGGCCGTCGCTCCCAGCCGAGACTTCGCCGCCGACGAGGCTGAGATCGCCTCGCTGCGCTGGTTCACCCGGGCGGAGCTGCGCGCTGCCATTGCGAACGGCGAGGTGCGCGCTCCATCGACGATCTCCATCGCCGGTCAGCTCCTGTACAGCTGGTTGGACAACGCATGAATGCTTCGGCCACGGCCCTGCTCGAGGCCTTGGACGAGGAACAGCGCGCCGTCGCCACCCATTTCGACTCACCGGTGATCGTCCTCGCGGGTGCCGGCACCGGTAAGACCCGCGCCATGACGCACCGGATCGCCTTTGGAATTGCGTCGGATGTGTTCCCTGCCAACCATGTCCTCGCGCTGACATTCACCGCCAAGGCGGCGGGGGAGATGCGCTCACGCCTGCGCGGACTCGGAGTCCCCGCGGTCCAAGCCCGTACGTTCCACTCCGCAGCGCTGCGTCAGCTGCGGTTCTTCTGGGACCGGTTCGCCGAAGGAGACTTTCCGCGGATCATCGAGAACAAGGCGGGCATCATCGGCTCGGTCATGCAGAGCCTCGGGTTGGAGACCAGTCGGGAACTGACCAGAGACGTCGCGTCGGAGATCGAGTTCGCGGCCTCGTCCCTGCTCGGCGTCGACGACTATGCGACGAAGGCAGCGGCCCGGGACCTCCCCGGTCAGCTGAGCGTCGACGATATGGTGCGGATCTTCGAAGCCTACGGGGAGGCGAAGACACGGGGACGGCTGCTCGATTTCGATGATGTGCTCCTCGTGCTCTCGGGAGTTCTGGCCGAGTATCCGGCGATCGCAGCCGAGATCCGCGAACAGTACAGGCACTTCGTCGTCGACGAGTTCCAAGACGTCTCGCCGCTCCAATACGATGTTCTCTCCCGGTGGCTGGGCCCCCGTGACAATCTCTGCGTCGTCGGCGATCCCGCTCAGACCATCTATACCTTCGCGGGAGCCGATGCGAGCCTGCTCGGTTCGCTCAGCACGTCGATGCCCGAGGCCAGAACGATCCGCCTGGTGCGCAACTACCGGTCGTCCCAGGCCATCGTGTCCACCGCGAACAATCTGCTGCGACACACCTCTCGGACCGCGCTGACCTTGCGGACCGACAACCCGATGGGCCGCCTGCCGCGCATGGTGGAGTATCCGACCGACGAGGCCGAGGCCACCGGGGTCGTCCAGGCTATCTCGGCAGAGATCCAGGCCGGACGTCGTCCGCGCAACATCGCAGTCCTCTTCCGCACGAACGGACAGAGTCCCTCCTACGAACAGGCTCTGGCCGCAGCCGGGATTCCCTATGTGCTGCGCGGCGGAGAGCGCTTCTTCGCGCGCAAAGAGGTCAAGGAGGCCGTTCTCATGCTCAAGGCCGCACGCGCGACCTCGAGCGGACAGCGTCTGACCGAAGCCGTGACAGAGGTTCTCGGCTCTCTCGGATTCACCCGAGAGCCGCCGGCCGCCGGAGCCGGCAGACAGCGTTGGGAATCGCTCAAAGCCCTCGTCGACCTCGCCGAGGAGCATCAGCACGGTCAGGAACTCCCTGTGCCGATGGAGGTCTTCCTCAGCGACCTGTCGGATCGTGCCGAGCACCAGTTCGCCCCGGACATCGAAGGCGTCACTCTGGCTTCCTTCCACGCGGCGAAGGGCCTGGAATGGGACAGTGTGCACCTGGTGGGTCTCAGCGAAGGTCTGCTGCCCATCAGCTATGCCCAGACGCCTCGAGCCATCGCTGAGGAACGTCGCCTGTTCTACGTGGCGCTGACGCGTGCAGGCACAGACCTGCGGATGAGCTGGTCGCTGGCCCGGTTCGACTCCAAACAGAGACCGCGGAGGTCATCACGCTTCCTCGCCGAACTCGGGCAGTCGGGACCGACGATGGGAGATGGCCGCACAGCGTCGAACTCTGCGGCGCTCAACCGCTGCCGCGGCTGCGGGAGGGCATTGGTCTCGCACCTCGACCGTGCACTCGGACGATGTGCGGACTGTCCTGCCGACATCGATCTCGAGCTGCTGGACCGTCTGCGACGCTGGCGGGTGCGCATCGGAATGGAGCAGGGACTGCCGCCGTACCTCGTTCTCACGGACACCTCGCTGTCAGTCATCGCGGAGGTCCGTCCCCGCACCCTCGACGAACTTGCGCGGGTCCCCGGCATCGGTGCGACGAAGCTCGAACTCTACGGAACTCACCTACTGGGTCTGCTCGGCGACTGACCCGAAATCCGGGACCGGCGTGCGACACTGGCAGCGATCGTGGAAGGTCATTCCACTATCCGTGACCTCGCCGGCATCCAAGGTGACCACGCGTCGGATCGGTGCTGTTTCGGGGCGCAGCAGCGCCTGACGAAGCATCTGAACAACATGCGCCGAACCGAGGATGCGTGCGGCGGGATCGCTGAGGCTCTCACGCTCCGGCAGGGCACGCAGACGCGGATGCTGATCGAGCCAACCGGCATCGCTGTCCTTCCGGTGCAGGCAGGAACACACAGAGCACGGTGTCGAACCGGGCCGGATGAGTCCCGTGATCTCCACAGACTGCTCACCGAGGACGACCTGACAGTGGTCGACTTCGCGATCACTGAGCCACATGGCGGAATTGAGGTCCGGAACCAGGTGAGAACTCGTGACCACCACCGGTGAAGCCATGAGATCGAGCTCCTCGACACGGCGAGCCGCGGCGACGGCGAATCCGAGAGCCGCCAGCTGCCCTTCGACATGGGAGCGCAATGGACCCGTGACCAGCACGGGCCGGGACCTGAGGACCTGGGAGACCCGATCCGGCGACAGATTGAATATGCGCGCCGCGGCGAAGACCGGGGACCCCTTCGGTACGGCGCCGCCGTCCGCGTCGGCCGGGATGAGGACACCTGCCTCGCCGAGGAGGGTGATGAGGGAGCTCGCCCTGCTGAGGTCGACCCCGAGTTCCTGAGCGCGTGAATAGAACTGAGCCGAGCCGATGCCGAGACGGAGATCTTCGATGAGACTGGCGTCACCGAGCAGCAGCCCATCGATGAGCACAGGATCATCTGCGCCGAACTGGATGCACGAGGACGAACGCCATGTGATGGGAACACTCGGAAAGATTCTGAACATCTCGGCCCCTTCGCCTCGCCATCGTGGAGACTTCCACAGTAGTGAACGAGAGCCGGAATGGCCACGGCAGGAGAGAAGTTGTGGATAATCCTGTGGAAAAACGGCTGAGGACAGGCCGGGAAGCGCGTCCCGGCATGCCCTCAGCCGCATAGTGCCCCAGGCGCTCGCGAGGACTCGTGCGGCTTCCCCTTCCGCACGCATCCTCGGGTTTTCCGGGGTCAAGCATAGAACTTATTCCGCAAAAGCCTCCGCGTCAATGCACCGTCATGCACAGACACGTCAACAGCCTGTGGATAACCTGTGGGAATCGCCGTGGAGTCTGTGGAGGAAAGGCGCCTTGAGTGTCGATATGACTGTTGATAAACACGCTCCCGGGTCGGATCAGCTCCCGTTCTGCGGGGACTGCGTTCTCGGAGGCGGCTGTGGACGGGGGATTCGACCTCAACTTTTCGGCAGACTCAGGAAACTCACAAACTCCGAAGGCTGTTCGTCTTCAGAACCGCTGCAGAGACGCCGCCACGGTGCCGGTGGCACTGTCACCGTGTCAGTGCGGTTTCCTATGATGGTCCGGTGAGCAGAGCACAGCGGTGGAGTGAAGAAGAGGTGCTGCGGGCGATCGCCCGGGGTGAGATCGAAGTGCGTCGATCGGTACGGCGGAAGAAGACCGTCGCCGTCTCGAAGGAGGTCGAGACCTACGTGCTGCGCACTCCTGAGCGCTACAGCGTGGAGCGCAACATCCGTTCGCTGACGGATCTGTTCAATCGCCTCTCCGCCCGTGATCACTCGTCGGATGCCGACCTCGCCGAGCTGGCTGAGGAGATGAGCCGTCGTTTCTTCGGCGGCAGGCTGCGACCGACGTCGATCCGCTGGGTGACGAATCAGAATGTCAGCAGATGGGCGTCAACGACGACGTCGACGGGTGACATCCGCGTCTCCCATCGCCTGCAGGCCGTGCCGCGCTGGGTGCTGGAGACGGTCGTCGTCCATGAACTCGTCCATCTCCAGATCGGTCCCCACTCGAAGGAATTCCATGCATTGGCCGATCGCCATCCGCGGCAGACCGACGCAAAGATCTATCTCGAAGGATTCAGCGATGGGGAGCGTTTCAGGCGTGGGAGCTGAGCGCTGACACAGCGGAGCGGAAGAGGCCCGGCAGCCGGTCCGGCAGGTCGGGCATGAGGTCAGCGGGCAGTCGGTCCAGAGTGAACCAGGCGACGTCGAAGGACTCCTCCGACACATTCGGCGAATCGTCAGTCGAAGCCTGGGCTGCGAAGACGACGTCGAAGTGTCGGGTGCAGGTCCCGAACGCGGCCGAGAGGTCATGCACATGCACGTCGATGGGATCGGCAGTGACTCGTGCGAGCGGGCGCAGACCGCTTTCCTCTTCGGCCTCTCTGCGAGCGGCATCATGCAGCGAGGTGTCGACAGATTCGAGGTGTCCTCCGAACTGACCCCACAGCCCGGCCTTCCGGTGGTGGTTGAGCAGAACCGCCTCGGTGACCGGATCGATGACCAGACAGCTGGCTGTGAGATGGTGCTCACCGCCGGAGCGGTGCAGGGCATCGGCACCCTGCCGGTCGAATAGCTCCGCGAAGGACGCGGAGAATGAGTTCCGCGGTCCGCGCTCGACTTCCTGCCGGGCGGTATCGAGATCGATCATTCAGCGATCGTCGCGATCGTCGGAGCTGTCGTCGTCGGAGCTGCTGTCATCGGTCGGCGCAGAGTCGTTGCGATCCGTCTCTTCGGACTCTGTTTTCGCATCGCTGCCGCCGGCTCCCTCAAGTCCCTCGGCGAGAATGCGGGACAGGGCCTCATCGATGCTCGATTCGTTGGTCCATTCGGCCTGACGTCGCTCGGAATAGCCCAGCGGGTCGTCCAGATCCTGCGTGGTCGGCAGCAGATCCGGATGGGAGAACACGCGATCGCGGGCTTCGGCGCCGCCCTGCGTCTCGAGATACGCGAAGAGCGCGGCGGCATCGCGGAGGCGACGGGGGTTGAACTCGAGACCCACAAGGGTTGAGAAGGTCTTCTCCGCCGGTCCCGCGGTTGCCCGCCGACGGCGCAGCGCTTCGCGGATCTGATCGCGACCTGGCAGATGCTTGCACGCCTCATAGACGACAACGTCGACCCACCCGGCGATGACGGCGAGGAGGTTCTCCAAAGACGTCAGCGCCTTCCTCTGATCGTCTGTCGTCGGCGGGTTGAACAGTCCCTGGCGAATATTGTCGCTGAGGTCGGAGATGTTCGACGGATCGATGTTCGACGCCATGTCCTCGATCTGCGAGGTGTCGACCTTCAGTCCCTGCGCATAACGAGTCAGAGCGGTCTCGACCTGGGCGCTCAGCCACGGGGCGCGCTCGAACAGAGCGAGGTGGGCGAGCTCCTGAGCCGCGAGGTAGATGCGGACCTCGGAGACGTCGACGTCGATCTCGGAAGCGAACGTCTCGACGTTCTTCTCGATGACCACGGCAGTGTCGTGGGGCAGCAGCGGGAGTCCCACCTCGGTGCCGGTGAGGACGCTTTCGGACAGCGCGCCGACGGCCTGTCCGATCTGCATGGCGAACATCGAATCGCTCATCGATCCGAACATCGACGATGCGCCTGCGAGGATGCCCTTCATCTCGGCCGGGACCTGGGACTCGAGCGTGTTCGTCAGGGCCGAGGACATGTTCTCCTTGATGGGCAGCACGAACTTCTGCCAACCGGGCATCGTCTCCTTGACCCAGTCGGCTCGGCGCAGCGGACGGGCGGAGCGGTTGGCGACGGAGAAGTCGGTGGCCTCGGCGAGCCAGAGCTCGGCCAGACGGAACGCATCGGTCGTCGCCCGCTCAGCGTCCTCGGATACAGAGGGGTCGGGAGTCGGAACCGCCTTCTGAGCGATCGACACTGCCTGGGCCTGCGAATCGGCACCCTGCCCGAAGAGCCCCTGCATCTGATTCATGATCGTGGACATCATCGCCGGATCGATCGAGAAGCCCTGCGGCATGCCCGAACTGTTCTTGTCATCTCCCTGACCGGATCCGGGACCATTGGCGCCGAAGAGCATTCCGAAGATCTGCTCGAACGGATTCTGTTCGTTGTTGTTGTCATCGGTCATTGTTCTACAGCCCCCAAGAATCGGTTTGACATCAACGTTAACGGTTCCGAATGTGCGAAGCTTCCCAATTCCGGGAGGTTTCGCAGGATGTTCGCACCGGGCGAAAGGAGTCTGTGAAACGGACGCTGAGGTTTCAACTAGACTGGTGGGGCGGTGCAGCGAAAGGATTACATGACAGAGAACGCCCCTCGGGCCGTGCCGGCGTCACCGGCACCGACACGCGGCACCAAACGACGACGGACTCCACGTCTGGCCACGACCTCGGGCGTCCTCACCTACGTCTTCATCGCGCTGGCCGTGCTTCTGCCGGTTCCGTACATGCTTCAGCTGCCGGGACCGGTTTTCAACACCCTCGGCGACTACCAGGGCGACCCCATGATCAGCGTCTCCGGAGCCAAGACCTATCCGACTGCAGGCCGCATCGACATGCTCACCGTCGCCGTCAGCGGCGGACCCGGTCGCGACATCTTTGCCTCTCAGGCACTCGGCGCACTCATCAACGGCGAACAGACCGTCGTCCCCACGGAGGCGTACTACCCGCTGGACACCACTCGCGAGGACGTGACCGAATCGAATGCGGTCGAGATGTCCTCGAGCCAGGATGTCGCCATCGCCGCCGCCATGGGCCAGATGGACAAGTCGTACTCCGTGCATCTGTCGGTCGATGACGTCGTCGCCGATGCTCCGGCTCAGGGCAAGCTGCGCAAGGGAGACCGACTCATGTCGGTCAACGGCAAGAAGCTCGATTCCGATCCCCAGGCCGCGCAGATCATGAGCAGGACAGTGCAGGGGACGGACTCCGTCGAGCTCGGCATCGAACGCGACGGGAAATCGAAGACGATCTCCCTGACTCCCGCGAAGGTCGACGACCGCAAGGCGATCGGCATCACGATGAAGCAGGACTTCGAGTTCCCCGTCGACGTGAAGTTCAACGTCGACGGCGTCGGCGGTCCCTCAGCCGGGACGATGTTCGCGCTGGCCATCATCGATGAACTCACTCCCGGTGCGATGACAGGCGGCAAGCATGTGGCTGGCACGGGAGAGATCACCCCTGACGGAACGGTCGGCCCGATCGGCGGTGCTCGCCAGAAGGTGGCCGCCGCCACCGAGAAGGGAGCGACGCTGTTCCTCTCTCCCGCCGACAACTGCGCGGAGGTCATGGCCGCCGCGGACCAATCCAAGATCACGGTGGCGCGCATCGACACGCTCGATGACGCGCAGACCACCGTGGAGCAGTACGCCGCCGGCAACACTTCGGACCTGCCGAAATGTCCCGCCGATGGTGCCGACAACAATGAGAAAGGGCAGTAGTGAGCACCTCGTCCTCACCCACCTCCGCACGCATGCCGGCGAATCGGCCAAGACGTTCGCCGCTGCTGCTCACCCTCGTGTCTGTGGCGATCCTGCTGATCGCCTTCATCGCCTTCACCCAGGTCTACACCGAGGTGCTGTGGTTCCGCCAGATCGACGCGGCGAACGTCTTCCGAACCATGTGGCTCACCCGCGGGCTGACATTCCTCGGCGGATTCATCCTCATGGCCGTCCTGGTCTGGCTGAGTCTTCATCTGGCCTACCGCCATCGTCCGGTCTACGCGCCGACGACCCCGCGACAGGAGAACCTCGACCGTTATCGTGAGGCCATCGAGCCTCTGCGTCGGGTCGCGACGATCGCG
>Ga0308157_10007982_pt1 | contig 12152 bp, 10 predicted proteins | sample PhyBR1_FD_201035 | JGI IMG/M metagenome (GOLD analysis project Ga0308157, IMG submission 201035) | Phyllosphere microbial communities from UC Gill Tract Community Farm, Albany, California, United States - DLSLB.R1 | ecosystem: Host-associated > Plants > Phyllosphere > Unclassified | place: USA...
CGGAAGACGGCGAAACCGCCGATGATGTCGCCGCGCTGGCCGGCCGCACGGGCGTGATCAACCGCATCCGCTTCATGGTCGAGGATACCGGCATCGGCATCGAGGCCGAGGCGATTCCGCGCCTGTTCCAGAAGTTCGAACAGGCCGACGCGTCCACCACGCGCCGCTACGGCGGCACGGGACTGGGCCTGGCGATCTGCCGCCAGCTGGTGGAACTGATGGGCGGCAGCATCAACGCCGTCAGCGCGCCGGGGCAGGGCAGTACCTTCATGTTCGAACTGCCGCTTGCCAACGGGGTGCCGCCGCCGCTGGTGCCGCACGTGCCGCGCGAACCGCACAGTCACCAGTTGCGCGTGCTGTGCGCGGAAGACTTCCCCACCAACCAGATCATCATCCGCATGATGCTCGAAGACCTGGGCCACAAGGTGGATATCGCCGCCAACGGCGCGCTGGCGGTAAAGGCCTGCGCGCTCACGCGCTACGATTTGATCCTGATGGATGGGCGCATGCCGGAGCTGGACGGCGCCAGCGCCACGCGCCTGATCCGCGCCGGGGGACCGGACGACGCGCCGGTGCGCGACCAGGAACTGATGATCATCGCGCTGACCGCCAACGCCAGCGAGGAGGACCGCAGCCGGTACCTGGCCGCCGGCATGGACGATTTCCTCACCAAGCCGATCGACGAGGACAAGCTGCATTTCCACTTGAGCCGGGCCATCGAACGCCAGCTGCAGCGCGGTTTCCAGTTGTCGCCGATGGCGCCGCGCGCCGATGTGCCCGACCGGCCCGACGTGCCGGATCTCGACGCCATGTTCGGCGTGGAGCCGGCGACGCCCGACGGCGCGCGGCTGGCGCAGCACAGCGGCGGCGGCGACCTCAAGGCGCGCCTGCGCAGCGCATTCCGCCAGGACGTGCCGCTGCGCCTGGCCGACCTCGATGACGCGCTGGCGCGCGGTGACGCCGACGCCGCGGGCCGCCTGCTGCATGGCATGAAGGGCAGCGCCGGCTACCTGGAAGAGCAGGAGCTGCAGGCGCTGTGCGGCGAACTCGAATCCTGCGCCGATCGCGGCCAGTGGCAGCAGATCCGCGCGGCGCTGCCCCGGTTGCGGGTGTTGCTGGAAATGGCAAGCAAATCCTGAGACCCGGGCGCGGTAGAAAAATTGCTTGCGTGTCATCGGCGTTTCAGGCAGTGTTAATATTGTGGAAGCATCGTGCGGTGGCATAGGGAGTGACATGAAAGTTCTGGTAGTTGACGACGACGTCGTCTCGCGCATGGTGCTCATGCACCTGATCGACAGCTGCGGAAAATTCGACATCGTGGAAGCCGAAGACGGCCTTGATGCCTGGACCCAGCTCGAAGGCGGCTTGCGCCCATCGATCTGCTTTTGCGACCTGCGCATGCCCCACCTGTCGGGCATCGAGTTGCTGCAGCGGGTCAAGGGCAATCCCGAGTTGAGCGCCATGCCGTTCGTGCTGGTCACGTCCGCCACCGAAAAAGACGTGGTCCAGGAAGCCTCGAGCGCCGGCGTTGCCGGGTACATTGTCAAGCCGTTCCAGGCGGAGCAGGTGCGGGTGCACCTGACGTCGTTCCTCGACCAGGCTGCCAATGGCTACCAGCACCAGGCGGAGGATCCGGCGGAAACGCTGCGACGCCTCGGCATCAATGGCGAGCGGCTGCTGGTGTACCTCACCGGTTTTCACAACCAGTTGGGCGCGGCGAGCACCGACCTCGAAGCGCTGCTCGGCCAGGGCGACCAGCAGGGCGCGCAGGTGCGCATTGAGCGCCTGCTGGCCGGCTGCGTTACGCTGGGCCTGGCCGGAGCGGCGGCAGCGCTCAAGGGGCTGGCCGCCAATCCACCGGCCACCCGCCTGTCCAACGACGCGGTGCAGGCGGTGCTGTCCGACGTGCTGCGCGCAGTGGACCAGCAGGCAGGCCTGGTGCGCCAGAGCGGCCTGATATAAACCTGTTTGCGCCGCACCTCGGACATCCCCGCACAGGCCGCACTTGAAATCGGAATAGTTTAGGTTTAAAGTATCTGCTTGCGGGTGGACACCCAAGCAATCCGACTTCAGGGCCGCCATGATCATCTCTACCTCCGGCAGCACCGCCAGCGCCGACAACGTCGATCATTTTGCGCGCGACCACCTGCCGCCGCCGGCGCTGTGGCCCGAGCTGCGCTTCGACCTGCCCGAACTGCGTTATCCGCCGCGCGTCAACTGCGCGGACGAGTTGCTGGCGCATGCCGACGGTGCGCGCATGGCGCTGCGCGGCGCGCGCGTGGCATGGACGTACGCCGAGCTGCGTGCGCAGGTCGACCGCATCGCCCACGTGCTGCGCGGTCCCATGGGGCTGGTGCCCGGCAACCGCGTGCTGCTGCGCGGGACCAATACTCCGCTGATGGCGGCATGCCTGCTGGCCGTGATCAAGGCGGGCTGCATTGCCGTGCCCACCATGCCGCTGTTGCGCGCGCGCGAACTGGGCGCCATTGCGGCCAAGGCGCGCGTGAACGCGGTGCTCTGCGCGCAGTCGCTGTGCGCGGAGCTTGACGCGGCCGAACTGCCGGCCGCTGCGCGCGCCAATACCGTGTGCTTTGGCGCCGACGATGCCGCACTCGAGGCGCTGATGGCGGCGCAACCGCCGCACTTCACGGCGGTGGACACGGCGCTCGACGATATCTGCCTGATCGGCTTTACGTCGGGCACCACCGGCGTCCCTAAAGGCACCATGCATTTCCACCGCGATGTGCTGGCCATTTGCGACTGCTTTCCGCGCTCGGTGCTGCGGTCGCAGCCAGGCGATGTGTTCATCGGCACCCCGCCGCTGGCCTTTACGTTCGGCCTCGGTGGGCTGTTGCTGTTTCCGTTGCGGGTGGGCGGCACGGCGGTGCTGCTGGAAAAACTCACGCCCGAAACGCTGCTGGCCGCCATTGGCGCTTACCGCGCCACCGTGTGTTTTACCGCGCCCACGTTTTACCGCCAGATGGCGGCGCTGGCCGGCAAGTTCGACTTGTCCAGTTTGCGCCGCAGCGTGTCGGCCGGCGAGGCGCTGCCGCTGGCCACGCGCGACGGCTGGCGCCAGGCCACCGGGCTGGAAATGATCGACGGTATTGGATCCACCGAACTGCTGCACATTTTTATTTCGGCTGCCGACGACCAGGTGCGGCCCGGTGCCACCGGCAAGCCGGTGCCCGGCTACCAGGCCTGCATCCTCGACTCCCATGGACAGCCCGTTGGACCGGGCGTGATCGGCCGCCTGGCCGTCAAGGGGCCCACCGGTTGCCGCTACCTCGACGACCCGCGCCAGGCCGACTATGTACTCGACGGCTGGAACCTCACCGGCGACGCCTATGAAATGGACGCCGACGGCTATTTTTATTATCGTTCGCGTACCGACGACATGATCATCTCGGCCGGCTACAACATCGCCGGCCCCGAAGTGGAAGATGCGCTGCTGCGCCACCCGGCCGTGGCCGAATGCGGCGTCACCGGCAAGGACGACGAAGAGCGCGGCCAGATCGTCGAAGCCCACGTGGTGCTCAAGCCAGGCCATCGAGCCTCGGCAGCGCTGGCGGCGCAGCTGCAGGACTTCGTCAAGGGGCAGATCGCGCCGTACAAGTATCCGCGCGCGGTGCGTTTCCTCGCCGCGCTGCCGCGCACCGAAACCGGCAAGCTGCAACGGTTCAAATTGCGCCAACATGACGCGGAGGGCGGCCTGTGAATATCGTCTGCATAGGCGGTGGTCCGGCCGGCCTGTATTTCGGCCTGCTCATGAAGCAGCAGCAGCCAGCGCACCGCGTCGCCGTGATCGAGCGCAACCGGCCTTACGATACGTTCGGCTGGGGCGTGGTGTTCTCGGATCAAACGCTGGGCAACCTGGCCCGCGCCGACGCACCCACCGCGCACGCCATCGAGGCGGCGTTCAACCACTGGGATGCGATCGACGTCGATATCGGCGGGCGCACCATCACGTCGGGCGGTCATGGTTTTTGCGGTATCGGCCGCAAGCACCTGCTCAACATCCTGCAGCACCGGTGCGAGGAGCTGGGCGTGGAGCTGGTGTTCGAAACCGAGGTGGCGGACGACCAGGCACTGGCCGCGCGGTACGGCGCCCACCTGGTGATCGCGGCCGACGGTTTGCACAGCCGCACCCGTGCGCGGTATGCGTCCTCGTACCAGCCGCAGCTCGATACCGGGGCAGGGCATCGGTGCCGTTTCGTGTGGCTCGGCACCCGCAAGAAATTCGAGGCGTTCACGTTCGCGTTTCGCCATACGCCGCATGGCTGGTTCCAGGCCCATATCTACCAGTACGATGGCGACACCTCCACCTTCATCGTCGAAACGCCGGAAGCCGTATGGCGTGCGGCCGGCCTGGCAGACATGGACCCGCAGCAGTCCATCGCGTTCTGCGAACAGCTGTTTGCCGACGTGCTGGGTGGTCACGGACTGCTGGCCAATGCCGCCCACCAGCGCGGCGCCGGCAGTTGGAGCACGTTCCCGCGCCTGGTATGCGGCCAATGGGTACACTGGAACCAGGATGTTCCCGTGGTCCTGGTGGGCGACGCCGCCCATTCGGCCCATTACTCGATCGGATCCGGCACCAAGCTGGCGCTGGAAGACGCGATCGAACTGGCCGGTTGCCTCGGCCGGCAATCTGACTTGCGCGAAGCGTTGACGATGTACCAGCAGGCGCGTGCGGTGGAGGTGCTCAAGCTGCAAAGCGCAGCACGCAACTCGATGGAGTGGTTTGAAAACGTGGACCGTTACGCGGCACTGGATGCGCCGCAGTTTGCCTATTCGATGCTCACCCGCAGCCAGCGCCTGTCGCATGCCAACCTGCGCCTGCGCGACCGGGCCTACGTGGACGACTACGAAGCGTGGTTTGCCGCGCGCGCATTTGCCCAGGCCGGCCTGCCCGCGCCGGAGCACCACGTGCCGCCCATGTTCACGCCATTCAAGGTGCGGGAACTCGTGCTCAAGAACCGCGTGCTGGTATCGCCCATGGCGCAGTACAGCGCGGTGGACGGCGTGGCCGGCGACTACCACCTGGCGCACCTGGGCGCCCGCGCACTCGGTGGCGCGGCTTTGGTATTTACCGAGATGACGGCGGTCTCGGCCGATGCCCGCATCACGCCCGCCTGCACCGGCCTGTACACGCCAGACCATGTACGGGCATGGCGCCGCATCGTCGATTTCGTCCATGCCCAGGGCGACTGTGCGATTGCGCTACAACTGGGGCATGCTGGTCCCAAAGGTTCCACCCGCCCGCTGTGGGACGGCATCGACCAGCCGCTCGCCGAGGGCAACTGGCCGCTGCTGGCCGCCTCGGATCGGCAGTACCTGGCCGGCCAATTGCACGCCGTGCACACCGCGCGCGCCATGACCTTCCATGATATGGACCGCGTGCTGGCCGACTTCGTGCGCGCTACGCACGCCGCCGCGCAGGCGGGCTTCGATTGGCTGGAACTGCATTGCGCCCACGGCTACCTGCTGTCGTCATTTATTTCCCCGTTGACCAATACGCGCGATGACGAGTATGGGGGCAGCCTGGAAAACCGCTGCCGCTACCCGCTGCAGGTGTTTGTGCGCATTTCCGCGCACGACTGGGTGGACGGCGGTACCACGCCGGACGACTCGGTACACATCGCGCGCTGGTTCCGCGATGCGGGCGCCGACATCATCGACTGTTCGTCGGGGCAGGTGAGCAAGCTGGAACGGCCGGTGTATGGCCGCATGTATCAAACGCCGTTTGCGGACCGCATCCGCAACGAGGCGGGGGTGGCCACCATTGCCGTTGGCGCCATTACCGGCGCCGACCAGGTGAACGGCATCATTGCCGCCGGTCGCGCCGACCTGTGCGCCATCGGCCGCCCGCACCTGGCCAACCCGGCGTGGACGCTGGCCGAGGCAGCCGCCATCGGCTATCACGCGGTGCGCTGGCCGCGGCAGTATGCCGCCGCCCGGCGCCAGCTCGAACGCAATTTACAAACCAAGGACGATGCATAACATGAACGACTCTCGATTGCCACTGGCAGGCCGGCATGCGCTGGTGACGGGCGGTGCGCGCGGCATCGGCGCCGCCTGCGCACAGGCGCTGCTGGCGCACGGCGCCTGCGTCACGCTGGCCGGCCGCGACGCCGCGGCGCTGGCGTCCATGCAGGCCACCTTGCAGGACCAGCCTGGCGCAGGGCGCGTTGGCGTGCAGGTGCTCGACGTCACCGATGCCCAGGCAGTCGGCGCCGGCTTTGCCGCCGCCGCTGACCGCTTCGGGCCGATCGCCATCCTGGTCAACAACGCCGGCCAGGCGGCGTCCGCGCCGTTGCTCAAAACCGATGCCGCGCTGTGGCAGCGCATGCTCGACGTGAACCTGGGCGGCGTCTTTCACTGCACCCAGGCCGCACTGGCGCCGATGCTGGCGGCAGGGTGGGGCCGTATCGTGAATGTCGCTTCCACGGCGGGGCTGACCGGCTACCGCTATGCTGCCGCCTACACCGCAGCCAAGCACGGCGTAGTGGGCCTCACGCGCGCGCTGGCGCTCGAAGTGGCCACGCAAGGCGTGACGGTGAACGCGGTATGTCCGGGCTATACTGACACCGACATCGTGCAGCAAGCCGTGGCCAATATCGTTGCCAAAACGGGCCGCAGCGACGAAGAAGCGCGCGCCGCGCTGGCCGCGGCCAACCCGCAGCAGCGCCTGGTGCGCAGCAGCGAGGTGGCGAATGCCGTGGTGTGGCTATGCCTGCCCGCATCGGGCGCCATGAATGGACAAGCCATCGCCGTCGCCGGCGGTGAAGTAATGTGAGAGAAGCCGATGCCGTTAACTGAACCCGACCGCAACCCCGATGGCGAAAATGCCGACGCCGCCGCCGATGCCGACACTGAAACGGCGCCGGTGCTCGACCTGGCCAGCCGCCTGACGCAAGACCATCATCAGTCGCTCAAGCTGTGGCTGCGCATGTTGTCGTGCACCGTCAAGATCGAAAACGAAATCCGCAGCCGGCTGCGCGCCACCTTCGGCATCACGCTGCCGCGTTTCGACCTGATGGCGCAACTCGAGCGCCATCCGCAAGGCTTGCGCATGGGGGAGCTCTCGCGGCGCATGATGGTCACGGGCGGTAACATCACCGGCATCACCGACCAGCTGGAGCAGGAAAAGCTCGTGGTGCGCGTGCCCGATCCGCGCGACGGCCGTGCCTACAGCGTCAAGCTCACCACTGCCGGGCGCCGTGCGTTCACCACCATGGCGCAGGTGCACGAAGGCTGGATCGCCGAACTGCTGCAGGACATATCGGGCGACGATAAAACCCGGCTGATCGAACTGCTGGCGCAGATGAAGCATGGCCTCAACGCGCGCGACGAACAATAAGGACTCAACATGCGATACCTTCCCGGCCAGGCGCACCAGCTGCCCGGTCACCATACTCCGCTGGCCGGCTACCAGGCCGCCCACTTCCTGTTCACGGTGGATGCCGGCGTGGCCACGCTCACGCTCAACCGCCCGGAACGCAAGAACCCGCTCACGTTCGAGTCGTACGCCGAGCTGCGCGACCTGTTTCGCGCGCTGGCCACGGCCGCCGACATCAAGGCCGTGGTCATCACGGGCGCCGGCGAAAACTTTTGCTCGGGCGGCGATGTGCACGACATCATCGGCCCATTGACGCAGCTCGACATGCCCGGCCTGCTGGCATTCACGCGGCTGACCGGCGACCTGGTAAAAGCGGTTCGCTCCTGCCCGCAACCAGTAATTGCCGCCGTGGACGGCATATGTGCCGGCGCCGGCGCCATGCTGGCGCTGGCGTCCGACATCCGCCTTGGCACGGCGCGCAGCAAGACAGCGTTTTTATTCACCCGCGTGGGCCTGGCCGGCTGCGACATGGGCGCCTGCGCGCTGCTGCCGCGCGTGATCGGCCAGGGCCGCGCCGCCGAATTGCTGTACACGGGGCGGTCGATGGCGGGTGAAGAAGGGGAGCGCTGGGGCTATTTCAACAGCCTGCACCAGCCGCAGGCACTGCTCGACGCTGCGCGTGCGTTTGCGCGCGGCCTGGCCGACGGGCCCACGTTCGCGCACGGCATGACCAAGACCATGCTGCAGCAGGAGTGGAACATGGGCGTGGACCAGGCCATCGAAGCGGAAGCGCAGGCACAGGCGATATGCATGGCCACCAACGATTTTCACCGCGCGTATCACGCGTTCGTGGCCAAACAACAGCCCGCATTCGAAGGCGACTAGGAAGTAGACGATGTCCGACAAAAGTTATCTCGACTGGCCGTTCTTTGAACCGCACCACGCCGCGCTGGAAGCCGCGCTCGATGCCTGGGCCGTGCAGCAACTGGCCCACGCGCCCGATCATGCGGCCCACGATCATGCCGGCGTGGATGCCGCCTGCCGCCAACTGGTGCGCCAGCTGGGCGATGGCGGCTGGCTGCGCCACGCGGTGGCCGGTACCGAACATGGTGGCCATGGTGACGCCATCGACACCCGCACCCTTTGCCTGGTGCGCGAAACCCTGGCGCGTCACGACGGCCTGGCCGATTTCGCGTTTGCCATGCAGGGACTGGGCGCCGGCGCCATCAGCCTGCATGGTTCGCCTTATCAGCGCCGCCGCTACCTGCCTCGGGTGGCAGCCGGCACGGCGATCGCCGCGTTCGCGCTCTCCGAGCCGCAAGCCGGCTCCGACGTCGCCGCCATGCAGTGCGCGGCCACCGTCGATGGCGAGCACTATGTGCTCGAAGGTGAAAAGACCTGGATCTCCAACGGCGGCATCGCCGACTTCTACGTGGTGTTTGCGCGTACCGGCGAGCAGCCGGGCGCGCGCGGCATCAGCGCCTTCATCGTTGATGCCAACACCCCAGGGCTGGAAATCGCGGAGCGGATCGCCGTGATCGCACCGCATCCGCTGGCGCGCCTGCGGTTCAACCAATGCCGCATCCCTGCCATTCAGCGTATCGGCGCGGCGGGGCAGGGGTTCAAGGTGGCGATGTCCACGCTCGACGTATTCCGCACCTCGGTGGCTGCCGCCGCGCTGGGCTTCGCCCGCCGTGCGCTCGACGCGGCGCTGGCGCACGCCACCCGGCGCCAGATGTTCGGCCAGGTGCTGTCGGACTTCCAGCTCACGCAGGCCAAATTTGCCGATATGGCCACCGGCATCGATGCTGCTGCGCTGCTTACCTATCGCGCCGCCTGGCAGCGCGACATGGGGCGCAAGGTCACCCGCGAGGCGGCCATGGCCAAGATGAGCGCCACCGAAACGGCGCAGCAGGTCATCGACGCTGCGCTGCAGATGTTCGGCGGCCTGGGCGTGGTGAGCGGGCAGCCGGTGGAGCGCCTGTACCGCGACATCCGTGCACTGCGCATCTACGAAGGCGCCACCGAAGTCCAGCAACTGATCATCGCGCGCGAGCTGCTGCGCGCGGCCGGACCGGCAAAGGGGGAAGCATGATGGAGTTCCTGCAACCGCCAGGCTGGCCGCGCGCGCGCGGCTATTCCAACGGTGTGGCCGCCAGCGGCCGCACCGTATTCGTCAGCGGCATGATCGGCTGGGATGCGCACGGCGTGTTCCACACCGACGACTTTGCCGGCCAGGTACGCCAGGCGCTGGAGAACATCGTTGCGGTGCTGGCGGAGGCCGGCGCGCGGCCCGAGCATATCGCGCGCATGACCTGGTATGTGCGCGACACCAAGGAATACGTGGCGGCCTACAAGGAAGTGGGCGCCGCCTACCGCGCCATCATCGGCGCCCACTATCCCGCCATGACGGCGGTGCAGGTGGCCGGGCTGGTCGAAGACCGGGCCCGGGTGGAGATCGAGGTGACAGCGGTGGTGCCGGAGCGGGGAGCTTAATCCTCTGTCAGCACGCCCCGCGCGGTGGACGTGGTGTACACGCCGCTGTCCGAGAGCAGCGTCACGGCCACCTTGTCCGGCGTTGCGTTGGGCCACGAGAAATTCACGAACTGGCCGTGGCGCAGGTAGCCGCTGTCGAACGTGATTTTTCCCGACACCACCAGTTGCAGTCGCATGGTCGCGCCGCCGGTCGCTTCCGAGGTGAAGCGCATGCGCTGACCGGCCTTGGCCTTGGCCCAGGCCACCTGGCTCAAGGCATTCGCGTAGTTGATCTGCGACACCTTGTTGGTCGTGTACGGGAACGACACCGCCTGCTGCCAGCTGTCGAATTGGCCTGGCGCTTCTTTCAGCGTCTGGACTGTTTTCCAGACGCCGCGCATCGACAGCGTGCCGGGCGGTTCGGCATCGACGGTGGTCTTGCCGTTGCCATCGATCCAGCTTTGGGCGCCGGTCACGCGTCGCAGCCCGGCCCGGATCAGTTCCAGGTCGGCCACGATCTTGGCATCCCAGCCACCGGGCATCAGGCTGAAGTTATTGCCATTTTCAACATAGATGCGGTAGGCGGTATCGTAATTGCTGTCGACCACAAACGCGCCATACATTTTGAGCGTGTTGGCAATCTTGCGCAACCGTTCGCTGCTCAGCGCCGCCACGTTGAACGACGCCGGCAACATCAGGCGCGCGCCCATCGGCATGGCGCCGGTGTTGGAAATCGCGTAGCTGTCGGTCGACGTGGCGGGGTAGACATAGGCCGGATGAGTGATGCCGTTGGCCAGCGTGTGGGCAGGCAGCGACATCGACAGCGCATGGCGGTAATACGTCAGGCCGTCGTCCAGTTCGTGTAGTCGGATCAGTCCGCCCGAGGCGGGCACCCCGGCCGCCCGCGAACCCTGGCTCCAGTGCGACGCATTGCCCCAGCCACGGCCATCGATCCGCGACCATGAATACATGCGTGCCGTCCACTTGCCGCCGGTAAACTTCAACTGATAAAACGAGTGCAGGATGCCGCTTTCGGTATCGACAATGTCGGCATGGCCGTCGCCACCGGCAGCCGGGACCACGTTGGCGGGCCAGCGCGGAATGACAATATTGCGCAATTTTCCGGTATCGGGATCGGTAACGCCAGCGGTGCCGGGCTTGCCGTACACGGTGACGGTGGGATCGCCTTTTTTCGCCATGAACACACCGAGCGAAAATTCGCCGTCATCGACAGCCGGAATCCAGCCAGGATTGAACAGCGGCTTCTTGATCTGATACGTGTCCAACACAGGATTGACCGGCCGGATATTCCAAGGGGAATTGGCGGCAAACGGGCGGTAATAATTTCCGTAGCCACTATTTGTGGCGTACTGGTTTTGTGCGGCAGCCGGCATTGACAGCAGGCAACCTGACGCGGAAATTAAAATAGTTACAATTTTCAGCAACGACTTCAAACGTGCGGTATGGCTTCTCATGTACAGTCCTATATGATGGGCTGTAACTGACCGTGAGAAATATAATTCTTTTATAAAACTTATTATACAGAAATTTTTTGGATAATGTGACTTTTTTTTGGGCAGTCACGTCATACGGGTGACACATTTCTCAGGGCGCCTGGTTGCACAATGGCTATAGCGTGGCCGCTGAGATCAACGAAGTCGGGGTCGAGTCCAGCGCGTTGTGAAGGATGCCGGCGTTTTGCTCCCGCGTTCGATGCTGCCGACGTATGAACGGCCGATGCCGGATTCGCTTGCCAAATCTTCCTGCGCTATTGCCTTCACAGGCTCAAGCTTGTCGTCGCGCGTGCGCGCCATGACCCCGTCGGCCATGTCCGATGGCGTATATCCATTCCTACCGCAAGCACACATAATCCTGCGGGCCAAGTGCCCGGACGATCAATCGCATTATCGGTGTGACACGCTTGCGCATGTCTTTGGATAGTAGACGCGGACGCGGTCAATCCTGTCCACTGCATAACCGACAGGAGCCAAGTAGTCCACGCCTACGGACGATTTATACGTTAGCGATACCGCGCTTGCGCAACGCCAGCCCTATAAAACCTACGCCTAACAGGAATATGCCGTAAGTACCCGGTTCCGGCACGGGGGACACGCTTTGATCGACGGTCCAGGAGGCCGATGTCACCGTCCCGACATAGTAGCTCTGCCCGGAATTTCCTATCTGAAACGCACTGAAATAAGAGTTTGCGAAAACGCCGCCTAACTCGGCACCAAATATATGCGGCTTCAGGAAGTCGCTGTCCTGCATAAATGGCGTTCGAAACGAGGAAATACTGGTAGTGCCTTCGATAATAACGGCGGGATCGAGCAAGTTC
>Ga0308157_10007983_pt1 | contig 12146 bp, 14 predicted proteins | sample PhyBR1_FD_201035 | JGI IMG/M metagenome (GOLD analysis project Ga0308157, IMG submission 201035) | Phyllosphere microbial communities from UC Gill Tract Community Farm, Albany, California, United States - DLSLB.R1 | ecosystem: Host-associated > Plants > Phyllosphere > Unclassified | place: USA...
TTACAATTAAAGAAATTAAAACTATTAAAAATTAAACATATATGACAACAACAATCGCTATTATTATAGGCATTGTTTGTCTGGCAATAGGAGCGCTTTTGGGATATTCATTCTCTAAAAGCTCGCTGAATTCCAAGGCAAAATTCATCATCGACGATGCTAAAAAAAATGCAGACAACCTTTTGGAAAAAGCTACCGTTCAGGCAGAATCCATTAAAAAAGAAAAACATCTGCAGGCAAAAGAAAAATTCATGGAGCTGAAATCTCAGCACGATGCCGATATCCAGGCGCGCGAAAAGAAAATGCAGGACGCTGAAAAAAGAGTGAAGGACAAAGAGCAGAAACTCAATGATGAACTAAGCAAAACCGGAAAATTGGAAAAAGATTTGGATCGCCAAATCGCCGATTACAGCAAAAAGAACGAAATTATCGACAGAAAGCAGCAGGAATTAGATGCTGTTACCGCACAAAAAGTAGAGATTTTAGAAAGAATTTCCGGCTATTCAGCTGAAGACGCTAAAAACGAGTTGGTAGAAGCTTTAAAAGCAGAAGCCAAAACAAAAGCACAGGCACACGTACAAAATATCATGGCAGAAGCGCAACTTAACGCGAAGCAGGAAGCCAAAAAAATCGTTATCCAAACCATACAGAGAATTGGTACTGAACAGGCGATCGAAAATTCAGTTTCTGTATTTAATATTGAATCTGATGAGGTGAAAGGTCGAATTATCGGTCGTGAAGGTCGAAATATCCGCGCTTTAGAAGCTGCAACTGGTGTTGAAATTATTGTTGATGACACGCCGGAAGCCATTTTGCTTTCATGTTTTGATCCTGTTCGTCGTGAAATCGCCCGACTTTCTTTGCACCGGTTGGTGACAGACGGACGAATTCACCCGGCGAGAATTGAAGAAGTGGTGGACAAAACCAAAAGACAGATTGAAGAAGAAATCATCGAAGTCGGTAAAAGAACCGTTATCGATTTAGGCGTTCACGGTCTTCACCCGGAATTGGTGAAAATCGTTGGCCGCATGAAATACCGTTCGTCTTACGGGCAAAATTTATTGCAGCACTCGCGCGAGGTGGCAAATATCGCGGCGACTATGGCTGCAGAACTTGGTTTAAATGTAAAATTGGCGAAAAGAGCCGGTTTGTTACACGATATCGGAAAAGTTCCGGAGCAGGAATCCGAATTGCCACACGCACTCCTCGGAATGCAGTGGGCAGAGAAATTTGGCGAAAATCCGGAAGTGATTAACGCGATTGGTGCGCACCACGACGAGGTTGAAATGACATCTTTGCTTTCACCGATCATTCAGGTTGCCGATGCCATTTCCGGTGCAAGACCGGGCGCCAGACGTCAGGTTTTGGAATCTTACATCCAAAGGCTGAAAGATTTGGAAGCTGCTGCATTAAGCTTTGATGGCGTTTCCAGCGCGTACGCAATTCAGGCGGGTCGTGAACTTCGCGTGATGGTAGAAAGCGGAAAAGTGAACGACGATCAGTCCGCGCAGCTTTCTTACGATATTTCCGAAAAAATTCAGAATGAACTGACCTATCCAGGACAGGTTCGCGTAACCGTAATTCGCGAAACGCGTGCGGTAAATATCGCCAGATAAAAATTTATTTAAATAAAAAAACTCCTTTCGATTTCGAAGGGAGTTTTTTTTTGCTAAAAATTGGCCGCTAAAAGGGCTCTTTTTTCATTTATGAATTTTAGAAAAATTGAGGTAAAAAAGTAGCTAATTTTTATTAAATAATATTTTTAATCATGAAAAATTCGGCCTTCAAAAGCCGATTTTTTTAAAATTTCCGGAGCGAAAAAAAATTGCTGCTACAACGGCATTTTTTTTCATTTATTCAAAAAATGGTTTCATCTCTTCTTCGATGTTTTTACGTAAATCCATCAATTTCACGGCATATTTTTCCATTTGCTTTTCCTGCTCGGTTTGTGGTGTAAACTTTGGAACTTCCACCGAATTTCCTTCGTCATCCACCGCCACAAAAACAATGATGCAGTGCGTTTTCTTTTCAAATTCCTTCCGCTTAATATTTCGTGAAAATACATTGATTGCAATGTGCATGCTGGTTCTTCCGGTGTAGATAACTTCGGCTTCTACTTTCACAATATGCCCGATTTTTATCGGCGAATAAAACCGGATCCCACCCACGTAAACCGTGACACAATAACTCGAACTCCACGAACTTGCGCATGCGTAACCGGCTTGGTCAATCCATTTCATCACGCTGCCACCGTGCACATTCCCACCATAATTAACATCGCTGGGTTCTGAAATAAACTGGAAAACTGTTTTGGTATTCATTGCAAAATTTTAATAATTAAATGTAAGGCTTTTTAAATCAGAACGCTAAGCACTTTTATTTCAGAAAAAATACCTGCTAATGCACCGGATTTTTCTATTTTTGCTACCATGAAGAAAGTTTTTTACCTGAAAACCTGTGGAACGTGCACAAAAATTTTAGCGAAATTCGATCTTTCGGATTGGGAACTTCGTGAAATAAAAAAAGATCCGATTACAGCAGAAGAGTTGGAACAAATGTATGCGCAAACCAAATCGTACGAAGCACTTTTCAGCAAAAGATCTACCCAGATAAAAGCCAGAAATATCGATGTAAATTCGCTGAAAGAAAATGATTTTAAAAATCTGATTCTGGATCATTATTCATTTTTAAAGCGTCCGGTTTTCCTCACCGATTCCGAAATTTTTGTTGGTAATGAAAAGAAAAACCTTGAAGGGTTAGAAAATTTTTTCGGCACTAAATGATGAAATTTTTCCTTTTTATCTTTCTCTCCGTTCAGTTTTCGGCGCAAATAGTTTACAAAACTCCAAGCGGCGCAAAATACCATATAGCCTCGTGCCGAATGGTGAAAAATGTCTCATCTTCACTTCCTTTAGAAAAAGCCTTGAAAAGCGGACTTCAGCCCTGCAAAATTTGTGATCCGCCCTTTCGCACGGTTGCCGGCGTTATATCAAAACCAAAAAAAACGGCTGGAGTAAATTCTGCCAGCCAATGTTTAGCACGCACCAAAACTGGCGCGCGCTGTAAACGGAAAACGCGGATCGGAAACGATTTTTGTTTCCAGCATCTGCCGTAAAAGTTTTAGCAAAATTTGCTGCTTTTACCTGTTATTTTTTCTTTCCAGCATATTGTAAACACCAATTGTAACCAGGGCACCGAAAAGATAATAACCGGTAGTCATCCATTTTTTCTGATCGGTGTTGGTTGCTTTATTATTTCCTAAGAAATGTTCTGCTAAACCAATGGTTCCGGCAGCACCTAAAAGTCCGGTTCCTACGGTTTTACCAATAATTTCCGAGGTATTTGTAGAAGTGGCCAAAGTGGAAAACAGCATGGCGTTAGACAGAATATTTCCACCCATTGCAGCGGCATAAACCTTCTCGTCATCGGCGTCGTACATATCCAGGTTATCCAGGGATTCTTCCACCAGTTTTTCGCCAACCTGATCTAAATCGGGCGCATTTTCCACATTTTTTTTGAAAATTTGGTGCACTGCGGTAAGTGCGAGAGAACCGGCCAAACCGGCGATACTTTTGTTAAGTGCTGACATAATTTTTCTTTTTTTAATTGCGCAGAAAACAGCGAAAAAGATGCCATATAAAAAAGCAGATGATTAATCACCTGCTTTTTTTATTGCTTTAAAGGGAAAAATTTTACACAAATGGTGTTTTTACCACTTTTGCAGGCACGTTTTTGTTCCGGATTTGGATGAAAATTTCCGAGTCCACCTTATTGTGTCCCGTTTCTACGTACGCTAAACCAATTCCGATATTTTTCATCGGGCTCATGGTTCCGGAAGTTACTTTTCCGATTTCATTTCCTTCCGCATCAACGACTAAATAATCGTGTCTTGGGATGGCTCTTTCCTGCATTTCAAAACCGACCAATTTTCTTTTAATTCCTTCTTCTTTTTGTTTTGCAAAATATTCTTTGTCCACAAAATCTTTATCAAATTTCGTGATCCAGCCTAAACCTGCTTCCAACGGAGAAGTTGTATCATCAATATCATTTCCGTAAAGACAGAAACCTTTTTCCAAACGTAAAGTGTCGCGCGAGGCAAGTCCACACGGCAACAAACCGAATTCTTCACCCGCTTCCACAATCGCGTCCCACAATTTCAGCGCCTCTTCATTTTGGAAATAGATTTCAAAACCGCCGCTTCCGGTGTAACCTGTATTCGAAATTATGACATCAGCAACGCCCGCAACTGTTCCCACCGTAAAGTGATAGTACGGAATTTCCGAAAGGTTAATATCGGTGATTTTTTGCAAAGTTTCTGTGGCTTTCGGGCCCTGGATGGCCAGCAAAGACATTTCATCCGACGCATTTGTCAGTTTTGCACCGAATTTTTCATTGTATTTCGAAATGTGCTCCCAGTCTTTTTCAATATTCGAAGCGTTCACCACCACAAAATATTTTTCAGCGTTCATTCGGTAAACAATCAAATCGTCTACAATTCCGCCGTTTCCGTTCGGCATGCAGGTATATTGTGCTTTTCCGTCTTCCAGCGCGTCCACGTTGTTAGTTCCCACAAACTGCAGCAAATCTTTCGCTGTCGGACCTTCCACAAAAAATTGGCCCATATGCGAAACATCAAAAATTCCGACTTTTTCGCGCACCGCAAAATGTTCCTGCGTTACACCGGTATATTGCACCGGCATTTCAAAACCGGCAAAAGGCACCATTTTCGCGCCTAGAGAAACATGTTTTTCAAACAAAGGAGTTCTTTTCATATATTTTTATTTTTTCAGGAGCAACCTGAGTTTAGCATCTTTTGAAGATTGTAACCCGCTGTCCGCTGTATTCCCGGTGCCTCTACCGCGTCACCGGGGGATGCCGCTTCCATCGGGGCTAGAAGATCTGTTCCGCTTCTTACGAAAGGCAGGAATTTTTTTTTATAAATGATGTTTGTATTCCTGAAGGATAATTTTAAACCATTCGGTGAAATTTTCCGGTTGGGCTTTCATTTCTTCGTCCAACTGTTCCATCGAAATATAACGGACTTCAGAAACTTCATCTTTATTCAGTTGAAATTCACCATTATAATTTCCGGTAAAAACATGGTCAAGCTCGTGCTCTACTAAATTTCCGCCCACATCGGCTTTATAAATAAAATGAAATTTCGGCGTTAAATCGGCATTAATTCCCAATTCTTCATGCAGACGTCGTTGTGCACCGTCGATATAACTTTCCTCCGCACGCGGATGCGAACATACTGCATTGGTCCACTGGTTGGGCGAATGGTATTTTCCCGCAGCGCGGCGCTGCAGCAAAACTTCGCCTTTGTCATTAAACAAAAAAACCGAAAAAGCACGGTGTAAAATTCCGTTTTTGTGGGCCTGCAATTTATCCATTAAACCCAGCACTTCATCGTTCTCGGAAATGAGAACCACTTGTTCTTCCATCCTTACAAAATTAAGGTTAATAAATCTATTGCGAAAATTTTCGGTGTTGATTTACCAATAAAAGCCAAGGCTGGATTTAAAATGTCGCAGTAAAAATGTACAACCAAAAAAAACGCCCTTTAAGGGCGCTATTTTTTAGGATTTGGTTTTCAGTAAATCCCGGATTTCCATGAGAAGGATTTCTTCATTTGTAGGAAGCGGATCAGCCTCGGGAGCCGGAGCTTTTTGCAGTTTATTAGCTGCTTTGATGAGCCAAAATAAAACCAGCGCAATACACAGAAAGCTGATGATCGCGGAAACGAAATTGCCGTACATAACGCCATTCCAGGAGAGCTTCGCAATATTTTCAGCGCCTGCAGCTTCCAACGCGGGCGTCAAAAGTAGTGGTGTGATCACATCATCAACCAGCGAGGTCACGATTTTTCCAAAAGCAGCACCGATAATCACCGCTACCGCTAAATCCATCACATTTCCTTTAAAGGCAAAAGCCTTAAATTCCTGTACAATTCCCATAATTTTTTGGTTTTTAATTAATAATTTAACCCAAATTTATAAAAATGCGTTAAATAACGCAGTATTTTTTTAGATTTCTTCTATATTTTTTAATTCAGAATGTAGAATGGTTAATTCGTAAATTTACACTCCAAACAGTCGGATCATGAACATTTTTTCAGCACAGAAAATTTACGAATGGGAAAAATTTACCATGCAGCAGGACAATATTTCGGGCCTCCAGCTTATGGAAAAAGCTGCGAAATCTTGCTGTAACTGGATTTCCGACCGATTTCAGACTTCCACCGATATTTTGATTTTTTGCGGTTCCGCAAATAACGCCGGCGATGGTTTTGCGCTCGCGCGCTTGCTTTATCAAACTGGCTACAACATCAAAGTTTTCACCGACAGCTCTAAAAAATTCACCGAAGAAGCGGAACTCAATTTCCAGCGCTGCAAAGAAATTTCCGGTATAGAAATTCTGGATTTTTCGGCCTTAACGCAGCTGAAAAATACTGAAAACTCCATCATCATCGATGCGCTTTTTGGTTTGGGTTTGAACCGAAAGATTGAAGGTAAAATTGCGGAAGTTATTACTTTGCTCAATGATTTTCCGGGCACCAAAATCGCGCTTGACTTGCCTTCCGGGTTATTTGCAGACGGAATCCCCGATCAAAATGCTACGATTTTTCAGGCAGATTATACCTTGACTTTTCAGCTTTTGAAAAAATCCATGCTGCGCCCGGAAACAGCGCCTTTTTGTGGTGAAATTCACATCATGGATATTGAATTGAATCGGGAATTCTGCAAAGAAAATCCATCTGATGAGAATACCATCGATGACCTTTTAATTCAAAATATTTATAAACCGCGGAAAAATTTCAGTCACAAAGGGACTTTTGGAAAATCCCTTCTGGTTGCCGGAAGTTTTGGTAAAATCGGTGCTGCGGTTTTAGCGACTAAAGCTGCTTTAAAAGCCGGTTCCGGTTTAACATTTGTGCTTGCGCCTAAATGTGGTTATGAAATTCTACAGACCACCTGTCCTGAAGCAATGTTTATTTCCGGCGGTGAAAATGAAATTGAAAACATCAAAGTTGAAGACGACTACAGCATTGGAATCGGTCCCGGAATCGGTATAAGTTGCGTAACAGAACAAGCTTTTCTTAAGTTTTTAAAAACATCAAAAAAACCTTTGGTTCTGGACGCTGATGCTTTAAATATTCTGTCTAAAAACCTCGAAAATTTTCAGTTTATTCCGAAGAATTCTATTATAACGCCGCATCCGAAGGAATTCGAAAGACTTTTTGGTAAAACTCTAAACTCATTTGACCGCACAGCTTTAGCTCAAAAAAAAGCCGTTGAACTCGGAATTCTTATCGTTTTAAAAGGCCACCACACGCAAATTATTACGCCTTCCGGAAAGGTTTTTTATAATCTTACCGGAAATTCGGGCATGGCGAAAGGTGGCAGTGGCGATGCGTTGCTCGGAATTATAACCGCTTTGCTGGCGCAAAATTATTCGCCGCAAAATGCAGCAATTTTTGGAGTTTGGCTGCACGGAAAAGCGGGCGATTTTGCGGCGGAAAAATTTTCGAAAGAAGCCATGCTGCCTTCAGATTTAATTAATGAGCTGGGTAATGTCTTTAACAGTTTAAACAAAAAATCCTCTCAAGAAACTTGAAAGGATTTATATAAAGTTTAATTAAAATCAGTCTGGTTTTGAATTTTCTTCTTCTGTAATCGTACGTTTTTTCGAAGTTAGCATAATGGCCAGTCCGGCAATCATAAACGGAATGGATAAAATCTGTCCCGTATTTAATCCCGCAAAACTGATGATTTCGTCACCTTGCGGCTCTTTTAGAAATTCCACAAAAAATCGAACCGCCCACAAAAGAATTAAGAAAAGACCGAAAAGCCAACCTTGCTGATATTTTTTCGAGGTGTATCGGTATAAAATCCACATCAGAATAAATAAAAGGAAATACCCGCCAGCTTCAAAAAGTTGAGTAGGGTAGCGCGGTACGATGTCCCCATATTCCGAACTTTGCTGCGGAAATAAAATGGCGAACGGAGAATTTTCCGGCGCAGGTTTTCCGATAATTTCCGAATTGAAAAAGTTTCCAATCCTTACAAAAGTGCCCCCCAACGCTACAGGAATAGTTATTCTATCATACACCCAGAAAGGATTTTTACGAATAATCTTATAAGCGTAGTATAACGTTGTCAAAATTACCGCGATTGCTGCGCCGTGACTTGCAAGACCGGAAAAACCAGTAAATTCAAGCTGCGGTTTTGTTCGGATGGGTAAAAAAACCGACCAGAAATCCTGCTGAAAAAGTTCCGGTTGGTAAAAAATGACGTGGCCGAGGCGCGCTCCGAAAATGGTTCCGATCAGCGTCCACGTAAAAAGCGGCTCTACATATTTTACATTTACGCCGTCGATTTTATAGATTTTCGTCATCAACATGTAGCCAAGCCCGAAAGCCAAAATAAACATCAAACTGTAATAATGCAGCGTGATTGGTCCCAGATGAATTCCGGTGGAAGGATCCCAGGTCGTGTATAAAAATGTGAGCATAATATGGTATTAATTTTAATGTCAGTAGAAATTCTCAATTGCTTTTCGGCGGTACAGGATCGTAACCTTCGCCGCCCCACGGATGGCAGCGGCCGATTCTTTTTGAGCCCAGCCACAAACCTTTCAAAGGCCCGTGAATGCGCAGCGCTTCAATCATATACGAAGAACATGTTGGCGTATATCGGCAGCTGTTGGGCAAAAGAGGCGAGATCACCATCTGATAAATCCGGATGAGAAAAATAAGGGGAAAAGTGAGGATTTTATTCAACATGCGTTGCAAAAATAACTAAATAGTTTAAATTTGTTCCAAGTTTCTGTGGAAACTTCTGATTTCACATTTTCTCATTTCAAATTTCAATTTTAGGTTTTGAATTCCAACACGCCGCTTGCCGAAAAACTGCGACCGAAAACTTTAGACCAAGTTTTGGGACAGGATCATTTGACCGGAAAAAACGGCCCCATACGGAAAATGCTGGAAAATGACACGCTAAAATCACTTATTTTCTGGGGGCCACCGGGAACCGGGAAAACCACATTGGCGGAAATTATCGCTGAAACTTCCGGACGGAAATTTTATAAGCTTTCCGCCGTTTCCAGCGGAGTGAAAGACATTCGGGAAATCATCGACGAAGCCAAGAAGCAAAATCTTTTTTCAGGTAAATCGCCCATTTTATTCATTGACGAAATTCACCGTTTTAATAAATCCCAACAGGATTCGCTTTTGCACGCGGTGGAAAAGGGTTGGGTGGTCTTGATGGGCGCCACGACTGAAAATCCGAGCTTTGAAGTGGTTTCGGCATTGCTTTCACGCTCACAAGTTTATATTTTAAAGGCGTTGGATTTTGAAAAGCTGGAAGAACTCATCGAAATTTCTTTACAGAGATATAATCAAGAAGAAGCGACTAATTTCAGTATTGAAGACCATGAAGCTTTGATTCAGTATTCCGGTGGCGATGCGCGGAAACTTATCAATGCTGTAGAAAATGTGCTGAATCAATTTAAAAATTCCGATAAAACAGTCATTAAAAATGAAGATGTGCTTTCAGTTTTGCAGGAAACGATGGCGCTTTACGATAAAAATGGCGAACAGCATTACGATATTATTTCAGCTTTTATCAAATCGATGCGCGGTTCTGATCCCAACGGTGCCGTTTATTGGCTCGCGCGAATGTTGGTTGGTGGTGAAGACATTAAATTTATCGCACGCAGAATGGTGATTTTAGCGGCAGAAGATATTGGTTTGGCAAATCCGAATGCGCTGGTCATGGCGAATAATTGTTTTCAGGCAATCAACGTGATCGGAAATCCGGAAGCGCGAATTATTCTGAGTGAAACTGCAGTTTATTTGGCGGTTTCACCGAAAAGCAATTCAACCTACGTTGCCATCAATGATGCGATCTCGAAAGTAAAGCAAACGGGAAATCTTCCCGTTCCGCTGCATCTCCGCAACGCGCCAACGAAATTGATGAAAGATTTGAATTACGGTAAAGATTACGATTACGCGCATTCTCACGAAGGAAATTTTGTGGATCTGGAATTTCTGCCAGACGAACTAAAAGGCACGAGTTTCTACACGCCTGGAAAAAACTCCACCGAAAATAAAATCGCAGAGCAACTGAAAAAGAAGTGGAAAGACAAATATTAAAAAATTAGCCGTTAAAACCGGCTTTTTTTCTGTTTTACCAAATTGAAAAAAACAGCTTTTTAGCAGACAATTTTTTAAAATGAAAAAATTTGCCCTTTAAACCGCAAAAAAAAAAGAATCTGCGCGTGGGCACAGATTCCATTTAAACAATTAAAGTAATTCAGTATAAAATGATTTTATAATTCATTGATGGCATTCGCGGAAACCGAAATTTCAGGCATCGCATAAATCTGTGATTTTGCACGCATTTCTACCATTTTTTTGATGTGGTTCAAATCTTTCGCTTCATCGATGGTCATATCTTTAAACTCGTAAATTTTGACCGCTTTATTTTTTTTGAATGAATTCTTAACATTTGCAAACTCTGCCTCATTGCGCACTTCCACGCTGGTGATGAGGTTGTCATTAGATGAAACCTGTCTTTCAGTGTTTCCTAACAATTTTTTCCAGAAATTTCCTTTAGCGCCAGCTGTATTTTTCACGGCGCTTTTGTAAATAAGGTAATCCTGGTTTCTGATTCCTGACTTTTCTAAACCTGCAGCAACGTCTTTAATGTTTTCCTGACTTGGAAAAAGACCAACAATCGTGTAATTCATGATAAAAGTATTTGTGTTATTAAATTCTATGCAAAGATATACTGATTTTACGTCAAAAAAGCAGTTATAAGAAAAATTAACAGAAAGTTGATAAAAATCAGCTAATTAATTATTAATGTAGCAATTTAAAATAGATAGATGCTATAATGTAAAATGGCGGATTTATTTATCTTTACCACTTAATTTAAAGTTTAAAACGCATGAACATCCTGCTGGCTTCAACTTCCACGCTTTTTGGCGGAAAATATCTGGAATATATCACCGACGAAATAGCGCAACTTTTCGGAGGAGTTTCCGAAATTGTATTTGTTCCTTATGCACGGCCAGGCGGAATTTCGCACGAAAAATATACGGCAAATGCGGCAGATTTTTTCAAAACGCTAAATATCAATGTGAAAGGTCTTCACGAATTTGATGATCCGATTTCAGCTTTAAATAATGCAAAAGGTTATTTTACCGGTGGTGGAAATACTTTTCTTCTGGTGAAAATGCTGCATGAAAATGGCTTAATGCAGGTTTTAAAGCAAAATATCGAAAGTGGAAAACCGTATCTCGGCACAAGTGCAGGCTCGAACATCGGCGGTTTGAACATGAAAACCACGAACGATATGCCAATTGTCTATCCGCCAAGTTTTGAATGTATGGGTTTGGTAAATTTTAATTTGAATCCGCATTATTTGGATCCGAATCCGCATTTGAAACACAACGGCGAAACGCGCGAAACCAGAATTAAAGAATTTCTGACGCAGAACGATACAAAAGTCGTCGGGCTTCGCGAAGGAAACTGGATTCGGAAAATTGGTGAAAAAACGACCGTGGAAGGTCGGGAAAAAACACGAATTTTCGAAAAAGGAAAAGAGCCGTACGAAATTGAAGCGGGAACTGAACTTTAATTATTCAACCCATTTTTTCAGAAGCAACTCCATTAAAAAATCCGGGCAGGAAATCACTTTATTTTTTTCAGCGTCGAGAAAAAATAAAGTGGTTTTAGCTTCGGTAATCTTCTCTTTAGATTCATTATAAATTTCATAATCGAACTCTATTTTTACACCGGGAATTTTTCTGATGAAGGTATGAATTTCGAGAAGTTGGTCGTAGCGCGCGGGTTTCAAATATTTAACAGAAAATTGTGATACCGGCAGCCAAATTCCACGCTGTTCTATGGCTTCGTATGGCATGCCGAGCTCGCGAAAAAGCTCGACGCGGGCCACTTCAAAATAGGCTGCGTAGTTGCCGTAATAGACGTATTTCATGGGATCGGTTTCAGCGTAACGTACTCGTAATGAGTGGGTTGTGTGTATCATTTTATGTTAACATTTGTTCATACAAATATATTTTTAAATAACCAATAGAACAAAAATTTTTTTTTGAATTTTAAAAATGAGATATTT
>Ga0308157_10007984_pt1 | contig 12145 bp, 10 predicted proteins | sample PhyBR1_FD_201035 | JGI IMG/M metagenome (GOLD analysis project Ga0308157, IMG submission 201035) | Phyllosphere microbial communities from UC Gill Tract Community Farm, Albany, California, United States - DLSLB.R1 | ecosystem: Host-associated > Plants > Phyllosphere > Unclassified | place: USA...
CCAGCGCACCAAGGAAGCGACAGACGACATCGGCGCCATGGTGCGCTCGATCACCGAAGAGGCCGAGCGCGCTTCCGGCGGCATGCAGTCCCTCAGCGCCAAGGTGCTGGAAGCGTCGCAGAACGTGGAACGTGTGCATGGTTTCCTCGGCAACATTGAACGTTCCGCCGGGATTTCGGAAGAGGAGATCCAACAGATCGCACGCGCTTCCCGCGAGCATGTCGAGACCACTCATCGCATCGCCGAAGCCATCCTCAAAATTCGTGACGGCATGCTGGCGACCGACATCGAGTTGCCGCGCGTGGCGGCGTCGGCCATGGCCTTGTCGGAACGCGCCGAACTGGTCTATGACGCCATCGCCGCGAGCAACGCCAAGACCCAGCACGACGACATCCAGAAAGTCGCGACCGCTGCGGCCAAGCGCATCGGCAAGCTGTTCGAGGAAGCCATCGGCGCCGGCCGGATCAGCGAGGCGGCCTTGTTCGACCGCACCTATAAACCGCTACCCAACACCAATCCACCCAAGCACACGACGCAATTCGACGCTTTCACCGACCGTGTCCTGCCGGACGTGCAGGAAGCCATTCTCGAGTCCATGCCGCAGCTGGCGTATGCCGGCGCGGTGGACAACAACGGTTATTTCCCCACGCACAACAAAAAATTTTCCAAGCCGCTGACCGGCGATTACGATACCGACCTGGTCAACAACCGTACCAAGCGCATCTTCAGCGATCGCACCGGAAAGCGTTGCGGGGCGAATACAAAGCCGTTCCTGCTGCAGACTTATAAACGCGATACCGGCGAAGTCATGCACGATCTTTCGGTGCCGATTTATGTGAACGGCAAACATTGGGGAGGCTTCCGCGTCGGCTATCGTTCCAGCCAGGCACAGGAGGCGGCGCCGGTTCAGGCGGTCGCCGCAACGTCGCCGGCGTCGGCAAAGCAGCTTAAGCAAACGGTCAAGACCGAGAACAGCAAGGGATTGGTGCGCCAGATCTCGGCTTGAACAGCTTGACCGGGCAGGGCAGGTTGATAGACTATTCGACAACGGGGGTAACCTATCGAGAATGCTGAGAATGCGATAGGTCCGGATTAGAAAAGGAACATCAACTTGAAACCTGCTCCGCAGAATAAGCTCGATTCTGTCAAAGAATTCGATTTTACCAATCGCGATTTTGACAGGGTGCGGGATCTTATCTATAAGCGCGCCGGCATTGCGTTGGCCGAAAGCAAGCAGGAAATGGTCTATAGCCGCCTGGCGCGGCGCCTGCGCGCGACCGGCATCGCTTCCTTCGTGCAATACCTGGACCTGCTGGAACGCGGCGGCGACACCGACGAGTGGGAGGCATTCACCAATGCGCTGACCACCAATCTGACGTCGTTCTTCCGCGAGTCGCATCACTTCCCGATCCTCGCCGATTTCGTCAAGACGCTTAAAGAGCCTGCCACGGTCTGGTGTTCGGCCGCCTCCACCGGCGAAGAGCCCTACACCATCGCCATGACGCTGTGCGAAGCCTACGGCACGCTGACGCCGCCGGCGCAGATCATCGCCACCGACATTGACACCAACGTGCTGGCCACCGGCGCCAATGGCGTCTATCCGATTGAACGCATCGACAAGCTGTCGCCCGAGCGCATCAAGAAATTCTTCCTGCGCGGCAAGGGTAACCAGGAGGGTTACGTCCGGGTGCGTCCTGAATTACGCAAGCTGGTGACCTTCAAACAACTGAATTTGCTGGGCGACAGTTGGCCTGTGACCGGGCAGTTCGACGTCATCTTTTGCCGTAACGTGATGATTTATTTCGACAAGCCGACCCAGAGCAAGATCCTGTCGCGCTTCGTGCCGCTGATGAAGCCGCATGCGCTGTTGTTCGCCGGCCATTCCGAAAACTTCCTGTATGTTTCCGATGCCTTGAAGCTCAAGGGAAAAACGGTCTACGAGCTCGGTGCAGCAACGCAACGCAAGGCGGGGAAATAAGCCATGAGCCAAGGTCAGGACCAATTCGCTTCCAACGTCTACTACGACCGCACCTTCGATTGCGACGCAGCCAAGATATTGCCGGGCGAATACTATTTCACGCACAAGGACATGATGATCGTCACGGTGCTGGGCTCGTGCGTGTCGGCCTGTATCCGCGACCGCGTCACCGGCATCGGCGGCATGAATCACTTCATGCTGCCCGACAGCGGCGACGGCGACAGCCCGATTTCGGCATCGATGCGCTACGGCACTTACGCCATGGAAATTCTGATCAATGACGTGCTCAAGGCCGGCGCCCGGCGCGAGAACCTGGAAGCCAAGGTGTTCGGCGGCGGCAACGTGCTGCGCGGCTTCATCGCCATCAACGTCGGCGAACGCAACGCGCAATTCGTACGCGACTACCTGAAGGCGGAAAATATCCGCGTGACGGCGGAAGATCTGAACGATATCTGGCCGCGTAAGGTATATTTCTTCCCCCGCACCGGCAAGGTGCTGGTCAAGAAGCTCAAACAATTGCATAACAACACACTGGTGAATCGCGAACAGGATTACGCCAGCAAGCTGGTCGCCAAGCCGGTGGGTGGCGCAGTCGATCTGTTTTAAGGTCGGTTGAGTCGGCAGAGAAGGTTTTGTCGGCCCCGTGCGGTGACCGCAAGGGCCAGTTTCAGGAAAGTACGCATCGTATGAAAATTAAAGTATTGATCGTCGACGACTCGGCATTGATCCGCAGCGTCATGAAAGAGATCATCGGCAGCCAACCTGACATGGAAGTCGTGGGCGTTGCCCCCGATCCCATCATCGCGCGCGATCTGATCAAGCAGACCAATCCCGACGTCCTCACGCTGGACGTGGAAATGCCGCGCATGGACGGCCTCGATTTCCTCGAGAAACTGATGCGCCTGCGACCGATGCCGGTGGTGATGGTGTCGTCGCTGACCGAACGCGGCTCGGAAATCACGCTGCGCGCGCTGGAACTGGGTGCGGTCGACTTCGTCACCAAGCCGAAGATCTCGATCCAGAGCGGCATGCAGGAATACACCGAGATGATCGCCGACAAGATTCGCGCGGCATCCAAGGCCAGTATCCGTCCACGCACGATTCCCCATCCGGATGCGCCCAAGGCGAGCGGCGACGGACCGTTGCCGCAGATGCGCAATCCTCTGTTGTCGAGCGAAAAACTGATCATCATCGGCGCCTCCACCGGCGGCACCGAAGCGATCAAGGAATTCCTCATCCGCATGCCGTCCGATTGTCCCGGCATCCTGATTACCCAGCACATGCCGGAAGGCTTCACGCGCTCGTTCGCCCAGCGCCTCGACAACCTGTGCAAGATTTCGGTCAAGGAAGCCGCCGGCAACGAGCGCGTCCTGCCGGGCCACGCCTATATCGCACCGGGCCATTCGCATCTCAAGCTGGTGCGCAGCGGCGCCAATTACATGACACAGCTCGACCAGGGGCCGCCGGTCAATCGCCATCGGCCATCGGTCGACGTGCTGTTCAATTCGGCGGCGGCCTGCGCCGGCAAGAACGCGGTGGGCGTGATCCTGACCGGGATGGGTAAGGACGGCGCGCTGGGCATGCTCGAAATGCGCAATGCCGGCGCTTACAATTTTGCGCAGGACGAGGCGTCGTGCGTGGTCTTCGGCATGCCGCGCGAAGCGATTGCCGTGGGCGGGGCGCATGAAGTGCTGGCGCTGCAAGCCATGCCGGGCCGGGTGTTGAGTTATCTGGCCGAACACGGCAGTCGTGCATTGCGGGTGTAGTTCGAGTACCATTCAGCCATCCGGAAATTTTGGATCGATTACTCGCTGTGGGGCCTTAAGTTTTGTCGAATTAGTGTCGTTATCGTCAACAATAGTTTCGAATCAATGGAGTAAAAATCATGGCAGGCCCAAATACCAAGTTTCTCGTTGTAGACGATTTCTCCACGATGCGCCGCATTGTCCGTAACCTGCTCAAAGAGCTCGGTTACACCAATGTGGACGAAGCCGAAGACGGCGTGCAGGGTTTGCAGAAACTGCGCAGCGACACGTTCGATTTCGTGGTGTCGGACTGGAACATGCCGAATATGGACGGTCTGACCATGCTCCAGGAAATCCGCAAGGATCCGGCGCTGGCGAAGTTGCCGGTTCTGATGGTGACCGCCGAAGCCAAGAAGGAAAACATCGTTGCCGCCGCGCAAGCCGGCGCCAATGGTTACGTGGTCAAGCCGTTCACGGCCGCAACGCTGGATGAAAAGCTCGGCAAGATCTTCGAAAAGCTGGAGGCCGGAGGCTAACGTGGATACCGCATCCCAGGAAGCAGTGCCGCCGGACGCGCCGGTAGCCGAGCAGCAGGACCAGTTCCTCGCGCGTATCGGCCACATGACGCGCAGCTTGCATGACAACCTGCGCGGGCTCGGTTTTGACCGTTTGCTGGAAAAAGCTGCCAGCGACATGCCGGACGCGCGGGACCGCCTCGAATACGTGGCGATGATGACCGAGAAGGCCGCTCAGCGCGTGCTGACCGCGACCGAAACCGCTGGTCCGATGCAGGATGCCATCGGCGACGGTGCGGGCACGTTGGCTGCCGAGTGGAAGGCCGTCACCGATGCGCCGTTTTCCGAGAGCGATTACCGCGCTCTGGCGGAAAAGACGCAGGCTTACCTCGGTGCAACACGTGAAAACGTCAGCCTGACCAAGCAGCAACTGCTCGACATCATGATGGCGCAGGACTTCCAGGACTTGACCGGGCAGGTGATCAAGCGCGTTACCGAGGTGGCCCACGACATCGAAAGTCAACTGGTGCAGTTGCTGGTTGATTATTCGCCGCCGGAAGCCAAGCGTGAAGATAGCGGCCTGTTGAACGGTCCGCAGATCAATCCGACCGGTCACAACGTGATCGCCAACCAGAGCCAGGTTGACGATTTACTGGAAAGTCTGGGCTTTTAAGTTGTTTTAACGGCAATTTACCTGCTCGTAGTATTGCTGCGTGTGGTTTTTGCGACCGCCTGACAGCACCGCAAACCGCCGTCCTGTCTGCCTTCACCCTCTGAAGGCAGATATGGCGCGCTTCCCCTGCCCCGAAATACGGGGCGTTTCGCCCCTTATTCCCGTGATGATTCGAGGCTTCCCTCGCCAATAATTCTGCCTGAGAGTCTCAAAATTCCGCCTTCAAAGCGGAAAGAAGCAATACAGGGGAACGGCAGTGGCCGAAGATAGCGATCAAGAACGGACCGAACAGCCCACGAGCAAACGCATTGAAAAAGCGCGTGAGCAAGGCGACGTGCCGCGCTCGCGCGAGATGGCGACGTGCGTCATGTTGCTGATCGGCGGCAGCACCCTGTGGATGTTTACCGGTCCGCTCGTGACCAGCCTCAATCGCCTCATGGTGTCGACCATGACCTTCGAGCGCGAAATGGCCTTCGATCCTGCCTTGCTGTTCGAACGCATGAGTGGCCACTTCATGGAAGTGGCGATCGCCTGCATTCCCATCGCCTTTCTGATGACGCTGGCGGCTGTGGCTTCGCCGCTGATCCTGGGCGGCTGGCTGTTCAACGGTAGCTCGCTGGAACCCAAGTTCGATCGCCTCAATCCCATCAAAGGCATCATGAATCTGTTCTCGCTCAATTCGCTGGTCGAGTTGGGCAAGGGCATCCTGAAGAGCGTACTGGTCGGCGTCATCGCGTGGTATGCGATGCGCAGCCATCTCGACGCCGTGCTCAACCTGAGCGTCGAACCGCTCAAGGTGGCCAGCAGCCACATGCCGAATCTGCTGTGGACCTGTTTCATCATGATGGTCTGCGCCTTGATTGGAATTGCCGTGATCGACGTGCCGTACCAGTTGTGGAACTACACCCGCAAGCTCAAGATGTCGCGCCAGGAAGTCAAGCAGGAGCACAAGGAATCCGACGGCGATCCGCTGATCAAGGGCAAGATCCGCGCCCTGCAACGCGCCGCTGCGCGTCGCCGCATGATGTCGGCGGTGCCGACCGCGGACGTGGTGGTGACCAACCCGACTCACGTTGCCGTGGCGCTGAAATACAGCGAGGGCGGGATGTCGGCGCCGCAGGTGGTGGCCAAGGGCACCGAAGCGGTGGCAGCCAACATCCGCAAGATCGCCGCAGAAAACAACGTACCGATCCTCGAAGCGCCGCCGTTGGCGCGCGCGTTGCACTACCACACTGAAATCGGCGACGAGATTCCGGAATCGCTTTACACCGCGGTCGCCGAAGTCCTCGCCTATATCTTCCAACTGCGCACCTACAACAGCAATGGCGGCGTCCGTCCAGAGCAGCCGAGCGACCTTGAGGTGCCGAAGGAACTGGACGATCCACTGTACAAACGCAAGGCCGCCATGGCTGCCGCACAAGCTAGGGCCGCACAATGAACATCAACAGCATGAAACTGCCGGCCTGGGTGCCGATCAAGCATGCGAAGGCGCTCACGGCGCCGATCCTGATCGTCATGATGCTGGCGATGATGGTGCTGCCGCTGCCGGCGTTTGCGCTCGACATTCTGTTCAGCTTCAATATTTCGCTGTCGGTGATCGTGCTGCTGACCGCGCTGTACACCGTCAAGCCGCTCGACTTCGTGGCGTTCCCGGCGGTGCTGCTGGTGAGCACCATGCTGCGCCTGTCGCTCAACGTCGCTTCCACGCGCGTGGTGCTGACCGAAGGCCATACCGGTCCCGACGCGGCAGGTAAAGTGATTGAGGCCTTCGGCCACTTCCTGATCGGCGGCAACTACACCGTCGGTATCGTCGTCTTCATCATCCTGACGATCATCAACTTCACCGTCGTCACCAAGGGCGCCGGCCGTATCGCCGAAGTGGGCGCGCGCTTCACCCTGGATGCGATGCCCGGCAAGCAGATGGCGATCGACGCCGATCTCAACGCCGGCATGATCGGCGAGCCGGAAGCCCGCGCACGCCGCAAGGAAGTGGCGCAAGAAGCCGAATTCTATGGCGCCATGGACGGCGCCAGCAAGTATGTGCGCGGCGACGCCGTGGCCGGCATCATCGTGACCGTGGTCAACATCGTCGGCGGTCTCGTGGTCGGTATGGTCCAGCATGACCTCGCCTTCGACATGGCGTTGAAGAACTACACGCTGCTGGCCATCGGTGACGGCCTGGTCGCACAGATTCCTTCGTTGATCATCTCGACCGCCGCCGGTGTGGTGGTCTCGCGCGTGGCCAATGACCAGGACGTCGGCGGCCAGCTGATCAACCAGTTGTTCGCCAAGGCGGAAGTCCTGTACCTGACCGCGATCATCATCGGCGGCATGGGCATGATCCCGGGCATGCCGCACATCGCCTTCATCATCATCGCCGCTCTGTTGGCTGCTGCGGGTTACTCCGTGAACAAGCGCAAGGAACAGGCCGGTGCGATCGCCGAATTGCCGGCGCCGGTCACGACGCCGCAGGAAATCGAAGAAGCCACCTGGCAGGATATCCTGCCGGTCGACACCCTTGGCCTGGAAGTCGGCTATCGCCTGATCCCGCTGGTGGATAAAGGGCAGGGCGGTGAACTGCTGCGCCGGATCAAGGGCATTCGCAAGAAATTCGCGCAGGAAGTCGGTTTTCTGTCGCCGCCGGTCCATATTCGCGATAACCTCGAACTCAAACCGTCGGCCTATCGCATCGCCTTGAAGGGCGTGGAAATCGGCAAGGGCGAGGCCACTTTCGGCCAGTTCCTGGCGATCAATCCGGGCATGGTCACCGGCCCGCTGCCGGGCCTGATGACTACCGACCCTGCGTTCGGCCTGCCGGCGGTCTGGATCGAAAGCAACATGCGCGAAATGGCGCAGACCATGGGTTACACCGTGGTCGATACCGGCACCGTCATCGCTACCCACCTCAATCATTTGATCACCGTCCACGCGGCCGAATTGCTGGGTCGTCAGGAAGTGCAGCAACTGCTCGATCACATCGGCAAGGACGCGCCGAAGCTGGTCGAGGATCTGGTGCCGAAGGCATTGCCGCTGGGCACGGTTCAGAAAGTGTTGCAAAACCTGCTCATCGAAGGCGTGCATATCCGCGATATGCGGACTATTATCGAAACCCTGGCCGAGCATGCGCCACGCGTGCAGGAGCCGAACGAACTGACCGCCATCGTGCGCATTGCCCTGGGCCGCGCGATCGTGCAGCAGATTTTCCCGACCGAGAGCGAGCTGTCGGTCATGACGCTGGACAACAAGCTGGAACGTCTGCTGATGCAGGCGATGCAGGCAAGCGGACCCGAAGGCGGCGGCATCGAGCCTGGTCTGGCCGATACACTGATTACCCAAACAGAAAACGCAGCACGTCATCAAGAGCAGTTGGGTTTAACCCCGGTATTGTTGGTCCCGGGTCCTTTGCGGGCATTGCTGGCGCGCTTCTTGCGACGCGCAATGCCTCAACTCCGGGTGCTTTCACACGCTGAAGTTCCTGATTCGAAAACGATTAAAGTTACCAGCCTAGTTGGAGGGCAAGCATGAACGTCAAAAAATTTATTGCAGGTTCGTCGCGAGACGCATGGCGCCAGGTGCGCGAAGCGCTGGGGCCTGACGCCGTCATTCTCTCCAACCGGAATATCGACGACGGTGTCGAGATCCTGGCCATGGCCAACGAAGACATGTCGTCGCTGGTGGTGCCGGCCATGTCCAAGGACGCTGTGCCGCGTCCGGCCGTGCGCCGACCGCCTGCGCCGCAACAGTCGCTGCAGGCTGCCGTGCCGCGCACACGCGTCGAACAGCAAGCACAGAGCCCCGGCGCATCAATGCCGGTCGAACACAATACGGCGCAAGCCGACGCCCGCGTCTGGCGCACCCGCAATGCCGCACGCGCCAGCGCCAAGGAACAGCAGGCACAAGCGCTGACGCCGGCGCAAGTCGCTGCCGGCCCGAAGGCAGCTGCCGCCTCTGCAGCTGCAGCGCGTCCGCAGCAGGCCGGCGTCATGGCTGAATTCGACGGCAAGGACTACGACGAAATCCTGTCCGACGTCATGAGCGAAATTCGCTCCATGCGCGGCGTACTGGAAACTCAACTGGCGGAAATCTCCTGGGGCGGCACGCAAAAGCGCGAGCCGGCCAAGGCCGCGATCATGCGTGAAATGCTGGCTGCCGGTTTCAGCGCCAGCCTGTCGCGCCTGATCACCGAGAACCTGCCGCAAAGCCCGAAATCGCAAGACGCCATGTTCTGGGTCAAGTCGGTGCTGGCCAAGAATCTGATGACCATGGCCAACGAAAACGAGTTGCTGGAGGAAGGCGGCGTCTACGCGCTGGTCGGTCCTACCGGCGTTGGCAAAACGACCACGACCGCGAAACTGGCGGCGCGTTGCGTGATGCGCCACGGCCCCGGCAAGCTGGCGCTGATCACCACCGACGGCTATCGTATCGGCGGCTACGAGCAACTGCGCATTTACGGCAAGATTCTCGGCGTGATGGTGCATTCGGTCAAAGATGAATCCGATTTGCGTATCGCACTCGACGAACTGCGCGGCAAACATACTGTCCTGATCGATACCGCCGGCATGGGCCAGCGCGACCAGATGGTAGCCGAACAGGCCGCCATGCTGTCGGGCGCAGGGACCGACATCAAACGCCTGTTGTGCCTCAATGCAACGGCGACCGGCGGCACGCTCAATGAAGTGGTAAGCGCGTATTCCGGCGATGGCCTGGCAGGTTGCATCATTACCAAGCTCGACGAAGCGGCAACCATCGGCAACGTGCTCGATGTTGTCATCCGTCAAAAACTGAATCTGTATTACGTCGCGAACGGTCAGCGCGTGCCGGAAGATTTGCATGTTGCCAACAGGTTGTATCTGGCTGACCGCGCCTTTAAACTGAAGCGTGAAACTGCGCCGTTCGAATTCCAGGATGCCGAGTTGCCGGTGGTAGTCGGACCGACGGCCACGGCCATGAATGACAAAAGCCTGCGGGAGGTGATCCTTGGCTAGCTATGACGTTGATCAAGCGGAAGGACTGCGACGGATGCTGGAGCGTCCGACGCCGCGCGTGTTCACTTTCTTCTCGGTTCTTCCCGACGACGAAAAAGGCGCGATGCTGATCAATCTGGCAGCCTCTCTTGCCGCCGCCGACCACAACGCATTGTTGGTCGACGCTTGCATGACGCCCTCGGTGATCTTGTCGCGTTTCGGCGGTATCGCCGTGGCGACGCTGCTCGACGTCGCGCGTCAGGAGCGGCATCTGGACGAAGCGGTGCGCATGGTGCCGGAAGGTTTTGCGCTGGCGCGCCTGTCGCGCAAGAATGTATCGGCTTCCACACATCCGCAAGCCTCGCGGCTGGCGCAAATTTTCGACGGCCTGACGGAAGAATCCGACATCACGCTCATCAACGGCGAACTGAACGACGACGAGCTGCTGCCGGTGCCGGCCATGGAAATGGGCGAGATCGTGGTGCACATGTCGACCAGCCCGACCTCGATCAAGGCTGCGTACGTCTTGCTCAAGGGCCTCAGCGACAAGCTCGGCCGCCGTCCTTTCAACCTGCTCGTGAGCGGCGGTTCGGACGCGGAAGCGCAGATGGTGTACGCCAACATGGCGCAGGCAGCCAATCGTTACCTGGCGGCGCAATTGCATTTCATGGGCTCCATCCCGGCAGACGAACACATCCGTCGTGCATCGGGGCAGGGCCGCACCGTGCTGGAAGCATTTCCGCTGGCTGGCGCGACGCTTGCGTTCAAGCGCCTGGCCGATCAGTTTTCGTTATCCAACCTCACCAAGGGCACGTACGGTATGGCGACCGATGGTGCAAGTCTCGGAGTATGACGCGCCTTGCATTGCATGATCGTTCGCACTCACCATTATTGACGAGATGAGTTCTATGTATAACGTCAAAGGAAAGACGGCCAAGAACGACTTGCTCCAGCTGCATGCGGCGCTTGTGAAAAAGCTGGCGCATCAGATGAAGGCAAAGCTTCCGCCCAGCGTGGAAGTGGACGACTTGATTCAGGCAGGCATGATCGGTCTGCTTGATGCCGTCAATCGCTATGAGGAAACGCACGGCGCGCAGTTCGAAACCTATGCCGTGCAGCGTATTCGCGGCGCCATGCTGGATGAACTGCGCAGCAGCGACTGGCTGCCGCGCAGCATCCGTCAGAATACCCGCAAGATCGAAGAAGCCATCCACGTCCTGTTGCAGCAACTCGGTCGTCCGCCGCAGGAGGCCGAAGTCGCCACGCAGCTCAAACTGAGCTTGCCGGAATATCAGGACATGCTGACCGAATGCGGCGGCCATCAGCTGATCTACTACGAAGACTTCCATGACGCCGACGGCGGCCATGAGCATTTCCTCGATCGCTACCAGACCCGCGATACCGACGACCCGTTGCAGAACCTGATCAACGGTGGTTTCCGCGATGCCGTCATCGATTCGATCAAGGCCTTGCCCGAGCGTGAAAAAATCCTCATGGGCCTGTACTATGAACAGGAAATGAACTTGAAGGAAATCGGCGCCGTCATGGGCGTCTCGGAATCGCGGGTTTGCCAGCTGCATAGCCAGGCCATCGCCCGCATGCGCTCGACCTTGAGGGAGCAGGCGTGGACTGGAGTAGCGTAGGAGGATTACTGCTGGCGTTGGGCGGCATCTTGCTGGGCTTGCTGCTCGAAGGAGGCCATCTCGGTTCGATCCTGCAGCCGACCGCTTTCCTGATTGTCTTTGCCGGCACCATCGGCGCCGTGCTGCTGCAAACCAGGCTCGACAATTTCGTCCATGGCGTCAAATTGCTGTCCTGGGTATTTTCTCCACCGGTTCACAATCACCGCAAACTGATCGACAACATCACGGTCTGGAGCGGTATCTCGCGGCGCGAAGGTTTGCTGCATCTCGAAGAACACATGAACGACAGCAGCGATCCTTTCGTCAAGAAAGGTTTGCGCCTGCTGATCGACGGCATCACACCGGCCAAGCTGCTCGACATCCTTGAGGTCGACACCACTGCTTACGAAACCCGTCAACGCCAGGCGCTCAAGATATGGGAAGCGGCCGGCGGCTATTCGCCGACGATCGGCATCCTCGGCGCGGTGCTCGGCCTGATCCACGTGATGGAAAATTTATCGGACCCCGCCAAGCTGGGCGGCGGCATTGCGGTGGCTTTCGTGGCGACCATCTACGGCGTCGGCCTGGCCAATCTGTTCTTCCTGCCGGTGGCCAACAAGCTCAAGGAACTGCTTGCAGTGGAAGTGA
>Ga0308157_10007986_pt1 | contig 12144 bp, 6 predicted proteins | sample PhyBR1_FD_201035 | JGI IMG/M metagenome (GOLD analysis project Ga0308157, IMG submission 201035) | Phyllosphere microbial communities from UC Gill Tract Community Farm, Albany, California, United States - DLSLB.R1 | ecosystem: Host-associated > Plants > Phyllosphere > Unclassified | place: USA...
CTAGTTCATGGCCAATACCGCATTATCCGGTTATGGACTCACCCCTCAAGGCTCCTAACGTCGATCAGCGCCGCTAACCCCGCGCGCGCGATATCGTGGTTGGTGAGATCAATTGCCGCGATGGTCAGGCGTACCCCGCCATCTTTGTCCGCGATGCGGTGATGCACGGGCAGCGGTGAGCTCAGCCCCGCATGATGCGGATAAAGCAGGACCAGTCTGGCGCAGTCGTAAAGCTGCGCATAGGCCATCATCTGGTAGATATCGGCCTGCGACACCCCCATCTTTCGGTCGGTCACGGGATCTGTGAGCCGCTTCCACTTGGTATCGATCACCATGGCATCACGGCCATCGCGGACGATCCGCATATCGGGATAGGTGGCGAACAGCGGATCGCTGCCATCTTCCGGATGCAGGCATGACCGCATGCCGCCTTGCGCAACCAGCCGTGCACCCTGCGTTGCCGCGATCGGGGCGAGCAGCTTTTCGACATAGCGTTCGAACAGTGCGTTCATGTCGAACAGCAGCGCGAAACCGTCGGCGCCACCATGCGCGCTATTCTGGAACCGATCGCCCAGAATCAGCCGTGCGAGGCGCAGCACGCCTTGCCAGCGCGCATTGGTGCGATCAGGCACGATCCGATCCCAGCGCAGCGCCATCGCGGGCACCGCGCGTACATCGGCATAGAACAGCGCCAGTTCGGCAAGCGCGCGCTGGTTCGCGGTGCTGCGCGCGAGTTGGCGAAGGCGCGTGACTGCAGCCTTCATCACCTGGTTCAGCGCGATGTCGTCCGAAAATTCGTCATAGCGGCAGGCCAGCCGCTGCGGGCTGGCGGCGAGCGTCGTGAACTGGCGCGTGACGTCGAGCCGTCCACGCAGCGCCGGCAGATCGTCCTCGTGAGCGACATAGAAGCGTGGGATCCCTCGTCGCACTGCCTCGGTCAGTGTCGCCACGAAGCGGGTAATGAGGATTTCGAGCAGGGTATGGCGCTGCGTCTCCATCATCGTCGCGGCGTCGTCGGCGATGGGCAGGTCGTGCGCGACCGCCAGCATGCGGATGAGCTGGCCGCGCAGCTGCGGCACGTCCCCACCACGTTCTGTGCTGCCCCCCTGCTCCCGATTGATCTTGGGCAGGATCTCGCAACTGGTGCCGGACGCCGCGACCATGCCGACCAGATTCTGCGCAGTGAGGGCATCGCGACCGAAATCGAACGCGCGCTGGCTCCCTTTCAGCCGCGCGGCCGGTGCTGCGGCCGCGCGGATTAGGCGTTCGGCGTCCTCGACCCGTATCTCGCCAGCGGTTCCGAACCGCCGCGCCTCCCACTCGAAAAGCTGATGATGCGCCATGCCGTGTCAGACGCTCGCAACGAGGCGGGCATAGGCATCCGCGTCGAACTCGCGCTTCACCGACCAGCGTACGCGCGGCTCCTCGCTTTTCATGCCGGGGGGCGGCGCGATCATCTTCGCATCGAGGAAGGGATTGTTCTTGCGCCCGCCGAGCACTTCGGCGGTGCGCCCCCAGTCCTCGAAGAAATACTCCGCGATCAGGGGGATGATCTTCATCCGCATCGCGTCGTCCAGTGCGGTCTTCGTACCGCATCCCAGCAGCCAGCCATGACCGATCTGATGTTCGCGATCGAGCAGATATTCAATCCGGTCGTTGATGGTCTCGAGGATCCTGGCGAGTGAGATGCCGCCAACCTTTGCGTCCATCCCCTCGACGGTATAGTCGGGCATCATCTCGGTGAAGGTGAAACGTCGCCGCAGCGCCTTGTCGATCAGCGCGATCGACCGGTCGGCGGTGTTCATCGTGCCGATGATATGGAGGTTGGCGGGCACGCCGAAGAGGTCGCTCGAATAGGGCAGCCGCACCTTCAGCTCATTGGCCGCGCCAAGCCTCTTGTCCGCCTCCAGCAGCGTGATGAGTTCGCCGAACACCTTCGAGATATTGGCGCGGTTGATCTCGTCAATGACGAGGACGAAGGGTTCGGGCCCGCCGCTGCCCGCGTCCTGCTGGCTGTTGGCATAGCGCTCGAGCGCGGGGATATTGAGGTCCGATTTCGTCAAAGCATATGCCGACTTCTGGGTGAACCCGTGCCTGTAGATCTCGCTGACCGGCACGCCTTCGCGATCGATCCACATCCATCGGACGGCGCGTCGATGCGCGTACCGGCCATCCTCGCGGGGATGGAATTCATAATCGCCCGTTATCTCGCCGATGGCGCGAAAGAGCGTATTCCCCTTCGAAGCGATGACCACATCACCCGGTTTCATCCAGTTGCGGAAGATGTGCGGCATCTGAACCCGGCCGCTCGTCGCGTCGGCCTCATCATGACCGTCTTCCTCACGGACCGCGTCAATGATCGACTGCCGTTCCGCGAAGCGCGAATTCGACCAGTCGACATCGGAAAAGCCCAAGACCGTGAAGCCGCCAGCGATTGCCTCCTCGAACAAATAGGCGTCGTCGGGATTGGACATTTCGCCAATCGACATCTTGAAGACCTGACGATCGCCGATGGTGAAGGAATCGTCGCCCGGCCCCGTGCTCGTTTCCGCCCGGCGCGCGATCAGGCGGAAAATACCAGGCGTCGGCTGCAACTCGAACCCAGCATTCCCCTGGCCGCCCTGGACAGGCCGTAACCCCTCGACAAAATCCTCATACGCCATCGACTGGTGGAAGGTGACGAACTCGATCCGCCCCGCCTCGCCGAGCGCCTTGTAGCGCGCCATCAACGCCGCACGATCGGCAGGCGGCCTTTCCCCGCACAGCCGCACCGCATGCTCCGCAGTCGCGTAGGTCTTGCCGGTACCGGGCGGGCCGTAGAGGATGAGATTGGTTGGTTCGGTTGTCATGCCATCGCTCTTCTGAAGATCTTTGATTTCGCTGTCGTCGGCGTCGTCGAATCCGGCTTCGTCCGGCCAACGGCCGGGCCGCTGCGGCGACGGCTCCCTCCAGACCGAGATTTGAGGGGTCCCGCTTATGATCCGATCGCTAAAATCGTTGGCGTTTTCTGCGTCGAGCGGGAAAGCGTGACGGCCAAAATGCGGTCGCCCCGGTCGATCGCTAAGCCAGATCCTGGGCTCGCTACGCCGGTCGAGATATCCAAGCGTGGCGATCGCGCGCCTTTCGCGATCCGGCTTTCGTCCCAACCGTACCGGATTGTGCGGCATATTCGTGTGGTACCAGTCCAGCCCCGCATCATGGGCGGCCCGCGCCATCGTGCAGAACGCGGCAGTCTGATCCGACGTCCACAGCGTCTTGGCCGCACGGAAATGCGCGCCTCCTTCGAACAGCGCCAGTACCGCATCATCATCCATTTCGTTCTCCGTCATCCATTCGTCGTCGAGCGCCATCCATGCGAAACCTTGGACGTCGATTAGGTCGCGCGGCTCCCATTGCCATTCGTCGCGCATGACCGCGAAGATCCGCCCGTGGAGCGCCAGCCAGCGGACGAGGTGATCCTCGGTCAGCACGGTGCCGCGAAAGATCGGATCGCCGGTCAGCAAGGTTGCCAGTTCGCGCGCCTTGGTCATCTTAAACGGCGCCGCGTCCAAGGGATGCGCGAAGCCTGCGACGGTGATCGCGATCGCCGCGACCTGTCCCACGGTCAGAGTAACAGCACCCCTGGCACGCAGATCTTCGAACGTGCGCACCGCAGCCATGATCGCGTCCACGACCGATCCAGTAGAACGGGAAAGTCGTCCGATCGCGGCGTAGAATGCAGGCGCGAGTTCGGGATATTTGCGCGCGAAATCGTCATCCGTCTGCCAGCGCAGCAACGGCCCCTGGTTGGGGATCAGCACCCGGTACACGCGCCGCCCGGTGGACTCGTCATCACCATCTGCGGCGACCACCTCGCGGAAGGATCGCGCCATCGCGTCCTTATAGTCGCGTTCGATCCGTTCATAGGCGTTGTCCGTTCGGGTAAACCGTTCGAACTCCGGGACAGTGTCCAGGAACGCCGCGCGCAGCCCCTCCAGTTCGGGCCATGCCGAATCACGCGAATCACCATCGCGGAACTGTCGATAATTGCGCACTGCGGATGCGACGTTGTTGATCCGCATCGAGGCGTTCGTCGTCTCGCCGACCAGTTCGCCGGGCGCCGCTCCGGTGTCCGCCGCCGACCGACACGTCTGACGCAGCCATTCGGTGACCGCCGCCATACCATCGGCCTCGAACGCCGCATCGAGATCGGCGTCCCCGAAGCCCAATGCCGGCATCGCCTTTTCGAAACGCCGCGCCTTCGAGATACGACTGGGGACGGACGACAGCGGCTTGCCCTTCCATCGCCGCTGCTCCAGCCACGCGCGAAATTCATCCGTCTTCACACTGTCTCTCCCGCCTCAGCATTCAGCCAGGCCAATGTATTCACCAACCGCAGATGGTCGACGCTTGTGGCGTCCAGTTCCAATAGTTTCGGGTTCGCCAGCACGATCGCCAGCGTCCGCGCACGGCTGATCGCGACGTTCAGTCGGTTCTTCGAATAGAAGAAGTCGACATGGCGCGGCAGGTCGTCGGGGGTGGAGCTCGTCAGGCTGACGATTACGATCTCCGCCTCCTGCCCCTGGAATTTATCGACGGTGCCGACCCGCGCGCCATCGGGCAGGCGGGTCTTGAGCGCGTTGACCTGCAGATTATACGGCGCGACGATCAGGATGTTGGGCAGCCCGATCACGCCCTCGCGTCCCTGCCGGTCGATGAAGCGCGTGCCGACCAGGCTGTCGACCAGACCGGCGGTGATCTCGGCCTCTTCGTAGCTCACCTGCCCGCAGCCCCTGTGCGTCATCGGCAGTAGGCGGATGCCGTGCGGCTTCAGACTAGGAGGCACGTCGTCGAGGATCAGCGTCTGGCGCGCGCAGTCGGGATGTGCCTTCAATCGGCCGTCATAGACCACGTCCGAGATGAACCGCTGAATCGCGGGGTGCATCCGCCAACTCGTATCAAGCAGGATGCCGCGCGTCGGATCGATTGTCGCCGCGCCCTTGAGCAGATAATCGAGCACCGACAGGCCGCTATCGCCGGGATGCGCGCCCTGGATCGGCTGGCCGAGCTGCATCTGGTCGCCAACCAGGATGATGTTGCGCGCGGCCGCCCCCATGGCGAGCAGGTGCCCGAGCGACACCTGTCCTGCCTCGTCGACAAAGAGGTAATCGCAATAGCCGTCCATCGCCTCGTCGGCGAACAACCAGGCCGTGCCCCCGATGACATCATAGCCGAGCAAGCAGTCGTCGATCGTCTCGCAATCGGCGATGACACGGCCATTCAGATAAGATTCGGGGTCCTTCGCGCTGACCTTCTTCGCGCCCGCGAAATTGAGGCCGATTTCCTCTGCCACCTGTTCCACTTTGGCGAGCAGATTGTTGATCGCCTTGTGGCCGTTGGACGACACGCCGACGCGCTTGCCGGCCGCGATCAGCGCGCAGATGACATGGGCGCTGGTGTGGGTCTTGCCGGTGCCGGGCGGCCCCTGGATGAACAAGGCAGACTCGTCGAGCGCCAGCGCCCGCAACGTCGCCGCCTCGATAAGTGTTTCGTCAAGTTGCACCATCGCCCCGCCCGTCCAGCCATGCAGACGGGGCGGCGTGCGTGCGATCAGGTCGGTCAGCGCGCGATACGCGGTCGCATCGCCGCTTGCCCAGGCGGTCGCGACACGCGTCACCGCCTCCTCGAGCACAGCGGTGCGGATCGGCCAACTCGGGATGATCGAGCCGCCTTCGGGGAAATCGCCTTTGCCACGCCTTACCTCGACCTGGTTGCGGACCCGGTCGACGCCGACAATCGTGCCGAGCCGGGTGAGCGTCGGTACGTGGAGTACGTCTTTGCCCTCGCGCAGCTTCGTGTCCTGATCGGGAAAGCTGTAGGTCGCGATGGTCGAGCGTTTATCCTTGCGTAGCCACTGGACGCCTGCCGGCTGGATCGCGCCGATGCATTCGCCATCATCGATCAGATCCTCGGCCTCGCGCTCGGCACGGTCGTAGATCGCCCAGAATTCCGGCTTCTTCGCGCGCGCGTGGAAATCGACCAGATGCGCGACGAGATCGCGGCCCGTATCTCTGGCGGGGATCTGCCCCGCACGGATCGCCTGGCGCAGCGCCTCACGCGCCGCCTCTCGGGCGATCGCGTCCGCCGTTTTCGCCGGGTCCGGCTCGGCCGCGCGCCTTTCCCACCACGGCATGTCGGGGCGCAGCGTCAGCAACCAGCCGCGCAGGCCCTCGGTATTCTCGCAGTCGACCCGGTTATAGGCGAACAGCGCGTCCAGGATCGCCGCTTCGCCGGTGTCGCGCCATCGATGATATTCGACGATCGACTGGTCTGCCTTCTTCACGTCCTCCAACCGCTTTTCGGCGAAGAATATCTCGAGCGTCTTGAGGCTCAGATTGGGCTCCGACGTCCGGATCGCGGCGCGCGCGACGGCGTAGAGATCGACCAGCTTTTCCCCTCGCAGCAGCGCATCGACGGCTTCCTCGCGCGACGCGAACGCGGTGGACAGGCGGCGCAGCACCGTCACCTCATAGGCGGCGTAATGATAAATATGCGCGCCGGGATTAGCTGCCAGATGCGCGGTGAACCAGTCGACCATCGTTTCGAACGCGGTGCGCTCCGCAGCCCGGTCATGCGCCCAGGCGTGGCGGAACTGCGCGGCGCCGCTGTCGTCGCGGTAATGTACACCCCACAGATATTCGAGCCCGTCGGGGTGGAGCGGATCGCCCTCCAGGTCGAAGAACAGGTCGGCCGGGTGCGGCGCGGGCAGCCGGGCGAAGCCGCGCTCGGGCTCGACCGGCAGTGCCTTGGCGACGGGATCGCCGATGATCCGCGCGACCTGCATCGCCGCCTGGTCGCGCAGCCGTTCAAAGGTGTCAGCCGCGAGCTTTGCTACCCGCGTACCCGGCGGAGTCGCAGCGAGCACGGCCATGGTGTCGATGGCGGCTGTCCGTAGCTTCGCGATCTGCGACGTCTGAATGCCTGCGACACGGTGGAGATGGTCGGCCACCTCCCACTGCGCATCGCAATGATCGCGCCACGCGCACAGCGAACAGGCCCGGCACGGCTCGGGCTCGGACCCTTGTGCGCCGGTCGCGATGAAATCGAGATAGCGTGCCTTGGCGACATCAAGCGTGTGGCGGAACTCGACCGCACGGAACGACGCCTCCCGGCGGTCGCCGAGTACCAGATGCATCCCATGCGGCCGCGCCTGCTGTACGCCCTCGATAAGGTCGGAATACACGCCGAGTTGCAGGACATGCGATGGCTTCGGGCTGCGCGCTAGTTTCGTGTCAACGGCCTCATAGGACCAGTCACCTAGCGCCGACGGTGTGTTTACGCGGCGCAGGAAGTCCGCGAACCCGTGCCAGGGAGCGCCCAGAAACGCCGCCTGATAAATGACCGCGGCACCCTCACGCATCGCCACCTCGGTCGCAACCGCCCGGCGCTCGATCGAGCCGAATGCTGCGATCTCCGCGACCGGCCCCGCCGCCTTCAACCGCGTAAGATAATCACCCTCATGGGCATGGCCAGTATCCTGCACCAGCCGCGCGCTATCATCGTCCTGCGCCCGCTGAGCACGTAGGGTAGGATCGTCAAGCGCGCGAAGATTGAGCGCAACCGCATGGGCACAGCCGAGAAAGCTGTTCAGATCCGATGCGGAATGGAGAAGCGAATCGTTATGGAGGCGCATGCAGACTTTCTGGAGCGGTACCACGACAGAATTGGTCATGGGGACGGTTTGCCCGGATGTGGCTCAACCTTTCGTACTGTGCCATCCGGGTTATATCCGGATAGTCTGACTAGCCCGTCCGCGAGGTCCGCTCGCGCTTAGGCATAGCCGGTCGATAGCCTACTACATCCCGAACACCTTCATGCCGGCGTCGATCATCCCCTCGATACCGCGCTTCACGTCGCCGGGGCGCCGCCCGGCCATCGGCGCCTCCTCAACGATTAGGATACCTTCGCCCGCCTCGACGCGGTCCTTCAGCAACTGTTCGTACCCAAATAGATACGGCCAGAAGGTTTCGGTGCGCGTCACCGAATAAGCGACGTCGGCGGAGAAGCCAACAAGCTGGTCCTGCCCGAACACGCGACCCCGCTCGGCGCGCTCGATTCGCACGCCGCGTCCGCCCTTCAGCACCAGCCGCGCGGGCCCGTGGAACACGAGATAGCGCAACTGCATCGTGGCCCACGCATTGAGCGAGAACAGTCGCCAATGCGCCGTTACCCGCAATCGCCGGCGGATCGGCTGCGCAACTGCGGCCAGCGCGCGCGGATATAGAACGCACGCGGCGCCATCGACCAGCGTCAGGATCGTCACCTCGGCAAAGGGATCGTGCACCGCCGATACCGTGGTCACCTCGCCGTCGCCCCGAACCCGGGTTAGAAAGGTGAGCCCGGTCGCGATGCTGGTGACAGGATGCCGCCAGTCAAGGAACCATTGTGTCCCCTTGGCGCCGGCAAGACTACTAGTCTGGAGATACGCCTGCCGCACCAGCAGTTCTTCGCCGGGTGCCAGCCGAATCCCGACCGACGTCGTGGATCGATCGGCCAGCGCGATCGCCACCCCCGCCGCGCCGGGTACGCGCAACCGTATCGCTGGCCGGCGCATGGCAAACGGCGCGAGGATGAGATAGCAGAACAGGCGGATGAGAAAGGGCATCGCAATGATGCCGAGCAATGTGAAGGCAGCAACCTTAAAGATGAGAGGCAAGCGCATTTCGCTCGACCACAGCATAGACTTCGCGCGCCACGACCCTTTTGCCGAGGTACGCTCCTTGACGATCTGATCGCTCAGTCTTTGCGTGACGGGCGCTATCCTCGTCCCCGTCCAAGCTTGCGAAAGTTGATACTGCCTATATGCCGTGTCTCGTTGCAGTTTTATTTGGCCTACTGCGTTCCGCCGGATCTCATACACCGCTTTCATTCGGCGCGCTTCGACGCATCGATCGCGGGCCGAATGCTGCAAGGCGCGATGACGTGCCTGATCGTATCGCTGTCCCGTGGCCCAGACGAGCCACCGACCCTCGAAGGTCTTAAGATCGCGCGCCGCGTCGCGACACTGCCTTCGCGACTGTAGAACCTTTTCAGCAGATTGATTGACCGACGCAACGCTGTCTCTGAACTGCGTTATGAGGTCGCCCGCCGCCTGCTTTTTTCGCAACCGATCCCGCGCAGTCGAAAGCCCGGTAATTTCACCTGCCCTTACCTGGATCTCCAGCTCGCGCGCACCGTCGGCCATCAGGGCATCACCATCCGCTTTGGCCAGACTTGCCGCTTTCGCCAACGTACTGCGACGACCTGCAATGGCGGTCTCCTGCGCATAACTCGCGTCCTCGATCGCCGTATCGAGCTGGACAAGGGTCTTGTCCTTCGAAAGCGCAGATGATTTGGACAGCCTCACCTGCGCGTCGCCTTCGAGCAACCGAAGCCGACCGACCACGGCATCAAGTCGTGCAGCGCGGTCGAGACTGATCTGTGGCCCATTCCACTCCGTCTTGATCCACGGCACGAGGACCATGCTCGCCGCTATCGCAAGCACGAGCATCACATACAGCAAGGCCTTCCGCCCCACCCAGCCGAACACCCGGCTCACAAAACCCACAGCCATCCCCCTTACCCACCCAAAACATCGCGATCGCAGACGATATTGCTAATCACCCAACGCACTTGCGGAGTACAATCGCCGCGATGGTGCAACGCCGGATAGACGAGGACGTGATGCACGAAGTCTGGTGCAAGATCGAGCGCGAGATAATCGTGCGACCGACTCGCCGGGGTGCAGCAGTCGACCGGATCGTCCTCGGAGTTCCCTACCAGATAGTATTTCAGCTTGACGAATGGGCCAATCCGCGTTGCACTCCGCGTACACAGGAGTACATCTCATGTGTACAAACCATGGGCAGGCGCCCCACGAAATTCGTAGAAATGAGCGCTTTTTCGCTGATTAGACGCCTCCCGTAGGAGTTCCCGTTGCACATCACCAAGTGGTCATTCCACGATTATAAGGACCTCTTCGGGCTTTGTTCCCGTTGTGGCCGAGCTCGACGCATTGCATCTGGAAGCAATCGAATGTGATTTTGATCTGGCAAATGGTTGGTCACTACCGGTATTTTTTCGACCACTTCCTTGAGCCGCGATAGGGAAGCTGCCGACGGATAGCGATTTTCTCCTTCCCCCTTTCCTTTATGGCCGAGGAAATCATTGCGAAACTCGATGAAGACGCTCTGGTCCTTCAGCTCGTCAGCGACCATGTGCCGTGCCGAGTGCATCGCTTGTCCACGCTTCAGGTCCGGGACCATCGGCTTTATGTATATCCACCAAAGCTTGTAGAAAACATCCCCAAGCTTTCGCTTCGTGGCATTGCCGGGCATCAATTCGGGAAATAGCAACGTTTCGCCGGCAGCTCGCATCGCTTCGACGTATCGCATAAAACCCAAGCGCAGGAGCTCGTCGCTCAACACGACAACCCGTTTTGCTGAGTGATTTTTCACCCGCCCCGTCTGTGTCGCGCGGATAAGTAAATACGGGGTCCCGCTGCGTTCTTCGATATCATTCAGCATTAACTTGCAGAGCTCTTCTCGACGAGCGCCAGTATACCAGACAAGTAGCAATACAAAAAACAAGCCGTCGTGAATGACTGTGTTGCCGCTCGTGAGGCGATCGCTCTCGCCAATACACCCGGTCCAAGGCGGCAAGGAAAATATCGCCATACCCTGTTCTACAGTGTAGCGCTGCCGCGCCTCGCGCTCGTCTTCGTCGATAGGCACGGTAAAGGCGTTAAAATCTAGCGCATTGCTCACCTTTACGGATTTGCACATGAACGTGTAAATCTGGTCAAGTTTGTTGAAGTGCTTGTTCGTCGTGCCGCTCGACAGGCCAGTATTTTCAGGTGAGAGAGTTCCCTCGTCCACCCCGTTGGCTGCTTTCGAAATAGCATCGTCCAGCGTCGTGCTCGGTTCTCGGTCCGTTGGGGATTTGCCGAACGAGATCGGCAACTGATCAAAATACGCATCGAGACGCTTGATGTCCGCCTCCGTCACCTTCCACAGCGGTGTCGCTGACGGCAGGGATTTCTCTAATAGCGTGGCAGCCCAGCGAATTTGCCGTAACGTCTGCTCCCCAACTTGCTCACGCGCACGCTTACCTCCTTGCCTGTGCTGAAAGAGCTTGGGTGTCTCAGCGATCATGCGCTCGGCAGCCTGCAATGGCGTGCAATGTAACCAATCGGCAGGAATCGCAGGATCGGTGGCTGCCGCTAGTGTCGAAGCTTGAGGCTGCACACCCACGGTGGCAGCCTGCTGCGCTTGGCAAATTCCCACTGGCGGCGCGAAAACGCGACCAGCTTGCAGCTGTATCTCAGCCTGAAGACACGCGTCGCGATAAGCAGGATAAAGCGTGCGCTCCACCATTCGGCGGAGACCGTCATGCGGCTCGTAACCCAGTTCCCGAAGGTGGTGGTCAACGAAACGCCTGCTGATCGGCGGATTCCCCGCCATCACGTGTTCGATCGCTTCGCGCAGACCTTCGATCCGTTGCCTGTCCCAGCCCATGATCGCCCAAGCACGGTCCTCATGCGCTACCATCGGGATTTGGCCACCGTTGCGCACGAGACGATCGTAATAGTCTGCCCAAGTCCGGTTGCCGATACTGTGCGAGACAGCGAGATGTGGGGTCTCACGCTGGTCATCACAGAATTGCGCAAGGCGCTCGCCATAGGCGGTGCGAGCGATAGCCTGAAGTTCGTCTTCGGTTGGCCGCGCATCGGCCGCCTTCATGCGCTCGTTCAACATCTCTACCACGTGCCGAGTCGATGCCGTGAGAGCCGCAGCCCTATTGCGCGCCTCCAGACGATCTACCGTCCTTAAGGATACACGCACATCAAGGCGCAAACCATCGAACAATCGGTGAACGCGGCGCCACCAGAAAATGTGCCCGCGCCGGTAGGCGTGCTGCAACGAGGCCAAGACCGATACCTTCCCGGCCAGGCCATTGGCACACTCTGATGCACAATGATTCTGGCCAATCAATGATTGGCCAGCAACTTCAACAACTTAGCAGAGAATTGGCTGGGGCGGCAGGGTTCGAACCTGCGCATGGCGGCATCAAAAGCCGCTGCCTTACCACTTGGCGACGCCCCAGCAGAGGCGGCCTTATAGCGGC
>Ga0308157_10007988_pt1 | contig 12140 bp, 12 predicted proteins | sample PhyBR1_FD_201035 | JGI IMG/M metagenome (GOLD analysis project Ga0308157, IMG submission 201035) | Phyllosphere microbial communities from UC Gill Tract Community Farm, Albany, California, United States - DLSLB.R1 | ecosystem: Host-associated > Plants > Phyllosphere > Unclassified | place: USA...
GTCCAGCGAGCAGCAACGGCTGGCACAGCTGGCCGGGCTGTCGTTGATCTGAGCTTCTTTCTTTCCGTTGACCCGCGCTTGCCGCCGGGTCACACCGCCATGACCTGATTCCTCCCGGCCATGGCGGCCTTGCAGAGTTCCGTGGTAGCGACAGGCCTCCCCAGGCCGGAGCGAGACGAAGACTGGCACGCCCCGGCCCCTTCCTGTCCGCAGGCAGCAACGGCTGGCTGGCCCAGCCCTCACCCGAAGGATCGCCGAATGAAGCACTTGCCTCTGTCCCGACGCACGAGCGTAGCCGTTTCCGTCGCTGCCATCGCAGCCGCCGCTACAGGCGTGGGCTTCGCGCCGCTAGCCCATGCCGACAGCTACCCCACTAGGCCCGTCCAGCTCATCGTGCCCTTCCCGCCGGGTGGCGCGGTGGACATCGTAGGCCGGCTCATCAGCAAGAAGCTGGGCGAACGCCTGGGCCAGGCGGTGGTGATCGAGAACAAGGCGGGCGCGGGCACCATCGTCGGCGCGTCCTTTGTGGCCAACGCACCGGCGGACGGCTACACGCTCTTGATCAGCTCGGGCTCCACCTTCACAGTGAACCCAGCACTCAACAACAAGCTGCCCTACGACCCGGTCAAGAGCTTCGAGCCGGTAGGCATGGTGGCGCGCGTGCCGCTGATCCTGCTGACCCACCGCGATGTGCCGGTGGGTAACCTCAAGCAGCTGATCGCGGCGGTGAACCGAGCCCCGGACAAGTTCTCGTACGGCTCGTTCGGCGCTGGCACCACGGGCCACTTCGCGGCTGAGCTGATGTGGTCCGCCACCGGCATCAAGCTGATGCACGTGCCCTACCGGGGCAGCGCGCCGGCTATGAGCGATCTGATCGGCGGGCAGATCCCGTTCACCATCGATACGGTGGCCGCCGCGCTGCCGCAGCTCAAGGGCGGCAAGATCAAGCCCATCGTGGTCACCGGCGCCGCGCGGGCCACGCAGTTGCCCGATGTGCCCACGGTGGCCGAAAGCGGCTTTGCCGGCTTTGCCGCGGATTCGTGGCTGGCCGTCGTGGCGCCGCGCGGTCTGCCCGCCGATGCCAAGGCCAAGCTCGGCAAGGCGCTGTCCGAAACCATGGCAGACGCCGAGATCCGCAGCAAGCTCATTGCCAGCGGGCTGGAGCAGGCCTATGCCAGTGGCGATGCGGTGCAGACGCAGATTGAGGACGAACTGCCGCGCATGCGCGCGATCGCACAGCGCGCGAACATCCGCGCGGAGTGAGCACGGCAGCAAGGGGGCGCTGATGCGCCTCGGATCACAGCGACCAGCTTGCCTGCAACGATGGGCGTTTTGAAAATGTCTCGTACCAGGCCGCAACGGCGGGATGCCGGGCGCGCCAGCCGAAATCTGCAAACCTGAGATCCAGGTACCAGAGGGCACACGCCACCGTCAACGTGCCGATGTCCAAGCGCTGCGGCGCGATGAGCTCCGGATGGGCCGACAAGTGTGCCAGCGAAGTCTCGGCCTTGTCCAGTTGCGCGGCACGCCATTCGGGCCAGCGCAGCGGCTCGGGCCGCGCCACATCTTCGTAACGGGCAATCAATGCGCCATCGAGGATCCCGTCGCCCAGCGCCTGCAGCGTGAGCGCGTTCCAGCGCGCATCGCCGCTGCGGGGGTGCAGCGAGCCATTGCCCAGCACATCGAGGTACTCGCAGATGACCCGGCTGTCATAAAGCACAGCGCCCTCATCGGTGATAAAGGTCGGCACCTTGCCCAGCGGATTCCTGGCGATGATGTCCCGGTCGCGCTGCACCGGGTTGGCGTTGGAGGGCAGCAGCTGCATGCGGTCGCTGAGGCCCAACTCGTGCGCCGTGACCAGGCACTTGCGCACATAGGGAGAGAACGGGGAGAAGTAGATCTGCATGGAAGTTCACCGGTTCATGGATGGGAAGGCGCAGCCTGCGCGATATGACGGCCCGCAATCCACCCGAAGGTCAACGCAGGCCCCAGCGTGATGCCAGGCGCAGGGTACTCGCCGCCCATCACCGAATGCATGTCGTTACCTGCCGCGTATAGGCCAGGAATGGGCTGGCCGGCTGGGCCGAGCGCCTGGGCATTCTCGTTGCAGGCAATACCCACAGCAGTCCCTATGTCGCCTGCGAAGACCTTCACGGCATAGAAGGGGCCGCGACCTAACGTGCCGATGCAGGGGTTGGGTTGGCGCGTGGCATCGCCCAGATAACGGTTGTACTCGGTGCTGCCCTTGCCAAAGTCATCGTCGCGTCCCTGCTCGGCCTGCGCGTTGAAGCGCGCAGCGGTGGCCGCCAGCGCGGCGCCGCCAATGCCCAGGACATCGCCCAGCGCCTGGAGCGTCGGGGCCTTGACCAGGTAGCCGGCCTGTACCAAATGTTCGCGCGGCCGCCCGCCGGGCAGGGCCAGGCCCATGCCCCATTGCTCCATGAAGTCGCTGTCGCACACCAGGTAGGCCGGCAGGGTGGGCACCGTCTCGTGCGAGCGGTACATTGCCCGTACGAACTCGTGGTACGACGTCGATTCGTTGACGAAGCGCTGGCCGGCGCCGTTCACGGCCATGAGGCCGGGCTTGGCGCGGTCCCAGACCAGGTGCGGATAGCGCACCACCGAGCCATCGGGCCGCTGCAGGATGGAGACCGGCGCCCAGAACGCCGGGTTGGTGTGGCCCTGCCCCAGCACCGCGCCGGCTTCGCGCGCCAGCGCGATGCCCTCGCCGCGGTTGCCTTGCGGCGACATGGACCAGGGGCCTGTCGGCGCAGGGTAGTGCGCACTGCGCAGTTCTTCGCTCCAGGGGAAGCCCCCCGTGGCCACCACCACGCCGCGGCGAGCCCGTACCTGCACCGGCTTGCCCGCTCGCACGAGCGAGACGCCCACCACCGCGCCATCTGTCACATGCAGCTTGCTCACCGGCGTATCCAGCCAGTAGTCAATGCCGCGGTCGATCACGCTCTTGAACAGCCTGGCCGCCAGCGCATTGCCCAGCACCAGGCGCGTGCCGCGGTGATAGCCGCGCAGCCGGTCCGCAAAATAGCGCAGCACGAGCTTCATGCCTTCGCGCCAGGAATTGAAAGAGCGCGTGACCGCCAGCAGGTGCTTGGCATCGGTCATGGTGACCATCATCCCGCCCAGGACCATGAATTCGGGCAGCGGGTCGCGAAGTTCCTTGAAATGCGCCCCCAGCTCGCGCCCGTCGAACATTGCCGGGTCGAGCGATCGGCCGCCGAGGGCCGCACCCTCGCGGTCGGGGTAATAGTCGGGCGAGTAGCTGCGCGCGACCAGCCGCACCGCCGTGTGCTTCTCCAGGTAGTCGACCATGCCGGCACCATGGCGCAGGAAGGCTTGCTGCATCCCGGCGGGTGCGGCGTCGCCCACCGTGTTGCGCATGTAGGTCCAAACCTTCTCGAAGCTGTCGGGGTGGCCGACCTGCGCCGACTGCGCATTGAGCGGTGCCCACACGGCACCGCCGGAGATGGCGGTGGAGCCGCCCACGCGGCCGGTCTTCTCGACCAGCAGCACACTGCAGCCTTCGATCTTCGCGGTCAGCGCGGCGGCCATGCCGCCCGCGCCCGCACCGATGACGACGACGTCGTACTCAGCGTCCCAATGCTGCGCCGTCATGCGCCCGACCCGCCCAGCGACTTGCCGCCATCGACAAACAGCACCTGCCCAGTGATGAAGTCGGTCTGCGGCGACACGAGGAAGGCCACCGCCTGGGCGATGTCCTCCGGCCTGCCCGCCTTGCCTGTGGGCTGCAGCGCCAGCTGCGCCGCCAGCCGCTCGGGTGTGAGCGCGCGCAGGATGGGTGTGTCGATCAGCCCCGGCGCGATGGCGTTGACGAGGATGCCGCGCGGCGCCAGTTCCATGGCACTGGCGCGGGTGTAGCCCACCACAGCCGCCTTGGAGGCCACGTAGTGCGGGTGGTTCTTGGCCCCCAGGTAGGCACGCGAGGCAATGTTCACGATGCGGCCGCCCTCGGGCATGGTCTTGGCCACCTCCTGTGTGAGCGTGGCCACGGCGATGAGGTTGACCTCATAGGTACGGCGGAAGTCGTCGTTGCTCACCTCCAGGAACTTGCGCTCGTCGAAGATGCCAGCGTTGTTGACCAGGGCGCGCACCGGGGGCAGGGACTGCACCAGGCCGCGCACGGCCGCTTCGTCGGTCAGATCGAGCACACGGCACTGCACATCCAGGCCCAGGTCCTTCAAGCGGCCGGTCTCGCGCTGCGCAAGGGCTTCATCGCGGTCCACCATCACCACGGCGTAGCCGTCGCGGGCCAGGCGCTCCACCGTGGCCAGGCCCATTCCGCCGGCCCCGCCGGTGACCAGGGCAATCGGTTTTCTGCTGCTGTTGTTGTCCATGTTTTTTCCGATGATTCCGATCAAGCCGAGAGAAAGCCGCCATCGACCGGCAGCACCACACCGTTCACATAGCTGGCCATGGGGGAGCACAGGAAGACGACGGGGCCGACGATCTCCTCGACCTCGCCACCGCGCGCAGCAGGCACGCGCTTCATGTACCAGTCCGTACCGCCGGGCACCGCCAGCTGGGGAGCCACCATCTCGGTCAGCATCAGCCCGGGCGCCACCGCATTGGCGCGCACGCCGAAGGGCGCCAGGTCGCGGGCCAATACCTGCGTCAGCGAGCGCACGGCGCCCTTGGACGCGACATACCCCGCCGAGGAGATGCCGCTCACGAAGGCGACAATGGATGACAGGTTCACGATGCAGCCCCGGGTCTCCTTGAGCGCAGGCACGAAGGCGTGGGTGACGTTGAACAAGCCCTGCAGGTTGACGTCGATCAGGCGGTCCCACACCTCGGGCGCCTGCGGATCGTCGATGCGCGCGCGGCCGGAGATGCCCGCGTTGTTGATCAGCACGTCGATGGGGCCGAGCCGCGCGTGCAGCTCTGCCGCACAGGCCTGCACCGCCACCCGGTCGCACACGTCGATCGCAACGCCGAAGGCCTCGCCACCGGCATCGCGGATGCGCCGGGCCGTGGCCTCGGCCTTGCCCGCATCGATGTCGGCGCACACGACCCGCGCGCCTTCTTTCGCAAAGCCCAGCGCAATGGCCGAACCCAGTCCGCCGCCCGCGCCTGTCACCAGCGCGAGCTTGGCTTTCAACAAATCCATCCGATTACTCCTCAATAAGAAGGGCGCCGTTCAGACGCCGAGGTAGGCCCGGCGCACAGCCGGGTCGTCCATGAGCTGGGCCGCAGCGCCTTGCAGCGTGATCTCGCCGTTTTCGAGGATGTAGGCATGGCTGGCGACGGTGAGCGCCAGGCGCACGTCCTGCTCCACGAGCAGGATGGTCAGGCCCTGCTCCCGATTGAGCCGCAGGATCGCCTCGAAGATCTGTTCCACGAGCAACGGCGACAGCCCCATCGAAGGCTCGTCGAACATGATGAGCCGAGGGCGCGACATCAGGGCCCGGCCGATGGCCAGCATCTGCTGCTCGCCCCCTGACAGCGTGGCGGCGCGCTGCTCGGAACGCTCCTTGAGCCGCGGGAACATGGTGTAGACCATGTCCAGGTCTTCAGCGATCGCGGCGCGGTCGCGGCGCAGGAAGGCGCCGAGCTCCAGGTTCTCGCGCACGCTCATGTCCTTGAACACCTCGCGGCCCTCGGGCACCTGCACGAGGCCCTTTCGCACGATGTCGTCGGAGGGCTGCCGGTGGATGGCCTCGCCTGCGAAGCGCACCTCGCCCGCGGTGGGCTCGATCAGATGCGAGATGGCGTTGAGCGTGCTGCTCTTGCCGGCACCGTTGCTGCCCAGCAGGGCCACAATCGCGCCCTGCGGCACGGACAGGCTCACGCCCGACAGCGCCTGGATGGCGCCGTACGAGGCGCTGATGCCACGCACTTCGAGCAATGCGCCCGGAGTTGCGGGTTGCAGAGAGTCAGGCATGGGCGGCTCCCTTGCCGAGGTAGGCTTCGATCACGGTGGGGTTCTCGCTGATTTCCTTGGGGGTGCCTTCGGCGATCTTCTGGCCGAAGGACATGACGGTGATGCGGTCGGAGATCGACATCACCAGTTGCATCACGTGCTCGACCAGGAGCACGGTGATGCCGTCCTTCTCGGCCAGTTGCGTGAGCAGGTGATCCAGGTTCTCGATGTCCCGGTTGCGCAGGCCAGCCGCCGGTTCGTCGAGGAGCAGCAGGCGCGGCTTGAGCGCCAGGGCGCGCGCAATCTCCAGCAGCTTCTGATGACCAAAGTCGAGCTCCTTGGCACGGGTATCGCGGTCGTGGGTCAGGCCCACGCGCTCGATGAGGCTGTCCACCAGATCGCGGATCTCACCACTGGGCCGCCGCAGCAGCCGTCCCAGGGTGTTGGCACTGTGCGAATGACAGCCCAGCAGCACGTTCTCGTACACGCTGAGATCACCGAACAGCTCCAGGTTCTGGAAGGTGCGCGCAATGCCCATGCCGGCCATGCGCGAAGGGGCATGGTGCGTCACGTCCTCGCCGTCGACCACGATGCGGCCTTCGGTGGGCTGGTAGTAGCGCGAGATGCAGTTGAAGGTGGTGGACTTGCCGGCCCCATTGGGACCGATCAGCGCATGGATGGAGCCACGCGCCACGTCGAACGAGAGGTTGTTCACGGCCACCAGGCCGCCGAAGCGCACGGTGATACCCGAGACTTCGAGGAAGGGACGCGTGCTCATGCTTGCGCCTCCTTTTCCAACTTGCGTGCCACCCGGCGATTGCGGTCAGCGAACAGCCCCTTGGGCATGAACATCATGAACCCCATGAGGATCACGCCGTAAATGATCTCCTGCACCGACATCAACTGCCGCAATAGTTCGGAGATCAGGCCGAAGGCGATGGCACCGGCCACCGCACCGCGCACCGAGCCCATACCGCCCACAACGACCATGGTGAGCACCAGGATGGTGGTCTGGAAACCCAGACTCTCCGGGTGTATGAATGAGGTGAACAGCGTGTACATGCCGCCAGCGATGCCAGCAAACGCCGCCGATATGGCAAAGGCACTCTGCTTCATGGCCTTGACGTTGATGCCCATGGCCATCGCAGCCACATCGCTCTCGCGCACGGCCCGCAGCGACGACCCGTACTGCGAGCGCGCCAGCGCCACGGTCAGCCACAGCATCAGGCCGGCCAGCACCACCACGAAGGGGTAGGCCTGCAGATCGTTGGTCAGCCGGTATCCGAACAGGTCGGCCGGGTCCATCTTCATGCCGTTGGAGCCCCCGGTGACTTTCTCCCAGCTCAGGAAGACCCATTGCATCGCCTCGCCGAAGGCGAAGGTCGCCAGGGCCAGGTAGATGTCGCGCATGCGCAGCGCCAGGTAGCCGATGAGGTAGCCCAGCACGGCCGACAGGGCGCCGCCAGCCAGGATGGACAGCACGAAAGGCGGATGCCATGCCGTGTTAATGATGCCGGCCGTGTAGATGCCGATGCCGAAGAAGGCGGCGTGCGCCAGCGCGAACTGGCCCGACTCACCGATCACGATGTGCATGCCCAGGGCCAGCACTACGAAGACCATCAGCAGGTTGACCACGTACAGGACATAGCCCGACACGGCGAAGGGAAGGATCAACAGAACCAGGGCGGCAGCGAGCAATGCCCAGTGATCGCGGGTCATGGTTTTCATACTTTCTTGACTTGGGGCTTGCCACCCAGGATGCCCTGCGGGCGCAGGATCAGCGTGACCAGGATGGCCAGGAAGGGAGCGACCACGATGGCGTTGGTGGAAATGAAAAGGCCCACCAGGTTCTCGACGATGCCGATGATGAGACCGCCCAGCACGGCGCCCGGCAGGCTGGTGAAGCCACCCACGATGGCTGCCGCATAAGCCAGGATGGCGATGTGCGCGATGTCCGGCGTGATCAGGATCTTGGGCGTGATGAGCAGTGCCGCCAGCGCGGACAACAGGCCGGCCATGGCCCACACCAGCATGCGGATGCGCGACAGGCGGATGCCCACGATCTGCGCCGCACGCGGGTTCATGCCCACGGCCCGCATCGCCTTGCCGATGCGCGTGTGGTTGAACATCAGGTAGATCAGCACCATCGCGATGAGGGATGCCACGAAGATCGCCACATCGAGCCGCGTGAGAAAGGCATCGCCGATGATCACGGGGTCGTTGGAGACGAGGGACGGCAGCGAACGCGGGGTGTCGCCCAGCCCGGTCTGGCGCACTAGGCCCTTGAGCATGTACGCCAGGCCGAGCGTGGCGATCACCAGCTGCGGCCCCACCCCCTTGGAGCGGGTCACGCGCTCCATCACCACGCGCTGAAAGAGCGCAGCGCCCACCGCCACGGCGACCACCGTGACGGGAATGACCACGGCATAGGACCAGTCCGCGATCAGCAGCAGGGACAGCGCCGCATAGCCGCCGATCATGAAGATCTCGCCCTGGGCGAAGTTCGGCACATCGGTGGTCTTGAAGATCGCGACGATGGCAATGGCCAGCAGCGCATAGACGCTGCCCGTCACCAGGCCGGACAGAAAACCCTGCTGCAGGAACAGCCAAATCTCACTGAAACTCATGTCGATGGAGGGGCGGCGCGCACGCGAGGCGCGTACCGACCCCTTCTCCTGGTTGGTTGCTTACTTGGGCTGGTAGGTCCAGAGGCTGCGGTAGGCGCCGGGGACTGCGGTCATGTTGGTGCCATCGAACTTCAGGTAGATGGCCGACTTCTGGCCGGCGTGGTCGGTGGGCGTCAGCTCGATCGGGCCGGCCATGACGTTCGATTCGAACTTGGTCTGGGACAGCGCGGTGAGGAACTTCTCCCGCGTGAGCTGCGGGCCGGCGGCCTTGAGCGCATTGACCACCGTCATCGCCGACGGAATGCCGTAAGGCATGTAGGTCTGCGGGTAGCCCGGCTTGGCGGCCAATTCGGGGTAGTAGCTCTTGTACATGTCGTAGACCCACTTGAGCTTGGGGCCGCCGGCCACGTCGGCCATCACTTCCTGCAGGTAGACGTTCTTGAACGCATCCTTGTTGCCCACGTTCTCGACCAGTTGCTTGAGGTCGGCCGTGCCGTTTACGGCGATCACGATGGGCTTGGTCCAGCCCAGCTCCTGCGCCTTCTTCACCAGCAGGCTGACAGGGCGCGCGTAGGTGGTGATCAGCAGCACGTCGGGGTTGGACGCGCGGATCTTGAGCATCGGCGCGGTCACATCGGTCAGGTTGGGCGCGACCGACTGGACCTGCAGGTCCACGCCGAGCTTCTTGGCCTGAAACTCGGCGGCCTCGAGGTTCCAGCCGCCGTAGGCGTCATCATGGTTGATGTAGCCGATCTTCTTGCCCTTGAGATGCTCGGCGGCGAACTGCACCATCGAGCCGCCCACGGCGCGCTGCGAGATGGAGAACGCGCCGTAGATGTACTTGGACGGGGGGTACAAGGCTCCGTCGCCCGATGCGTTGAGCATCACCAGGGGGACCTGAGAGCGCTCCACGTACTCGCGCGCTCCCACCACGGCTGCCGAGCAGGAGCCGCCGTTCAGCGCGAACACTTTGTCCTGCTCGGTGAGCTTTTTCACGGCAGCCAGCAGGTCGTTGGCGTTGCAGCGGTCGTCCTCGACCACCAGTTCGATCTTGCGCCCGTGTATGCCGCCTTCTTTGTTGACCTTGTCGTAGTACATCTTGGCCGCGTTCATCACGTCGAAGCCGTAGGCCATGGAGTTGCCCGACAGCGGCCCGAACAGGCCGAGCTTGATGGTCTTGTCGGTCAGGCCCGGATCGGTCTGCGCCTGGGCGCAGAGGGTGGAAAGCGCGGCCACGCAGGCCACGAGCAAGGACTTGGCTGGTTTCACGAGAGTCTCCTTTTTATGGTGGTGAGGTGAGGGGTGCGAACGGCGTCAGGCGGTCGGCTGGGCGGCGGTGTCCTTCTTCTCGAATCCGGGGCGGGGGATCATCCCCAGCCAGGCCTGCGTCAGGCCGCCGTCGATGAGCAACTCCTGGCCGCTGATGTAGCTCGCCCGGTCGGTGGAGAGGAAGAGCACGGCGCCGGCGATGTCCGACGGCGTGCTGATGCGCCCGGCCGGCACGATCTGTTCGCGCTGCTGGCGCACGACGGGGTCCTGGTAGATGCCCTCGCTCATGGGCGTGCGGATCATCGCGGGGCTGACCACGTTGCTGCGCACCCCGTGCTCGCCCAGTTCGACGGCCAGCAGTTGCGACAGCATCTTCACTCCCGCCTTGCTCACGCTGTAGGCGCCGCTGTAGGGCTGCGGAATGCTGGCGGAAATGGAGGCGATGTGGACCATCGCGCCACCGCCGTGGGCGACCATCTGCCGCCCGAAGGCCTGGGCGCACAGCAGGTAGCCCGTCAGGTTGACCGACAGCAGCTGGTTCCACTTGTCGATGGCGATGTCCATCAGCGCATCGGCATACAGGGCTGCGGCATTGTTGACCAGCAGCGCTGCAGCCCCCCAGGTCTTTTCCACCTGGTCCGCCGCAGCCTGCACGCTGAGGGGGTCGGTCACGTCGCAGCGGATCGCCAGCACCCGGCCCGCATGTTCCGGCAACCCGGCGGCAAGCTCCTCCAGGCGCTGCGCGTCACGGTCAAGCAGCGCCACGCGGCCCCCTGCGGCCAGCAGTTGCTCGGCGATCTCAAAGCCGATGCCGCCGCCGGCGCCCGTCACCACACAGATGCGATCCGCCAGTCCCAACCAGCTATCGTCGCCGCTTCCAATCCTTGCCATATTCACGCCCCACCCTTATTGATCAGCGTCACGCGGAATGCGCGACGGAGGCAATTATGTATACATGACAACCAAACAATCTCAGGGATAACCCCTAAAATCGCGATTTTCAGCACCACATGTATACTTGACAAAACTTCCACCGGAGCGGCAGGGATGAGAACTTTGGCCCAGGATGTGACCGAGACGCTGCGCAACTGGATCCTCAACGGAGAGATACGGCCCGATGAACGGCTGGAGGAAATCCCGCTGGCAGAGAAGCTGGGCGTCTCGCGCACCCCCGTGCGCGCGGCCCTGAGCACCCTGGCCGGCGAGGGTCTGGTCGACCACCAACCCAAGCGCGGCTACCTGGTGCGCGGATTCAAGATGGAGGAGATCGTCGCGGCGTACGAGGTGCGCGCCGTGCTCGAGGGCCTGGCCTGCCGCAACGCCGCCATGCAGGGGCTCACGCCCGAGCAGGAACAGCGGCTGCGCGGCGCGCTGGCGGATGGCGACCGCATCCTGTCGCGTGGCGAGCTGCGCCCCGAGGACCACGAGCCCTACCAGCAGATGAACGTGACGATCCACGACACGCTGCTGGAGGCTTCGGGCAACCCCTGGGTCACGCGCTTCGCGGAGCAGGCGCAGAACATTCCCTTTGCCTCGGACCGCATCATCCTGTGGGACGACCATCCCATCATCCTGCGCTCGCACGGCGACCACCACCGCATCGTCGAAGCCGTTATCGCGCGGGACTGCTTGCGCGCCGAGCAGTTGATGCGTGAGCACGTCTACTACGCAGGGCTAATCCTGCGGCGCAACTACGAAAAGCTGCTCTCTGCCGGAGACGAGGCACCCGGCGCCAGACCACCAGCTCGCCGAGGTGGACTCAAGGGCTGATCCGGCTAGGTCGGCCGGGGCCATGCCGCCGGCAGGCGGCCGCCCTGGCCATGTATCCATGCGCCCGGGAATGCTGCTCAGCCGGGCGGCTAGCCCCCCCCCCGCGCTCCTCAGGCCTGCAGCAGAGCGGCCACACGCAAACGCAGGTCGGCCGGCTGCACCTGTGACGGGGAAACAGGCTGGCCCACATTCAGCCCCACCCGGCTGTAGAACCCCCGGCGAAACGGCCGCACCATGGCGCCACCCTTTTCAATGCGGCTGAAGTACGAGCCCCACAGGTTGGTCAGCGCCATGGGGATCACCGGGGCCTCGACACCCTCGGCCTTCGCCCGTTCGATGATCTTCATGATGCCGCCCTTGAACTCCTGCAGCTGTCCGTCCTTGGTGATGCCGCCCTCGGGGAAGATGGCGAGCAAATCACCCTCACGCAACACCTGGGCCGCGCGGTCAAAGGCTGCTTCGTAGGTCTTCGGGTCTTCCTTGTACGGCGCAATCGGGATGGCCTTGGCCAGGCGGAACAGCCAGCCCAGCACGGGCACGCGGAAGATGCGGTGGTCCATCACGAAGTAGATGGG
>Ga0308157_10007989_pt1 | contig 12140 bp, 10 predicted proteins | sample PhyBR1_FD_201035 | JGI IMG/M metagenome (GOLD analysis project Ga0308157, IMG submission 201035) | Phyllosphere microbial communities from UC Gill Tract Community Farm, Albany, California, United States - DLSLB.R1 | ecosystem: Host-associated > Plants > Phyllosphere > Unclassified | place: USA...
GATATAGTCATTGCCCGGGGCCGTAACCGTCGGGTTGATTTGCACATAATCGCCCTTGATAACATCAGATCCGGCACCGCCAAAAAGAACATCATCACCGCCTCCGCCGAGAATCTCGTCATCGCCCGCACCGCCGTCAATCACGTCGTTGCCATGTAAGGCAATCTCTAGCGTCTGAAAGAAACCTGAATCTTTGATGCCATCGCCATTCAAAGAATCCGCGCCATTGCCTCCGTTGAGAACATCAGCTCCGCCCATGCCAAAAATGTTGTCGTTGTCCTCATCTCCATACAGGTAATCGCGCCCTTGTCCCCCGGTGATCTGGTCATTGCCGCGCCCACCATAGGCGGTGTCTCCAGAAGCGTCTTTCTCCAACCTGTCATCCATTCCGGTCACGGTGTTCTTGATGCCATTGGTGGTGAATACACCCCAGGTGCTGCCAGCGATAACTACTTGGCCCGCCGGAGGCGTCCATTTCTGATTCGGGCTGCGCCGATGCTGCAGATATAGATTCAACGCGGTAAAGATAAAGTCCCGTCCATCCCCGCCCTGGATCAGGTCGGAGCCCGCGCCGCCGCCAATTAAATCATCGCCCGGGCCGCCCAGCATTTCGTCAGAGCCTTCGCGCCCATCCAACGCATCATTGCCACCCAGGCCCTCGAGCCTGTCATTGGCTGCAGCGCCTACGAGTACGTCGTTGAAATCGGCTTCCACTACGCCGCCTTGCAGCGTGCCATCCGCCAGCCACTGCGTGCCTTGCCATTCATAACGCTCCTGTCCTGGGTCACCCGTTACCGGCCCATGCTGGTCGCCGCGATAAACGCGCGCGGTGGTCACCGGCGCGAGTGTGTCATCCATCGTCAGACCCAGTTGCCCGTTTTTCCAGCCCTTGATCTGGATATGGTTTGGGTTGTTATCACGCTGAATGATCAGCATCGCATTTGCCCCGGTGCCGACTAGGCTGAAGACAAAGCCTTGCTCCTTGTTGGCCCAGACTTGGTCGCCGACTTTCTTGCCGCCTTCCAGGCGCACGCCATCCACATCGATGTTTCCTGAACCATCGCTGTCAATCACGGTGTCGCTGCCCCATGCACCCTGGAATTTGTATGCATCAGCGCCGGGCCCTCCCATTAACGAGTCATTGCCGCCGCCGGAGTCCAGCGTATCGGCGCCATCCCCACCAAAGATGACGTCACTCAGATCCCCTGCGGTGAAGTGGTCGTCACCTGCTCCACCAATGAAAATCTGGCTCTTGTTGGCAGTGATCGCAGTAGCTGTCACGCCCTTGCCACTAGCGGCCACGTTCCATTGGTCAAAATCCACGCGACCGCCAAACTCTCCGCTGGCGTTGTAGAGCGGGGTCAACCAAGCGTTGAGATAGATGGCGGCTTTGTTTTTTGCGTCAGGCAACGCAGCGCCCGTCGCTGTGGTGTACTGCAGCAACCCCGGTTGGACAGGGTTTGTTGTAAAGAACCTCTGTGCCGCGTGATCTTTGCTCTGCCAGTAATACCACTCGATGCCCTGTGCGATGATGGCCTGCCTTGCGCTAACATTGAGACCTTCAATATTGAGTCCCAGATTTTTTAGATCATCAGAAAAATACGTGAGTTTGGCTACGCCGATCTGTTCACTGCGAATGAAGTTGATCATTACATCCTCAATTTTCAACTCAGATGAATGTGCGTAGAAGCTTTTATTCATAAGCAAAGTAATCAGTCCGTCGAAAACGTAAGTCGCTTGACGGAATGGTTCGCTTATTATAAGCGCCGTGAGCAGTGCCTGGGAATGAAGGGTAATTTTATCTGAAATACCATTTAGGCTTTTGATATTGGCTTTGATAATATTATCTCGTCCCGAACCAACTATTGTTGGAAATGCAGAGCGAAAGGTGGTCAGGATTTCTCCTTCTAAATAGTAATTGCTCACATTGGACTCGCGCGCGCCATATGTGAGCGTGTAAGTATTGATGAATTCGTTCAATTCAGGGATGGAGTAGCCAGACAATGTGAGTGCCGACGCGGTCGAAACCATTACAACTGGATTGAGCGCTGTTGTTTCAAAAGGCGCTTCGTTGAAAACCACCGCAGGCTTGTTGAACCATACCGCCATCACGGAAGCCAGACCTCCTCCCAGGCTATGGCCGGTGAACGTTATACTTTTTCCGTACCGTTGTTGCGCCTGAACATATGCAATGGCTGCCTTTGTTAGTTGGGTGCTACCTAGGCCGGCGGTGATCGAGATATTGGATATGTAATCTATCCAATTATTCGTTCCGGCATAGGATATAACAATTTCGTTTTCCTTCTGGTAAACGCCGTAAGAAAAACCATCTCCTTCGTCTGGATGCCATTCGAGTTCTTTCCATTGTTTTGGAACCGCTGGACGGTTTATTTCCATATTTCTCGCTGATCGGTTGGTCGGATTTGTCCAAGGCGTTGAATAAACCCTTAGTGCTATTAGCGACAGGTCTGCGGTACTGATCATGATCATTTGCCTCCTGCACAATTGGTTGCCAGTTCGTCAGTGGTTAAGTGGGTCAGAGAGCTTCCATTTTGTGGTAAATCAAAACGTGAGTTGCGGATGAATTCTTGTGTAACCATTTTTGGGATGTCTCCGTCTCGCGCAGAGAAGAAGTCCATGATATTTCTTGGTCGGCCAATAATTTCAGGATTTATATTTTTTTGTACTTCCCATTTTCCAGCGTTCCATCGCCACTCGGCGTAGCCTGAGCATATTGGCCATCCTGAATCGATGAGTGAAACCGTGTTTTTCTCTGGATAAACATACAATATCATCGGTCCCATGCTAGTACGCTTGAGTTTGTATACGTAATTTTTCCCTTGCCAGCGAAACTTGTAATATCTGCCATTGATCCACCACCCCATTTCAAACGGATTTCCCGGCGCACTGCGCCTTACAAATACATCCTCTCGATTCATGATGATCACCTCCCCGGTATTGACCGGGACTTCTTCCTGCCAGCGTATGCTCTTGGAACATGAGCTGAGTTGCGTCGTTGCCAATACAGCCAGAAAAATATTCAGATATTTATCGAGGTGTTGCATATTTGGCCTCAAAACTTTTGATATATTAATATATCTATAGATTAGCGTTCCCTGAAACTCTCACTGGTCGCACGCTGCAATGGGCTTAGCAAAAAATCAATGATTCGCCGCTTTCCGGTCTTGATTTCCGCGATGAGATTCATTCCAGGACTTAACTGGATAGGCTTACCCTCAATATCGATCGAGGAAGTGTTCAGGCGCAGGGTCACGGGGAAGATGGCGCCGCGCTTTTCGTCATTGACAGCATCCGCGCTTACGCGGATCACGGTGGCGCCCACGGTGCCGTAGCGCGTGTACGGGAAGGTTTCCAGCTTGATCTCGGCGGTCTGGTTGACCTGGACAAAGCCGATGTCCTTGTTCTCCAGCATTACCTCCGCCGTGACGGCGGCGCCCTCTGGAACGATGACCATGATGGGCTGCGCCTGGGTCACGACACCGCCCTCGGTGTGAATGGCAAGCTGTTGCACCGTGCCGGCCACCGGGGCGTTTAGTCGCGTCAGATGCTCGCGTTGGCTGGCCTTGGCTTGTTCGTGGGTTGCTTGTTGACGCTTGAGTTCGGCCGCTGCCTCTCGCGCTCTGAGACTGTGCTGGGTCTCTGCGAGGTAGGCGCTGCGTGTGTTTTCGCTTTCCCGTAGCGCGGCGTGCGCCTCCAGCCCGCGCGCGCGTTGTATTGCCAGATCGCGCTCCAGTTCGATGCGCTCGCGCGCGCGATCTTGCAGGGTGTGGCTGGGCAGATAGCCGTCGTCGGCCAGTTGCCGCAAGTCGGCTTCCCTTTGCCTTGCGATCGGTACAGTGGCCTCGAGCTTGGTCGCGACTTCGCGCGCAGTGGCGATCTCTGCGCGGCGGCGCTGTGTTTCGGCGCCCGCCCTGGCAAGCTTGGCGGTGATGTCACGCCATTCGTCGGCAAGCTGGGCGCTGGCGGCGGCCCGGTCGGCCTGCGTCCAGTTGGGCGGAACATCCTGGTCCAACACTGGCGCAGGCTTGGGCTGACTCAGGGCCTTCAACAGGATGCGGGTGCGCAGGACTTCGGACTGCGCGGATTTCAGCTGATCGTCAATGCTGGTCCTGTCGGCGGTGGCGCCCGTGGGATCGAGTTCTACCAGCGGCTGGCCGGCCTGGACACGGTCGCCGTCCTTGACCAGCACGCGTTTGACTACGCTGACCTCCAGGGGCTGTACCAACTTGGTCCGCTCGCTGACGATGATGCGCCCCGTTGCGACGGCCACGATGTCAATCCGACCAAAGATGGCCCATGCCAGGGCAAGCAGAAACAACAAACTCAGCGCCAAGGCCAGCCGTCTCGGTGCGGGGTGAACCGGCGTGTGCTGCAGGCTCAGGGCCGCAGGCAGAAATGCCGTTTCATCGGCCAGGCGCTTCGGGCCGGCAAGCGCATCGCGCTGCTGCCAGGCGGCGCGAAGAATCGCGCCATATCGTGCCAGCAGTTCAAGCCAGGCATGGCGCATGCGCGGGGGAGGGGCCCTGGGCTGACGCAGGGGCATATCGGCGCTCATTGCGTTGCTCCCTCGGAGGGCCGGCCGCCAGCCTGCATGGCCCATAGCCGTGCGTAAATGCCCGATGGCTTGCGCAGCAGCAACTCGTGCGTGCCCACTTCGACGATCCTGCCCCTGTCGAGCACGATGATGCGATCGGCGTGGCGAACCGCGGTGAGGCGATGGGCGATGATGAACACCGTGCGGCCCTTGCAGATATGGGCCATGTTCCGTTGCACGATGGCCTCGGACTCATAGTCCAGCGCGCTGGTGGCTTCGTCGAGGATCAGGATGCGTGGCTGCGTGAACAGGGCCCGGGCGATGGCAATGCGTTGGCGCTGGCCCCCGCTGAGCGTTGCGCCATGCTCCCCCACCAGCGTGTCGTAGCCTTCGGGCAGTTCGCTGATGAACGCATGGGCGCCTGCCAGCTGTGCGGCCTGCATCACTGCCTCGAGCGGTGCGGCCGGGTCGACGATGGCAATGTTCTCGCGCACGCTGCGATGGAACAGCAGGTTTTCCTGCAGCACGACGCCTATCTGCCGGCGCAACTGGGCCGCATCGATCAGGCTGATGTCGACGCCGTCCACCAGCAGACGCCCTTGCTCGGGCGTGTAGAGGCGCTGAACCAGCTTGGTCAGCGTGCTCTTGCCCGAGCCGGAGTGCCCGACGATGCCCATGACTTCGCCCGGGCGCACATCGAGGCTCACCGCGTGGAGCACCGTCGCGCTCTCGGGACGGTAGCGGAAGGTGACGTTGTCAAAGCTCACCCCGCCTTGCAGCGCGGGAAGCTGCGGAGCTGCGCTGGGCGCCACTTCGGTGCGGGTATTGAGGATATCTCCCAGCCGCGCCATGGAAATGCCGGTCTGCTGGAAGTCGGTCCACAGCTGCGCCATGCGCATGATGGGCAGGGCCAGGCGCTGGGCAAACATGGTGAAGGCGACGAACTGGCCCACCGTGAGCTGGTTGTCCATGACCAGATGCGCGCCATACCAGAGCATGGCCGCGTTGGCGAGCTTGCTGATGAGGTGGATACCTTCGTGTGCCCAGACGGCAAGGTTCTGGGTCTTGAAGCTGGCGGAAACATAGGCTGCGAGCTGGTTGTCCCATCGTCGGCCGAAAGCGGGCTCCAATGCCGTGGCCTTTACGGTCTGTATGCCACTGACGGCCTCGACCAGCAGGGCCTGGTTCTCGGCGCCGCGTGCGAACTTCACATCCAGGCGTCGGCGCAGGATGGGCACGACCGCCAGGCTTAAGCACAAATACAGCGGCAGGCTGGCCAGCACGATGAACGTCAACGGCACGCTGTAGAGCAGCATCACCGCAATGAAGATGACCGAGAACGCCACGTCCAGCACCACCGTGAGCGCACTGCCGGTCAGAAAGTTGCGGATGTTCTCCAGCTCGCGCACGCGGGCCACCGAATCGCCCACCCGGCGCGCCTCGAAGTAAGCCAGCGGCAACTGCACCAGATGGCGAAACAAGCGCGCCCCCAGCTCGACATCGATGCGGCTGGTGGTGTGGCTTAAAACATAGGCGCGCAGCCCGGACAGCAGGCTTTCGAAGGCCACGACCACCACCAGGCCGATGATCAGCACGTCCAAGGTGGTCATGCCCCGGTGCACCAGCACCTTGTCCATCACCACCTGGAAGAACAGCGGGCTGACCAGCGCAAACAGCTGAAGCATCACCGAGATGCCAAGCACCTCGCCGAACAGGCGCCGATATTTGACGAGGCTGGGGATGAACCACGAAAAATCGAATCTGGCGAGTTCGCCGGTCAGGCTGGCCCGGCTGGCCACCAGAATGAGTTCACCCGTCCAGCACCGGGCAAAGGCCTCCAGTGGTTCGATGAGCGGGCGCGCATTGACTGTGGCCGGATCTTGCAGAAGGACGCGCTGGCCATCGCATTGCGCCAGCACCACGGTGCGCAGCTCCCCGTCTGGCGATTTCAGCAGCGCCAATGCAGGCAGGGGAGCCAAGGCCAGTCGATCGGGGGTCGCGCGTGACGCCTTTGCCTTTAGCCCGAGGTGATGGGCGGCACGCAGCAGGGTCGGGGTATCGCAGCGTTCGCTGGTACCGATCCCGAGCTGGTGAATTAGTGTTTCTGGGTTGGCCGCAATCTGGTGATAGCGGGCGAGCATGCACAGGGCTGCAAGGGCACCCACACCCGACGGGGCGGAGCTTGCAGGCATCGCCGTCTGCCCCTGCAAAGGCACAGAAGTTTCGATCCAGGCCACGACGGCCCCCTGTGGTTAATTTCGCATGGCGAAATAACACTAAGCCGGAATCGTTGGCCTTGCAATGGGAAATTTGCTAGGACACATTTGCAACAAACAGCCCGGTCGCTGCCCCCATCCATCCGTCAAACCGATCCCTACCCGGTCGGACAGGCTCGTCGTTCAATGCAGCAACCGGTCCTTGGCCGCCGGCACTTGCATATGCAGGATGGTGAAATACAGCGTCACATCGCCGCGCTGGTCGATAAACGTGCCCAGCGCGCGCTGCAGGCGCCCCGCGATGCACAGGCATTCGGTGGCTTCGGGCCGGCCGCCCTGGATGCGCGGGGTGGTCAGCAGGGCCAGCTGGTTTTCGCGGCCGAACTCATGCACCGCGGCCAGCGCTTCGCCATGCTGGCGTGGAATGGCCTCATTGGCCCAGCTCCACAGAAAGCTGCCTTCGCTGTCGCTGGTCGTGCCCACCAGGCAGATCGTCGCCAGCACCGGGCCCAGGGGCGCGTCGAATGTCAAGGTCGCGCTGTCGAGATCCCAGTGGTAGGGCGGCGAGCCCTCGAGGCCGAACTTGCGTTGCCATTCGGCATTGCCGCGCACCATGGTCTCCACGGCCTCGCGGCTCCAGGCGTTCCAGTCGGGGGCTTGTTGTTGCGTGCTCATTGCGAATCCATTCATTTTCCTGGCCGCCATTGTCAGGCAAGGCCGCGGCCTGGCGGGGGCCATGGAGCGCAGGCGGACATGTGCCAAAAATTTTAGCGGCTGAAATTCGCCTGCCCGGCAGAGGTGCGAAAATCAGGGTTTCCACTGAATGACCTGCCGCTTGCGCCTGCGGCCTGGCCCGCCATGTCCCTCTTCGAACCCATCGTCCTCATCCTGCTGGCCCTGGCCGGCCTCAGCATGTTTGCCGGCAACTACACCGTGGCGGCCGCCATGGTGGTGCTGATCATCATCCGCATCTCTCCCCTGGCGCTGTATTTCCCCTGGCTGCAGAAGCACGGTCTCAATATCGGCATTCTCCTGTTGATGATCGCGGTCATGGTGCCGATTGCGAGCGGCAAGATTCCGGCCATGGAGCTGCTCAAATCCTTTACCCACTGGAAGTCGGCGGCGGCGATCGTGGTCGGCATCTTCGTGGCCTGGCTGGGCGGGCGTGGCGTCACCCTGATGTCGGCGCAGCCCGGCATCGTGGCCGGGCTGATGGTGGGCACCATCCTGGGCGTGGCGTTTTTCCGCGGCGTGCCGGTCGGGCCCTTGATTGCGGCCGGGCTGGTTTCGCTGCTGATCGGCCGCTCGTGACGCACTGAAGGAGCAAGCATGACTTTACTCAGCCACACCCTGGTCCAGGACTGGCACGCCCATGTGTATTTCGATGCCTCGAGCAAGGCCGCGGCCTGGGCATTGCGCGAAGCCGTACCGCAGCATTTCGCCGACCGTGTCGAGGTCGGCCGTTTCCATGAGCGGCCCGTGGGCCCGCACCCGATGTGGAGTTTCCAGCTGCGCATCGATTCGGCCGATCTGCCGCAGGTGCTGGGCTGGCTGGCCTTGAACCACGGCGCGCTCGATGTGTTCATTCACCCCAACACCGGCGACGGCCTGCGCGACCACCGCGATCGCGCGCTGTGGATAGGCAAGCCGCATGTGCTGGAGCTGTCGGGGTTTGCGGCCCGGGGTTGAGCCCGAGAGGATTGGCCGCGCCGGGATGAACCTGCAGCAGATGAGGGGATTCAAGGCGATCTGCTCCCTGGCCACGATACTGGCCCCATGAACCCACACCTCTTCAGACGCGCAGCCGTCGCCCTGTCGTTGGCGCTGCCGGTCAGCGCCGTATGGGCCCAAGCCAACCCTTTGGAGGCCGAGCGCTGGAAGACGCGGCCGGTGGTGGTGGTCGTGCCGCAGCCGGGCGACCCCTTGCTGACCCGGCTGCGTGCTGGCCTGGCAGAAACCGCCCAGCGCGAAGCGTTCCGCGAGCGCGAAATGGTGCTGTATACCGTGGTGGCCGGCCAAGGCCGTCGCAATGACCAGCCGCTGGAGGCGGCGCAGACCACGGCGCTGCTCAAGGCCTTGGCGCTCGATGCGCGCGGGCCGGCGACCTTTGTGCTGGTGGGCAAGGACGGGGGCGTGAAGCTGCGCGAAGGCGCATCGGTCGATCTGCGCGAAGTGTTTGCCGAAATCGACCGCATGCCCATGCGCCAGCCGCGCTGACGCTGCGCACGGCTCGTTCGCTGCAGTTTCAGGGCGCCGGTTTGACCGGCTCGCGCATGGTGACAAACTCTTCGGCCGCCGTGGGGTGGATGCCGATGGTGCTGTCGAACATGGCCTTGGTGGCTCCGGCCTTCATGGCCACCGCAAAGCCCTGGACGATCTCGCCGGCCTCGGCGCCCACCATGTGCAGGCCGACCACGCGGTCGCTGCGGGTCTCGACCACGAGCTTCATCAGCGTGCGCTCCGAGCTGCCCGACAGGGTGTGCTTGAGTGCCTTGAACTCACTGCGAAATACCGTGATGTCCCCGAAGATCTCGCGCGCCTGGGCTTCGCTGTGGCCTACGGTGCCTATGCTGGGATGGGTGAATACCGCGGTGGGAATGAACTCGTAGCTCATGCTGCGCGCGGGCTTGCCCGCGGCCGGGCCGAACAGCTGGTCCACCACCACCATGGCTTCGCCCAGCGCCACCGGCGTGAGCTGCACGCGGCTGGTCACATCGCCCACGGCATAGACCGAGGGAATGCTGGTCTGGTAGCGCTCGTTGACCAGCACCGCGCCGTTCTTGCCCACGGCCACGCCCGCGGTCTCCAGGCCCAGGCCCTGGACCAGCGGCACGCGGCCCGTGGCATAGAGCACGGCATCGGCCGTCAGTTCATTGCCGTCCTGGAGCCGCACCTGCAGGCCTTGCGCGGTGCGTGTGATCGCGGCGACATCGGCGCCCAGGCGCAGATCGACGCCGGTCTTGGTCATTTCCTTGGCCACGAAGGCGCGGACCTCGTCATCGAAGCCGCGCAGCACCTGTTCGCCGCGGTACAGCTGCGTGACCTGCGCGCCCAGGCCGTTGAAGATCGAGGCGAATTCGCAGGCGATATAGCCGCCGCCCACCACCAGCAGGCGCTGCGGAAACGGCTCCAAGTCGAAGATCGCATTCGAGTCGATCACATGCTCGCCGCCTTCGATCTCGGGCCGGAAGGGCGTGCCGCCGGTGGCGATCAGGATGTTTTGGGCGGTGAAGCGGCGCTCCTCGGTGTCGCCAGCGCTGCGCAGCACCACCGCATGCGGGCCGTCAAGCCGCGCAAACGCATCGAACACGGTCACGCCGACACCCGTGAGCAGATGGCCGTAGATGCTGTTGAGGCGCGAGATCTCGCGCGCGCGGTTGGCCTTGAGCGTGCTCCAGTTGAGCACCGGCGCCGCGCCCTCCCAGCCAAAACCGTGGGCTTCCTCAAAGGCTTCGGCGTAATGCGCGGCATAGCTGTAAAGCTTTTTCGGGATGCAGCCCACGTTGACGCAGGTGCCGCCCAGGCCGCTTTCGCCCTGCATTTCCGCCAGCGCCACGCGCGCACCGCGCTGCGCGGCCATGCGCGCGGCGCGCACGCCGCCGCTGCCGCCACCAATCACAAACAGGTCAAAGTCATGGGCGTTCATCGTGCGGGATATCCTCAGGGGTTGGAAAGGCAGGCCGGCAACGGCTGCGGCCGGCGGGGGTGGCGCTCAGTGCAGCTTGGGCTCTTCGGAGCCGTCGAGCCCCAGTTCGGCGGCGGCGCGCTGGATCTCCGCCATCTGGTAGTCCTGCACCGTATGCCGCGACGAGACGACGCGGTTGTCGGGCCCGGGAACGAGCAGCCAGGCGGTCGCGGTTTCGTCCTGGGGGTGGGGCAGGGCAAACATGATGAATTCGCAGTCTATGCCCCAGACGTCTTCGACCTGCATCTCCTGGCACTGCGATGGAATGTGCAGAAAGTCCACGCGGTCGCTGACGGCGCGCAGGAAGTCCTCGTCCTGGGCCTGCTGTGCGTCGGGCGCGCCCTCGATGGGATCGATGAAGGTGATGATGGCCGTGCTGCTGAACGCGCCGTGCTCCCACTCCGGGGCCTCGCGCTGGAGCATCAAGGTGACCTTGCCCGTGAAGGCAAAGCCGGCCTGGTCGTCGCCATATTGAAAGCTCCTGGCCGCGGCCACTGCCTGGGCGTAGCCTTCGTCGTCAATGCCTACGAAGCGCAGGTCCTCGGTGATGCTGGTCATGTGTCTGTTCAAAAGAAGGGGCCCGATGCACAGATGCCCACCGGGCCGGGGGCAAAGGTCCGATTATCGTGAACCAACGCCGCCTTCGGAGGCGAGCGGGCATTCGGCCTCAGTGGCCTTGCGCCGCCGGATTGGCCTCGAAACGCAGCCACCCGGCCGGTGGCGCCGCGCCGCCCGCACGGTCCTTGGGGTGGTGCACGCCATCGCTGACCGGGACTTCGGCGAAATCAAACGGACTCAGGCCCTCTATGCAGGCCGCGTTGATGCCGTACTCGTCGGGTGATGACCGCCGCTGGTGAAAGGTGTAGATGCCGCAATGCGCGCAGAAGTAATGCTTGGCTTCGCCGGTGTTGAACTGGTAGAGCGTCAGCGCTTGCTGGCCTTGCAGCACCTCGAGGTCGCTGAGCCTGGCCGTGAGCACCACCGCACCGCGCATGCGGCAGTAGGAGCAGTTGCAGCGGCGCGCGCTGCGCAGGCCGTCGGCGAGGCGAACCGTGAAGCGCACGGTGCCGCAGTGGCAAGCGGCCTGTAGGACTTCGCAATGGTCGGTATGGCTTTGGGTCATGGCTGCCCATTCTCACTGCTGCGCCCGGCTTTGACCAGCCGTCAGCGCAGCGCGGCCGCGGCCTTGAACAGCGCCGGGATCAGCTCGGTCTCGACGCGCTCCGGTGCGTAATCGTCCAGCGTGGTCGCCATGCCTATGGCCACCTGCGCGCCCGAGGGCAGCGTGGCCAGCACGGCCACGGCGATCTGGTGCATGTTCACCTGGTGCTGCGTGATCACATAGCCGTCGGAGCGCGCCTTGGCGATCTCGCCCAACAGCGAGCCCAGGTCCGTGGTCGTGCGCGGTGTGAACGACAAGGGTGGCTGGCGGGCATAGATGGCGCGCAACTCCGCATCGCTGCATTCCGTCAGCAGCATGCGGCCGCTGGCGTTGGACCAGGCCGGCAGGCGGCGCCCGGGCAGCATCTCGGCCAGCGTCAGCTGGCGGCTGGGCAACCGCAGCAGATAGACCATGTCATCGCCGCGGCGCACGCTCAGGTTCACCGCCAGGCCGAACTGGTCGCGCAGTATGCCCAGGTGCGGCGCCACCTGCGCGATCAGCGGATCGCCCTTGAGATACGAA
>Ga0308157_10007991_pt1 | contig 12137 bp, 12 predicted proteins | sample PhyBR1_FD_201035 | JGI IMG/M metagenome (GOLD analysis project Ga0308157, IMG submission 201035) | Phyllosphere microbial communities from UC Gill Tract Community Farm, Albany, California, United States - DLSLB.R1 | ecosystem: Host-associated > Plants > Phyllosphere > Unclassified | place: USA...
CACAAAATTGATTTTTTAAGATAAATCCAATGTTACACCTGCATTAAGCTAATATTAACAAATAACCGTTATGTTAATTTATTGTAAATACACCTTAACCCCGTTGTTAAGGTAATAATGTGTTGATGTTTGATTGATGTTTTGGTAAAGTGAGTTTTGAAAGTGAAATATTAAATAAATAATTCACATTTTGAATAACATTCATTACAATCTATTATTAGCAATTAACCCTATTATTTATCGTGATGCGAAATTTATATGAAAAAAATAGATAATTACGTATATTTGAGAGTTAGTGTTAATTCTAGAATGATGAAATTATTAGCAATATTTACTCTGGCAACCCTCTTGATAATTGGAAATCCAATTGATGATTTAAAAGTAAGTGAGCCACCAACAAAAGAACAAGCGCAAAAACTTAATCAATCTAATGAAGAGTTTGAAGTGTACTTAAACCCTGATAATAGAGTTGAATATAGAGATTATGATTACAAAAAAGTAAAGGGAGTAGAATTACCTTTCAAAATAATTCCAAACATAGACGATAAGTATGCATTTGGTGGGAGACAAGTTAATCTTAAAATTGAAAATGGTTGGCTAGTTGGCTTTGATAAAGGAGAATGGGGAGGTAATTTATTTTGGTTTAATGAAAAAGGTAGTCAATACGAAAAAATTACTAGCGGAAATATTAAGAATATATTTGAAATAAATGGTAAAATCTATGTTACTGAAGGACTAGCACATCTATCGATGTCTGACGGACAAATATTTCAAATTGAAAGAGAAAATAATAAATGGATTATTGAAAAGAAAGTTGATTTACAGACTGCGCCCTATGCAACAACCTTAACAAAAGACAATGAGTTCTTAATAGTTACTTCAAAAAGTCTTTTAAAAGTTAATAAAAACTTTGAAATAGAAACTCTTATTGAAGAAGGGTTTTGGCGTGCATATTTATACCCAAACTCTATCCAAATTAGTGAGCAATATATATACATAGGAATGCGAGGAGGAATTTTAAAAACTCAATTAGATAACATTTATAATCAACTATGGTTGAACTAGATATAACTTCTGTTGCCAAGGTATTTTGAAATATTGGGTGAAAACTGTAGAGTCCAATAATAAATTCTATTGAACTTTTGTACTAAAAACCCCGCCTTTCCTAAGCTCCAAAACGTTAACTGTAAAATAATTACTTTTGATGCAGTTCTATTAAACCTTCTAATGGTTTTTGGTAAAACACACCTGTAATCAGGTTGTTTTTTGTAAGGATCGTTTTAAACTCGGCTTGTAACAAAAACGCTGTTGATCCTATAAAATGAACAGGAACATTGCCATGATTTGGATATTGTTTAATGTAATGATCTACAAAAAACTGAAAACTATCTGCAATCATATCCTGTAAAAAAGCATGGTCTTTATTGGCAATTAAAAAAGGGAGGAACGATGCCAGATACGCATTTGGGTTAGGTTCTTTATAAAAATTCTTTTTAATGAAATCGGCATTTAAGTTGTAAGCGGTTTCAAAATTCGATTTCAAATCTAAAGGCATGGTATTAAAATAATGTGCACGAATTAATCGTCGGCCAAAATCAACACCCGAACAATCATCCATTGCCAGATAGCCCAACGAATTTACCGCCTGCTCTACTTCTTTTCCGTTAAAAAAACTACAGTTTGATCCGGTTCCGTTGATACAGACGATACCAGGTTGCAAATCGTGACAGGTTGCATAAACAGCCGCATAGGTATCTTCCAGAATCTCAAAAAAATCGGCATTTTCAAATACTTTTTCCAAAGCATCGCGCATTACTTTTTTAGAATGTGTAGTACTGCAACCCGATCCGTAAAAGTAAACTTCTTTAATTGAAGTCCGTAAATTGGCTAGTTCTTCGTTGCACAACATCCGTTCCACCAACACATCGGTATTTAATACCTCCGGATTCAATCCTAACGTATTGTAAACTCCTAAATATTGTTTGTTGTTAAATAACAACCAATCTGCTTTGGTAGAACCGCTGTCAACTACAAATTTCATAAAAATGTGCGAATTAAATTCGGACACAAAATACGTTATTTTATTGTATAATACCTAAAGTGATGGGAGAAAAATAGATGTTAGGTGTTGGATGATGGGTGCAGGATTGATTATTTGTTGAACTGTTAAACCGTTGAATTGTTGAACATAAAAAAACAGTGTCAAAGTTTAAAACTTTGACACTGTTTAGAGAAATTATACTATTAATTTTAAATGAATATCCTTAATATTTATATCTTACAGTATTTTGTCATTTCGACGATAGGAGAAATCTCTTGAGTAACTAACAGATTCTTCACTCCACTACGTTCCGTTCTGAATGACAAAACAAGCAATTACAAGAGATAACGGACTTTCAATTAATTTTTTGTAGCATTTATTCTTTTAAACCATTTACATAAACGATTAAGTCTAATAGTTTGGCAGAATAACCATATTCGTTATCGTACCACGATACAATTTTAAAAAAGGTATCGTTTAAGGCAATTCCGGCATCGGCATCGATGATTGATGTACGTGTATCCGAAAGAAAATCTTGTGAAACAACCGGTTCGTTTGTAAAACCTAAAATTCCTTTATAGTTGGTTTCTGATGCTTTTTTGAAAACATTCATCAGGTTATCATACGTTGTAGGTTTTGCCAGTTTTACGGTTAAATCTACCACCGAAACGTTTGGTGTTGGAATACGAAAAGCCATTCCCGTTAACTTTCCTTCTAATTGGGGAATTACCTTGGTAACCGCTTTTGCCGCACCTGTACTTGCCGGAATAATGTTGTTTAAAGCAGATCTACCGCCACGGAAATCTTTCTTTGAAGCTCCGTCAACAACCAATTGCGATGCTGTTGCTGCGTGAACGGTGGTCATTAACCCTTCTACAATTCCGAATTCATCATTTAAGATTTTAGCAATCGGCGCCAGACAGTTTGTGGTACACGATGCGTTTGATAAAACGGTATCGTTTGCCGTAATTTTTTCATCGTTAACTCCCATTACAAACATTGGAATATCGTCTGAAGGCGATGAAATTACTACTTTCTTTGCTCCTGCCTTTAAATGCAAACCGGCTTTGTCCATTGTTTTAAAAACGCCCGAACAATCTGCCACTACTTCTACACCCACTTCGTCCCATTTTAATAACGACGGATCTTTCTCTGCAGTCACTCTGATTTTTTTTCCATCGATGATCAGATTCGATCCATCAACAGCAATTTCCTTTTTAAACGTTCCGTGAACCGAATCGTACTTTAAAAGATACGCCAGCAGATCAATTTCCATTAAATCGTTTATTGCTACAATTTCCACATCGTTACGTTCAAATGATTCGCGTAAAACCAATCTTCCTATTCTTCCAAAACCGTTTATTCCAATTTTTACTTTTTCCATAACTTAAATAGATAATATATCTGATATTCTTATTAATTCATCGTCGATTTTTGCTTCGCCTTTCACTGCTTTTTCTAACGGAGTATAAGCCATTAAATCGTTTTGAAGACCAATCATTACGTTTTCTTCTCCTTTTAACAATGCTTCTACCGCTGCAACACCTGATCTGCTTGCCAACACCCGATCAAAACAACTTGGCGAACCACCGCGCTGAATATGACCGATTACCGATACACGTACATCGTATTCCGGTAAATGTTCTTCTACATAATCGCTTAATTCGTACACATTTCTGCCCGATTTTTCGCCTTCGGCAACAATCACAATACAGCTCGATTTTCCTGAAGATTTGCTTCGTTTCAGTTTCTCTAACAATTTAGGCAAACCGATATTTTCTTCGGGTATCAAAATTTCTTCCGCACCTGCTCCAATTCCTGAATTTAGTGCAATAAAACCAGCATCGCGCCCCATAACTTCCACAAAGAAAATACGTTTGTGCGATGTTGCCGTATCGCGGATTTTATCAACAGCATCGATCACCGTATTTAAAGCGGTATCGTAACCCACGGTGTGCGATGTCCCATAAATATCATTGTCAATAGTGCCGGGAATACCGATAACGGGAATGTTGAATTCTTTAGAAAAGATCATTCCGCCGGTAAAACTACCATCGCCACCAATGATTATCAGTGCATCAATCTGGTGTGCTTTGATTGTTTCATAAGCTTTTTTTCGACCTTCAGCAGTCATAAATTCATCTGATCGTGCCGATTTTAGAATGGTTCCGCCTTTAGAGATAATGTATTTTACATCGCGCGGCCCCATTTCTTTTACATCGCCATCGATCAAACCTTCAAAACCACGAAATATTCCGTAACAGGCAATTTCATAGTAGGTACATGCGCGCACAACTGCCCTGATGGCAGCGTTCATTCCTGGTGCATCGCCACCTGAAGTTAAAACGGCTATTTTTTTAATTTCCATAAGTTTCAATTTATGTAAATATAAAAAGAATGTAAGAATTTATAAACCAAAAATGCTTATTTAAGTTAAATAGGATGAAAATAACATCTGTTAGCTACAACCTTTCGGATAGTCACTTTAAAAAAAATATTTAAATATTTTCAAATAAATCACATGTTAACAAACCTAATAATAAGTATCAGTAATCAAAAAAAAGATATTTACTACAATAAATAATACGGTACTTGCAACTTGAAGTTTTAAAGGAACTACCCTATCATCATCTGATATCATCTGAGGTGAAATTCCGAACAAAAGTTTGATACGTTGGTAATCCCAAGCAATCAGCAAACAAGCTATAATCATCATAAACAGCATAATAATGCTTTTATCATTTAAGCCGACGCTCAGCGTAAAAATAAAAATGTTTGTACAAATGCTGAAGAACATGAGCGCTGCTAATACCGTGTATCGCTGACTGAATAACAGAAATGCAGTTATCAGTTGACAAAATCCTAAAAAACTCCAATAAAATCCGGTTTGATGCAATTCGGTAAAAAAAGTACCAGAATACATTTCGGGACAAAAGTACGAAAATCGTTTGCCTTGAATTTTTAGCAGTCCGGATGGAATAAATACCGTTCCTGCAACCATTCTAAGGCAAATTATAAAATAGTAACCAATTTTTGTTTGATTTTTCTTTAGCATGAATTCAAGCTGAAATATATTAATATAAAGATATTATAAGTGCTTCCATTTATTATGCCATTCACATCATAAAAAATCACATGTTTTTTTCAGCAACTATTTTGTAGTTAAAAAAAACCAACAATCAACGTTAATTGAAATCGATTGCTGACATTTGCACTTGAATTGAAATATCAAATTATTTCGTACAAATATGAGTGCCACAGTAAATTTAACTCCGAAACATCTTTTTTTAGCGTTGGTAACCGTTTTTGTTTGGGGAACAAACTTTATTGCGATCTATTTAGGATTAAAAGAACTACCGCCTTTCCTTTTTTGTACGATCCGTTTCGCACTATCGGCATTGCCTTTTGTATTTTTCTTGCCACGACCAAAAGCACCTATATTATACATTATAGGTTTCGGATTATTCAATTTCGCCTTACAATTCGGATTGCTTTTCAGCGGAATTAAACTAGGTTTATCACCCGGATTAGCTTCACTTGTTATGCAGGTTCAAGTATTTTTTTCGATAGGATTGGCTTTTCTGTTTTTTAACGAAAAACCTGACTGGTTTAAAATTTTAGGATCATTGGTTTCGTTCGCAGGTATTGCTATTGTTGCCGCTCATGTAGGTGGAGACGTTACCATGATAGGACTGATATTAACGCTATTAGCTTCATTAGCGTGGGCATCGGGAAATATGTTTACTAAAAAAATAAACGCCGGATCACCTCTTTCTCTTGTTGTTTGGGGAAACCTTATTGCCTTACCTTTTATGGCAACTGCATCGTATTTTATAGATGGTACAACCGTAATTACCCATTCGTTAGAAAACATTTCTTGGACAGCAATAGCCGCAATTGCTTATGTGGTTTACGTGTCCACGCATTTGGGTTACGGTATTTGGGGTTCGCTGATTAAAATGTATCCAACATCGGCTGTTGTTCCTTATACATTGTTAATTCCTGTAGTCGGATTTTTAAGTTCAGCCTTATTTCTAAATGAACATTTAACCGATTGGAAACTTTGGGCTTCGTTTTTTATTATGGGCGGATTAATCTTTAATTTATTTGAGAAGAAGATTTTGAGCTTAATGAACAGCATCAAATCGAAGAAAGTTTAAGTATTAATCTTGAATTGAAATCAGCATATAAGATCGATAACTTTCAAAAAAAATTTGTATTTTAGATCAAGCTGTGGATATTCATCCAATGCTTCAAAAAATTTCTAAAGGAATTTCGATATGCCGATAAAATCCAACATCAAAATAAAGAATTTAAAAATTGCTGTTTTTATTTCGGCATGTTTATCTGTATGCGTATCGTGTACCACAAGCAGAAGTGTGGTAAAACATTGTAAGGGAGATCCTCAGAAAATAAATTTAGAAAACATCAACGGAATTTACGAAGGAAAAGGCTTGTGGAATGCCTTTCATGAAAGAAAAACTACAAAAGCTGATACATTAAAACTGAGTGAAAACGTAAAAACCAAAATTTACTTCGACGGGAAACAATACATCACAGCAACTGTTTACGATAACGATGTAAAAAAGTCTGAAATTACCTTGAAAGCAAAAGTCTACAAAGATTATGTTTCGGTACAAAAACGTCACAAACTACTGCCGTTCCCTCCTATTTACTTTTATAGCGATGTGCACAAATTTGCTTTATATAACGATTCCCAGAACAATATAGGCTTGTGTGGTTACAGAAGACAACAATGGTTGTTTTAATTATTTCGGGCGGAAAAGGCGGCTATTATTCTGGGATCTACAAAAGAACTCTAGGTACAGAAGTAAATTAAAGAATTAGTAGTCTAAAAAGAAAACGTAATGCATCAACAAAAAAAAGCGGTATTTAATTGGAGTGGCGGAAAAGATTCTGCATTAGCACTTTATAAAATTATGCAAGAAACTGATTTTGAAATCATAGCTTTATTAACCACCATAAATGAAGAAACGGGTACGTCATCGGTTCATTCAATTCCTATCGAAATACTTCAGAAACAAACCCAAAGCATTGGTATTCCGCTTTATACAGTTGAATTTGCAAAAGATTTGAACAATTACGACGATAAAATGCGTACGGCTGTAAGCTATTTTAAAGAACAAGGCGTTAGTCATTTTATATTTGGCGATATTTTTTTGGCTGATATTAAAACGTATCGCGAAACCAAACTAAATCCCATGGGTATTGAGGTGGTTGAACCATTGTGGGATAAAACTCCTGAAGAGGTTATCGAAGAATTCTTAAATTCCGGTATTAAATCAAAAATAATTGTAACTCAGGCTGATAAATTAGACCGCAGTTTTATTGGGAAAGATTTAGACAGATCAACCTTAAATCTTTTTCCACAAGATGTAGATGTTTGTGGCGAAAATGGCGAATATCATACCTTGTCTTATAGTGGTGGTCCGTTTAAAAACCCTGTTGATTTTTCAATATTAAGTATAGTTAAAGAAGCTTACAATATAAAGCTTGACAATGGAAACATTAATACTTACGAATATTGGCAGGCAGAAATTGGTATTTAATCACTTATTTACAATTGTCTGGCTGTATAAAAGAAGTTTATTCAGTCAATAAAAAATTGGAGACCTATTTTTTTATATTAGAAAAATAAGCGCTGTAAGTATAATTCTCAACAATGGTTTTATTACAGCCTTTACATTTATATCGTTGTTTTGTTGCTTTTGAAAATCCGCTTTTTACCAATTTTCCCGAGCAGTAAATACATGTATTAATTCCATCAACACATTTGAAACACGAGGTGCTATTATTTATCATTTTCACCTATTTTAAATCACTTAAATTAATAAAGACGAACAAATGCTCGTCTTTATTTTTATGAAATTATTTGTTTTTAGCTTAAAAACTCACGGTTTAGAAGCATTTCTAATTTTATCAACACTTCTGATACATTACCGGCTGTTTGTTGTTGTTTGTCAATTACTTTTTAGAGTTTAGAGAAACTTTTTCAAGAAATAAAATCTTAAGATAATTCATGATACCAGCTGGGTATTTCATTATTTTAAGTGGTATTGCATTATTTAATTCATCAAAATTTTTATAATGTAAGCCCATTATCTTGAAGGAGGTTTTATTTTGATTATTAACCAAATAGACTGTCTTATAACTTCCGCTGGTTCCTGTTTCTGTTAATGTAATCTTTCCTATGTAATCCTTTAAATTTAAAGTATTTCCAAACGGCCGTAAAATAGAATAATATTTTAATTTACCGTCTGTAATATTTATGATCTTTATGTGTTTTAGAAAATTAATTAGAAAATAAAACAAAATGATGAATAATAATAAGATTAGTGTTTCATTCATTTTTAGAGTATAGTTTTTTAAACCTCTAAAAATCATTATACCTCCTGGTATAATCCAAATTGATGTAAATATCCCCCAAAAAATTGTATCTCCTGAAAATTTGCTTTTTATCATTTTTTATTTTAATCAATATAAACCATTATACATATCTATTGTCTTACTTTGCCCCCAAGCACTTTCATCTATTATATCAGATATAGTCCTAAAACCATCATCTGTAAAGATATAATTATAGGCTCCAGTTCACATATCTGCAACAAACCAAATGCCTGCGACAATAGAGCCCACTCCTGTACCGGAAGCTGCTAACATTCCACCATTGATATAATGAGAAGGTTTCATTTGACCGGACATTAAAACATCTGCTACTACTAATCCACTTCCTATTTTCGTTAAGGCTTTTCCTATATTTCGCCCAGATTGAAAACTTTTTATTTGTTGTTCTCTCCAGTATTTTGCTCTGGAGTTATTCCATTTATTTTGTGTTGCAAAAGAGTAGCCCCTTGTTTTGGTTTTGTGCCATAAATTATTATATTTTAGGTAACCACTTGTATAGACATTCCTAGTTGAAATACCGCCTAAAATACCATTAGTCCATTTTATATCATTTACTAAACCAGTCCACTGTATACTTTCACTTCCTAAACCTCCACCACCGCCAGAACCGTCACCATCTCGCCCAATTATAAGATCCGGTAATAATTCCCCAAAATCATAAAACATTGTTCCATCAAATTCTCCTCCTATTATCGTTAAAGTATAACCTCTTAGTTCTCTATTATATTCTAATTTATAATTTCCTAGATCATTATCAAGAGCAAAAGCTTTTGCTTGTGCTTCTGTTTCAAACAACCCCGAAGGATCACTAAAAACCACAGGGTTATTAAACCCGTAGCGGTACGGTGTATAATTTGGAGCTAATTCACTTAATTTGTCTATTACATTAAACCTTGCTAAAGCACTGTCATAATGTCTAAAATCTGTCTCTGTTACATTAAGCGCAAAACTGTCTTCGTATTCTTTGTTTAAGAACTTATATTTGTAACCATCTCCCGGTAATTCGTTATAGCCTTGATGTTTTAAACCAAACGGGTAATAATTGTTTTCTTCCAGTATTTCGGTAGCTGGATTAATTATTCCGATACCGTCGCAATCTGCATAACTTAACCTTAAACTCACTGCGTTCGGGTCTCTTCGACTAAAGCTTTCTCAAAGCTTTGTCTCGTGAATCTAAATGATCTTTATATTGGTAGACGTAAAGATACGAATTTGTTCCATTGGGTTTTGTTGGTTTAAATTTTATTACAGACTTTACATTTATAGCGTTGTTTTGTTGCTTTTGAAAATCCGTTTTTTACCAATTTTCCCGAGCAATAAATACATGTATAATTTCCATCAACACGTTTGAAACACGAGGTGCTATTATTTATCATTTTCACCTATTTTAAATCACTTAAATTAATAAAGACGAACAAATGCTCGTCTTTATTTTTATGAAATTATTTGTTTTCACTGTGTAAAGCTAGGCTTTTTAAGTATTTCTAATTTTATCAACACTTCTGATACATTACCAAACAGCCTCAATACGCTTGTAAAGAGGCTGTTGGTTTTATAAAAATACTGATTTAATTAGTCAGTATACCAAAACAAAAATGGTAAAGTCATTAAAAATAAAATTATGGATAATATAAATACTAGAAAATGAATTTCTTTAATAGCTAGAATATTTTTTTTAGTAATCAAAATATAAATAACATAAAATAAAATAGGTATCCAAAGATAAGGAAATAGAAATGCAGATAATATGAATATATTGCCTTCTTGAAACCCTACATCTTTAGGATCTTTTGCAGATAAATCAGGTCTTATACCTAATGAAAACCATATTTTTATAAAAAGAGTGTAAAAAATCAATAACAGTATTAAATAATAATATAAACAAAAAATTATTATTGTCTTTAGAATAATTTTAATTTTATCTAACATAAGATCCCATATTAATATATTCATGTGATTGTAAGTATTTGGAAGAACCACCTAATCCTGCACTTATAAATAAATTTATCCAATTAGTAGATGGAATTTGTGTTCTTTCATTTATAATTTGACCTGCGCTCCAACTATTAATGATATTGATAATTTTGTTTGCGGAAATTTTATTTAACCAATTTTCATTTTTCCATCCACCAGTACTAAAATTTCCAATACCTTCAATTCCCATTGATCCTGCTAGCATTGATGCTTTTGATGCAAATGTTTCTAATTTAGAATTCATCATAAACTCTGTCAATCCACTATTACTTATTTTAACTCCCATATTATCTGCTAGTTTAAACACCATATTTTTTTTCAAATGAGGAACGGAAACTCCATCAACAGGATAATACCAACTTTCGCCAGCAGCTAAAGCATAGGATCCTCCATCTAAATATTTAACTCCATTAATCGTAATCTCTCCCTCAGGTTTAAAATATATAGTATACTTACTATTATTAGTTAAATATGGTTTGCCTCCACCGCCGTTTCCGCCACCACCGCCTTCTGTAGGTGCGTCTAAAAATAAGTATGATTCTTCTAATGTTGCTTCAATATTCTCTGCAAATGATTCTCCTATAAGTTGTCCATTTTCAAACTCAAAACTTGTTACGCCACTTTTAGCGTTATTGAACAAATCGGCAATTGTAATATTTTTTTGACTATCCGCTCCACTCGGGTCGCTCCAAAACACCGGATTATTATCAAACGCACTATACGGTGAATAATCGTGATGTACAACAGGATCTTGAACTAACCAACGCCCGATTGCAGGATCTAACTGACGAAAATCCATTTCGTAAATATTCAGCCCAAAACTGTCTTCGTATTCCTTACCGTTTAACTTATAAGCTTCTGCTTCTTCACTGCGGCAACTATTGGCAATATCATTATACCCTTGGTGCTGCAACCCAAACGGGTAATAGTTGTTCTCTTCTAATATCTCTGTTGCAGGATTAATTGTTCCGTTACCGTCGCAATCTGCATAACTTAACCTTACACTCACTTCGTTCGGGTCTCTTCGACTAAAGCTTTCTCAAAGCTTTGTCTCGTGAATCTAAATGATCTTTGTATTGGTACACGTAAAGATACTAATTTGTTCCATTGGGTTTTGTTGGTTTAAATTTTATTACAGCCTTTACATTTATAGCGTTGTTTTGTTGCTTTTGAAAATCCGTTTTTCACCAATTTTCCCGAGCAATAAATACATGTATAATTTCCATCAACACATTTGAAACACGAGGTGCTATTATTTATCATTTTTACCTGTTTTAAGCCACTTAAATTAATAAAGACGAACAAATGTTCGTCTTTATTATTATGAAATTATTCATTTTTACTGTTTAAAGCAAGGCTTTTTAAGCATTTCTAATTTTATCAACACTTCTGATACATTACATTTTTATATACCGATGGATCTGAAGAAAATAAAAAAGGATAAATCTAAAATTAGATTTATCCTTTAAAAGTGACCCGACTGGGGCTCGAACCCAGGACCCCAACATTAAAAGTGTTGTGCTCTACCAACTGAGCTATCGAGTCTTAATTATTTTAAAAATGGTCATTTTGTGACCCAATCAGGATTCGAACCTGAGACCTACTGCTTAGAAGGCAGTTGCTCTATCCAGCTGAGCTATTGGGCCGAACCTAAACACAAGGTTTAATTTGTCGGGGTGGCAGGATTCGAACCTGC
>Ga0308157_10007994_pt1 | contig 12134 bp, 11 predicted proteins | sample PhyBR1_FD_201035 | JGI IMG/M metagenome (GOLD analysis project Ga0308157, IMG submission 201035) | Phyllosphere microbial communities from UC Gill Tract Community Farm, Albany, California, United States - DLSLB.R1 | ecosystem: Host-associated > Plants > Phyllosphere > Unclassified | place: USA...
AGCCAACCAGATCACAGGTCTGGAGCCGGGCGAGGTCTTTGTGCACCGCAACGTTGCCAATGTCGTGGTGCCCAGTGATCTGAACTGTTTGTCCACCATTCAGTACGCGGTCGATCACCTGAAGGTGGAGGACTTGATGGTGGTAGGCCACTACGGCTGTGGCGGTGTGCTGGCTGCGCTGGAAGGCATGCGTTTGGGGCTGGTCGATAACTGGACGCGCCACGTACGTGATGTACGCGACAAGCACTACAACCTGCTCAAGGACACGCCGGTTCAGCACCGCCATGATGTGCTGTGTGAGCTCAATGCCATTGAGCAGGTGGTGAATGTGGCGCAGAGTACCGTGATGCGCGATGCATGGGCAAGGGGGCAAAAAGTCAGCCTGCACAGCTGGTGCTACAGCCTGCACAACGGCTTGATCACCAACCTGGAAATGACCGTGCCAGGTGTTGGTGGCCTGCACGAAATTCACCAGCGCGCGGTGCAGCTGGTGGCTGAACGCCAGCGTGATTGATCATGCCCAATAGCCTGTAGGAGCGAGAATTTCCGTCATGTTTCCTCAACGACTGGATGCTCCTCAGGCTTATGAGATTGCGCAGGCCATGATGGATGGCGTAAATCGCCACTATCAGCTATTTCGAGCCGCAACGCAGGCCGCAAAGCAGCGTTTTGAACAGGCCGACTGGGTGACGCAGCAGCGTGCTCAGCGTGAGCGCATTGCCTTTTATGACCAGCGTGTTCAAGAGTGTGTGGCACAGCTTGCACAAGTTTTCGGCGCTGAAAGCTTGCCCATGACGGTATGGCAACAAGTCAAGCTGCACTACATAGGTCTGATGGTGGGGCACTTGCAGCCAGAGTTGGCCGAGACTTTTTTCAATTCGGTCACCACCAAAATCCTGCATCGCACACACTTTCACAACGACTTTATTTTTGTACGGCCAGCGGTCAGTACGGAGTTTTTGGAAAGCCTGCATGAGCCTGCCTACCGTGCGTACTACCCAGGTAATTTAGATGCACTGCCAGCAACATTGGTGCGCATCATTGCGCAGCTCAACTTGGATGGCTCTTTTGAGGATTTGCCGCGTGATGTGGATGCATTGGCTGCGCGCATCCAAGAGCGTCTGCAAGGTCTGACGCTGCGAGCCAATTTCCAAATACAGGTGCTCTCCAGCCTTTTCTTTCGCAACAAGGCCGCCTACTTGGTCGGAAGGATCATTACGGGCTACACCGAAGTGCCTCTGGCGGTTCCTATCTTGCATGCGCAGGCAGGTGGCTTGATATTGCATGCAGCGCTGTTAACGGAAGACGATCTGCATGGTCTTTTCAGTTTCGCACGTGCTTATTGCATGGTGGACATGGCGGTTCCCAGCGCCTATGTGGAGTTCTTGCACGCGCTGATGCCGCGCAAGCCACGCGGTGAAATCTACAGTGCCTTAGGCCTGGCCAAGCAGGGCAAGACGCTTTTTTATCGTGAATTTCTGCACCACCTGCGCCATTCCAGCGACCAGTTTCGAATTGCGCCGGGTATCAAGGGGCTGGTGATGCTGGTGTTTGATCTGCCCAGTTTTCCCTATGTTTTCAAACTCATCAAAGACAAGTTTCCTGCGCCCAAGGAGACCACGCGTGCTGAGGTAAAAGGCAAGTACCTGCTAGTCAAGCAACACGACCGTGTAGGGCGCATGGCTGACACCATGGAGTACAGCCTGGTGGCTTTTCCGCGCGCGCGCTTCAGCCAGGAGCTGATTGCCGAAATTCAAGCGCACGCGCCCAGTCAGCTGGAAATCAGCGACCGCGATGGCGATGGCCAGCAGGAGGTCATCATCAGCCACCTCTATATCGAGCGTCGACTGCTGCCGCTGAACATGTTTTTGCAAGAGTGCTTTGATGCAGGGCTGGAGCATGAGGGGCCGCGCAAAGCCATGGAGCGTGCGGTAGTTGAATATGGCAACGCCATCAAAGAGCTGGTGGCTGCCAATATTTTTCCGGGCGACATGCTGTGGAAAAATTTTGGCGTGACGCGCGGTGGCAAGGTGGTGTTCTATGACTATGACGAGATTGAATATCTCACGGACTGCAACTTTCGCAGCGTGCCCGAACCACGCACCGAAGAGGAAGCCATGGGCAGCGAGATCTGGTATCGCGTCGGCCCCAAGGATGTGTTTCCCGAAACATTCGGCCCATTCTTGCTGGGCCATCCTGCAGTACGTGAGGTGTTCATGTGCCACCACGCCGATTTGCTGGACCCCGCCTTTTGGCAGGCGCACCAGGCGCGCATTGCGCAAGGCCACATGCACGACGTCTTTCCGTATGACCGCAGCCGGTGTTTGCAACCCGGCGCAGTGCACTGATTGTTTTTAGTTGACTGGTATTTACAAACCCAAAGGAGACCGACATGCCCCAACACCAAGACCCCGTAGTCATCGTCAGCGCCGCGCGCACACCCATGGGTGCATTCCAGGGCGATTTTGCTGACCTGGCCGCGCACGACCTGGGCGGTGCTGCCATCAAGGCCGCGATTGAACGCGCAGGTATTGCGCCTGAAAAAGTGGAAGAAGTGCTGTTTGGTAACTGCCTGATGGCGGGCCAGGGGCAGGCCCCTGCGCGGCAAGCAGGTTTCAAGGGGGGGCTGCCACAAAGCACGGGGGCCGTGACACTGTCCAAAATGTGTGGCGCAGGCATGGAGGCCACAATGTTGGCCCACGATCAACTGATTGCCGGCAGCCGTGATGTGATGATTGCAGGGGGCATGGAAAGCATGACCAACGCCCCTTACCTGCTCAAGAAAGGCCGTGGCGGCTACCGCATGGGTCACGACAAGGTGTATGACCACATGATGCTCGACGGCCTGGAAGATGCGTACGAAGCCGGTCGCTCCATGGGCACTTTTGGTGAAGACTGTGCCGCCAAATACAGCTTTACACGTGAGCAGCAAGACGCGTATGCCATGGCCAGTGTCCAGCGTGCACAGGCCGCAGCCCAAAGCGGTGCATTTGATGCAGAAATCACGCCAGTGACCGTCAAAACGCGCAAGGGCGAGGTGACTGTCAGTGCGGACGAAGGCCCGGCCAAGGCCAGGCTGGACAAGATCACCAGCCTGAAAGCTGCGTTCAAGAAGGATGGCACCATCACTGCAGCATCCAGCTCCAGCATCAACGATGGCGCCGCAGCCATGGTGCTCATGCGTGCGTCTACGGCCAAGCAACTGGGCTGCAAGCCACTGGCCAAAATTGTCTCTCATGCCTCGTTTGCACAAGCACCGGAGTGGTTCACCACCGCGCCCGTGGGGGCCACTGAAAAGGCACTCAAGAAAGCAGGCTGGACGGCACAGGACGTGGACCTGTGGGAAGTGAACGAAGCTTTTGCCGTTGTGCCCATGGCCTTGATGGCCGAGCTGAATGTGCCGCACGACAAGGTCAATGTGCACGGTGGTGCCTGCGCTTTGGGTCACCCGATTGGTGCCAGTGGCGCGCGCATTATCGTGACGCTGATTCATGCGTTGCAAACCCATGGCAAGAAGAAGGGCCTGGCGACCTTGTGCATCGGTGGTGGTGAAGGCACGGCCATGGCAATTGAGCTGCTCTGACGCACGGGCATGGCACATGCCTTGGCTTACAGTCAGGTCATGTGCCACCGGTTGCATGCACGCACCTGCACGCGGCTGCGACCTTTTGACAGGAGCTACGCATGAGCGCCAATACACACGAAAACGATCACGTTGCTGCAGCACCGCTGGGTGTGCCGCAGATCGATGCTTTCTGGAGCGATTTTTCAGATCAACTGGCCAGCTTGGAAACGCTGGAGGGCACTGAGTTTGTCGAGCAGGCCAATGCGTTGCTGCAGCCTTACGCTTCCGAGTTGTCGATCGAGCTGGAAGGGCGACTGAAAGAGCCAGGGGGCAAATTGGTTATCACCGCCCACGGCAATATTGAGCAGTTTGAGAACGTACAGGCCTTGGTGCGCCATGCGCCACAGGGTTTGCCTTACGGTGTGCAGGCTTTCCGTAGCCGCACGCTCAATCCTGAGTTTTCAATGGGCATGCAAGGTTTCGAGCTGTCCTGTACGGATGTACTGGTTGCGCATTACGACGCGGGGGGCATTCTTGGGCTGCAGCTGTCATTCGGTAAAGACATCCCAGTTGAGATGCAGGAGCATGCGCGCCACATGGCGTTCATCTTGCTTGACCATGTGCTGGGTGAGTGGGACTTTTCAGTGCGGGTAGGGCCCATTGAATTTGCAGAGCCAGCCGAGCATGTGGATGGCAGGCAGCCGCTGTCGCTGTTTCCTCCAATCTTTGATGCTTTCCAGCGTGACACATTGGGGCGCAGCTATGACTATCCACAGCAAGAACACGATCGATGGATCTCGCTGGAGGTTCGCGCGCGGGGTGCCGATGAGGATGAGGTCCCCGACCTTTTAACGTTCCATGACAGCGCCAACGCACTGGCAACGCGCGCTGATCTGCCCCATTTCATAACTTGGCGTCTGCCGTTCTCCAGCCAAGAGACGCTGGACAGCGCGCGCGATGCACACGATGCACTGGATGCGGAGCTGCGACGCCTGCAGCGTGGCATACAGGCGTTTGCGCGCATGGAAGGCATGCAATCGCGCACTGTGGCGTTCTATGTGGATGACCCAGACTACGCCATGCAGCTGGCTAACCAGTTGGGTGCAGAGCATGCTCCCGGCCTGAAGGCCGAGCTGCAAGTGGCCTATGACCCTTCCTGGCGGGAGTATCTGGGGCTGTATGGTGCCATTCATCGCCATGAACGTGAATGGACAGAGGACGCCGCATGATCACAAACGAAACACAACTGCGCCAGCTGTATGCCATGCCGGGTGAGAGGGCTGTGCTCAAGCAGCGCACCGATCTGGATGCGCATTGCCTGCGCTTTATTGCGTTGTCGCCGTTTTGTGTGGTGGCAACGGGCGGAGCGGGAGGCAGCCTGATGGACGCTTCTCCGCGGGGTGGTGCCCCCGGTTTTGTGCATGCACCAGATGCGCAAACGCTGTGGATACCAGATGCAGGCGGTAACAACCGCCTGGATAGTCTGTGCAACCTGCTGCACGACCCGCGCATCGGGCTGCTGTTCATGGTGCCGGGTATTCAGGAAACCTTGCGCGTCAATGGGCAGGCCAAGCTGCGCGATGAAGGCCATTACACGGCACAGTTTGCAGGCCCGAATTTTCGCCCCAAGCTGGTGATCGAAGTGCAGGTGCAGGAGGCCTATCTGCACTGTGCCAAAGCCTTGATGCGCTCCAGGCTGTGGCATGCCCAGGCCCAGGTAGAACGCACCATGCTGCCCACCATGAACCAGATGGTGCATGCCCAGATCGGCCTGACGCCCCCCACCGAAACACAAGAGCAGATGGAGCAGCGCTACCGCACGCAGATTGCGTCAGAGCAGGCCGAAGGTGGCGCAGGCAGCTGAGGCAGCTGTTCCTCGTGCCTTGTTACTCAGCATTGAGGTGGCTGGGCACTGATATTTTTAGGTTTACACAGGAGCAGTCATGGCTTTGGTATTGATTATTGGCGCGTCGCGCGGCCTTGGTTTGGGGCTGGTGAAGGCTTATGTGGCAGATGGCCACCGCGTCATCGCCACCGTGCGTCAGGTGGCTGACAAGCCGCGGTTGCAGGCCGAAGGTGCTGAAGTGCTGGTAGTGGATGTGGCCAATCCAGCCAGTGTGAGTGGCCTGGCTTGGCAGCTAGAAGGTGAAGCGATCAACCTTGCCGTATATGTGGCCGGCATGTGGAGTGATCTGAGTGCCGCGACAGCCCCTTCGCAAGAAGAGTTTGACCGGGTCATGCATACCAATGTGCTGGGGGCCATGCAGGTGTTGCCTCAGGTCGCGCCGTTGGTTGCTGCGGCGGGTGGTGTTTTTGGTTTGATGAGTAGCGAAATGTCGCTGCTGCGTGGGGCAGAGCCAGATGCCTGGCTGTACCGAGTTAGCAAGGCCGCGCTGAACATGGTGGTAGCCGCTTCGCAGCCCCAATGGCCCGGAGCCACATTGGTGGCGCTGGACCCCGGCTGGGTACAGACAGAGATGGGCGGCTCTGCAGCCCCTTTGACGGTGGCGCAAAGCGTGCAAGGCATGGTGCAAACGCTGGCCAGTGTCACGCCCGCCGATGGTGGGCGTGTGCTGCGGCACGACGGTGTGCGCGTGAATATCGGGTGAAGCGCAGGAGCATGAGCTGCTTACGCTTGTGCACATTGCGCTAGAGGTTGAATGTATCTAAAACAAATTACATCGATTGGAGACAAGACATGCTGCTGACCCCAGATCAGGAAATGATTCGCGATGCGGTGCGTGACTTTGTGCGCGAACAAATAACGCCGCACGCCGCACGCTGGGACAAGGAGCACCACTTTCCCAAGGACGTACACCAGGGGCTGGCGCAGTTAGGCGCTTATGGCATCTGTGTGCCTGAGGAGATGGGTGGAGCTGGGTTGAACTACATCAGCCTGGCACTGGTACTGGAAGAAATTGCGGCTGGCGATGGTGGCACCAGCACGGTGATCAGTGTGACCAACTGCCCGGTGAACGCCATTTTGATGAAGTACGGCAATGCCCAGCAAAAAGAGCAGTGGCTGCGCCCGCTGGCCCAGGGGCAGATGCTGGGCGCGTTCTGCCTGACCGAGCCGCATGTGGGCAGCGATGCCAGTGCGCTGCGCACCACGGCGGTCAAAGAAGGTGGTGACTATGTGATCAACGGTGTCAAACAGTTCATCACCAGTGGCAAGAACGGCCATGTGGCGATTGTGATTGCCGTCACTGACAAGGCTGCGGGTAAGAAAGGTATGAGCGCTTTTTTGGTGCCAACGTCCAATCCCGGTTACCAGGTGGCGCGGCTGGAAGAAAAGCTGGGCCAGCACAGCAGTGACACAGCGCAGATCAATCTGGAGAACTGCCGTATCCCCGCAGCCAACCTGATTGGCGCCGAGGGCGAGGGCTACAAGATTGCACTGTCAGCGTTGGAGGGGGGGCGCATTGGTATTGCTGCGCAAAGTGTAGGCATGGCTCGCGCAGCCTTTGAATGTGCACTGCAGTACAGCAAAGAGCGTGAGAGCTTTGGCCAGCCTATCTTCAACCACCAGGCGGTAGGTTTCAGGCTGGCAGAGTGCGCAACGCACATCGAGGCGGCCCGGCAGTTGATCTGGCATGCAGCCAGCTTGCGCGATGCAGGCCTGCCCTGTCTGAAGGAGGCTGCCATGGCCAAGCTCTTTGCCAGCGAAATGGCTGAGCGCGTGTGCAGCATGGCCATTCAGACCTTGGGTGGCTATGGCGTGGTGAGTGACTTTCCGGTAGAGCGGATCTACCGCGACGTGCGCGTGTGTCAGATCTATGAAGGCACCAGTGATGTGCAAAAAATTCTGATCCAGCGTGCGCTGGCCTGAATGCCACCAGCAGTGGTGTGCGGGTTTCAGTGTGCGCAATTGTCAATCTTCATGGGCCTGCAGGGCGGGTTCGTGAAGCCGCCCGGTCAGGATCATCTGAGATGACCTGCCCCGTATGTGCTGATGCTGAACGCACCATTTAAACGCCGCGCCCCAGTCCATGCGCTTGTGGCACCGTGACGCCGTGGCTCAATGATTGACGCCGTCCAGGTCAATTGTGAAGCCATGGCGTCGTCGCGACGGTGCGCGAGACAGCGCAAGACCTAATTCGGACAGACGCTGTTTGACAAACAGTGGTGGCACGGCAAAGACGCTGGCAATTTCATTTTCATTACGTGCCTGCATATCTTCTACGGCGAAGCGCAAGGCCGGCTCTGGCATGAGCAGGCGCAATGCAAAGTCATTGGCCTCGGCGGTGTGGTGCTGGCTAAAGTCCAGGCGAAAGTCACTGCCAATGTGTATCGGTTGCTCTCTGCCGGGTCGCAGATGGTGCAAGGCGACATGGGCCAGTGCATGGGCCACTACGTAGCGCTGGTGCACATTCGGCAGTTGCTGGTTCAGCACAATACGCGCCTGGTTGTCGCTGGAGATGGACAACAGCGCGCTGTAAGCCAAGTTGTTCTGCAATTGCAGGCGGACACCCATTTGTTTGAGGATGTGCGCGACATTCACAGGAACAGTTTGATCCCAGTGCAGCTTGAGAATACCTTCTGCTAAAAGTGCCATATGCCGCATTATCTCTGCGGTCTCAATTCGTTAGACAATGCCCGCATGGTCATGAAAGTAAGGTGCATGTATGACGATCAACAGCAGTGAGATCACATCGCAGTCGTTTTATGCCGAACGCAGGCAGTACCTGAAGTGGCTGGCAGGCGGTGCTGCCGGAGCCGGGCTGGGTGTATGGGCACAGCGCGAGGCATTGGCTGGTGTGCCAGCGCCTGCCCTGGCGCATGTGCCTTCAGCACTGCCTGGTACGCGTACGATGGAAAAGCTCACTCCTTACGAAGATGCAACCGGGTACAACAACTTCTACGAATTTGGCTTAGACAAGGCAGATCCTGCGCGCTATGCGCAGGAGCTTCCCATTGATCCCTGGTCTGTCGAAGTGGAAGGTCTGGTGCGCAAGCCTGGGCGCTGGGCACTGGAAGACTTGCTCAAACTCAGCCCCATGGAAGAGCGTATTTATCGTCTGCGCTGTGTCGAGGGCTGGAGCATGGTCATCCCTTGGATTGGTTATTCACTGGCAGAGTTGATTCGCAGGGTCGAGCCGATGGGCAGTGCGAAATTTGTAGAGTTTGTTACGGTTGCCGATGCTCAGCACATGCGCGGCTTGAAAAGTCGTGTGCTGCAGTGGCCTTATACCGAAGGCCTGCGCCTGGATGAAGCAATGCATCCACTCACGCTCCTGAGTTTTGGCATGTATGGACGTGTGCTGCCCAAGCAGAGTGGAGCGCCCTTGCGTTTGGTGGTGCCATGGAAGTATGGTTTTAAGAGCGCCAAAAGCATTGTGAAGATTCGATTTGTGGAGCAGATGCCCCAAAGCGCATGGATGAAGTCAGCGCCACAAGAATATGGTTTTTATTCGAACGTAAACCCCGAAGTGCCTCACCGGCGGTGGAGCCAAGCCACTGAAAGACGGCTGGATGGTGGAGGGATTTTTGCGCCAAAGCGCAAAACACTGATGTTTAACGGTTACGCCGATCAGGTTGCGCAGCTGTACAGTGGTTTGGACCTGCAGCGTAATTTTTGATGCGCTTAGTACGCCTTAACACATGGTTGTCTCACGCCACAATCAAACCTGCGGTGTGGCTGTTGTGTCTGCTGCCACTGGCAACGCTGGTCCTGCGCGTGATGGCGCAAGAGCTGGGGCCTAATCCCGCTGAGACCTTGCTGCGATCCACCGGGGACTGGGCCTTGCGCGGATTGTGTCTAGTGCTGACGCTGACGCCTTTGCAGCAAGGCATAGGGCTGACGGCGTTGGGCCGCTTGCGTCGTCTGCTGGGACTTTTTAGCTTTTTCTATGCTGTGCTGCATGCCCTGATATACGTGTGGCTCGAGGTGGGCTGGCAGTGGCAGGAGATGTGGCAGGACGTATTGGAGCGTCCGTTTATTACCGTAGGCATGCTGGCGTGGCTGCTGCTGGCGGTGCTTGCCGCCACCTCGTTCCAGGCTGCCATCCGCTCTTTGGGTGGAAAACGCTGGAAACGGGTGCACCGCATGGTGCACCTGGCGGCGTGGCTGGTATTGCTGCACTTTTACTGGATGCGTGAGGGCAAGAACAATACCCAGGAAGTCTGGTACTACGTGGCCGTGATTGCCACCTTGCAGGCCTGGCGACTGTGGCGCTGGTACCAGCGGCGGAGCGCGCAGTCAGCCGTCAGGCTGTAGCTGTTGCTGTAGATGAGGGCGCACGCATTTGTCGCGTGACAGGGTCAATGTAGGCCGACGGTACCTGGTAGTTTTGCTCGTTGAAGATGTCGATGCCGCATTCCAGATTTTCAATCCAGCAGTAAAAATCCTCGACAGCCTTCTTCCCAAGAATAGGGGCCCCATGCTGGGGCACTAACATTTGCACGTCAAGCTGGCGTGCCATCTTGGTCCAGAGGCGCAGGATTTTATTGGACACCATGTAGCGGCGATGAAAGGCTTCCATGCGCGGGATATGTGCTTGGATGTTGACCACGGGTTTGCGAGCTTCAGCACCTGTGGTCATCGAAACGGCCAAGTCACCCGTAAAGAGAATGCGGCTGACGGGATCGTAAAAATGGAAGTTCCCCTCAGAGTGCATGAAGTGAGCTGGCAGTAAAACCAGTTCACTATTTCCGAGCGGCAGGCGCCCACCGGAGTCGGGAACACCTATCACACGGTTTTCAGTTTTCCCTACCTTTGTGAAATGGGGTGCAAAACGTTCCCATACACGTGAAATCACGAGCGATGCCTTGGTGCTGGTCATCCAGCGATCGAGAGAGGCAATGATGTCCGGATCCGCGTGGGATGCGATGACGTAGGATAAATTTTTCGGCGGGAAATGCCGCGTCATTCCCATGAAGAGTTCATTGAAGGCCAAGTTCCCACCTGGATCAATGATGGCTCCTGTTCCGTTGTCAACGATGAGAAACTGGTTGCACTGAACAGCCTGCCCATCTTCCTCCATCAGGTCCGTGAACATCAGGCAAGCGTGTGTATTGTCGCGATAGAGTTCGATGGCCATCGAGGTATATGTCTCGTGAATGCAAACATGCACTGTAGAGGCGATGGTCAAGGATGCGCTTGATACAGCGCAAGCCGCTGGAGGTGCGGCTGTGGGGGCAGTTTTGTACTACTTGGCAGGGGTAGACATGGACGGGAGCACTGTATCGGGTAAGGTGGCGCGATCCTGGGCCGCCGGCTCTGTAGGCAAATACAGGTCACCACGTTGACCACAAGCACTGAGCGCCGCCGTACAAACGGCAAGGGCAATGCACCTGACTAGAATTTGGGAAACATTCAACATGAGTGGATTGTAATGACCGACCTTGAATATTTAGATAAAGCTGAACAACTGTTGCTCGCCGTTGAGCAGTGCTGCGACCGTCTCAATGACGACGTCGATGCTGACATTGATGCGCAGCGTGTGGGAGGCCTTGTGACTTTGGTTTTTCCCAATAAAACACAAATTGTGATTAACCAGCAAAAGCCATTGCACGAAATTTGGCTAGCAGCCAAGGCTGGAGGCTTTCACTATAAATTTGATGGTCAATGCTGGAAAGATACCAAGGGCAGTGGAGAGTTCTTCGAAAATTTAAGTCGCTTCGCCAGCGCGCAAGGAGGCCTTCCACTGACGTTCACAGCAAAGCTAACCTGAGCTAGCTGGTGGCAGCCAATGTCAAAAGTCCCAGTGTTTGATCACTGGGACTTTTTTTGTCATGGCCTAGTTGCGAAATAAATCGAGAATCCGGCTGCGCTCTTCCGGAGGGGGCGCTTCCGTTGGTTCTGCAGGGTTGAAACTGCTGTCCATGCCTATGCTGGTAACTGCAGATCCTCCTGTGAACTCATCAAAAAACCACTCACCGCCCATGTTCACAACACCTTCCGGAACGGGATATGTGGCAACAGGCACATCTTTCAGCGCATGCTGCATAAAACTGATCCATATCGGGAGGCTTAATCCACCACCGGTTTCTCTGGAGCCGAGGTTGCGAGGGTTGTCATAACCAATCCAAGTGATAGCTGCCAGGGTGGGCTGGAATCCAGCAAACCATGCATCTACGGCATCGTTGGTAGTTCCGGTCTTGCCATACAGGTCAGGGCGTTTGAGTGTGGCCTGCGCACGAGCGGCTGTCCCAGATTTTGCGACGGTTTGCAACATGCTGTTCATGACAAACGCGTTGCGAGGCTCAATCGCGCGTTGCTGTTGTTCCAAAGGCTTAGGCACATATTCAGACAAGATGCGGCCTTTGTGATCGGTGATTTTTGAGATCAGCCAAGGATTGATGCGGTAGCCACCATTTGCAAACACAGAAAAAGCGGTGGCCATTTGCATCGGGGTCACGGCACCAGCACCCAGCGCCATGGTCAGATAGGCAGGATGGCGGCTGGCATCAAAGCCAAAGCGTGTGATCCACTCTTGTGTGAATTTGGGCGTGGTGAAGTCTAAAATCCGAATCGATGGAATGTTCCTGGACTTGGCCAGAGCAGTCCGTACGGTCATGGGGCCTTCAAACTTGTTGTCGTAGTTGCGCGGCTCCCAGGGCTGTCCTC
>Ga0308157_10007995_pt1 | contig 12133 bp, 10 predicted proteins | sample PhyBR1_FD_201035 | JGI IMG/M metagenome (GOLD analysis project Ga0308157, IMG submission 201035) | Phyllosphere microbial communities from UC Gill Tract Community Farm, Albany, California, United States - DLSLB.R1 | ecosystem: Host-associated > Plants > Phyllosphere > Unclassified | place: USA...
ATATGTTGCGTGGGGTCGATAATAACAAAGACCAAACGTATTTCCTTAGCCAATTGTCACAAGAACAGTTAGCAAAAACGATGTTTCCGTTAGGCGGTATGGAAAAATCAGAAGTACGTGCGATCGCGGAACGTGCCGGTTTAGCAACTGCGAAGAAAAAAGATTCAACAGGTATCTGTTTTATCGGCGAAAAGAATTTCAAACAATTTTTAAGTAACTATTTACCAGCTAAAAAAGGCAACATGGTGACCCTTGACGGTGAAGTTAAAGGTGGACATGCTGGTTTGATGTACTACACGATCGGACAACGCCAAGGCTTAGGCATTGGCGGCGGTGGTGATTCACAAGAACCTTGGTTCGTGGTGGGTAAAGATCTTGCGACGAATACGTTATATGTTGGACAAGGCTTCCATCATCCTGCATTGTATGCAACAAGTTTGGATGCAAGCGAAATCCATTTTACAACGAATGAACCAATGCCAAAAGAATTCAAATGTACAGCGAAATTCCGTTACCGTCAACAAGATGTGCCGGTAACCGTGCGCTTATTAGAAAATAATCGGGCAGAAGTGATCTTCGACGAACCCGTGCGCGCAATCACACCAGGACAAGCCGTTGTTTTTTATGACGGAATGGAATGTCTAGGTGGCGGATTGATCGATCATGCGTATCAAGAAACGAAAGTTTTGCAATACGTCTAAGATAATCTAAAAAAGCCACAGGATTTTTTTACGAATCCTGTGGCTTTTTTGCTATTTATTGACAAAAGCATGACCATTACTTGTTTCTTCCTGCTTATGGATCTCCTTCGTATTATGGCGAACCAGCACAAAGTTTGCAAGTACAAGTAAGGAGGTGGATAAAAAGACACCACGATAACCGAAGATACTTGAAACGCTTGAACCGATCAAGGGGCCAACGACATTTCCAGTGGCTTGGAAGGATTGATTGTAACTAAAGATTCTTCCGGCAGCTTGTGCAGGTGAGTATTTAGTGATCAATGCTTGCACCGCTGGTAGGAGGCAAGCGTCTGAGATCCCGATCAAAAACCGTAATCCTGCAAGTTGCCATACATTCGTTACGAAAGCCATTGGGATATAGACGATCAAGGCAAAGCCTAATCCGATGGCTAAGATTCGTTCACTCCCGATCTTATCGCCTAAGCGTCCAAAACGAGGAGCGGCTATCAGGGTGGCAATCCCAGGAATAGAAGCAATGATCCCGCTGATCAACGTGACGTTGCCGTGTCCATGTAATAATTGCCGGATATATAAACTAATGATCGGACTGATCGAATTATTTGATGCTTGAATGATCATTGTCGTTATAAACATGCCGATGACGACATGTGGGTATTTCAGGTCACGGAAAATTTGTTTAGCAGAAACCAACTCGCCTTTTTCTACTGGCACAAATTGTTCATGGACAAAAAACAAGCTAAGTAAGAAAACGAAGAACAAAATTGTTCCAGTAATAAAGAAGGTAGGGCGATACCCAAAAGCAGAAGCAGAAAGTCCGCCGAGTAAAGGACCAAGTAATGTTCCGGTCACAGAGCCGGTCGCCAAAGTGCCAAGTACTTGTCCACTTTTTTCTCTTGGGGTACCAGTGGCGACTAAAGCTGTAGCGTTACTGATATAGCCGGAAAAAATTCCCTGTAACAGACGTAATGCGACTAATTGATACACGCTGGTTACTAGACCCATCAAGGAAATCACTACCGCCATCCCTAGAGAAGCGCGCAACAACATCAACTTTCGGCCTTTTTGATCGGCAAGTCGTCCCCACCATGGAGAAATCAAAGTAGTAACAAGGAATGTAGAGGAGAAGGTCAAGCCACTCCAAAAGTTCAATTGTGACGTACTGTAATTTCCTAACGTATCTATGTAAAGCGACATAAAAGGCATCACTAGGCTAAACCCAATCCCTGCCATAAATGTACCAAACCACAAAACAACTAGGTTTTTCTCCCATGTTTCTCTTTTTCTGAATACTGCCTCTTTTACTCTTGACACCACAATTAAAGCCTTCTTTCTGAAAATTTTCATCTACAATTATTTATTATAAACTACAATGTGTAGTTTATCAACAACAAGTCTTTTTTCTCTTCGTCTTTCATGGTAAACTTAAAGGGATTGAGTTTATTCCATAAGAGGGGAAATCAAATGAAAAAACGAACGCTGTCACAAGAGAAAATCATCGACTGCTTTCGAGAATTGGCAGAAGAGATGGCTGTACAGCAAATCACTTTCCAACATTTAGCTAAGGCATTGAATATCAAATCACCGTCGCTTTATAACCACTTTAAGAATATTCGAGAAGTGAAAACGGCATTGACTGCGAAACTTTTGACGGAGTTGAATGATCAATTACGTCGAGTGTTAGTTGGGAAAAGTAAAGGAGAAGCGATCCAAGCGTACGCGCAAACCTATCAGTCATTTGCGTTTCAAAATCAGGCAGTCTATGAACTGCTGATCAGTGTACCGCATACAAATGAAGAAATTCTATTAGAGGGAATACACGAAACGAACCAAATCATTTTACAAATATTTGACGCTTTTTCTTTGTCGAAAGAAGAAAAGGTCCATCGAAGTCGAGAACTGCGAAGTATGATCCATGGGTACCTTTCGTTACGTTTTTTAGGGTACTTTACCAATGAACCGAATGTTTCTCCAGAAGAAAGTTATGTCTGGATGATCGACGACTTTATTGCAACTTTACCAATAAAATAAAAGGCATCATTTAAATTAATTTTCTGAACATTCATAAAAAGCCCCTTTTAAGCAAAATTTCTTGCAACTTTCTTGGAAAGTGACTAATATGTTTTTAAGATGACCTGAGAAAAGGAGCGCATGTATGTATCAAGTAATTACAATGTTCGGTGATAATGAGCCTTGGTGGTTCTTTGAAGATTGGCAAGAAGATATTCAAATGGAGGAAACTTTCACCTCTTTTGAAGAAGCACAACAAAACTATGAAGAAAAATGGCTGGCCATTAAAGACAACTATGAGTATATCCATGCCAAAAATAATTTTCTTAGCGCTTTTTGGAATGATGGCGATGAGCGCTGGTGTGAAGAATGCGATGATGATTTGCAGCAATACAAAGGACTTGCTTTGCTGAAAGATTATCAACCGATTACTTTGGAAAGCAGAAAGGATTTTTATGAAACAACTAATTCTAGCGGAAAAGCCAAGCGTTGCGAAAGACCTAAGCAAGGTGCTTGGTGCTAATCAAAAACACAAAAACTATTACGAAGGACCCAAGGTGATCGTGACTTGGGCCCTTGGTCATTTATTAGGTCTAAAGATGCCAGAAGACCTAAATAAGGAATGGCAAAGCTGGCAGATGGAAACCTTGCCGATGATCCCTAAAAAACTAGGGATCAAACCCTTACCAAAAACTGGTCATCAATTGAAAGCCATCAAGCAATTGGCTAGTCGTAAAGATGTCTCAGAAGCAGTGATCGCCACAGATGCCGGACGTGAAGGAGAACTCGTTGCACGTTGGATCTTGGAATACGTTCACTTCAATAAGCCGGTGAAACGTTTGTGGATCTCCTCTCAAACGGACAAAGCAATCAAGACAGGTTTCAGCCAATTGAAACCAGCTAAAAGCTATGATGCGCTGTATGAGTCTGCTTTGGCTAGGGCAAAAGCAGATTGGTTGGTCGGATTGAATGTGACACGTGCACTGACAGTAAAATATCAAGACAATTTATCAGCGGGTCGGGTACAAACCCCAACCTTAGCTTTAGTGCGTAATCAGGAAAAGAAAATCGAATCGTTCCGACCACAAACGTATTTTACGATTTCATTGACAGTCGGCAATGAACAAGCAAAAATGGTCCAAAAAAACCAGTTTGCTTTGAAATCCCATGAAGAAGCCCAAGCGTTTGTTAAAACCCTTAGTCAGAGTAAGGGAACAGTAGTCAACATTGAAGAAAAAACAAAGACAGAAAAAGCTCCTCTGCCTTATGATCTCACGGAGATCCAACGAGAAGCCAACCAACGTTATGGCTATTCTGCAAAGAAAACGTTAGGACTTGTTCAAAGTTTATACGAAACGCACAAGATCGTCACCTATCCACGAACAGATAGTAAATATTTGACGAATGATATGAAAAATACCATGAAAGAAAGACTTCAAGCCATCAGCGATTTTGCACCAGAAGTGAAAACTTATTTGAAGAATGGGGCAGTGGTTCGTCAAACGAGTGTCTTCCAAGATAGTAAAGTAACAGATCACCATGCTTTGTTACCGACGGAAAATCGTCCACGCTATGAAAAATTAAGTAACGAAGAACAAAAAATCTACCAAATGATCGTGACACGATTCTTAGGCTTATTTGCAGAACCACATAAAATCAGTCAAACGAAAATCACTGTCGTATTTGGGAACGAACAATTTGTTTTCCGCCAAAACCGGGTGTTGGAAGCTGGTTGGAAAACCTCTGCTGAAAGTCATGTGGATTCGTTTGACTGGAAAAAAGACATGCGTATCCAACCTGATTTTACGATCAAAAAAGAATTGTCAGCACCGCCGAAACCTTTGACGGAAGCAAGTCTGTTAGGCTTAATGGAAAAACACAGTTTAGGCACGCCCGCGACTCGTGCGGAGATCATTGAAAAGTTGATCAAATCCGAATTGATGGAACGCACACCGCAAGGCTTACAAGTCTCACCGAAGGGCAAGCAGTTGTTAGAACTGGTCAATCCATCACTTGTGACACCAGATTTGACTGAAAGTTGGGAAAGAGATCTAGAAGCGATCGCGCTTGGAAAAAAACAAGCCAACGTCTTTTTACAATCCATCGAAAAAGAAACGAAGCGACTTGTCCAAGAAATCAAAACAAGTAAGCAAGAATACCAAGATTTTTCGATTACCCAAAAGAAATGTCCGGATTGTGGCTCGAATCTTCGTGAGAAGAACACAAAAGATGGCAAAATCTATGTGTGTACGAATCAAGATTGTAGCTATCGTCGTCGGAAAGATCCGAAAGTCTCTAACCATCGTTGTCCACAATGTCACCGCAAAATGGAGATCATTGAAGGCAAAAATGGCGCTTACTTCCGTTGTAAATTTGACGGGACGACAGAGAAGATGCTAGGGAAAAAAGAGCAGAAGAAAAAAATGACAAAACATGAAGAACGTCGCTTGATGAAGAAATATTCTCAAGCAGAAGAACCGGAAGAAAGCCCATTAGCAGCAGCCTTAAAAGCTGCGATGAAGAATAATTAAGTTACAAGACTTCATACCTTGGCAGATGATCCACATGAGCGAGTAGTCGCTCAAAATCTGCAAAGGGAAAAATGATGGTACTGGTGTTGCTGTTTGGATGAAAGCCCACGGTATCTTTGCGATCGATCGAGGAATCAATGACGACTTGGATCTCGTTTTCTAAATCGTTGACTAAGGCAAATGGATTGACGGTACCTGGCGGAACATGTAACAACTGTTTGACTTGGTCTTCTGACACAAACGATAATCGTTTTTCATTCAACTGTTCTGCCAATAACTTCAAGTCGGCTTGTTTTTCATCAGGTAAGACGACAAAATAAATTTGTTTGCCTTTCTTTGATTTGACCAAAAGATTTTTGACTTGTGGACCTGGCAAAGTAAAAGTTAGATTTTTGACAGAAGTAATGGCTGGATGGCTTACTTCTTGGTAATTGATCGCCAAAAGATCAAGTAATTCATAGGCCTCTTGTTTCGTGGCATGACACATAAAAAACAACCCTCCATTCATTTTTTTATTTATTTTAGCACAAAAAAGATTGACAAATAAAAATGAATCAGGTAAATTACTCATTAAGTTAAATAAAAGACATCGAAAAGAAGAGTAGCAATTAAGTGTTTGAAGAGAGTCTCTGGTTGGTGAGAAGAGGCAATAACTGATTGTGAAACACATCTTGGAGTCGATTTTCTGAACAGCCAGTAAGAAAATCCGGGAAGCCCGTTATAGCTGCGGTCGTTGTTAGACGACCAGATAAGGTTAGTTTTGCGAGAAACTAATAAAAAAAGGTGGAACCACGTATTTTGCGTCCTTTGATCTTCGGATCAAAGGACTTTTTTTGTTTTTCATGTGGTTGGAAGGGACAGCTAACAATGTACCCCTTTAAAGAAAAGAGGAGGAAAAGAAAATGAATGATTTATTAGAAGTGATGCCACAGTTGTTAGTAGGGGCGCTGACAACCTTGAAATTATTTGCCTTTACCTTGATTGGTTCTTTGCCATTAGGAATTATTTTAGCCTTAGGGTTGTCGTTACATTTTAAACCGATCCGTTATTTCCTACAAACGTATGTCTGGATCATGCGAGGAACACCGCTATTATTACAATTGATCTTCGTGTTTTACGGCTTGCCAACGATCGGGATCGTGTTTGATCGTTTCGAAGCTGCTTTAATCGCATTCGTTTTAAATTATGCTGCCTATTTTGCTGAGATTTTCCGTGGTGGTATCCAGTCGATCCCTAAAGGGCAGTATGAAGCAGCTCAAGTCTTACAGTTGAGTCCTTTCCAAACAGTGACAAGAATCATTATTCCGCAAGTAACAAAAATCGTGTTACCTTCTGTCGGCAATGAAGTCATCAATCTAGTGAAAGATTCTTCGTTGATCTACATCTTAGGTTTAGGTGATGTGATGCGAGCGGGTAAGATCGCGATGGAGAGAGATGCAAGTTTACTTCCATTGCTTGGCGTGGCACTGATCTATCTCGCACTAACAGGAGTGCTGACGATCGTGTTGAAGCAAATTGAAGAAAAATTAAATTATTACCGCTAAGAAACGAGGAGGGAACAGCGATGATTGAATTAAAAAAGATTAGTAAATCATTTGGTGACAAACAAGTGATCAAAGATTTTGATTTAGTAATACCGGAAGGACAAACATTAGCGATCGGCGGACCGTCAGGAGGCGGTAAAACAACGATGTTACGGATTTTAGCCGGTTTAGAAAAAGCTGACAGTGGTGAGTTTTACCTGGATGGCACGAAATTTGACCCTTTTGAATTGAAAACAGAAGAACAAGTGGTAGGCGTCGTGTTTCAAGATTTCCAGCTTTTCCCACACTTGAGTATTTTTGACAATATTACTTTGGCACCTAAAATGGTGTTGAAACAAAGTAAAGAAGAATACACGAAAAAGGCGGAGGAATTAGCGGACTCATTAGGGATTCGTGATTTATTAGGAAATTATCCTTATCAATTATCTGGAGGACAAAAACAACGTGTGGCCATTGCTCGTGCGTTAGCGATGAACCCACGAGTGTTAGCTTATGATGAACCGACGAGTGCATTAGATCCAGAGTTACGCCAACAAGTAGAGAAGTTGATTCTTTCATTAAAAGAAGAAGGCGTGACACAAATCATCGTGACCCACGATTTAGTCTTTGCTGAAAACGTTGGGGATCAATTGATCAAAGTTATGCCAAGTAAGTAGGAAAGCGGTGGGGAGAAAATGAAAAAATTCAGCTTTTTGATTTTAGCTTTGATTGGTTTTTTCTTTTTAACTGGCTGCACGAATGAGCGGACAGCGACAGAAAGCTGGTCAAGAATCAATGAAGAAAAAAAGATTATCGTAGGACTAGACGACAGCTTTGTACCAATGGGTTTTCGTGATAAAGATGGTAAACTGACAGGATTTGATATTGAGTTAGCGAAAGCTGTCTTTGATGAATATGGCATTACTGTTGAGTTCCAACCAATTGACTGGTCAATGAAGGAGTTCGAATTAAACAACGGAACAATTGATTTGATCTGGAACGGGTATTCAAAAACGCCAGAACGTGAAGAAAAAGTCTTGTTTACAAAACCATATATGAAAAATGATCAAGTGTTGATCACACCAAAAATTTCTGGTATTACAAGCTTTGAACAAATGCAAGACAAAATCTTAGGGGCACAAAACGGTTCTTCTGGTTATGATATGTTTGTCAGACATCCAGAAATACTCAAAGACTATGTGAAAAATCAAGAGGCAGTTTTGTACGCAAGCTTCAATGAAGCATTGATCGATTTGAAAAGTGGCCGTACAGATGGTGTGTTGATCGACAAAGTCTATGCCGAGTATTTTTTGAACATACGAGACGAATTAGACAATTTCAATGTGATCAAAGGGGACTTTGATGGAGAAGATTTTGCTGTCGGTGCGCGAAAAAATGACGAAATACTTGTGGAAAAAGTCAATGATGGCATAGCCGAATTGGTTGAAAACGGAAAATTTAAAAAGATCTCAGAGAAGTGGTTTGGTGAAGATGTCACACCAGAATAGGTAACAGGATGACATGAAGGATCGAATCATAGGGGAAGTCAAAATAGTGGAACAGCATCTGCTGCTCCGCTTTTTTTGTTTGTTTTGGACTTATTTTTTAAATGACTAGACTTTTATTTAGAAATGTCAAAAATCTACTTGGTAATGAAAAGGGTTTCGTGTTATTCTAAAGAGGTAAAGATTGAACTAGGAAAGGAAGATGTTCATGGAACACCAAAAATTAACGGCATTTCCTGATGATTTTCTTTGGGGATCTGCTTCAGCTGCCTATCAAGTAGAAGGCGCATGGCAAGAGGGCGGAAAAGGTGAGTCTGTTTGGGATCGCTTTGTTCGTATTCCAGGTAAGACATTTAAAGGAACAAATGGCGACTTAGCTGTTGATCATTACCATCGTTATAAAGAAGATATTGCCTTAATGAAAGAACAAGGTTTGAAAACGTATCGCTTCTCTGTAGCTTGGACACGTATTTTTCCAAATGGCCGCGGCGAGATCAATCAAGAAGGCTTAGCTTTCTATATGGATTTGATTGATGAATTGATCAAACACGACATTGAACCAATGCTGACATTGTATCATTGGGATCTGCCACAAGCATTGCAAGATGAATACCAAGGATGGGAATCTCGTCAGATCATCGAAGATTTTACGAACTATGCAAAAACATTATTCGAAGCATTTCGTGGCAAAGTCCACTATTGGGTTAGTTTGAACGAACAAAATATTTTTACTTCACTCGGTTATTTATTAGCGGTACATCCTCCAGGAGTGACTGATCCAAAACGAATGTACCAAGTGAACCACATTGCCAACTTAGCTAATGCAGCAGTGATCAATGCGTTCCATGAAATGGATATGCCTGGGAAAATCGGACCAAGTTTTGCGTATACGCCAAACTATCCGATCGACAGTGATCCAAAGAACATTTTGGCTGCTGAAAATGCGGAAGATTTGATGGCACATTATTGGATGGATGTTTATATGTGGGGCAAATATCCAATCGCTGCGATGAAATTCTTGGAAGAACAAGGGTGGGCGCCAACGATTGAAGAAGGCGATGAGGAGCTATTAGCATCTGCGAAACCTGACTTTTTAGGCATCAACTACTACCAAACAGCAACGAATGCCTTTAATCCATTAGATGGTGTCGGTGCTGGTAAGATGAATACTACAGGTAAAAAAGGCTCATCAGAAGAAACAGGCGTGCCTGGCATGTACAAAAAAGTAGAAAATCCATTTGTCGAACGTACAAATTGGGATTGGGAAATCGATCCAGAAGGTTTACGTATTGCTTTGCGACGAATCACGAGTCGCTACCGTATCCCTGTGTTGATCACGGAAAACGGTTTAGGTGAATATGACAAATTGACAGAAGATAAAAAAATCCATGATGACTACCGTATCAACTACTTGGAAAGTCATGTCAAAGCCATCAAAGAAGCTATTTCAGATGGTGCAGAAGTCTTGGGCTATTGCACATGGTCTTACACAGACTTGCTGAGCTGGTTAAATGGCTACCAAAAACGCTATGGCTTCGTTTATGTAGATCAGGATGAAACACAAGAAGGATCACTTGATCGCTACAAAAAAGATAGCTATTACTGGTACCAACAAGTAATTCGTGAGAATGGCGCGAATATTGGGAACCAATAAATATTGCACGAAGAATACGTACTAAAGTGGATGGCACAATTTTAAAAAAAGGAACAAAAGAGGAGGTTCTGCTCATCTTTTGTTCCTTTTTGTTTGTCTTTTAGCTTTTACATCACCTAGAATTTCTGTTGATCACTAGTCTAACATAAATTGTTGAAGCACCGTTACACCAAAATCAGGTGCAGTCAATAATGTTGCGCCGATTGCGGCATCCGTCAATTTCCCACTATATGAATTTAGTGTAAGTAGTTTTCCGCTTCGAACGTTTCTGAACTTGTACAAAGGAATGGTTCCATAGGCATTTCCTGCGCTTACTACTCGCCATTGTGCTCGTTTATCTGAAGCATTTAAAACCCCAGTGCGTACAATAGAGAAGCCATCCCATTTACTATCTGATTCATACATTGAAAAATTATTTGCTCGATTATGGATGACAAAGGAATTGTTAGCCTCATAGAATACAAATCTCCATTGTTGGTTCGTATTCCGATGTTCATTAAAATAGATGACATCATCACTACTTGCTGAATCATCTAGCGCTCTACTATTATTAAGAGAATTAATGATGTGATAAGAATTACCTACTCTATTAGCCAATTCTTTTTGCTGTTGGTAGTCTCTGTCATCATTCACAGCAGTGAGTCCTTTCGAATTTATAGCAATTGTATCAATGAGTTGTTTCTTTTCCCAAACATTGCCAATCACTCGATAGATTTTCATCTCATTTTTTGAATGATCGACTTCTGCAGTTAAGTAAGTTTTTTGAGAAGCACTGCCAGAAGAATAAACTGGGACTTTGCCAAAATACTGTGGGTAAGAAACCTTACCGATTGTTTTGTGATAATGCCCTGCAAAAACGGCTCGCAACGTTCCATTATCATAATATTTTTCTACCATTGCCTTGAATCTTCCTTGGGGATCACTTCCCAATTTCCAATCATTTGGTTTATGTATATAAAGAATAGCCGGTTGGTTTGCACTTCTTGCTTCTTCTAACTGTCTCTCGATATAGTCCATTCCAGGTGTTAACCAATAAGTAGGGCCAGTCCCATCAGAGCAAGAAAGATGCATCGTGGGATAATTGTTGGCTGTGATCATTCTAAAATCCCCGATTTTTTGTGAATAGTTTAGGCTACCAACATGCTTAGATTCGAAAAAGTAATCTTCTTTCCAAGTATCTTTTGAAATCCAATTATGAGGTCTATAGGTATGCATCCTGTTAAAGGTTATCCGCCAAGCTTGGTTGAGGAAAGTATCCTCGAAATTATTTTCAATATCATGGTTTCCTAGGCCATAAGAATAAGGCATTTTTAGTCTACTGAATAATTGATCCATGCGACTCCACTGAGAGCCTTGACCGTAGGCAGTGACATCCCCATTGACATAGGTATGTATTACTTTATTGCCGATGCTTGTTGAATAATCATTGATACTGTCATACTGATTTAAAATTAACGCAGCGGACTCCGCTCTGAGATCGCTATCTGATTGATAAATACCATCGTCTGTTTTTGCTGTCCATGGAAATTGAGGATCAGAGGTAACTACAAACGCATAGTCGATGTCTGCGAATGCCGTAGTGCCAACCATAATTGTACCTACTAGAATACTCGCACTCAAAGTAATGCTTTTGATCATTTTATTTATTAATATTTTAGTACGCTTTTCAAATTTCATTTCTACTCCATTCTCTTAAATTAATTTATTTTTTAAAGTTTGTTTCACTTTTATTTTGAAATTCTACACTCGAAGGCTTTTTTGATTCTTGTGAGTGCTATGACAAAACAAAAAGTGGTGTGATTTCCTATATTGTCGTAACCTCCTTTAAAGTTGATTGTTTATAAAAAAGTATATCTTCCTATAATAGGTACTGTTCATAGTGTGTGGTGTTGCAACAAATAATTCTTCTTACAAAGACATAAAAGAATTTCTATCATAATCTCAACGAAAGAGCGAAGACGATGGAGGCAAAAGGGGTGGCGAGGATCGTAGGAAGAGCTTTGAAGAATCAGATAAAAAGAAAATCAGTAATCGGGAAAACAAAACTTTTGTTCGCTTGCTTTTTTTTGTATAATGGAACTTGATGAAAAGAGGGATATATCATGGCAAAGAAAAAACGTCCTGCTAAGAAGAAGAGAAAAACTAAAAAACAAAAACAGCAGCAGGAGCAAATGATTGCGATCGGTGTTGGCTTTGCTTTTATACTATTTGC
>Ga0308157_10007996_pt1 | contig 12132 bp, 8 predicted proteins | sample PhyBR1_FD_201035 | JGI IMG/M metagenome (GOLD analysis project Ga0308157, IMG submission 201035) | Phyllosphere microbial communities from UC Gill Tract Community Farm, Albany, California, United States - DLSLB.R1 | ecosystem: Host-associated > Plants > Phyllosphere > Unclassified | place: USA...
CGCATCGCCGACCCCGCGCAGGGCCGGGCGGGCGGGCTGCTGCTGGGCATCGACCTGGTGAAGGACGCGGCCACGCTAGAGGCGGCCTACGACGACGCGCTGGGCGTGACGGCGGCGTTCAACAAGAACCTGCTGCGCCACGTGAACGCGCTGCTCGGGGCGGACTTCGACGTGCGCCAGTGGCGCCACGTGGCGCTGTTCAACGCGGCGCAGTCGCGCATCGAGATGCACCTGGAGGCGCTGGCCGACCTGACGGTGCGCTGGCCCGGCCACGCGCGTCGCTTCGTGGCCGGTGAGCGCATCCACACCGAAAACTCCTGCAAGTACACCGTGCCCGGCATGACGGCGCTGCTCGAGCAGGCCGGCTTTCGCCATGTGCAGCACTGGCGCGACCCGAACGACTGGTTTGCGGTGTTCTGGGCGGCGGCGTGAGGCGCCCGGCCTGATTTTCAAGCCAAAATGCGCTCTTGCCCAGGCAGCGCCTGGGCCTGTAGCTATTTATTTGATAGCGAATGACGCCGCAGGCGCCACCGCCCCGGCGGCCCGGTGTCCCTGCTGGCGCAGCGTCTGCAGGCAGGCCTGGCGGGCTGGCGCCTCCACGTGCCGCACCGGCGACCGGGCCAGCGCCGTCCAGTCGGTGGTGCAGCCCGTGCGCTCTACAGCGACGAGCTGGTCAAGATCGGCGGCCAGACGCTGACGGCCAACCTCGTCACCATGGCGCCATCGTGATGTACCTCATCAGCATGCTCAGCCTGTTCCGGTTGCGCCGCAGCGAGCCGGACATGGCACGGCCTTTCCGCGCGCCCTTCTACCCCTACTTTCCGGCTTTTGCGCTGCTGGGCGCCGGTGTGTGCATGGCGACGATGGTCTCCTACAACCCGCTGGTGTTCGGCCTGTTCGTGGTGTTTCTGGCGCTGGGCCATGCCTATTTCGGGCTGACGGCCCAGAATAGGCACCACGCCATCGCGGCCAGCAGCGCCGGCGCCGAACTGAAAACCTCCTGAACACCCCGCCACACCACCGCAGGAACGCCGTGAAATGCCACCCGTACACCCACACCGTCGGCGCCGCGACCTACGGCTTTCGTGACCTGAAGGACCTGATGGCCAAGGCCACGCCGGCCCGCTCGGGCGACGTGCTGGCCGGCGTGGCGGCCGACAGCAGCCAGGAGCGCGCCGCGGCGCAGATGGCGCTGGCCGAGTTGCCGCTGGGCACCTTCCTGAACGAAGCCCTGGTGCCCTACGAAAGCGACGACGTCACCCGCCTCATCATCGACAGCCACGATGCGCAAGCCTTTGCCGCCGTGAGCCACCTGACGGTGGGCGACTTTCGCAACTGGCTGCTGGGCGACGCCGCGAACAGCGACGCGCTGGCGGTGCTGGCACCGGGCCTCACGCCCGAGATGGCGGCAGCGGTGAGCAAGCTCATGCGCAACCAGGACCTGATCCTGGTGGCGAAAAAGTGCCGCGTCGTCACCCGGTTTCGCAACACGCTGGGTCTGGCCGGCTGCATGGCCACGCGCCTGCAGCCCAACCACCCGACCGACGACGCCAGCGGCATCGCTGCCAGCGTGCTCGACGGCCTGCTCTACGGCAGCGGCGACGCGGTGATCGGCATCAACCCGGCCAGCGACAATGTGCCGCAGGTCGTCAAACTGGTGACGATGATGGACGAGATCATCCGGCAATACGGCATTCCCACCCAGTCGTGCGTGCTGACGCACGTCACCAACACGATTGAAGCCATCCATAGGGGGGCGCCGGTGGACCTGGTGTTCCAGTCCATCGGCGGCACCGAGGCGACCAACCGAAGCTTCGGCGTGAGCCTGGCGCTTTTGGCCGAGGCGCGCAGCGCGGCCCTGTCGCTGGGGCGCGGCACGGTGGGCGACAACGTGATGTATTTCGAGACCGGCCAGGGCAGCGCGCTGTCGGCCAATGCGCACCACGGCATGGACCAGCAGACCTGCGAGGCGCGCGCCTATGCGGTGGCGCGCCGCTTCAAGCCGCTGCTGGTCAACACCGTGGTCGGCTTCATCGGCCCCGAATATTTGTACGACGGCAAGCAGATCATCCGCGCCGGGCTGGAAGACCATTTCTGCGCCAAGCTGCTCGGCCTGCCGATGGGCTGCGATGTCTGTTACACCAACCACGCCGAGGCCGACCAGAACGACATGGACGTGCTCTTGACGCTGCTGGGCGTGGCCGGCTGCAATTTCGTGATGGGCATTCCGGGCTCGGACGACATCATGCTGAACTACCAGACCACCTCGTTCCACGACGCCCTGTACGCGCGCCGGGTGCTGGGCCTGCGGCCCGCGCCGGAGTTTGAAAGCTGGCTGCAGCAGATGCAGATCTTCGGCAGCGAAGCGCCCGGCGCCCCGTTCCAACTGAACCCGTCGCTGCCGCCGGCCTTCGGCCCGGCCCTGCGGCGCCTGGCCTGACCCGCAAGGCGCCCCAACCCGCGCACAAGCACGCCATGAACGACCACGAAGCCCTGTCGGCACCGCCCTCCGCCCCCGTCACCGCCAACCCCTGGCAGGCCCTGCGCCGGTTCACCGATGCCCGCATCGCGCTCGGGCGCGCTGGCGTGAGCCTGCCGACGGCGGCGCACCTGGCCTTTCAATTGGCCCACGCGCAGGCGCGCGATGCGGTGCACCTGGCGCTCGACGTGCAAGGCCTGGCGCAGGCACTGGAGGCGGCGGGGCTCGGCGACGGCGCGCCCTGCCTGTGCCTGCACAGCGCCGCCCCTGACCGCACCACCTACCTTCAACGGCCCGACCGGGGGCGGCGCCTGGACGATGCGTCGCGAAAAATCCTGCAGGCGCGCCAGTCTGCCGGCACGCTGGCGCAGGCGCGCCCCTACGACTTGGCGTTCGTGGTGGCCGACGGGCTGTCGGCACTGGCCGTGCAGCAGCATGCCGCGCCCTTGCTGCTCGCGCTGCAGCGCCACGTGGCGGCGCAGAACTGGTCGGTGGCGCCGCTGTGCATCGTCTGCCAGGCGCGGGTCGCCATGGGCGACGAGGTGGGGGAGCTGCTGGGCGCCAAGGCGGTGGTGGTGATGATCGGCGAGCGCCCCGGGCTCAGCTCGCCCGACAGCCTGGGCCTGTACCTGACCTGGATGCCGCGCGTCGGCCTGCTGGACGACAGCCGCAACTGCATCTCCAACGTGCGGCCGGCCGGGCTGTCCTACGAGGAAGCGGCCCGCAAGCTGCATGCCCTCTTGATGCAGGCGCATGCCCGGCAGTTGAGCGGCGTGGCGCTCAAGGATGAAACGCAAGGCCCGGGCGAGCGGCTGGCCGCCGGGCCGGAACGCTTTCTGCTGGCGCCGCCGGCGGCCCGCCGGCAGCCCTGAGCGTCAGAGCTTGGCCGCGACCCAGCCGTTGACGCTGTCCAGCGCCGCATCCAGGCCGGACGCATCGGTGCCGCCGGCCATGGCCATGTCGGCCTTGCCGCCGCCCTTGCCGCCGACTTGGCCGGCGACGAAGTTGACCAGTTCGCCCGCCTTGACCTTGGCGGTGCTGTCGCTGGTCACGCCGGCGGCGATCTGCACCTTGCCGCCCTCGACCGCCGCCAGCACGATGACGGCCGTCTTGAGCTTGTCCTTGAGCTTGTCCAAGGTCTCGCGCAGCGTCTTGGCGTCGGCGCCCTCAAGCCGGGCAGCCAGCACCTTGAGGCCCTTGACATCGACTGCGCGCTCCATCAGCTCGTCGCCCTGCGACGACGCCAGCTTGCCCTTGAGCGCGGCAATTTCCTTTTCCAGCGACTTCACTTGGTCCAGCACCTGGCCGATGCGGCCGTTGAGCTCGGTCGGGCTGGCCTTGAGCGCGCCGGCGGCTGCCTGCACCGTGGTTTCCAGCGCCTGCAGGTAGGCCAGCGCGTTCTCGCCGGTCACCGCCTCGATGCGGCGCACGCCAGCGGCCACGCCGCTTTCGGACACGATTTTGAACAGGCCGATGTCGCCGGTGCGGCCCACATGGGTGCCGCCGCACAGCTCCTTGCTTGAACCGATGCTCAGCACCCGCACCTTGTCGCCGTACTTTTCGCCGAACAGCATCATGGCGCCGGTCTTCTGGGCCGATTCCATGTCCATCTCGCTGGCGTCGGTGGCCACGTTGGACAGGATTTCGGCATTGACCCGGGCCTCGATCTCGCGCAGCTGCGCCTCGGTCACCGGCGCGTTGTGGGTGAAGTCAAAGCGGGTGCGGTCGGCGTTGACCAGGCTGCCCTTTTGCTGCACGTGCGCGCCCAGCACCTCGCGCAGGGCCTTGTGCATCAGGTGGGTGGCGCTATGGTTGCGCACGGTGGCGGCGCGCACGGCGGTGTTGACCTGCGCGTTGACCCGGTCGCCCACGGTCAGGGTGCCAGTTTCCTGTGTGCCGTGATGGCCAAACACGTCGGCCTTGATCTTGAGCGTGTCCTCGACGGCGAAGGTGCCGCCGGCGGCCGTCAGCCGGCCTTGGTCGCCGACCTGGCCGCCGCTCTCGGCATAAAACGGGGTGGTGCTGAGCACGACGACGCCGCGCTGGCCGGCCTGCAGCGACTGCACGGCCACGCCGTCGGCATACAGCGCCTTGACGGTGGCGGGCTCCTCCAGCAGTTCATAGCCGGTGAACAGGTGGCCTTCGCCAGCGTAGTCCAGGGCGCGGTCCATCTTGAACTTGCCGGCGGCTCGGGCCTGGGCCTTTTGCCGGTCCATGGCAACGGCAAAGCCGGCTTCATCGACGCTCAGGCCGCGCTCGCGGCACACGTCGGCCGAGAGATCGAGCGGAAAGCCGTAGGTGTCGTGCAGCTTGAAGGCGACTTCACCCGGCAGCACCTTCACGCCGTTGGCCAGCGCGGCGTCCAGGATCTGCATGCCGGTTTCCAGCGTCTCGAAGAAGCGTTCTTCCTCGGCCTTGAGCACGGCGGTGATGCGCGACGCGTCAAGCCGCAGCTTGGGGTAGGCATCGCCCATCAGCTGCGCCAAGTCGGCCACCAGCTTGTGAAAGAACGGTGTTTTCTTGCCCAGCAGGTAGCCGTGGCGGATCGCGCGGCGGATGATGCGGCGCTGCACGTAGCCGCGTCCTTCGTTGGACGGGTTCACGCCGTCACTCACCAGGAAGGACGTGGCGCGGATGTGGTCGGCGATCACGCGCAGCGACTTGTGGCCCAGGTCTTTTTCGCCGGTCTCGCGCGCGGCGGCCTTGATGAGCGCATCAAAGATGTCGATCTCGTAGTTGCTGTGCACGTGCTGCAAGATGGCGGCCAGCCGCTCCAGCCCCATGCCGGTGTCGACGCAGGGCGCGGGCAGCGGCGTGACCGAGCCGTCGGCGGCCATGTCGAACTGCATGAACACATTGTTCCAGATCTCGATGAAGCGGTCGCCGTCCTCGTCCGGGCTGCCCGGCGGGCCGCCGGGGATGTGGTCGCCGTGGTCGTAGAAGATTTCAGAGCACGGGCCGCACGGGCCGGTGTCGGCCATCATCCAGAAGTTGTCGCTCTTGTAGCGCCCGCCCTTGTTGTCGCCGATACGGATCACGCGCTCGGGGCTCAAGCCGATTTCCTTCGTCCAGATGTCGTAGGCCTCGTCGTCTTCCAGGTAGACGGTGGCCAGCAGCCGCTCGGGCGGCAGCTTGTAGACCTCGGTCAAGAGCTCCCAGGCCCACTTGAGCGACTCGCGCTTGAAGTAGTCGCCGAAGGACCAGTTGCCCAGCATCTCGAAGAAGGTGTGGTGACGCGCGGTGTAGCCGACGTTTTCCAGGTCGTTGTGCTTGCCACCGGCGCGCAGGCAGGCCTGCACCGACGCAGCCCGCACGTAGGGCCGTTTGTCGGTGCCCAGGAACACGTCCTTGAACTGCACCATGCCGGAGTTGGTGAACATGAGCGTCGGGTCGTTGCCCGGCACCAGCGAGCTCGAAGGCACGACGGTGTGGCCCTTGGCGGCAAAGAAATCGAGGAACGTCTTGCGGATGTCCGCAACGGTGAAGGCGGGTGTGCTCATGGGATGGGGTCAACTCTCGGAAGGAAAAACGGGGTCGGGCGGCTGCGCGTGCAGGCAAGCCCTTGATTTTAGGCGGCTTTGAGCATCGCCAGGAAATACAGGACCGCCTCGTCGTCGGCCCAGGCGACGTTGAAACGCAGCCACGGGCTGGGCTCCAGATCGACCGAGAACAGGTGGCCCGGGCCGAGCAGGATGTCGCGCTCGGCCGCCTTGTAGGCCAGCTCGCCCGCGTTCTGGACGGCCGGGTGGCGTGCCCAGAGAAACATGCCGGCCTTGGGCTCGCAAAACAGCTCGAAGTCCAGCGCCAGCAGGCGGCTGGCTAGCAGCTGCTGGCCGGTTGAAAGCCGCTCGCGCAAGGTTTTGATGTGCTTGCGCCAGCGGCCGTCGATCAGCGCGCCGTAGGCCAGGCGCTCGGTGAACTCGGACGAGGTCAGGCCCGAGATCATCTTCAGCCGCGCCAGGTCTTCAAGCAGCTGCGGGTTGGCCGCCAGGTAGCCGACGCGGATGTTGGGCGAGATGGTCTTGGAAAAGCTGCTGATGTAGACCACCCGCTTGAGCTGGTCCAGGCTGGCCAGCGAAGGACGCGACTCGGGGTCCAGGTCGGCGTAGATGTCGTTTTCGACGATGGTGAAGTCGTATTTCTCGGCCAGCTGCAGCAACCGGTGCAGGTGCGACAGCACGGCCGTCGAGCCGGTCGGGCTTTGCAGGCGCGGCTGGGTGAAAAACACCTTGGGCCGGTGCTGGACGATGCGCGCCTCCAGCACGTCCAGGTCGTAACCCATCGGGGTGCGCGGCGCGCCCACCAGCCGCGCCCCGAGAAAGCGCAGCGAAAACAGCAAGTTGGCGTAACCCGGCGCATCGACCAGCACGGCGTCGCCCGGCTGCACCAGCTGGCGCGCGGCCAGGTCCAGGGCCTGGCTGGAGCCCTGGGTGAGCAGCACCTGGTCGGTGCTGACCACCACCTCGCGCGAGGCCAGCAGGTCGCGCACCACCTGGCGCAGCGGCGGGTAGCCTTTGGGCTCGCCGTAGCCGCCCAGGTCCACGTCTTCCGCAGCCAGGGTGCGCAGGCTGCGGCGCATGCCTTCGGCAAACAGCCAGTCGCCCGGCAGCCAGCCGCAGCCGGGCTTGCTGCGCAGCGCGCGGTTTTCAAAGATGCGGCGCAGGTACCACATCGAGTCAAAGCTGTACTGGCTCGCGGCCTCCAGGGTCGAGGCGGCCGGGCTGGTGCGGCTGCGCACGAAGAAGCCGGAGTGCGCCTGCGACTGGAAATAGCCCAGCGCCACGAGGCGGTCGTAGGCATCGACCACGGTGTAGATGCTCACGCCGTGCGCATGGGCAAACTGGCGGATCGAGGGCAGCTTGGCGCCAGCGCGCAATGCACCGTCATCGACCATCTGGCGAAATCCCCCGACGATCTGGGTGACCAGGGCAACGCCTGACTGGGGGTTGAGCACGAACATGGAAAAAAAGGGCCCCAACACGGGGCAAAGGGTTTGTATGTAGAGGATGTGCTGGCAGCACAGTACACCGCGCGGCAGCGCCAAGCTGTATATGGTAACGCCCGGCACTGATCCGTAAAGTAGCGTCATCTGCCCGGCTGCCGCGATGCCGGGCCTGCATTTCAATCACTGAAAAGGACGCTTTCCATGCACCGTGAACCCCACCTGACCAATGCCGCCCTCTTCGCCCGCCGCGAGGCGGCCATTCCGCGCGGCGTGGGCCACAGCCACCAGATTTTCATCGCCAAGGGCGAAAACGCCGAGATCTGGGACGTCGAGGGCCGGCGCTTCATCGATTTTGCCGGCGGCATCGCCGTGCTCAACACCGGCCACCGGCACCCGGCCGTCATCGAAGCCGTCAAGGCCCAGCTCGACAAATACACCCACACCTGCTTTCAGGTGCTGCCCTACGAGCCCTATGTCGAGCTGGCCGAGCGCATCAATGCCAAGGCCCCGGGCAACTTCGCCAAGAAGACGCTGTTCCTGACCACCGGGTCCGAGGCGGTGGAAAACGCCGTCAAGATCGCCCGCGCCTCCACCGGCCGCTCGGGCGTGGTCTGCTTTGGCGGCGGCTACCACGGCCGCACGCTGCTGACGCTGGCCATGACCGGCAAGGTCGTGCCCTACAAGACCGGCTTTGGCCCCTTCCCTTCCGAAGTGTTCCATGCCGCATTTCCCAACAAGCTGCGCGGCGTGACGGTCGATGACGCCATCGCGTCGGTCGAGGCGATTTTCAAGAACGACATCGAGGCCAGCCGCGTGGCGGCGATCATCGTCGAGCCGGTGCAGGGCGAAGGCGGCTTCCTGGTGGCGCCCACCGAGCTGCTGCAGCGCGTGCGCGCCCTGTGCGATGCCAACGGCATCCTGATGATCGTCGATGAAGTGCAGACCGGCGCCGGCCGCACCGGGACCTGGTTTGCCGTCGAGCAAAGCGGCGTCGCGCCCGACATGATCACCATGGCCAAGTCCATGGCCGGCGGCTTTCCGATCTCGGCCGTGGTGGGCCGCGCCGAAGTGATGGACGCCCCCGCCCCCGGCGGCCTGGGCGGCACCTATGCCGGCAGCCCCGTGGCCTGCGCCGCTGCGCTGGCCGTGCTCGACGTGTTTGAAAAGGAAGACCTGCTCCAGCGCAGCCGCGATGTGGGCGAGCGCCTGACGGCCGCACTGAAGGCCATGGCCGAAAAGCATGCCTGCATCGGCGACGTGCGCGGCCTGGGCGCCATGGTGGCCGTCGAGCTGTTCAAGAACAACGACCCCAAGCAGCCCGATGCCGACCTGGCCAAGCGCATTGCCGCCGAAGCCACGGCGCGCGGCCTGATCCTGCTGACCTGCGGCACCTACGGCAACGTCATCCGCATCTTGGTGCCGCTGACGGCCAGCGACGCCCTGCTGGACGAAGGCCTGGGCATCATGGCCGCGTGCTTTGACGCTGTGGCCTGATTGGCCCATGATGAGCCTGCCGGTCCCCAGCGCCCCCGCAAGGGGTCTGGCATGCAAGTTGCACTTCTTTACATCATGATGACAATCTCTCGCTTCAGCCACTGAGATCGGGCCCTGCACGAATGACTACCACTCCCATCCTGGTCAGCTTCACCGGCGTCCAGAAAACCTACGACGGCATCCACCTGGTGGTGCGCGACCTGAACCTGGACATCCGGCAGGGTGAATTCCTCTCGCTGCTCGGGCCTTCGGGCTCGGGCAAGACCACCACCTTGATGATGCTGGCCGGCTTCGAGTCGCCCACGGCCGGCGACATCATGCTCAGCGGCCGCCAGATCACCAACACGCCGCCGCACAAGCGCAACTTCGGCATGGTGTTCCAGAACTACGCATTGTTTCCACACATGACGCTGGCCGAGAACATCGCCTACCCGCTCACCGTGCGCAAGCTGCCCAAGGCTGAGCGCGAGGCCAAGGTGGCGCGCGCGCTGGACATGGTGCAGCTCGGCCGCATGGGCGGGCGCTACCCGGCCCAGCTCTCGGGCGGCCAGCAGCAGCGCGTGGCGCTGGCCCGGGCGCTGGTGTTCGACCCGCAACTGGTGCTGATGGACGAGCCGCTGGGCGCGCTGGACAAGCAGTTGCGCGAGCACATGCAGATCGAGCTCAAGGCCCTGCACCGCCGCCTGGGCGTGACCTTCGTCTATGTCACCCACGACCAGACCGAGGCACTCACCATGTCCGACCGGGTGGCCGTGTTCAACGACGGCGCCATCCAGCAGATCGACGTGGTGGACAACCTCTACGAGACCCCTTCCAACCGCTTCGTTGCCGGCTTCGTTGGCGACAGCACGGTGCTGCAGGCCGAGGTGACGCGGCTGGACGGCGCGCACTGCGAGGTGCGCCTGCCCAGCGGCGTGCAGCTGCGCGGCTTCAATGTGAACGCGGCGCGCGTGGGCGACAAGGTCCAGTGCGGCACCCGGCCCGAGCGGCTGAAGATCGCTGAAGGCGCCAGCGCCAACACGTTCCAGGGCAAGGTGCTCGACGTGATCTATTTCGGCGACCACCTGCGCCTGCGCTGCGAGCTGCCCGGCCAGCCGGACGCCACCGTCAAGATGCCGCTGGGCCACCACCAGCTGCCCGAGGCCGGCCAGACGATCCATGTACATGCGCCGGTCGAGCACCTGCGGGTGTACCTCTGAGCGCCCGGGCCGCCGCACTTCTCCAGTTTCCTCTCCCCCCTTGCCAACATGTCAAAAAAGGACTTTTCCATGAGACTCAAACCCCTGATGATCGCCCTGGCCGCTGCCGCCGCCCTGCCCGCGCTGGCCCAGAGCCAGCTGACCGTGGTCAATTTCGGCGGCGCCAACGGCGCTGCGCAGAAGAAGGCTTACTTCGAGGCCTTTGAAAAATCAGGCGCTGGCAAGATCCAGCAGGTCGAGTACAACGGCGAGCAGGCCAAGATCAAGGCCATGGTCGAGGCCAAGAAAGTCACCTGGGATGTGGTCGAGGTCGAGAGCCCCGACGTCAACCGCGGCTGCGACGAGGGCCTGTTCGAGAAAATCGACTGGTCCAAGGTCGGGAGCAAGGCCGACTTCCAGCCGGCGGCCGTGCACGAGTGCGGCGTGGGCACCTTCATCTGGTCCACCGTCATGGCCTACAACGCCGACAAGCTCAAGACCGCCCCCGTCACCTGGGCCGATTTCTGGGACACCAAGAAATTTCCCGGCAAGCGCGGCATGCGCAAGGGCGCGCGCTACAACCTGGAATTCGCCCTGATGGCCGACGGCGTGAAGACCGCCGACGTCTACAAGGTGCTGGCCACCAAGGAAGGCGCCGACCGCGCCTTCAAGAAGATGAGCGAGCTCAAGTCGAACGTGCAGTTCTGGGAGGCCGGCGCGCAGCCGCCGCAGTTCCTGGTCGCCGGCGACGTGGTCATGACCACTGCCTTCAGCGGCCGCATCGACGCCGCGCAGCGCGAGGGCAAGAACCTGGCCATCACCTGGACCGGCGGCATCTACGACCTGGACTACTGGGTCATGCCCAAGGGCGGCGCCAACAAGGACCTGGCGCTGAAGTTCATCAGCATGGCCTCCAGCCCCGACGCGCAGGCCGAGTACGCCCGCAACATCTCCTACGGCCCGACCAACAACAAGGCGCTGGCCAAGCTGGACCCCAAGGTGCTGGCGCTGCTGCCGACCTCGCCGGCCAACAGCAAGGACGCGCTGCAGTTCAACATCCACTTCTGGGCCGACCAGGGCGAAGCGCTTGAAAAGCGTTTCGCGGCCTGGTCCGCGCAATAAGCGCCCGGCAGGCAAAGGACCCATGCAATGAGCGCGACGGCTTCCCTTCCCCTGATGCCATTGGCTGCCGATGGCACCACCGGACCGGCCCTGGCCGACCAACTGCGACGGGTGGAGCGCCGAAAACGGCTGCGCGCCATTGCCCTGACCCTGCCGCTGCTGATCTTCCTGGCGGTCACGTTCCTCGTGCCGCTGGGCGCCCTCCTCGTGCGGGCGGTCGAAAACCCGGAGGTGGCCGGCACCCTGGGCCGCACCGGCGACGCGCTGGCCGGCTGGGACCGCCAGGCCGCGCCGCCGGACGCGGCCTACGCCGCGCTGCTGGCCGACCTGGGCGCGATTCCCGAGACGGCCCAGGCCGGCGTGCTGGCCCGGCGCCTGAACAGCGAGGTCAGCGGCGCGCGCTCGCTCATCATGGGCACCTACCGCGCCCTGCCGCTGGGGAACAACCTCGGCCCCGCCGAGGCCAAGGAAAAACTCCTGGCGCAGGACCCGCGCTGGGCCGAGCTGCCCTACTGGTGGGCCATTGCCAAGAACAGCTCGCGCTGGACGCCCGACTACCTGCTCGCCTCGCTGGACTTGAAGCGTGACGCGCAGGGCCACGTGGGGCGCGTCGGCGCCGACGAGGCGGCCTTCAGCGACATCTTGCTGCGCACGTTTTCCATCAGCGCCGTGGTCACGCTGGTGTGCATCTTGCTGGGCTACCCGCTGGCCTACTGGCTGGCCACCTTGAATGAACGCAAGGCCAACCTGATGATGATCCTGGTGCTGCTGCCCTTCTGGACCTCGGTGCTGGTGCGCATCGCCGCCTGGATCGTGCTGCTGCAGAGCAACGGGCTGGTCAACCGCTTCCTGATGTTCGCCGGCCTCGCCAACGAGCCGGTGCCGCTCCTTTTCAACCGGCTGGGCGTCGTCAT
>Ga0308157_10007999_pt1 | contig 12130 bp, 11 predicted proteins | sample PhyBR1_FD_201035 | JGI IMG/M metagenome (GOLD analysis project Ga0308157, IMG submission 201035) | Phyllosphere microbial communities from UC Gill Tract Community Farm, Albany, California, United States - DLSLB.R1 | ecosystem: Host-associated > Plants > Phyllosphere > Unclassified | place: USA...
AGCACTATCATTTAATTTAACCAGTACAACACGGACGTGCACGTTTTGGACTAGCGATTCACCTTAGATTTAGCGCTGATTGAAGTGACCCCTCACAGCGCGATTCCCTGTAAATGACTCCATGACTTTTAACGGTCCGCCCCAGGGAAGAAGCGTTTAGGAGCTAACAGCAATTAAGCTGCCAGTGCGTACGAGTTATCGTTTGCAGTTAAGTTTTTCTGGGTGTATTTACGAGGTAACCAGCCCTCGGTATGCCCTGCTCTGCTTTGCAACCCACGTCGAAACCAGGTCGACCCCACAGAACTCCATTCTACCGCACTTTCCACCACAGCGCACACCCCGCCCGGCGACACGTCAAACGCCCGTCATATTTGCCCGTTATGATGAGCGCAGTTCTCACACAGAACGACCATTTAGCGCCTCCCAGAGGCGGCTACTACCGGCGCCGGCGGTCGGGAAATATACCGGCACCAACACCCCCTCAAACGTCCCCGCACCCACCGTTGTTGCAATGCAGCAGAAACCACGCGCTCCGCACGGTTTTTCTCGAGTGCGAAGCGGACGCTGCATTAAAATGAAAGCCACACTTCCCGAACCTGATCTACATCATGTCCGATGCCCTAGCCGCTCCCGCCCCGAAGAAACGCGGTCGGCCCCAGAAAGGTGAAGGCGGCGGCCTGCGCGCGGAGTTGCTGGAAAAGTCGGCTCTGCTGTTCCGCACCAAAGGCTACGACAACACCACCGTGCGCGAAATCGCGGCCGCCGCAGGCATCCAGGCCGGCAGCTGGTTCTACCATTTCAAGTCCAAGCAGGACATCCTGGCCGCCATCATGGAACAAGGCCTGGCCCGCTCGCTGGCCGAGATCGAGGCCATCGCCAGCCAGCCGCTGCCGCCGTGCGACCTGCTGCGCCAACTGGTCGAGGCCCACCTGCATACACTGCTGGCGCCCGACCACCATTTCATCGCCGTGCTGCTGTACGAGTGGCGCTCGCTGGACCAGCCCGCCCGCGATCGCATCGTCGCCCTCAAGGACCGCTACGAGGCGGTGTGGGACGAGGCCATCGCCGCCCTGCACCGCTCCGGCGACTGGGCCATGCCTTCGCAATTCGACCGCCTGCTGATCTTCGGCGCGCTGAATTGGACCGTTCAATGGTACAAACCGGGCAGCGGCGTCGATGTCAAGCAACTGGCCCAGCAGGCAATGCTGTTCATCTTGCGCACGCCGGCCGCGCTTGAGGCACAATAGAGGCGTATCTTGAAAGGAATGCCCCTACTATGATTTATGAAATCGCCGAGTTGTACATCAAGCCCGAATCCCACACCGCCTTCCAGGCCGCGGTGGCCGAGGCGGTCCCCGTGTTCCGGTCCGCCACCGGCTGCCTGTCGATGCGCCTGGACCGCGACATCGAAACGCCGGACACGTATCATCTGGTGGTGGGCTGGCAGACGCTGGACAACCATGTGGTCGATTTCCGCGGCAGCGAGGGTTTCCTGGTCTGGCGCGGACTGGTGGGCAGCCATTTCGCCCTGCCACCGAAAGTGGAACATTTTGAAACCGTGGTGGCCGGCTTTTAACGCCAACACGACTGTGCAGTCTCAAGACGGAGGCTAATCATGACACGTACCATCCACCGCAATTTCGAGCAGGTGACCGATGCCGAAAGCGCCCGCAGCGCGCTGCTGGCGAACGGCTTCCCGCCGTCCTGCGTCAAGCTGACCAAGCATGTGACGCTGCCGCCGAGCGTGTCGACCAGCATGGTCGGCAATCTGCTCGATTCGCTCACGCCGGGCGGGCCGGCGGCGGCCGCGCATGCGCGCGAACGCAGCGGCGCCATGCTGACCATCGATATCTACGATGCCGACGAGGGCGCGAAGGCGGACGCGATCATGGGCGAGTTCGGCGCCAATCCGGCCTGACTTCGCATCAAGCCCGGCCGAAACGGGTTTATTTGACCAGCGTGCCGCCGGCGGACGCTTCGGCCTGCTCGCGGCGCATCCATTCGCCGGCGTCGGCCACGGTCAGCGGCCGCGCGTAGAAGAAGCCTTGCAGGGCGTGACAGCCGCAGTCGCGCGCGGATACCGCCTGCTCCAGCGTTTCGATGCCTTCGGCCACCACCTGCAGGTCGAGCGCGGCGGCCAGCTGGCAGATCGCCTTGACCACCGCCACCGCGTCCGGTGCCGGCAGCGGGTCGATCAGGCCACGGTCGATCTTGACCGCGCTCAGCGGCAGCTGGCGCAGCATGCTCAGCGATGAGAAACCCGTGCCGAAATCATCCATCGCGACGTCGATCCCCAATCCGCTCAAGTGCTGCAGTTGCAGCCGCGTGTCGTCGAGGTTGTCGACCGCCGCGCTTTCGGTGATCTCCAGCGTCAGGCAGCGCGGCGGGATGCCGGTGTCGGCCAGGATGCGCTCGACCAACTCCAAAAAGCCCCGATTAAGCAGCTGCATCGGCGAGACGTTGACCGCCACCGGCACGCAGTCGCCCAGGTCGGCATACCAGGTGGCGATCTGGCGGCAGGCCTGTTCCAGCAGCATGCCGCCCAACTCCGGGATCAGCCCGGTGCGCTCAGCGATGGCGATGAATTCCACCGGGCTGACCGTGCCCACGCCCGGCCGCAGCCAGCGCGCCAGCGCTTCGAAGCCCAGCAGGCGGCCGCTGACGGCATCGATCTTGGGCTGGTAGTCCAAGTAGATCTCGTGGTTGCGGATGCCCTTGCGCAGCGCCTGCTCGTTGTCCAGGCTCTTGCTCGACATCTGCTCGAAGCGCTGCTCGGCCATCGCCAGCGCGGTGCCGGGCGTGCGCTTGGCCTGGTACATGGCGGCGTTGGCGGCGCGCAGCAGCGCCTCGGCGTTGCCGGCGTTGGCGGGGAACACCGCCATGCCCATCGAGGCGTCGATGAAGTATTCGCCGGCCGGCACCTTGATCGCCTGCAGGCAGGCGTTGTGCAGGCGCTCGGCGATGTCGTCGGCGTTGCCTTCGTCGGGGTCGACGATGGCGAATTCGTCGCCGCCCAGCCGCATCAGCTCGGCCCGCGCGCCGAGCGCTTCCTTGAGCTTGGCGGCGAAGGCCTTGAGCACGTGGTCGCCCGTGACGTGGCCCTGGCTCTGGTTGAACAATTTGAAGCGGTCGATGTTGAGCACCACCAGCGTGCAGTGCAGCGAGCCGTCGGCCAGGTAGCAGTATTCTTTCAGGCGTTGGATCAGCACGGTGCGGTTGGGCAGGCCGGTGAGCTTGTCGTGCGTGGCCTGGTGCACCAGCGCGCGGGCGCTGGCGTTGCGCTCGGTGTCGTCGGTGATCAGGATCTGGGTGGCGCCCATTCCATCCCATTCGACCCGCCACGCTTCGAAGCGCAGCTCCAGCTCGCGCCCGCCAGCCACTTCACGCCGCCCTTCCCAGTTGGCGATGTCGACCGCCCCCTCCTGCAGCAGGCGGTGCTGGCGCAGCAGCAGCTCGTCGCTGAAACTCTCCGGCGGCAAGTCGGCGATCACCGTGAAGTTGCCCTGCCCCAGCGGCATGCCGTAGATGCCGCGCACCGCCGGGTTGGCATACAGGATGCGCTTGCCGTCGGTGACGACCACGCCCTGCACCGAATGCTCGGTCAGCAGCTGGAAGCGGGCCGCCAGCTTGCTGGCCTCGCGCAGCCCGCCCTCCAGCGCGGACAGTCCGTACAAAATGCCGATGCCGGCCCGCAGCAGCACGGCGGCGCACAGGTTGGGTGCCATGCCCGCTTCGCCGTACACAATCAGCAGCAGCTGGCTCAGGCCGAGCAGGATCAGCATCGGGCCAAGCCACCGTTCCAGCCGATGGCTGCGCCACAGCCACCGCGCGGCCAGCGCGCCCAGGACGGCGAGCACGGCCAGGTCCCACAGCGGCCACCAGCGCAGTTGGCCGGCCGGCTCCGGCGCCAGCACGGCGGCGGCGGTGGCCAGCGCGATCAATGCTGCGGCCGCGCGCGGCAGGCGTCGCCCGGCCAGGCCGGTCACGCTGACGGCCAATAGCAGCAGGTTGGGGATGGCGCCGGCCAGCATCAGCACCGGTCCCAGCATGGCGTACGGCGCTGGCGCGGCGTCGCGCAGCAGGTAGCCGGCCGACAGCAGCGCGGCGCACAGCATCGAGCCGCCCATGTCGCGCAAGTGGACCTGCGCGCGGTGGCGGCGCCAGACCTGCAGCAGCCCCACCCCGATCACCACCAGCATCGCGGCGTTGGTCAGGTAGAGGTAGCGCAGGCCGTCCATGTCAGACCGCCGGGTGGTTGAACACCTGGCGCAGATAGGCCAGGAAGGTTTCGTCCTTGCACAGGGTCTTGCCCGGCGAGTCGGACAGCTTGGCCACCGATTGGCCGTTGCAGCACACCAGCTTCATGACGATGTTCAGCGGCTTCAGGCCGACGTCGTTGGTCAGGTGGGTGCCGATGCCGAAGCCGGTCATGATGCGGTCGGCGAAGTGGCGGTACAGCGCGATCGCGCTTTGCAGGTTGAGGCCGTCCGAGAACACCAGGCGCTTGGTGTTGGCGTCGATGCGCAGCGCGCCGTAGTGGGCCAGCGCCTTTTCGCCCCACACCACCGGGTCGCCGGAGTCGTGGCGCAGGCCGTCGAACAGCTTGGCGAAGTACAGGTCGAAGTCGTCGAGGAAGGCGTCCATGCCGACCACGTCGGTCAGGGCGACGCCGAGGTCGCCCCGGTATTCCTGCACCCAGGCCTCCAGCGAGGCCTTTTGAAAATCGCGCAGCCGCACGCCGAAGGCCTGGAACGATTGCATGTATTCGTGCGCCATGGTGCCGATCGGGACCAGGCCGAACTTCATCGCCAGGTAGACGTTAGAGGTGCCCTTGAAGTATTGCGGCACTTCGCGCGCCAGGCGCTGCACCACCTCGTCGTGCCAGGCGCTGGAGTAGCGGCGGCGGGTGCCGAAGTCGGAAAATTCAAACGGGTTGCGCCGCGCCGGCTCGGCGCCGAAGGCTTTCAATGCGGCGATTTTCTCACCCAGGCGGGCGCGGCCCTCGGCCAGCGCGGCTTCGCGGTCGAAGCGGCGGAAGTACAGCTCGTTGACGATGTACAGCACGTAGATCTCGAAGCCCATCACGTGCACCTGCGGGCCGGCGGCGTGGATCACCAGGGTGTCGCCGTCGGCGCGCACGTCGATGAATTTGCGCTGGAAGCGGAACACCGTGAGGAAGTCGACGAAGTCGCTCTTGATGTAGCGCAGCGAGCGCAGGTAGGCCAGCTCGTCGTCGGCAAAGCTCATCGAACACAGGTGGTCGAGCTCGCGTTCGACCTCGGGCAGCAGCTCGGCCAGCGGATAGGCGGTGGCGTTGCGGCAGACGAATTCATACTCGGTGTGCGAGTTCGGATGGCCGTGCAGCAGCGCCTGCCACATGGTGAACTTGTACAGGTCGGTTTCCAGCAGGCTGCGGACGATGGGCTGGCTCATGCGGCGTCCATTCCCAGCGCGCGGCCGGCGTTGGCCAGCAGCTCGGGCAGCACGTCGGCCGTCTGCCGCAATTGCACGCCGCGCGCCTGCATCGCCTGCAGGAAGGCTTGGTATTGCGGCTCGAAGCCGGCGACCGGGCTGATGCAGTCGGTCAGCAGCACCAGCTTGGACAGCGGCTGGTCGCCGAAGTGCTCGACGATGTGCTCGACCGTGGCCTTGACGCAGTGGCTGCCGGCCTCGCCGGCGATGTAGACCTGGTCGGCCTCGGCCAGCGAGGCGATGAATTTGGTGTTGAGCTGGGTGTCGGGGTCGTCGGCGTCCGGCACCTCGGCCATGACGGCGGAGTAGTGCTCGGTCCACGGGTTGGAACCCTTGGCCAGCTTGGCGACGATGCCCAGCGCGGCCTCCTCCCAAGCGCCGTAGGCGGCGCGCACGTCGTCGTGCACGTTGTTGCCCCAGGTGCCGATCTCGCAGTGCACCGGCCACACCATCAGCCGGTAGCGGCCGGCCGCTTCCAGTTTGTCGAGGTAGTTCAGCGCCAGCGGCAAGGCGGCCGGATGGCGCGGCAGGTATTTTTCGGCGCGCACGTCGGCCGCGCCGATCTCGGTGAACGGCGCCACCGGCGCGCCGTCGCGGGCGATCCAGAAGGTCGGGTGGGCGATGTCGAAGCGGTGGTGGGAGTCCAGCGTGACGCTGATGGCGGTCAGGCCGGCGCGGCCGCGGTTGATCAGGCCGGCCAGGCGCAGCATGTCCTGGTGGGCGCCGGGCACCGGCAACGCCGGCGCGCGCAGTGCGCGGGTGGCCGGGTCGAGCGGCAGGTGGCTGGCCGGCAGGTCGCAAAAGTCGTTTTGCGGATCGATCACCAGCAGGTGCAGGTTACGTTTCATTGGAGCTCCGATGCTTGCTTCACTGTATATGATTTTGCCCGATAGCGCGGGCCGACAGTGATGATTATCTGCCAAGCTGCACGCTTTTGTGCAACACCGCCGCCGAGGACGAAAAAAAACTCCCCGCCGGCACCGGCCGACGGGGAGTTTGCACGCGGAGCGGCGTGGCGCGGTACGGCTTATGCGGCCAGCGCCTCGATCTTGCCGCGGCCCTTGGCGACAGCGGTGGCCACCGCTTCCTCGCCCATGGCCACGCCCTCGGCCACCACGAAGGTGACGTCGGTCATGCCGAGGAAGCCCAGCACCGAGCGCAGGTAGGTGGTGACGTGGTCGTAGGCGGCGGCTGGGCCTTCGCTGTAGACGCCGCCGCTGGCGACGAACACGATCACTTTCTTGCCGTGCACCAGGCCCTCGGGGCCGTTGGCGCCGTACTTGAAGGTGCGGCCGACGCGCGCCACGTGGTCGATCCACGCCTTCAGGCCGGAGGGTACCGAGAAGTTGTACATCGGCGCGCCGATGACGATGGTGTCGGCGGCCAGCAGTTCATCCACCAGCGCGTCGGAGGTCTTGATGGTGTGGGCCTGGTCGGCGTTGCGCTGCTCGGCCGGGGTGAAGTAGGCGCCCATCATCTGCTCGGTCAGGTGCGGCACCGGGCTGCTGGCCAGGTCGCGGGTGACCACGGTGCCGCCCGGGTTGGCGGCCTGCCATTTGGCCACGTACTCGCCGCCCAGCTGGCGCGACAGGGAACCGTTTTGACGAACACTGCTGTTGATGTGAAGGATGCTTGCCATGATGTCATTACCTTTCGTGTGGGGAGTGATTGCAATCATCATAGAACGAGTTTAATATCGATGAAACTAGGTAAATTTAAATCCTACCTATCGATATATTCGATTTCCCAGCAAAGGTAACGTATGCGCGACCCCGGCCTCCCCTCCCTCGACCAGCTGCGTGTGTTCATCGCCGTCATCGACCATGGCGGCTTCGCCCACGCGGCGCGGGCGCTGCACCGCACGCAGTCGGTGATCAGCTACACCATCGCCAACCTGGAGGAGCAGCTCAACGTCGCGCTGCTCGACCGCACCAAACGCAAGCCGGTGCTGACCGAGGCCGGCAAGGCCCTGCTGGCCGACGCCCGCGCGGTCTCGCTCAAGGTGGACGGCATGCGGGCGCGCGCCAAGGCGCTGTCGGCCGGGCTGGAGGCGGAGGTGTCGGTGGTGGTGGACGTGATGTTCTCGACCTGCAAGCTGGTGCGCATCCTGCACGCCTTCCAGCAGGAGTTCCCGACCGTGGCGATGCGGCTGCGCACCGAGGCGCTGGGCGCCGTGACCCAGCTGGTGCTGGAGCGCGAATGCCACATCGGCATCAGCGGCTGGATGCCGGGCACGCAGGACATTGTCGAGCGCCAGAGCTGCGGCTACGTGACCATGGTGCCGGTGGCCGCGCCCGACCATCCGCTGGCGCAAATCCAGGGCGTGATCCCGAGCGCGGTGCTGCGCGAGCACACCCAGCTGGTGCTGACCGACCGCAGCACGCTGACCAAGGGCCAGGACTTCGGCGTGCTGGCGCTGCGCGACTGGCGGCTGGGCGACCTCAGCTCCAAGCACGCGCTGCTGCGCAGCGGCATCGGCTGGGGCAATATGCCGGTCGAGTTCGTGCAGTGGGATCTGGATGCGGGGCGGCTGGTGCAGCTGCACATCAGCGAAGGCAGCGCCTTCAGCTTCCCGCTGTACGTGATACGGCGCGGCGACGAGGAGCCGGGGCCGGCCACGCGCTGGCTGATGCAGCAGTTCCTCGACCTGGAGCAGCCGGCCGTGCCGCCGCCCAACCACGACATGCGGCCGTCGCCGGTGGCGGGCGATCCGGGCGTCAGCCACATGTATCACCGCCTGAGCGATCCGCCCAGGGAGGCCAAGCCGTCCAGCAAGGCGGCAGGCAAGCCGGGACCGCTGCCGCCGCTGGGCACCACCCCGCCCGGCGTGGCGGCGCCGGCCCCTATTTCACTCCGGCGGCGCTGAGCTTGACGCGCAGGCGGCGGATCTCTTCCGACAGGTCGACCACCAGCGCGGCGACGTCGTCGTTGGCGTCGAAGTCGCGCTCGATCTGGCACAGCCGGCGCGCGCGCACCAGGTCGGCGCTGGTGAAACGCCAGGCCACGTGGTCGCCGTCGGCGCTGTCGAGCAGGATGCCGGTGCGCACCCGCTGCACCACCCAGTCCGGCTCCACGGCGCAGGCCTGCGCCAGTTCCTCCACGGTCAGCGCGGCGTCGTCGATCAACACCGCTTCCAGGATCGCTTGTCCCATGTTCATCCTCCCGCGCGCGGATTGAACGCCAGTTCGCGCGCCATCGTTTGATACAGTTCACGTGCCTTGTCGGTGGTGGCCGGCGGCAGCACCACCTCCAGCAGCAGGTAGAGGTCGCCGGCCGTCTTGCCCGGGATGCCGCGCCCGCGCAGGCGCAGCTTGCGCCCGCTCTGCGAGCCGGCCGGCACCGTGACGGTGACCTTGCCGGACGGCGTGTCGACGTCGATCTCGCCGCCCAGCGCCAGCTCCCACGGCGCCACCGGCACCGTCTCGTAGACGTCGCGGCCGTCGATGCGGTAGCGGGCGTTGGGGCGGAACTGGATTTCCAGGTAGAGGTCGCCCGGCCCGGCCGCGCCCGGCTGGCCCTGGCCCGACAGCCGCAGCTGCTGGCCGGCCGTCACGCCTTTCGGGATGTTGACGCTGAGGTTGCGCTCGCGCGTGAGGATGCGGTCCTGGGCGTCGCGCTCGGCCACCGTCAGGCCGATGGTGCGGGTGGCGCCGTGGTAGCTGTCGGCCAGGTCGATGCTGATGCTGGCGTGGCTGTCCTCGCCGCGCCGGGGCGCCTGGCGCCGGCGGCCGCCGCCGCCCAGGTTGGCGAACAGGTCGGCGAAGAAGTCGCTGCCCATGGCGTCGCCGCCGAAGCCGCCGCCGTCGCCATTGCCGAAGCCACGGCCCCAGTCCGGCGGCGGACGGAATTCCTGGCCGGCGCGGTACTGGTGGCCGCGTCCGAGCTCGTCGTAGGCGGCGCGCTTTTCGGCGTCGCCCAGCACGCCGTAGGCCTCGTTCAGTTCCTGGGTTTTATGCTGGGCGTCGGCCTCCTTGCTGACGTCCGGATGGTATTTCCGGACCAGCTTGCGGTAGGCCTTCTTGATCTCTTCCTCGGTGGCCGTCTTGGGCACGCCCAGGGTCTGGTAGTAGTCTTTGTATTCCACGTTGCGCGCTCCGGTAGGCTCTGGGTAACAGTCTACCGAAAAATACCAAAGCGTGTGGGCCGATACTATCAGACCCAAGTCGTGGCCAATACGGCCAGCGCAGAGGAAATCAGGATGGCTACCGCAAGCTGTCAACCTCTAAGTAAACTTGATTCCCCCTCAATTTTGTCGTGCAGGATGTCCATTACCATTTGCGCCCTGTATGACCGTCACTTTTATAATGATTTTTCAAAATACATCCTCCCGGTCTTAGCAATACTGCGAACCCCGAATTACGAGCTACTTTGGCCGTGCGATGAAAATATAGCATGCTCCATCATGGTGAGGCCGCCAACCTACTCGTTTTAATGACTGTTTGCGGTCCGAATCTGCCGTTTTCGGCGATCAGAATAGGCCACGGGCGTCAGAACGCAACGATTCTGGCCTCCCTTCAAGTAGATGAAGCGGCGCACACTGTAGGTCGCCAAGATCGTTGAGCTTCGCTTCGCGCCTTTAATCGGCAAACAGGCTGTGTTTGATCATCGGAATCAGGTAAAAGTAAGTTCGTCAACATCATGCCAGAACTGGGTTTTTTTCTTTTCGAGATACCTCTTTGTTTTCGAAATCAAGCGAAAATCGTCAATGGCGAAACCCCTTTATTTTCCAATCGATTGGTCGAAAACATAATTCCATTTCCTTATATCATGAAGTCTAGCCGCTACTGGTCTTTTCTTGCAACCCATTGCGTATGCTCCCTAGAAAAAGCATTTTCTGAATCTCCGACAAATTTTGAAAACTCATCCTCACTCATCAAACTGTCGGACTGCTGACGGATCAAACTTATTTCATGTGCAGTTAAAGCATATGAAATAGATAGCTCTTGAAATTTCTTGGCTTGAATCCAACTTAATAGCCCAGCTGCGATCGTCACAAATAAGTCAGTCGGCCAAAATAGGGCTTTAGGAAACATAATCTTTGCCAAAGCAAAAAAAATAGCTACCAAGATCACAATCATTAATGCCCCGAAATAGCGCTTTACCTTATGCTTATTTGTCGCGGATTTCACTGCATACCAAGATTGCTGATCAATAATCCTTTTTTCTCTATAGTATGTCTGGCGATCATCGAGAGAAGTACTCCGCAATCTCTCCATTTCATCAGAAACTTGACCATCAGCCAAATGCGTTGTCAAGAAGCCTGCTATATCTTTATTTTGTTCCAAAATAGACCTGAGTTTTACTCCAAAATTATGTTTATCATTGGCATCAGACCCATTAAAAGGTTCGGCACGAGACACATAGCGCCATGTAATGGTTTTAACCGATTCAGCAACGGCCCTCGCTGAATACCAATGCCGATCAGGTCGAACAAGGTAAAGATACACAGCGCACCCTAATGCCCCTAACAACACCATCGCTTGAAAAATAGCCAGCGCGGGCTCAGCAGAATTTATTACTGAAATAGCAGATGCTAATGTAAGAAGCGCCATATGCGACAAAAAAGCATAAAAAAACGCATTCTGCGATTGTTTAGAAAGATCTGAAGCCGATTGATGTAGCGCCGGATATTCCTCTGGTCTCATTTATTTCTCTCATAATACAACTTCCAAATTCCATCGACAACAGATTGCTTATTCCAGCCGACTCGCTCATCAGCGTTACTAAGTACTACATCAGCGTTCCTTTGTTGCGCCCATGGGGTTACCGCAAGAATCGGCTTACCATACTCCTTCGCCCCCATTATCTCTTCGTGTATCCATCTACTATGACTAGAATACATTCCACTGGGGATTATAATTACGTGAGATCTTGAAATTTGATTGTAAATCGCTTCTTTCAGCATAACCGTGCTGGTAACGTTATGAATGGGATCATCTTTAGGAACGGAGTAATTTCTAAAATCCAACGATGCTTGGCCGAAACGCCAACTTTCTTCAAAGACCCAGTTAGCCAAAGTTGAGTAATGTTCCGAATATGACCAAGCATGGCTAATAAAAACGTGAATTTGACGAATGCTCATCACTCACCTTTCGAAATCTTAAAATTATTCAGATTCCCTACAGATTCAAACTGCTTCTCAGTGAGGTACATATCATATCGTTCGAAAGCATGCAATAACAACTTAGGCAATTCGCGCATAATATAATACTCTTCTTCCGTCTCAATAAATTGCTCAGCAAAGGGATTTCTTACACTGGACATTATCAAATCACTAAAATCTCTCATGAGATTTTTTCGGCCACCTTGATTTTTATTATTCTGAAAACGAGTAAGAATAGAATTTCCCTCCTCATATATCCATGGCATCGAATCACGATATAAACTTAAACCAATTCTAATTCCGACAACTGGAGATTTTGCACCAAATACTATTTCCTCTACCATTCCCGGGTGGAAACGGCGTCGACTTTTTTTAGTCCGCCCTCCATCATTTCTCTCTATTCTCGACGGAAGATCCTGAAACATAATTTTTATTTCTTCAAAAAGCTTGGCAGAAGAATTTTCTATTTCGTCGATATTTTTCCGATCCTGCGCCGGTTCGCTTTGCGTACCAACAGAAGTTTCTTTCAATATTCCTTCTACGGTTTTTTTAAAC
>Ga0308157_10008001_pt1 | contig 12130 bp, 9 predicted proteins | sample PhyBR1_FD_201035 | JGI IMG/M metagenome (GOLD analysis project Ga0308157, IMG submission 201035) | Phyllosphere microbial communities from UC Gill Tract Community Farm, Albany, California, United States - DLSLB.R1 | ecosystem: Host-associated > Plants > Phyllosphere > Unclassified | place: USA...
TTGGTTTGGACACAGTTGGTTAAGAGAAAATTTTATTGATCACACTAATTTGGTTGGAAGTATTGGACTTTCAATTTCCATAATTGGAGCAATAATAGCTTGCGTATCTCGATATTTACTTGGCAATAATTGGAGTTTATCAGTTCAGAGAAAAGAAAGTCACCAATTGATACAGAACGGAATTTATAAAATTGTTCGACATCCTATTTATACAGGACTTTTGCTACTATTTATTGGAAACGCAATAATTGTTGGTGACTATAGAGCAATAATAGCCATTTTAATAGTTTTTATATCATTATGGTTAAAACTCAAAAGAGAAGAGAAACTACTGACAGAAACTTTTGGAACAGAATATACGGAATACAAAAATCGGACGAAAGCATTAATACCATACTTATTATGACAAAAATGAACGTAAAAAAGGTTTTGCAATAACGAGGCTGAACGTCTTCAGTTGAACCCTTTTTGTTATATTTGAACTTCGGGACTTCATACCAACGGTTTTAAATAACTTTTTTTACAAGATTTAAAGTTTGTATTTTTGAGCATAGACTTCCTTTTAAACTAAACCAGCAAAAGAATGTTTGAACAATTCAAAGATAAGTTTCCAATTGATGCCGACAAATGGTTTGATTACATAAGTTGTTTCAAACGCATTGAAATACCTTCAAAAACAGTACTTTTAAATGAAGGTGAAGTTTCAAAAAAAATGTTCTTTATTGAAAAAGGAAATATTCGTGTATGGTTCAACAATAACGGAAAAGATATTACTTTACAATTCTTTTTTGAAACCGAGACGGTTGGATCTATAGAAAGTTTTATGAAAAACACCCCTAGTCAAACCAATATAGAAACTATTGAACCAAGTATTTTATGGTGGATAGATAAAAAAGACCTTAATAGAATTCTTGAAGAAATCAAAGAAATTCCCGTTTTAAGAAATCTGTTTATCAATAAAATATTTGATCGAACTTTTGACTATATGAAATACTTTTTTTCGTCGATCAAAGACACACCCCAACAACGCTTTTTAAATTTATTAAAAGAAAGGCCCGAAATTGTAAAACGCGTACCTCAGCATTACATTGCGTCATATCTGGGAATTTCTCCGGTTCATTTAAGTCGTATAAAAAGTAAACTTGCTAAAGAAAAATAACTTTAATTATTTCCTTCAAAATAATTTAATAACAAATGTTATTGTCTGTTGAAACATTGCCTTATAATTTTGATCTATAAAAATCATTCAAAATGAAAGCAGCAGTAGTATTTCAAAAAGGTGAAATGCCTAAATATGTAGAAGATTTTACAGAGCCAGATGTGCAAAACGAAAATGAACTATTGATTTCGGTAAAAGCATCAGCAGTAAAAAATCTTGATAAAATGCGCGCAAGCGGAAAACACTATTCTACACAGAACAACGAATGGATGCCACAAATAGTTGGTGGAGATGGTGTAGGATTGCTTGCAGACGGAACACGGGTTTACGGAATTGGAATAAACGGAATGATTGCCGAAAAAGCAATTGTTAAAAAAAATACGATCGTAAAATTGCCCAACAATATTAATGATGCAACTGCAGCGGCTTTACCAAATGCTGTGATGGGTTCGGCATTAGCATTGCGTTTTAGGGCAAAATTACAAAAAGGAGAAACTGTTTTAATAAATGGAGCAACCGGCGTTACAGGGAAAATTGCAGTACAACTTGCAAAACATTATGGTGCAAAAAAAGTAATTGCAACCGGAAGAAATGAACAATCGTTGAAAGAATTACACACACTTGGTGCTGATGAAATTATTTCGATTAAACAAGATGATGAACATTTTATTTCAAAAATAAAAAGCATACACCAACAAAATCCAATTGACATTGTAATAGACTATTTATGGGGAAAAAGCGCAGAATCTATTTTATTTGCACTGAAAGGAAACGGAAGTTTTTCGCACCGGACACGTTTTGTTACAGTTGGCGGAATGATAAATGATACAATTACCTTATCTTCTTCGATTCTACGTGGAACAGACATTCAACTTTCGGGCTCAGGGTTGGGAAGTTGGACTCCGGAAGAAGTAAAACTGTTAATTACAGAAGTACTTCCTGAAACATTTCAACTGGCAGCAGACGGATTACTGAAAATAGAAACTGTAACAGTTCCACTTAAAGACATTGAAACAGCTTGGGATTCAATTATTAAAGGTGGAAAAAGATTAGTGGTTTTAATATGATTGGTTGTTAAAAACATCGGGCAAATTCCCAATACTCCAAAGATCTAAACCATTTCTGCACGTACCATTTTAACATGTGGAATATCATCTTCCATATATTCTTCGGAAAACGTTTCAAAACCGTGTTTACTATAAAAACGCTGCAAATGTGCTTGTGCAGAAATGGTAATTGTATTAGTTTGGTATAAATTTTTAACGGCTTTAACGGCGTGTTCCATTAAAAGATGCCCCAGTTTTAAATCGCGATACTTTCTATGTACCACTACCCTGCCAATGCTGCTTGTTTCATATTTTACTCCGGGTTTTATCATACGGGCATATGCCGCCAGCACCACATCGTCCCAAATTAATAAATGATTGGCTTCCTGATCGCATCCGTCGGTATCAAAATAGGCACAATTTTGTTCTACTACGAAAACGTTATTTCGCAATTCTAAAATCTGGTAAAGTTCAAGCGGTGTAAGCTCATTGAACGTTTTAATTTCAATTTTCATTAAAGTTGATTGATTTTATGATGGCTTCTACTTCTAAAATTTGTTCGCCTTTTTGTTTAAACGGGTTGTTGATGTATCCTTCAATAAACAAATACCGTTTGTAATAATCATCGCGAATGGCATAGCATATAAACGGTCCTTTTAAATAATCGTTTACCGTTTCCCAATTCCCCGTTATTCTGTATGCCGGTAAATTTTGAAGTGTTTCTTTAGTAATGGTATATTTTATCTCTGTAGAGGTAGTCATATACGCTTGATCTTTTGCGGTTTTCATAAACTCTTCGCCAATAAAATTTCGGGCTTGTAATAGATGATCTTTCACAGAACCTTTATTGTTTTCGATTTCTGTAATGGGAAATTCATAAAGTACCAGGTTGATGTTTCCTGACGGCAAATCTTTTTGATACCACAAAAAAGGAAATTCGTTTTTTATCTGTAAATGATAGTCATCCGGAATTTTTAACGTACAGCCAAAAAAATCTTTTAATTCGTTTAAATCACGGGTTGATGCCCTTACCACCTGATGCATTTCTTCATTCAATTCAGATGCTTTAAAAACCGATGCTATAGAGTCGGCATTTTTTTTGAACATTTTTAAAAGATCCTCTTTGTTTTCTGCCCGTAAAAAAAAGAAGTTCTGTGGTGTTGCATACACGCTTTTCTGCAATAAAAATTCGTATTGGTTATTGGTTGAAAAAAGGACTATGTTTCGAGCTAATTTTGCTTTGCTTGTAAATATTTTGGGATCTAACTGTAATAAAGTAAAAACGGGTTCTGTATTATCGCTTATTACGGTTGTTTTTGCCAATTGTGAACGAATGCTGTCGCCAAACGAACCGATCCATAAACTGTCGTCAATCACCAAAACAATTTCGTTCCTAGCACCGAAAGAAGGATTTAGCCTAGCACCACCTACTTCCTTTTTTTTGGTACAGCCTAAAACAACAACGAGCAAAAATAAGCACAAAACAACCTGTTTCATAGAAAAATAATAGTTTACAGTAAAATTACACAAACCCGAACAAATTATCCATGCAATTGAAACATTATTGTAAATTAGAAGTTGGTTAGATTTTTTAAATCCAATATTTTCTGCTACTTTTAATAGTATTTTTGATAAAACTTTTGTGATGCAGATACTGGTAATTGAAGACGATAAAAGAATAAGCGACTTTTTAATTAAAGGATTGGAAGAAAACGGATACATTGTTACGCTTTGCAAATCGGCAGAAAACGTGTTGAACGACTTTTTAAGCATACGGTTTGATCTGATTATCTGCGATATTATGCTGCCCGGAATTGATGGAATTCAACTAGTGCAGACTCTGCGATTTAAAAATATTTTTACGCCGGTTTTAATGTTAAGTGCGTTGAATTCTGTTCAGGATAAAATTTCGGCATTAGATTACGGTGCAGATGATTATATTACAAAACCTTTTCATTTTGATGAATTATTGTCGAGAATTAAAGCGTTAACAAGAAGGAATCAGCAAAAAGTACCCGAAAAGACATCAAACATAAAAAAATATGATGATCTGGAGATCGATCTGGATCAATACAAGGTTTTTGTAAACGGAGCCGAAGCAGAACTTTCTCCTCGCGAATTTAAATTGCTAAACTATCTGGTTGAAAACGAAAACAAAACGGTTACGCGGGTGCAGATTTTAAACGCTGTTTGGGGCATTACTTTTAACAATCACACCAATGTGGTAGATGTTTATATTTCGTATCTGCGCAATAAAATCGAAAAAAACGACAGCAAATATATTCATACCGTAAAAGGTGTTGGTTATATGTTTAAACTGTAGGTTATGAAGTTAAAGCATCGTTTATCATTATATTCCATTGTAATTTTCAGTATCATTATCGTGATTGTTTCTACGGCGGTTTACTTTTCTTTTTATAATCAAATGGAAAAAAAAGAACTGCAGTCGCTTGAAAATAAAACCCTTTTGGCAGCGGTTTATTATCTGGAACAAGACGAACTGCCTGCGTTGGAACACGAGAATATTAAAAGTCAGTTATTAAAAACCATTTCGCGTAAAAATATTGTGGTGTACGATGCGTCGAACAAAAAATTTAGCGGAGATATGTATTTCGACAAGAATATTTCACAGACATTTATTGAAAGCGTCCGTCAAAAAAGAAACGATTTTACCAGTACAGAACAATACTTTTATAACGGAATTTACTACAACGACAACCAAGGAAATTTCGTGGTAATTACACGCGAACCAAAAAACGAATTTAACGATCAAATGCAGTCGCTGCTTCATATTTTAATATTGGTTTCGGTTGGCGGATTGATCTTTATCTACTTTTTTTCGCAGTATTTAGGTTATATCGCGTATCAGCCAATTATTAAAATTATTGATCAGATTAAAGAACGCGATACCAACAACTTTAACCAGCCCCTTGCTTTGAATAAACCGTATGCCGAAATTGAAGATCTTATAATAACCTACAATCATTTTATCGATAAAATTGGGCAGACCTTTACCGTACAGAAGAATTTTATCGATTATGTATCGCACGAACTCCGTACGCCCATTACGGCATTATTGGGAACATTAGAAGTTACCAACAATAAAAAACGAACGTTGGAAGAGCACGAAAAAATTGTAAATCAACTGAAACAATACACCAACGATTTACAGGAAACATTAGACCAAATGATGCTTTTATCGGGTGCTAAAACTAGTTTTGAGTTTGAACCTGTGCGTATTGATGAAGTGGTTTGGCAGGTTATAGAACATGCTGTTTTGTACCACAATGCCACGATAGATGTAGATTTGCAGGTAACAAACGACGCTCTTTTAACTGTACAAGGCAATGAAAAAATACTGGAATTGGCTTTAAACAATCTGGTGGGCAATGCCATAAAATATTCGAATAATCAACTGATAAAGATTCTTTTCTACGAAGAAGAAAACCGTTTGTGTTTATCGATTTCAGACCAAGGCATCGGTATTCCCGAAATCGATCTGCAACAGATAAAACAAAACTTTTACCGCGGACACAATACCCAGCAATTTCAAGGGAAAGGTATTGGTTTGTCTATGGCGAACATTATTTTAAACCTTCATAACGTTAAGCTGCAATTATCGGCAAACCAACCAAAGGGAACTACAGTGAAACTGGTTTTCTAATCCAATTCTAATTTTAAACACAATCCACCTTAATCTTCACTTTCTACTTTTGAACCGCTAAAAGTATGTAGAAGTGAGAAGAATATATCTATCCATAATTTTAATAGGGTTTACCACTTTTGTGAAAGCCCAGAACTATACCGTTGCCGATCTTGAAAAGCAGTTTTTAGAAAACAACTACGCTTTAATTGCCGGCAAATACAACATTGCCAAAGCCGATGCCGAAATTGTGCAGGAAAAACTGTGGCCAAATCCTACACTGAATATTTCGGAAGTGAATTTGTGGAAAACCTATCAGATTGAGGAACAACCTTTTTTGTTTGGGAATTATGGCAACAACCAGCAAATATCAATAGAATTGGAACAGTTGGTAGAAACCGCAGGCAAACGCAAGAAAAGAGTCGCCATTAAACAGCTGGAGAAAAACAGTGCCGTTTTCGATTTTGAAGAACTAATGCGCGATTTAAAAAAGGAACTTCGGGTAAATTACTACACGTTAAACAAGATTCAAACCGAAGAAACGCTGCTAAACAGCATCGTTGATTTGTTTACACAGATGAATAGTCAGTACGAACGACAAGCTGCTTTGAAAAACATTCCTACGGCGGAATTCTATCGTGTACAAACCGAACTGATTGGTTTGCAGAAGGAAAAAATAGAACTGGAAAAGCAGAAAACAGAAAGTTTGAACAAAATGAGGCTGCTTACACAGAATGCTTCGTTAAATATTTCTCAAATTGTTTTTTCTGATCTTCCGTTTGTATCAAAAGAAATTCCTTTAAATCTGAATGATCAGGCAAAAGACAACAACATCGGACTGCAACGTCAGTTGAACGAAACAAACATCGCTCAAAACCAGTTGAAGCTAGAAAAAGCACTTCGTACACCCAATCTTACTTTTCAAGTGAATTACGACCGTGGCGGTAACATTATGCGCGATTTCGTGGGCGTGGGCGTTAGTTTCGATCTTCCCGTATTCAACACCAACAAAGGTGCCATAAAAGCGGCAAAACACAACATAGATCAGCAGATAACGCAGCAACAGGTTTTAGAAACCGAATTGACAACTACTGTAAACACGTTGCAAGAACAGTTACAATTGATGAATCAATCACTAAAAACCTGGTCGGATATTAAAACAACCGAGCAGGAACAAATGATTGAAAACTACAAAAAACATCTGCAAAACAAACAAATTACCTTAATAGAATTTATCGATTTTACACAGGCATTCCGCGAAGCGCAACAGGCATACCTGGAACTCTTGGAAAATTACCACCATACCGTTGAGGAACTGAATTATTTAACGGGACAAGAATTATAACAATATGAAGAAGCACAGTTTATTAATCATTTTATCGGGTATGCTTTTAACAGCCTGCCAAACCAAAAATGAAACTACCGAAAACCAATCTGAAACCAAGGAAGCGTTTTGTTTAAGCGATCAGCTAAAGAAAACCACCACAATGGCAGCTGTTACCGAACAGCCAATAAGCGAACAACTGGCGTTATCGGGCAAAATAGAATACAACGAAAACGATTTGGTTGCCTTTAAAAGTTTATTGCAGGGAATCATTGAAAAAGTGCATTTTGAATTGGGTGACTACGTAAAACAAGGTCAGGTTTTGGGTGTGGTAAAATCGAACGAAATTCAGGATCTGGTTCAACAAAAAAGATATCAGGAAAACCAGATTGCCCTTTACAAAAAACAACTGCAAAGCAAACAGGAATTGTTAAACGACGGAATGGCATCGCAACCCGAAGTTTCTGAAATAGAATTTGCATTGAGTGCTGCCAGAATTGAAGCCGACAAGATCAACGCATCGTTAAAAATGTTTCGATCAACCGGAAACGGATATTTTCAGATTCTGGCACCCAAAAACGGATACATCGTTCAAAAAAACATGAGTACGGGTCAGTCAATTACCGACGATGATACCGACGCACTGTTTTCTATATCAAACCTGAAAGAAGTTTGGGTGATGGTAAATATTTACGCGAACAATTTAAAATACATTCAGAAAAATGACGTGGTTAAAGTGCGTACAGTTGCTTATCCAGACAAGGTTTATCCCGGAAAAATAGACAAAATCTATAATGTTTTCGATGACAGCGAACACGTAATTAAAGCACGTGTTGTATTGGAAAACCAAGATTTAAACCTAATGCCTGGTTTAAGCGCCGATATCATTATCGATAAAAACAACACGCAAGGCAGTGCTTTTGCCATACCAAACAGTGCCAAGATTTTTAACAACAACAAAGAATACGTGGTGGTTTACAAAAACAACTGCTCTATGAGTACACGCCAGATTACGGCTGTTGGAAATAACGAGGAATATACTTTTGTTACCGAACCTTTTGCGGCTGATGAAAAAGTGATCACCACTAACGCACTAATTATTTTTGAACAAATAAACCAATAGCAGCATGCAGAAATTTGTACAGAACATTGTAACCTTTTCCCTGCGAAACACCACCTTTGTGCTTTTTGGCGTATTGGCGTTGCTTTTTGGGGGAATTTACGCCTTAAAACACACGCCGATTGAAGCATTTCCGGACGTTACAAATACCCGTGCCCGAATTATTACGCAATGGCCGGGACGAAGTGCCGAAGAAATGGAAAAACTGGTTACGCTGCCTATTTCAAAGGTAATGAACAGCATTCCGCATAAATCGAATATCCGGTCTATTTCGCTGTTCGGACTTTCGGTTGTTACGGTTCAGTTTGAAGACGGAGCCGATGATTTTTACGCACAGCAATACGTATCGAACAAACTTGCCGGAGTTGATTTACCCGAAGGTGCCGATGCCGAAATTGAACCGCCGTCTGGTGCTACCGGTGAAATTTTCCGTTACGTGATTAAGAGCGATTTACCGTTGAAGGAAGTTACTGCTATTCAGGATTGGGTAATAGAACGTGAACTGCTTTCGGTTTCGGGTGTTGCTGATGTGGTGAGTTTTGGTGGCGAAGAAAAAACCTACGAAATAAAGATCAATCCTACCGAATTGAAAAATTTTGATTTGTCTCCGTTAGATGTTTACGAAGCGGTTTCAAAATCGAACGTGAACGTTGGTGGCGATGTTATAGAACAGGGAAATCAGGCATACGTAGTGCGCGGTGTAGGTTTGTTGGATAAGATTGAAGACATTGGAAACATTACCATTAAATTAAACGGTTCAACACCTGTTTTAATTAAAAATGTTGCCGATGTGGTGGTATCGCACAAACCAAGATTAGGACAGGTGGGTTACAACGAAAAAGACGATTTGGTTGAAGGGATCGTGATTATGCTTCGTGGAGAAAATCCGTCGGAAGTTATTGAAAATCTAAAAGAAAAAATTACCGAATTAAACGAACGTACCTTACCCGACAACGTAAAAATTGAAACGGTGGTAGATCGTACCAAACTAGTAGATAATACTGTAAAAACCGTATCAAAAAACTTGGTTGAAGGCGTACTTTTGGTATCATTGATCGTTTTCATTTTCCTATATAACTGGAAATCAACTTTTATTGTTGCATCGGTAATTCCGCTGGCGTTTTTATTTGCCATCATCATGCTGAAAATACAGGGATTGCCCGCCAACCTCATCTCCATGGGTTCGCTCGATTTTGGTCTGCTGCTTGAAGGAACCCTCGTAATTGTGGAAACCGTATTCGTTGCCCTCGCCACCATGTCGCACAAAGTGGGTTCCGAACGTTTTGCAAAAATGAGTAAAATGGGCATCATTAAAAAAAGTGCGGGAAGCGTGGCTTCGTACATCTTTTTTGCTCTGATTATTTTAATTGTAGCATTGCTTCCAATCTTCTCATTCCAGAAAGTAGAAGGCAAAATGTTTACTCCGCTGGCATTCACACTGGGTTACGCATTGTTAGGCTCGTTAATTTTGAGTTTAACCTACGTGCCGGCAATGTGTAAGTTATTGTTCACGAAAAACATTGAAGAGAAAGAAAATTTTGTCACAAGATTCTTCCAAAAAACCATATTTGGACTTTATTCAACTGCCTTTAAATTCAAAAAAGCAACCATTGTTATCTTCTTGGCGATCTTGGGAATTTGCATGTTTAAGTTTATGAATTACGGATCGGAGTTTTTACCGAAGCTGAACGAAGGTGCGATTTATATTCGTGCAACATTGCCAAACAGTGTGAATTTAAAGGAATCTACCCGACTTACAAAGGAAATGAAACAGCTGATGCAGAAAGATTGTGAGGAGATTGATTTTATATTGACACAAACCGGCCGGCCGAACGACGGTACCGATCCTACAGGATTTTTCAACATAGAATTCAATATTCAGTTGAAAGATGCAGCAGATTGGACGCGAAAGGTTTCAAAAGAAGATATTATTCAGGAACTTCGAACAAAACTGAACCATTATCCGGGAATTACTTTTGGTTTCAGTCAGCCAATTCAGGACAATGTGGAAGAATATGTTGCCGGCGTAAAAAGTTCGCTTGTTATTAAAATTTTTAGCGATGATTTGTACGATCTGGAAAAATATGCCAATAAAATTGCCGCATCAATTTCAAAAGTGAATGGCGTTACCGATATCAACGTTTATAAAAATATTGGTTTGCCGGAGTTGCGCATTCAACTGCACGATTCAAAAATGGCTCGATACGGCATTCAAACCACCGATGTTCAGGCTGTAATTGAAATGACGATTGGCGGACAGGCCGCTACGAAGTTTTACGAAGGCGACCGCAAGTTTGATGTGATTCTTCGTTTTCAGGAAGCTTACAGAGATTCGCCCGAAAAAATTGGAAACATTTTGATTCCTACAAGCAACGGACATAATATTCCGTTACAGGAAATCGCAACGATTGACTATAAAACCGGTCCGGCATTTATTTACCGCGAAGGCAATAGTCGTTATATCGGAATCGGTTTTAGTATTGAAGGTCGAGATTTAGGCGGTACCATTGCCGAGGCCAAGCAGGTTGTAGCGAAAGAAGTAAAACTGCCTAAAGAAAATTACACCGAATGGGCAGGTGAATTCGAAAGTAAAGAACGTGCCACTAAACAACTTGCGTTGGTTGTACCGGTTTCGTTAGTATTGATTTTACTGTTGCTTTATACCAATTTCGGCAATATGAAAGACACCGCAATAGCATCGTTAACACTGCCTTTTGCCTTTATTGGTGGCTTTATTTCGCTTTGGGTTACAGGAACTGTTTTCGGGATTTCGGCAGGTATCGGCTTCATTATTCTGTTTGGTGTGGCAACGATTGACGGTATTGTTTTGATAGGCGTAATAACCGATAATCTAAAACACAAAATGAAACTGAAAGAAGCCATTGCAAACGGCGTTAAAAGCAGGATTAGACCAGTAGTGATGATCGCTCTGATGGGATCGATGGGATTATTGCCCGCAGCATTATCAACCGGAATGGGATCTGAAATACAAAAACCATTGGCAATTATGATTGTAGGCGGACTGATTGTGTGTTTAATTTTATCGTTCTCGATATTACCCGTAGTGTTTTATTACGCTTACAGAAAGCAAAGAGAATAACATTTATTCAGATGAAAGAGTATAGACGAAAGATAAAAGACTAAAAATGCATCAGTTAAATTATTAATCTTCGATATTGATAAAAAACAAAACACCTTAATTATTAAAGTTCTAATAACCTTTACGTTACGCAATTCAAAAAAACAGTATGTAATTTAGTACTGCATTAAAATAATAAAAGTTAATTATTAACGTAACGAAAGGGGTGTTTTTCTATCTGTTAAAGCAAGTTGTAACGACTTGCTTTTTCTTTACTTTAAAAAATCACCTTAAAAATCAGTGGGAGGGGGATCTCCATAAATACCGTTAGCTTTTAAAACATGTTTAAATTTACTTAATATATGTTCTATATAAACTGGCCAAAAATTTTTTGAACCATATTTATCTTCTAATTTACCATACAAACCGTTTATTTCGTCTTCGTCGGGCTTATTTAAAATTGCATTATAGTATTTTTCATGAGCTAGCATTGCTTCTTCTAAAGATGTAAAATTTGTTTTGTTGAGATTTTTTTCTATCCAAATTTTATATTTTTCAGGAGCTAATGATCCATCCGGATAAAAAGATCTACCAACTTTCTCTAAAAAATCTTTCCTGATTTTCTCAAAGTTTATGTATTCTTCAGAGGTGTAAAATTCAATAGATTTTTCGGTTAATATTTTAAAATCTTTGTCTTTTAAAATTACACCTTCAGTTGTTTGCGAATAAGTAATGCAAGAAACAAACATTGCTAAAAAA
>Ga0308157_10008003_pt1 | contig 12129 bp, 12 predicted proteins | sample PhyBR1_FD_201035 | JGI IMG/M metagenome (GOLD analysis project Ga0308157, IMG submission 201035) | Phyllosphere microbial communities from UC Gill Tract Community Farm, Albany, California, United States - DLSLB.R1 | ecosystem: Host-associated > Plants > Phyllosphere > Unclassified | place: USA...
GCTCGGCAAATGAACAGCGAACACCCATACCAAGGTGGATCGGTGCAATGGCACCTTGGTCCCGTCATCGATGCACTGCGCACGTCGCGCGAGTCGACCCACAATATCCGGCACCAGGGCCGCGTGCGCGAACTGCCGTCGCGCGAGGTGCTGCGCCAGATCGTCGATGGTTTGTCGGCGGCGCTGTTTCCCACGCATTACGGGCGTCCCGACCTGAACGACGAGAGCATCGACTACTACGTCGCCGATACGCTCAATGTGGCGCTTGACCGCCTGGTCGAGCAGGTGCGGCGCGCGCTGCGGTTTTCGCCGGCGGCGCCGTCCGAAGCGTCCGGTGCGGATGCCCAGCGTGAAGACCTCGTGCTGGCCGAGCGCGCCCGCGCGATCACGCGCGAGTTCGCGGCCAGGCTGCCTGACTTGCGCGCATTGCTGGTGTCGGACGTGCAGGCCGCGCTCGCAGGCGACCCGGCCGCCACGTCGGTGGCCGAGATCATGTTGTGCTATCCCGGCACGATCGCCATCCTGTACCACCGCATCGCGCATTGCCTGACGCGCCTGGGCGTGCCGTTCCTGGCACGCGTGGTGGCCGATATCGGCCACTCGCTCACCGGCATCGACATCCACCCCGGCGCGCAGATCGGCGGCAGCTTCTTCATCGACCACGGCACCGGCGTCGTGATCGGCGAAACCGCCATCCTCGGCGAGCGCGTGCGGCTGTATCAGGCAGTCACGCTGGGCGCCAAGCGCTTCCCGGTCGACGACAGCGGCGCCCTCGTCAAAGGCATTCCACGGCATCCGATCGTCGAGGACGACGTCGTCATCTACGCCGGCGCCACCATCCTGGGCCGGATTACCATCGGTGCCGGGTCGACCATCGGCGGTAATGTCTGGCTCACGCAGAGCGTCCCGCCGGGCAGCAATGTGTCGCAGGCGCAGATGCGCAACACGTAAGCCGACGCGTCAGATCGCGTGCGCCTCGTGCAGGCTGTCGAGGATCGCCGGCTTGAGGAGCGAGCCGGCCATCGCGCGGCGCTCGCGCGGCCATGGCGCATCGACGGCGAATTCGGCGCGCGCCGGGCCGGGCACGCTGTCCATCAGGATCACGCGGTCGCTCAGGTACAGCGCCTCGTCGATATCGTGCGTCACCAGCAGCACGGTCAGGCCGCGCTGGCGCGCTGCCTGCGCCAGCAAGTCTTGCAGGCGCATGCGGGTAAAGGCATCGACTGCCGAAAACGGTTCATCGAGCAGCAGCACGCGTGGCGCCAGATACAGCCCGCGTGCGATCGCGGCGCGCTGGGCCTGGCCGCCCGAAAGCTGCTTGGGCAGCGCGGCGCCGTAGCCCTTCAAGCCCACTTCAGCCAGCAGGGCTTCAGCGCGCGCCAGGTCAGGCTGCTTGCCGGCCCCGAACACCACGTTCTGCACGACGCTCAGCCACGGAAACAGGCGCGGTGCCTGGAACACCAGGCCGACGTCGGCATCCGGCCCGGTCAACGGCCGGCCGTCGAGGCGCAGCGCGCCGCGATAGGCGTTATCGAGTCCGGCCACGATCGACAGCAGCGTACTCTTGCCGCAACCGCTCGCGCCGACCAGGCTGACGATTTCTCCCTGCCGCAGGCCCAGGTGAAAGCCGCGCAGCACGGTGCGCGCGCCATGGCGCTTCTCGTGAATGTTGATATCGAGGAAGGCGTTCATCGCGTCTCCCTTGCTGTATAGCTGTCGCGCCAGGCCAGCTGGCGCCGCTCGAACGCCTGCATTGCGCTGTCGCTGATCTTGCCCAGCACCGCCAGCAGCACGATGGCCGCCAGCATGATGTCGGCGCGGCTCGACTCGCGTCCGTCCGTCAGCAGGTAGCCTAGGCCGCGGCTGGCGGCGATCAGTTCGGCCGCCACCATGAACATCCACGCCAGGCTCAGGCCATTGCGCAGACCCGTCAGAATCGACGGCAGGGCAGCCGGCAGCAGCACCCGGCGCGCCAGCGCGAATGGCGACAGACGATATAGCAGGCCCACCTCGGTCAGGCCGCGATCGACACCGCGAATGCCGGCCACCACGCCCATGTACACCGGGAAGAAGGCGCCGATCGCGATCAGGATGATCTTGGGCGCTTCGTCGATGCCGAACCACAGCAGCAGCAACGGCACCCAGGCCAGCGACGGGATGGCACGCAGCGCCTGGCATGTCGGATCGAGGATGGCGTCGGCACGGCGGTTGAGCGCGACCAGCGCGCCCAGTGGCAGGGCCAGCAGGGCGCCGGCCGCGAAACCGGTCGCCACGCGCAGCGTACTGGCGGCGACGTGGCCGGGCAGACCGTTGTCGAGCAGCCAGCTCAAGGCTTGATAGATGGCGCTCGGTGGCGGCAGCAGGCTGGCCGGCACCAGCCCGGCGCGCACGCCCGCTTCGGCGCCGATCAGCGCCAGTGCAGGAAGCAGCAGGCCCAGTGGAAAGCCAGGCCGCCGGCGTCGCGTGCGCAATGACGGCGGTGCGTCGATGATGATGGCCTGGCGCTCCATGTCAGGCCTTGATCAGCTGACGCGCGAAGCCCGTGTCGACCAGGCCGGCGATGGCCTTGTCGAGATCCGTTCCCGGACGCACCAGGGCTTCCTCGCGCAGGATTGGCGCGGCCAGTTGCAGGGCGCGCAGGTGCTCGGAAGTCGGCTGCGCGTTGCTGAAATCGGAGCGCAACTTCACTTGCAGCAGCGCGACCGGCAGCGGCACCTTGGCTTCGCTGGAAAGGATTCTGGCTGCCTCGGACGGGTTGGCACGGGTCCAGGCGCGTGCTCGTTCATAGGCCTTGATCACGCGCGCGGTTTCATTTGCCCGGGTAGCGAGGAACTCTTCGCGCACGTTCAGAAAGCCATAGGTGTTGAACGCTACGTTGCGGTACAGGAGACGCGCGCCGCCTTCGAGTTCGGCCGCCGCCATGTGCGGGTCGAGCCCCGCCCAGGCATCGACGCGGCCCTGTTCCAGCGCAGCGCGGCCATCCGCATGCTGCAGGCTGACGTGCTCGATGTCGCTGCGTTTCAGCCCCACCGTGTGCAGGGCGCGCAGCAGGAACAGATACGGGTCGGTGCCCTTGGTCGCGGCCACCTTGCGGCCTTTCAGGTCGGCCAGCGTGCGGATCGGGGAGTTCTTCGGCACCACGAGCGCCGTCCATTCCGGCCGCGAGAACAGGTATGGCGCGCGAATCGGGTTGCCGTTGGCCCTGGCCAGCAGCGCTGCCAGGCCGGCCGACGAGCCGATGTCGATGCTGTTCGCGTTCAGGTACTCCAGCGCGCGGTTGCTGCCCGCGCTGAATACCCATTTGATCCGCGTGCCGTCGCCCTTGAATTCCTCTTCCAGCCAGCCGAAGTGGCGCAGCACCAGGCTGGTGGGCGAGTAGTGGGCATAATCCAGGCGCAGCTCGTCGAGCGGCGCGGCGCGGGCCGGGAGGGCAGGCAGGGCAAGTGCGGCGCCACTGGCGGCCAGTTGCAACAGGCTTCTTCGTTTCATGGTTTTCCTGGTGGTAAGCGATTAAGCGATTGGTGCGGCGTGGTCAAGCTGCCCGGACAGCGGGCAGCGGGGACGCAATGTCGACCTGGCGACCTGGGTGGGTGGGCGCCAGGCGCGAACCCTGGCCCAGCAACTGTTCGCGCAGCGTGCCCCCGGGCGGGTCGGCGCGGTAGCGGCCGCGCCGCACCAGTTCGGGCACGATGTGCTCGACGACCGCCGCCATGTCCTCGAGCGGTAGCGCGAACGCCAGATTGAAACCGTCGATCCCCGTCTCGTCGAGCCATGCTTCCAGCTGGTCGGCCACCTGGCGCGGATCGCCGACGATGATCGGGCCGCGTCCGCCCAGACCGATGAACCCGGCCGCTTCGCGCACGGTCCAGTTGCGCTCCGGGTCGGCGGCGCTCAGCGACGCCAGGGCCGAGCGACCGGCGTCGGTGTCGATGTACTCGATGGTGTCGTCCAGGTGGTGGCGTGAAAAATCGACGCCGGTCCAGCCGGACAGCAAGGTCAGTGCGGCCTGCACGTCGACGTGGCGGCGATAGTCTTCCAGGCGCTCTTGCGCTTCTTGTCCGGTGGCGCCGGTGACGATCAGCGCCTGGGCATAGACCAGCAGTGCATCGGGGTCGCGCCCTGCGGCGCGGGCGGCGGCGCGCACGGCATCGACGCCGCGCTTGATGACGTGCTTGCTGGGACCGCTGATGAACGTGGCTTCGGCGTGCTTCGCGGCGAAGCGCGCGCCGCGCGGCGAGGCGCCGGCCTGGTACAGGAACGGCGTGCGCTGCGGCGACGGCTCGCTCAGGTGAAACCCGGGCACGTCGTAGTAGCGACCGTGGTGGCCGATGGGATGTACCCGCGCCGGGTCGGTGTACACGCCGCGCACCTTGTCGCGCACGACGGCGCCATCTTCCCAGCTGCGTTCCCACAGTTTGTAGACGACGTCCATGTATTCGTCCGCCAGGTCGTAGCGCTCGTCGTGGCCCAGTTGACGGTCCAGGCCAAGGTTGCGCGCGGCGCTGTCGAGGTAACCGGTGACGATGTTCCAGCCAATGCGCCCCCCGCTCAAATGGTCGAGTGTGGAGATGCGACGGGCGAACGTGTAGGGGTGTTCGTAGGTAAGGGCGGCCGTCACGCCGATGCCCAGGCGCGTGGTGGCATGCGCAATCAGCGGCACCAGTGCCAGCGGATCGTTCAGCGGCGCCTGCACCGCGTGGCGCAGGGCGGCGTCGGGGCTATTCTGGAACACGTCGTAGACGCCCAGCACGTCGGCCAGGAAGATGGCGTCGAAGCCGCCCCGCTCGAGCAACTGCGCCAGCTCGATCCAGTAGCCGGGCGTCAGGTAACGCTCGCTGCTGCTGCGCGGGTGGGTCCACAGGCCCGGCGATTGGTGGCTGGGCGTGTTCATCTGGAAGGCGTTGAAGCGGATCGGGCGCGTCATCAATGTGCTCCGGCTGGCGCGGCCTGCAGCGCGATCTGGTAATCGGTTCTGGCGTAGTCGGCGAAATGCTGGTTGGTCACGGCCAGAAAAGCGCGCGATTTGTAGGCCGCCGCCAGATCGCACGCGAACGGCTTGTCGCGGTCGGCCGTCTTCACGGCCACCAGGTTGGCGTAGGCCGGCGAGATTTTTTCGGTGCGCAACGCGTCGCGCAGTTTCAGGCCCGACGCCAGCGCGTAGTTGCCGTTCACGAAAGCAAAATCGGCATCCTGCAGCGCGCGCGGAAGCTGGGCCGCTTCGAGCGGCAGCAGGCGGATGCCTTTCAGGTTGGCCGCCACATCGCGTTCCGATGCGCGGATCGGGTCGATCCCCGGGCGCAGCTTGATCCAGCCGAGCTGGTCGAGCATGACGAGCGCGCGCGCCTGGTTGGTCGGATCGTTCGGCAGCGCCACGGTGGTGCCTTGCCTGACCACGTTCAGGTTCTTGTGGCGCTGGCTGTAGATTGCGATCGGGGCCGTCGGCACCTTCACCAGTTCGGTGAGCGCCAGCTTGTGCTGGGCTGCGAAGCGGGTGAGGTACGTAATGTGCTGGAAGACGTTCGCATCAAGCGCACCTTCGGCCAGTGCGAAGTTGGGCTGGATGTAGTTGTTGAATTCGATGATCCGCACCTTGTAGCCCTGCTTTTCCAGAATCGGCTTGATGCCCAGCCTGACCTGGTCGGCATACGGACCGGCGCTGGTGCCGATGACGATCTTTTTCGGATCTCTGGCCTGTGCGCCGCTGGCAAATACCAGTGCCAGGGTTGTTGCAAGCAGGGTGCGACGGGAAAAATGCATGGTGGTTCCTTGTTGTTTTTGGCGGATCAGCGCTTGTCGAGGCGGCGCGCGATGCGCCCGCCGCCGAACTGGATCAGCTGCACGATGGCGATCAGGATCGCGACAGTGACGACCATGACGTCGGTCTCGAAGCGGTAGTAGCCGTAGCGGATCGCCAGGTCGCCGATGCCGCCGCCCCCGACCACGCCGGCCACGGCGGAATACGACAGAAAGCTGATCGCCAGCACGGTCAGCGCCAGCACCAGGCCGGAACGCGCTTCCAGCAGCAGCACCCGCGTGACGATCTGCAGGCGCGTGGCGCCCATTGCTTCGGCGGCCTCGATCACGCCGCGCGGCACGTCGTGCAACTGCTGCTCGACCAGCCGCGCAAAGTAGGGGATGGCCGCGAACGACAGTGGCACGGCGGCCGCCAGTGGGCCGATCGAGGTGCCGGCGACGATGCGTGTAAACGGCACCAGCGCCACCATCAGGATGATGAAGGGGAACGAGCGCACGGTGTTGACCAGCCAGCCCAGGATGCGGCCGGCGCGTTGACCGCCCGTGGATTCGCCCGAGCTGCTCAGAAACAGTGCGACGCCGAGCGGCCCGCCGAGCAGCACCGCCGCTGTCAGGCCAATGCCCAGCATGAGCAGCGTCTCGCCCAGCGCGCGCCAGAGCTCGGGCGCCACCAGCAGTAGCTTCTCAAGCATGAAGTTCTCCCGGCTGCGCTTCGTCGCGCGCTTCGGCGCTGTAGAACAGCAGTTCGCGGCCGAGCGACGTGGTGCGCGGCACGCCATGCTCGCCCAGGCCGAACAGTTCGGCGAGCCGGCCATCTTCGATCACGGCCGCGCGGTGGCACAGGCTGCCCAGTGCCTGCAGCTCGTGGCTGACGATGACGATCGTCACGCCCAGGCGCCGGTTGATGTCGCGCAGCGTGTCGAGCAGGCTGCGCGTGGTGTCCGGGTCGAGTGCCGACGTCGGCTCATCGCACAGCAGCACCGCCGGAGAGCTGGCCAGCGCACGGGCAATCGCCACGCGCTGCTTCTGACCGCCCGACAGCCGCGCCGGATAGCTGCCTGCCTTGTCGAGCAGCCCGACCAGGGCCAGGCATTCGGTGACGCGTGCCTTCAGGCGTGGTGCATTCAGCGCGCCGTGGATCCGAAAGGGAAACGCCACGTTCTCGAACACGGTGGCATTGGCCAGCAGGTTGAAGTGCTGATAGATCATGCCGATGCTGCGCCGTGCCTGGCGCAGAGCAGGCGGCGTCAACGCGGTCAGTTCCTGGCCGGCGACGGTGACCGAGCCGGTATCTGGCCGCTCGAGCAGATTCATCATCCGCAACAGCGTGGATTTGCCGGCGCCGCTGCGCCCGACCAGGCCGAAGATTTCACCGGGCAGGATATCGAGCGAGATGCCGCGCACGGCATCGAACAACCCGCCTTCGGGCAGCGAGAATGCCTTGCTGGCGTTGGCCAGCCGGATCAGCGGCGCATGAGTGATGGAGGTGCCCATGTCACGAATACGGCGTAGGGTCAGGCACGCGGCCACTGAGCGCGTAACGCCCCAGGTCGCGCAACTTGTAGTCGATCGGGTCGTGCAGCGTGTGCACGCGGGCGTTGCGCCAGAATCGGTCGAACCCAAAGCGGGCCGACGTGGCACGCGCGCCAAGCAGCTCGAACATCGTGTTGCTGATCTCGATCGCGGCGCGGTGCGCCAGCACCTTGGCTTCGGCCACGGCGATGGCAACTTCGCCGCGCTCCTGTGCGTTCAATGCATCGCCCTTGCGCAAGGCGGCATCGAGCTGGCGCCCAGCTTCGTCGGCCAGCAGCACGGCCGGCCGGACGCTGAGCCACAACTGGCCATAGCGGTGCTGGGTGAACGGATCGTCGATGGCATCGTCGACGCCCGCGGCGAACCAGGGGCGCGCCTGCTCCAGCGTGTAGTCGCGCGCGGCCTCGAAGGCACCTTGCGCGATGCCCAGGTACAGATTGGCCATGATCAGCTGGGCGACCTGCGAGCGCAGTGTCGAGCGCGCGGTGGGCGTCTGGCCGGGGGCCTGCAGTACCAGGGCGTTGGGCAGGTGGACGCGCTCGAAGTGGACGTTGCCACTGTCGGTCTGGCGCTGGCCGAACGCGTCCCAGTCGGGCTCCACGCGCACACCCGCCTGACTGGTTGGCAGGACGGCGATCAGCGCGGCATTGGCTTGCTTGTCCCAGGCCGACACGGTGAGCCAGTCCGACCCGACCGAGCCCGATGAAAAGCTCTTGACGCCGTCGAGCGTGAAACCGGCGGGCGAGGCGACGGCGCGGGTGCGCTTGTCGAGCGGATTCAGGGCATTGCCCCAGAATTGATTCTCGCGTACGGCGGCAGTGAGCAGGCTGCGTTGCTGCTGCCCGGTGCCATACAACTGGATGCCAGCCAGTTGCAGGTGATGAAAGCCGAACAGGTGCGCAAGCGCGCTGTCGGCTCTGGCCAGCAGGCGCACCACGGCCATGACGGTGGCCCAGTCGGCGCCCTGGCCGCCAAACTCGGTCGGGATCGACAGCGTGAGCAGGCCGGACTGGCGAATCAGGTCACGTTCGTGGGCCGGATGGCCGCCACTGCGGTCACGTTCGACCGCAGTGGCGGCCAGCTGCCCGGCCAGTGCCGCGGCCAGGGTCAGAGGGTCGGGCAAATGTAGTTGCTGCAAGGTAGAAGCCATGGATACGACGCCGGGGTCAAGTAGTAGTAGTGCGTCATCTTGCCTGCGTCGGTACGGCCGCGTGAACGAAGAAATGCAACCGTCGATATGCGCGAAAAGTTAAAACAGATTGCGTATATCGATGGGTGAAAGCATTCGTTGGGGTTACCCCCGGCGTGCTCTAGTCTTTGCCGACCATTAACACAGTCAGTACTTACCGGATCCACGTCAGGAACACACCATGAGCGTTATTTTGCTGGGCGGTAGCCCATCGTCCCATTCTTCTTCGAGCCGTCTGCTGCAGCATGTCGGCGACAAGCTCGCCGTGCATGGCTGGCGCACCGAGCGCATCGAAGTGCGCGAGCTGCCCGGTGCGGCGTTGCTCGGCATGGACGCGCAAGACCCGGAACTGGCGCGCGCACTGGCGCTGGTGGCCGGCGCCGATGCGCTGGTGGTGGCCACGCCGATCTACAAGGCCGCCTACACCGGCATGCTCAAGCTGTTTCTCGACCTGTTGCCGCAGGCGACCGGCGGCAGCCAGTCGCACATGCTGGCGCTGGATTACGCGCTGCGCCCGGTGCTGGCATCGATGGCGGCGCGTGCGATCCTGCCCAGCATCTATGCAACGTCCGACCAGATCGCGTGTGACAGCGAACATGGCACGCGCCTGGCGCCCGCGATCGCCGAGCGCGTCGCGCAAGGCGTGGATCAGCTGAGCGCCGAACTGCAGGCGCGCTTGCAGTTTGCGCGCGCCGCCGCTGCATGACTACTTCAAGGAACAACATGTCAACACCGAATATCTTCTGGTTCATCCCTACCCATGGCGACAGCCGCTACCTCGGTACCAGCAAGGGCGCGCGTGCGGTCGATGCCGACTACCTGAAGCAGGTCGCGGTGGCCGCCGATACCCTTGGCTACGACGGCGTGCTGCTGCCGACCGGCCGCTCGTGCGAGGACGCCTGGATCGTGGCCTCGTCGCTGATCCATGCCACGACCAGGCTGAAATTTCTGGTGGCGATCCGGCCCGGTCTGTCGACGCCGGGGCTGGCGGTGCGCATGGCCGCCACGTTCGATCGCCTGTCGGGCGGGCGGCTCCTGATCAATGTCGTTACCGGAGGCGACCAGGGCGAACTCGAAGCCGACGGCCTGTACGCCGATCACAGCAAGCGCTATGAGATCTCGGACGAATTCTTCCGCGTCTGGCGCGCCAGCATGGCGGGCGAGGGCGGGGCGGCGGGCTACGACTTCGAGGGCAAGCATATCCAGGTCAAAGGCGCCAAGACCTTGTATCCGCCCGTGCAGAAACCGTATCCGCCGCTGTACTTCGGTGGTTCGTCGGAGCCTGCCCACGAGCTGGCGGCCGAGCAGATGGATGTGTACCTGACCTGGGGCGAGCCGCCGGCGGCAGTGGCCGAGAAGCTGGATGACATCCGCGCGCGCGCCGCAAAGCACGGACGCACGCTCAGGTTCGGGATCCGCCTGCATGTGATCGTGCGCGAGACGAATGACGAAGCCTGGCGCGCGGCCGATGAATTGATCAGCCATCTGGACGACGAGACGATCGCCAAGGCGCAGGCTGCATTTGCCAGAATGGATTCTGTCGGCCAGCGCCGGATGGCGGCGCTGCACGGCGGGCGGCGCGACGCGCTCGAGGTCTCGCCAAATTTGTGGGCCGGCGTGGGACTGGTGCGCGGCGGTGCGGGAACGGCGCTGGTCGGCGATCCCGAAACGGTGGCAGCGCGCTTGCGCGAATATGCCGATCTGGGGATCGAAACGTTCATCCTGTCGGGCTATCCGCACCTGGAAGAATCGTACCGCTTTGCCGAGCTGGTCTTCCCGTTGCTGGGCAAGGGTAAGGTGGCCGGCGAACAGTCGATCACCGGCCCGTTCGGCGAGATGATGGCCAGCGATATCCTGCCAAAAAAGGCAGCCTGAGACCCACGCGGCTGTCATCGAACGCCTTTGCTATCATGGCCCGATGACAATCCTGCTGGTACCCGGCTACATGGCCGATGAAACATTATGGGACGACCTGCGCGCGCCACTCGCGCCATTCGGCCCGCTCGTGCATGCTGATTTGCGCCACGACGCGTCGCTCGAAGCAATGGCCGCACGCGTGCTGCGCGATGCGCCGCCGTCGTTCATCCTTGTCGGCTTTTCGATGGGTGGCTACGTCGCGCGCGAGATCGTGCGCCAGGCGCCCGAACGGGTGGAGGCGCTGGCCTTGATCGCGACGTCGACCCGGCCCGATACCGATGCGGTCAGGCAGGGCAAGCGCTCGGTGGCACGCTCGGCGCCGTCGGTGTCGTTCGCGGGCCTGAGCCGCACGGCGATCGCGACGTCGCTGCATCCTGAAAATGCGGGCGACGAGGCGCTGATCGAGCGTGTACGCCAGATGGGTGTGCGGCTGGGGGCGGAAGCGTTTCGCAACCAGTCGATGGTCGAGCGGCCCGGCGACCTGCATCTGCTGGACCAGATCCGCTGCCCGACGCTGGTCGTCGCGGCCGCGCACGATCGCTTGCGCAGCCTGGAAGAATCGCAGGAGCTGCATGCAGGGATTGCCGGATCAACGTTTGCCGTCATCGACCACAGCGGTCACATGATCCCGATCGAAGCGCCGCAGGCACTGGCAGAGGTGCTGGTGCCGTGGCTCGAAAGCCTGTCAGCCTTGCACGCCGGCTGAACGGCTACGCCGCGGCGGCGGGCGCGATCTTCTCGCACCAGCCATGCAGGCCGCGGATCGCGTCTTCCTTGTGCTTGGCCTCGATCTCGATCCAGGGCGCCTGCAGGTAGGAAGACGGCATCACCGAAATCAGGTTGGAATGCTGGCGGTCGTTGAAACCCTCGCGCCCGTTCGAGATATGCACCAGCTGGTGCGCAGGATCGGGCCAGGTAGCGCGGGCCTTGGCCAGCGTGTCGGCCACGCTCGGGTGGTCGTAGCTGTCGAGCTTTTCATGAACGATGTGGTGATGGGCGTCGAACACCATCGGGATGCCCGCGCGCACGCAGACGGCGTGGATTTCGTCGGCGCTGTAGGCGTATTCGTCGTTCTCCAGACACAGGCGGCTGCGGATGGCCTCGGGCAGTTCGGCGATGCGGGCCACCAGCTGGTCTTCGCGGTCGGATTTGCCGCCGTGGATTTCCAGCAGCGCCCAGGGCGAGCGCGGCTGCTCCAGCAAATCCATGATGTCGGCGTGCATCTGCAGGATCTTGACGCTGTTGGCGACGACGTTCTCCGAATCCGAGCTCAGTACCACGAACTGATCGGGGTGCATCACCAGCCGGATGCCGCGCTCGGTCGCGCGCCGGCCCGAGCGGCCCAGGGTTTCCTTGAATTTTTCCAGAATCGCCAGGCCGAACGGCTCGTCGGCAAACGGGAAGATCGACGACGGCATCCGGTACAGCTTGATGCCTTCGCGCTCGCAGTAGCGCAGCGCGTTGTCGAGCGTCTGGATATTGTCGCGGTAGATGTCTTCCAGCGCGCGCTGTTGGCCGTCCTCGGACAGGTCGAGCAGGCGCTTGCGCGTGATCGTGCGATACCGCACCTCTTTCGAGACGGTGATGCAGACAAGGCCGAGGTGTGGTTGGGTGGCGATCAGGGTCATGGTGCAGGCAAGTCTAGCCGAAGCAGCGTTGACGAAGAGCGCGCCTGGAGTTGAGACAGGGTCGAAAGCGGGGCAGGGAACCTTACCGCCGCGTCCCGAATACCTGGG
>Ga0308157_10008004_pt1 | contig 12129 bp, 10 predicted proteins | sample PhyBR1_FD_201035 | JGI IMG/M metagenome (GOLD analysis project Ga0308157, IMG submission 201035) | Phyllosphere microbial communities from UC Gill Tract Community Farm, Albany, California, United States - DLSLB.R1 | ecosystem: Host-associated > Plants > Phyllosphere > Unclassified | place: USA...
GAGCGACACCATGGCGGCCGTGCAGCCGGACGTGGTGTTCCACCTGGCGGCGCAACCGCTGGTGCGCGACTCCTACAACACGCCGATCGACACCTTTGCCATCAACGTGATGGGCACCGCCCATCTGCTGGAAGCCGTACGTCATACGCCGAGCGTGCGCTCGGTAATCGTGGTGACCAGCGACAAATGTTATGAAAACCGCGAATGGCTGTGGGGCTATCGCGAAGACGACCCGATGGGCGGCCACGATCCGTACAGCAGCAGCAAGGGTGCTGCGGAACTGGTGACCTCGGCGTATCGCCGTTCCTACTTCCAGCATAACGCCGACGCCCACGCAGCGATTGCCACCGTCCGCGCCGGCAACGTCATCGGCGGCGGCGACTTCGCCGGCGACCGCCTGATCCCGGATTTCATCCGTGCGCTGGAAAAGGAAGAAGCCGTCAGCATCCGCAACCCGCACGCGATCCGTCCATGGCAATTCGTGCTGGAGCCCTTGTCGGGCTACCTGCAGGTGGCGCAGAAATTATATGAATCGGGCCAGCAATTCGCCGAAGGCTGGAACTTCGGTCCGGCCGACACCGACCTGCAGACCGTCAGCCAGCTGTGCGCGACGTTCAACCATTCGCTGCAGAAGAACGACGTGGCGCCGGTGGAGGTACGCCTGGAAAGCCAGGCCGGCGCACCGCATGAAGCCGCTTTCCTGCGCCTCGACATTTCCAAGGCGCGCCAACGGCTGGACTGGGTTCCGAAGATGGAACTGTACACCGCGCTGGAATTGACCGCGCAGTGGTACGGCGGCTATATCAATAACGAAGACCTGCGGACGCTGAGCGAAAGCCAGATTGAGTTTTACCAGAATCTGACATAATCCAGCGTTCTGTCACTCGCAAGAAATCAGCATGAATATTCTCGTTACCGGCGGCGCCGGCTACATCGGTTCGCACACTTGCGTTGAGTTGCTCAAGGCCGGACACCAGGTCGTGGTGTTCGACAATTTCTGCAACAGTTTTCCCGAAGCGACGCGGCGCATCGGGCAAATCGCCGGAACCCCGCTGACGCTGGTGGAAGGCGACATTCGCGACCGCACGGCGATTGAGCGCGCCTTGCGCGAGAACGCCTGCGACGCGGTCATCCATTTCGCCGGCCTCAAGGCCGTCGGTGAATCGGTCGCCAAACCCCTCCTGTATTACGACAACAACGTCATCGGCACGGTCCGCCTGCTGGAAGCCATGCAAGCCACCGGCGTGAAGACCATCGTGTTCAGTTCCTCCGCCACGGTGTATGGCGTGCCGCAATTTCTACCCTATACCGAAGATCATCCGCTGTCCTCGACCAGTCCCTACGGGCGCGGCAAGCTCATGGTCGAAGATATCCTGCGCGATTACCATGTCGCCCAGCCGGACTCGCGCATTGCCCTGCTGCGCTACTTCAATCCGGTCGGCGCGCACCACAGCGGCCTGATCGGCGAGGACCCGCAAGGCGTGCCGAACAACCTGATGCCCTTCGTCACCCAGGTGGCGATAGGCAAACGCGACAGATTACAGATCTGTGGCGGCGACTACGACACTCCCGACGGCACCGGCGTGCGCGACTATATCCATGTGGAAGATCTCGCCGTCGGCCACGTCAAGGCGCTGGAACATCTGCGGCAACCGCAGTGCTTCGCCGTGAATCTCGGCAGCGGCCGCGGCCACAGCGTGCTCGAGGTCGTCAAGGCCTTCGAACAGGCCTGCGGCAAGAGCATCCCCTATGAAATCGGACCGCGCCGCGCCGGCGATCTTCCCGCATACTATGCCGACGTCACGCTGGCAAAGTCGCTGTTGGGCTGGAAAGCGACACGCTCCCTGGAAACCATGTGCGCCGACAGCTGGCGCTGGCAACAGGCGAATCCCGACGGCTTTCGCATCTAACACTGACAACGGAAACAACAACACATGATTTTCGTGACCGGCGGCGCCGGCTTCATCGGCAGCAATTTCATCCTCGATTATTTGTCGCGCCATGATGAGCACGTGCTCAACATCGACAAGCTGACCTACGCCGGCAATCCCTACAACCTGGGCAGCCTGGACGGCGACGCGCGCTATCACTTCGTGCAGGCCGACGTCGCCGACCACGGAAAGATTGCGGAGCTGTTCAGCCGGCATCGGCCGCGTGCGATCCTGCATTTCGCCGCGGAAAGCCATGTCGACCGTTCCATTCACAGCCCCGGCGAGTTCATCCATACCAACGTCAACGGCACCTTCAACCTGCTGGAAGTGGCGCGCCACTACTGGTCCGGCCTGGAAGCGCAGCAACGACAAGAATTCCGCTTCCTGCACGTCTCGACCGATGAAGTCTACGGAACCCTCGGCTCCGACGACGCGCCATTCAGCGAAACCACGCCGTACGCGCCCAACAGCCCCTATTCGGCATCCAAGGCCGCCTCGGACCATCTGGTGCGCGCTTATCACCACACCTATGGCCTGCCGACGCTGACCACCAATTGCTCCAACAATTACGGCCCCTATCATTTCCCCGAGAAATTGATTCCGCTGGTCATCCTCAACGCGCTCGACGGCAAGCCGCTGTCGATCTATGGGGACGGGCAACAGATCCGCGACTGGCTGTTCGTCGGCGATCACTGCACCGCCATCCGCGAAGTGCTGGCGCGCGGCGTGCCGGGAGAAACCTACAACATCGGCGGCTGGAACGAAAAAGCCAACCTCGACGTCGTGCGCACGCTGTGCGACATGCTCGACGAACTCAAGCCCAAGGCCGCCGGCAGCTATCGCGACCAGATCACCTTCGTGCAGGACCGCCCCGGCCATGACCGGCGCTATGCCATCGATGCCCGCAAGCTGGAACGGGAACTGGGCTGGAAGCCGGCCGAGACCTTCGAGACCGGCATCGCCAAGACCGTGCGCTGGTATCTCGACAATCCGCAATGGGTCGCCAACGTGCGCTCGGGCGGCTACCTGAAGTGGCTGGAGCTCCAATACGGCGGCAAGGAAAAATCATGACGACAGCAGCGCGCATTCTGCCGGAACGCAAAGGCATCATCCTGGCCGGCGGCTCGGGTACGCGCCTGTATCCGGCGACCACGGTGCTCTCCAAGCAGCTCATGCCGATCTACGACAAGCCGATGGTGTATTACCCCCTGACCAGCCTGATGCTGGCGGGCATCCGCGACATCCTGATCATCTCGACGCCGCAGGACACGCCGCGCTTTGCCGAGCTGCTGGGCGACGGCCACCAGTGGGGCTTGAATCTCACCTACGCCGTGCAACCCTCGCCGGACGGCTTGGCGCAAGCCTTCATCATCGGCCGCAAGTTCATCGACGGCGCGCCCTCGGCGCTGATCCTCGGCGACAACATCTTTTACGGCCGCGAATTCGAAACGCAACTGCGCGCCGCTTCGGCGACAACCGAAGGCGCAACGATTTTCGCTTACCACGTCAATGACCCGGAACGTTACGGCGTGGTTGAATTCGACCAGAGTCGCCGCGCGGTCAGCATCGTGGAAAAACCGCCGCAGCCGAAATCGAACTACGCCGTCACCGGCCTGTATTTTTATGACGACCAGGTGTGCGACATCGCCGACGGCATCCGGCCTTCGGCGCGCGGCGAACTCGAAATCACCGACGTCAACAGCACCTACCTGGGCCGCAACCAGTTGCAAGTCGAACTGATGGGACGCGGCATCGCCTGGCTCGACACCGGCACCCATGAGTCGCTGCTGGAAGCCGGGCAATTCATCGCGACCATTGAAAAACGCCAGGGACTGAAAGTCGCTTGCCCGGAAGAAATCGCCTACCGCCGTGGCTATATTGATGCGGCGCAACTCGAAAACCTGGCCGCGCCGCTCAAGAAGAATGCCTACGGCCAATACCTGCTTCAATTACTTAACGATTCCATTTTCTGATATGCAGATTGTCCCGACCTCCCTTACCGATGTTCTCATCATCGAACCCACAGTGTTCGGCGACGACCGTGGCTTCTTCTATGAAAGTTTCAATGCCCGCCGTTTCGCCGAACTGACCGGTGTGAGCGCCGCATTCGTGCAGGACAATCACTCTCGTTCAGCGCGCTACGTCTTGCGCGGCTTGCATTATCAAATTAAACGTCCACAGGGAAAACTGGTCCGTGTCACCAGTGGCGAGGTGCTCGACATTACGGTCGATATCCGCAAAAGCTCGCCCACCTTCGGGCAGTGGACCAACACGCGCCTGTCGGCAGAAAACAAACGGCAACTGTGGGTGCCGGCAGGTTTCGCGCACGGCTTCGTGGTATTAAGCGACTACGCAGAGTTTCTGTACAAAACTACCGACTACTGGACGCCGGAACATGAGCGTTGCATTTTATGGAATGATCCTGCACTTGGCATCGACTGGGAAATTCCCGAGACGCCACAGATGTCTGCGAAAGACAGAGAAGGCAAACTTCTGCGCCAAGCGGAGGTATTCGAATGAAAATACTGCTCACCGGCCAAACGGGTCAGCTTGGTCATATTCTTGCCAAGGATATGCAATTTTTTGGACAAGTTATTTCATTGTCCCGTACAGAAATGGATCTGAGACAACCGGATCAGATACGCAGCGCTGTTCGCGCGATCCGCCCCGATTTGATCATTAATCCCGCTGCATATACTGCTGTCGATCAAGCCGAGAATGACGTCTCTCTGGCGACCCAAGTCAATTCCAACGCGCCGATGATACTGGCCCAGGAAGCGCAAGCTCTGAATGCCGGATTCATTCACTTTTCGACCGACTATGTCTTCGATGGCAGGAAGTCGTCTCCTTATACTGAACTTGATCAAGCCTGTCCCGCCAACATCTATGGAAAGACCAAGTTTGAAGGGGAACAGGCGATAGCAAGACAATCCGACGCTTACTGGATTTTTCGCACCAGTTGGGTATATGGTACGCATGGCAGCAACTTCCTGAAAACGATAGTACGACTCGCGCAGGAACGCCAAAATCTGAATGTCGTTGCAGACCAAATCGGGGTACCGACCTGGACTAAAACCATTAGCCAAACATTGCAAAAATGTTTACAGCAACGCCCGGAAGATATGCCCTTGTCCACTTATATGCGCACCAACATGGGGAACTATCATTTGGCCGCTGATGGAGAAACTTCATGGCACGACTATGCCCGACATATCGTACGCCGATTAGCAGTGCTGGGCTTTCCGATCAAACTGGACGCCAACGCCATTTCTGCAATCACTACTGCGGACTACCCCACTCCAGCCCAACGGCCCACGAATTCCAGACTGGACACCAGCAAGATACGGCAAACATTCAATATCACTTTTCCACTTTGGCACGAGGCCGTCGATCAGTGCTTGGCAGAATTGCTCAACATCGAACAAGCAGAGAATCCCAAACCCTAACCATCCATTGAACATGCAAAATGATTTTTTACTCATCAGGTCATACGGCAGCGAAAATGCTCTGGCCCGAGTGCAATCAGATCCTTTGATTGCCGGACTGGGGGATTTAAACCAATCGGTGAAAAAGTTAATCTATACACCAGGCGCAGCTATCACCATTGAACAGCCGAAATACCTGCTTGTGAGTTACGACGACACCGATGCACTGTTAAACGCACAAGAAATAAAAAAGCAAATGGGTTGCAAGATAATTTGTCTCGGTTCAGATATCTATAACCTGGATCGATATGTAGCCATCGCTGAAATTGCCGATTTATTTGTAATGCCGACTTTACTGCACAAGGAAATATTACAGTCCGCAGTCTGGGTCAATGTAATTGTCGTACCGGAGTCCATTGATTCCATCGCACTGCCTGAAGGCCAGAGCAAATTGCCTGTCCGCAGAACTAACCAGATATGCTGGTTCGGATATCCGGAGTCGTTTAACAAGGCATTCAAATACATTTTCAATAAGGCATTAGACCTCAGCCGAATCCCGAAAAGCCAATTCGGCTTTATTACCTCAACCAATGTAATAGAAGGAATTACCCACATTCCATTTCACGAAAAAACTTTCTACGAAGTGACCCAAAACTACAGCTATACGTTATTAAGCCACTTTGTTTTTGACAGCCATATCAATTCATACGCAAAGTCCCCCAACAAATTAATTACCAGTCTGGTGAGAGGAGTGATCCCGCTGGTCTCTAAAACCAAGCATTATGAGGAAATTATGAGTTACTACAATCTGGAGTCTCTCATGTATGCCAATGGCCATGAATTGGTTGAATTGTTGCGCAATCTGGATGCCGGACGGGACCATGGATCCTTCGATATCGAGGCCATCTCGAACGATCTGCAAACAAGATATAGCCCTCGGAATAATGCTCAGATTTTGCTGAATGAAATTGGCTGAGATTTTTATTGGAGTAGCTTTTTGATTGCAAGAACGAAGCCGCAACTATCCTATCCCTTCCAGCACGAGTGAAAAAAAGCGAAGTCGCCACTTGCCTGCAGGAATCTTCATTCGATTTCAAAACCAGATGAATCAATAAACTAAAGTCTAAAAAACAAGGTTCTCTTCGCTTACCGGCCTTTACTTCATTGATACACTTTTTTGGCGCGAACAATCGTCGTAATGAACGGAAACGGCTTTTTCTGAGTCGCGATATTCTTCATGAAAAATGTATCAATTTTGAATATTGAGAAAGGTAACTTCAACGATGGCCCCAGTTCGTGTTATCAGCTTAGATGACGCTCTTACTCGAAGGACGCTTTTTTCAGACCAGAATAGGCATGTCGATTATGAATTTATCAATGCCATCAGAGGAGCCTCTGTGGCCACGAACGTGTTGTCTGATCCGAATCTCTTTGCACGCAATCTGCAATATACCAAAGGAGCGTATGGTTGCGCACTGTCTCATCTAGCTGCTTGGTTTGATGCAATCGACAGCAATGAGATCGTGACGGTCGCAGAGGACGATGCGATATTCAGGCACGATTTTCAGTCTATGCATCAGCAGGTGTTGAGCAATCTCCCCGATGATTGGGACATTGTAATGTGGGGATGGAATTTTGATTCCATCCTGTCGTTGAATTCCATGCCCGAGATTTCCCCTACTGTTCTTTTTTTTGATCAACAACAACTGAGAAACAAAATATACGAATTTCAAATAGCAACTCAGCGACCGACCCTGCTTCCTCTTGATAAATGTTTTGGGACACCAGCCTATAGTATCAGCCCTAAAGGGGCGGAGAAATTTCTAAAAGGGTGTTTTCCATTGCAACATTTTTTCTTATATTTTCCAGGCCTGAACAGAGAACTTCCCAATAACGGTATTGATATAGCAATGAATAGAATTTATGCATCGACAAATTCATTCGCGTGTTTCCCCCCTCTCGTAATTACAAAAAATGAGCACGAGACTTCCAGCATCCAAACCAATAAATGATATTTACGGCTCTTTTGAAATGTGAGTGAAAAGGCTCGCATGGAAGAAAAATTTAACGCCCAACGCATCGAGGATGGATCACTGCACATCGAACTGCTGACCCATTAGCTCGCAATACACTGGAAAAGACGAAGCGACATAGACGAGGTCCCGCCAGGTCGTCAGGATCGTGCAAATTTCAATAGCCTGTAGGTTCTATCCTTGCAACGGCGTGTTGCCGGCGAAAGCTCACGTAGTTTCCAGCAGTATTTCCCAAAAGAAGAACAAGTACCGGATTCAATCTGTTATTGCTGCTTTACCATACCTTTTCCCGAACTAAGATGCATGTCAATATGCAGTAAAGCACTTTCAGGATGAATAGTTCGCCCACAGCTCGATAAAAACTTGATAGATTTTGTATATTTGCTCCATCGGCGACGGCAAAAGGATTGACATGGAAATGGCCCCATTGTTTTCTATCGTGGTGACGACTCACCACAGACCCCAGGTTCTGGAACGTGCGCTCAATTCATTGTTGACTCAAACATTCACCAACTTTGAAATCGTTCTCGCAACCGATGAAGGTAGTATCGCAACCAAAGAAGCTGCAACCAGGAACTTGCGAGAAAAAGATATTTTTCTCGTGTTACCACATACCAAAGGTCCCGCAGAAACTCGCAATGCTGGCGTTTATCATGCTAAAGGACGCTACATCTTGTTCTTGGATGACGACGATAGCTATCAGAACGATTTTTTACAAAACATCGCCGACAGCAATCACTTCATCGGCGACGCCATCAATTACACCAATTACACTAAGGTCCGGGAAAGCCGCCATGCAGAAGGTACAGAGTTGCTGTCATCGACGGAAATCAATACGGGTGTAACGGAAATCGACTCATTGTTGATCTGTAATTTCATTCCGAATAACGCTATAGTGATGTCATCATCCATTGCCAAGCGCCACCAATTCGATGCCCATCTGAATAGCCATGAAGACTGGGATTACCTGCTCTCCCTAGTGCTGCAGTATGAATTCAACTTCCTGGACATTGCTGGTCCTGTTGTTCACAACAACGAAGGCCCGAGTCGGAATAACACCTCGAGCGGGTCCCGGACGCTTGATTATTTATCGATTTACCGCAAATGGCCGATCGACGATCCGGAAGTAAAAGCCAAACGAAAAGAGATGCTCAAAACCTTCGGCCTTGACCTGCCACAAGAATTGCTCTGAACGTCATCCTATGCTGAACGCAGTCATCCCCCCATCCGGCCCCAGAACCAGGACATCTATCTCGAAAATCTCATTTCTAATGTGATTTTTCAAAAGTCTCGTCAGCACCGCAATGGCTGATTTGCAATGACGATGCCAGACGGATCTGGGCAAAATATAATTATCATTATCCACGCAAAGTATATGAATAATTTAGAACAATATATTGCAGCCCCCCTCAATCGTAGCGACTCCGACGATGGACGTTATGTGAAATTCGTTGAGTTGGCCAATAACGACTACGCGACATTTCTAAACTTCAAACGACATGCTGATTATCGCAATATTCTTGAGCATGTATCTCCCGAGCAAGGGCTCGAATACCTCAAAATCATCTTATCGCACTCCCCTGAATTTCTTTCTCAGCTTGAAGAATTTCGCACCAACGATTTAATTGGCAACCCGATAAAAGCATCCTACGGAAATCATATTGGCGATTTTAGTCCAACGACTTTACGCTACATGAAAGTAGCCTCTGATATTAAAAGACTATTTGGCAACTTAGAAAATATAAATATCGTTGAGATTGGGTGCGGGTATGGTGGACAACTATTAATTTTAGATAAAACACATAAATTCAATACCTATACTTTATTTGACCTCCTTCCGGTATTGCAACTTACCTCTAAATATCTAGAATCGCATATTCTGCGTGGAGCCTATAAAACCACCACATTAAATCAATTTGATAGCACTTCAAAAGCACCGTTCGATCTTGCCATTAGCAATTATGCATTTTCTGAATTACCGTCTCATATACAAATAAGATACATAGAGAAGGTATTAAGCAAATCAAAACGGGGCTACCTGACAATGAATAGCGGAAAATTCGAAGGGAACTACAATGGCTCAACCAATAAATTAACCATCAATCAATTACGTGATTTACTTCCACCTTTTAATTTGTACGATGAAGAACCTCTCACCTCCCAACATAATTATGTAATTTGCTGGGGGCAAGATAATAATCATTAAATCATAAAAGAAATTTTAAAATTATTTGAGCAAATAAATCAATGATTCCCAAAAAACTCCATATTATCTGGATCGAAAATAAAACCGAAAACTTGACTCAATATATTGAATGTATTGAGACTTGGCACCAACATAATCCAGAGTGGGAAATAAATATTTGGGGACATGAGGAACTAGCAGCGTATGGATGGATTAATGCGCAAATAATGCGTTCTATGTCAGATAATTCTGTGCATGCTGTTTATCATTTAATGAGATGGGAAATCCTATATAACGAAGGTGGCTTTGTCATTGATTCAGATACAGTATGTATACGGGCGCTGCCAGACTGGATCACGGAGTGCCGCATATTTACTTGTTGGGAAAATGAGAAAGAACTACCGGGCGAAATTTCTGTTAGCTATGTTGCCAGTGAACCGAAAAATCCTCTAATAGGCCAAGTTATTCTTGATATCCAAAATGACAAAAATTTAACCGCACTAGAAGAGTCAGATGCTGTCGGAGCCAAAAGATTAGTACGCACGTGGCAGAACTATTCCTATCAAGACCTCACTGTCTTTCCATCTCATTTTTTTATACCACGACATCCGAAGGCTGCGCCCTACACAGGCACAGATTCTGTATTCATGTATAAAAAATGGACCTCCTTGCTTGGTCAACACTACTCACCAAGTAATCGCGAGACGCGTTCATTCTTCTGGAAAACGGACAAACCTCCCTTATCTTTGACAATAGCGATTCCTTGTTATAACAGCTCTGCTTTTATTGCAAAAGCAATTGAATCAGCGCTATCTCAGACTTATGAAAATTTCGAAATACTGATTCTTGATGATGGCTCTACTGATGATTCAATACAAGTTATAACGTCATTTGAAGACTCTAGGATACGAATCCTCCGACAAGAAAATTCTGGCATCCCCAAAAGCCGTAATCGTCTTTTAGAAGAAGCTCAAGGAGATTATATTTTATGGCTTGATAGCGACGATGCTCTCACCCCAGATGTGGTGGTGCGGCATATGGCGTTCGCGGCAGCATGGCCAGAGGTCGCCATGTTTTATGCAGGGTTGATTCGCTTTGATAGTGAAAGTGGACAAGTCATAGAAGAATTGCCATATAAAAATTATTTTGGCGATCCGCTACTCCTCAGCCGATTGTTTATAGCAAATCAGCTACCTATGCCTGGATCGATGGTGAAGAGATCCGTAATGTTGGCTCTCGGTGGCTTTGATGAATCTCTATCGGCAGCTGAAGATTATGATTTATGGGCACGCATTGTAGGTAAAAATTTATCTGTCATGCATATTGGTGGTTTTTCTTGTTATTACCGTTGGCATTACAACAATATTTCTCATCAAACAGAAAAAACGCGCAAAGGAGAGATAACGGTCTTGAGAAAACTTCTCAACACCCATGATCTTGGAAAATTGTGCGCGGACTTAGATTGGAAAAATAATTTTGGCCCAGCAAAAATCATGGCCACTGAAAGAGTGGGAGCCTTATTTAGGCAAAAAGACGATCTCGATTATTTTATGCAATGGGCTAAAAATAATAAACCCAATATACAACACGGTATATCGGGAATCGTAACTTGTTTAATAGGTGGGCTTGGCAATCAAATGTTTCAATATGCAGCTGGGCGGGCATTGGCTAATCGTTTGGGTATTCCGCTTTATATTGATCGACGTGGCTTCGAAGAATACAAGTTACATCAATATGGCTTACATCATTTTTCTCTAAATACAGAAGACATGCCACCTGAAATGTCTCTGCAGGATTTACATGTAGTTGATGAAAAACATTTTCACTACAATCCTGATTTTTTTATGCTTGGCGATGGTTCGTATATAAGAGGGTATTGGCAAACAGAAAAATATTTCACCGATATCAGATCTTTAATATTCCAAGAATTCCAGATTTCAACCCCAATATCTATACAAAATCAACTTACTTTAAATAAAATAAATAGTGCAAATTCAGTTTCGTTGCATATCCGCCGGGGCGATTATGTCAGCAATCCGGAAGCAAACGTAATTCATGGAACCTGTTCGTTAGAATATTATCAATCAGCGCTTTCATATATGCAGTCGAATGTTGGCGATGATATTGTTGTGTTTGTTTTTTCAGACGATCTCACATGGGTTGCAGAAAATATGAACTTTTCTTTACCTGTGATCTATGTCGCAAACAATGATGCAGATCATAACTATGAAGACCTGCGGCTGATGTCCGCATGTCAGCATCACATTATTGCGAATAGTAGCTTCAGCTGGTGGGGGGCATGGCTTGGATGTAATCCGGCCAAAAAGGTAATTGCACCAAAACGATGGTTTGCTAATGCTCCGCATAATACTTGCGATCTCTTACCATCATCATGGATTACGATGTAATACACAATTTTTGGCAATCTTCAGGCTCTTCGGTTAACTTTTTTCGGCAAATATTAATGTGGAATACAGTAACTGAACTCCTGTTTCAGACTAAAGTGATGATTGCTTATAAAGAGGTCGTGATCAACTAAAGCTGTTGCTGTTGAA
>Ga0308157_10008006_pt1 | contig 12128 bp, 11 predicted proteins | sample PhyBR1_FD_201035 | JGI IMG/M metagenome (GOLD analysis project Ga0308157, IMG submission 201035) | Phyllosphere microbial communities from UC Gill Tract Community Farm, Albany, California, United States - DLSLB.R1 | ecosystem: Host-associated > Plants > Phyllosphere > Unclassified | place: USA...
ATGATTACAACTGATATATTGATTATAGGAGCTGGTCCCACAGGACTTTTTGCAGTTTTCGAAGCCGGTTTACTAAAATTAAAATGTCATATCATCGATGCGCTTCCACAGCCAGGTGGGCAGTTAACAGAACTTTACCCGAAAAAACCCATTTTTGATATTCCCGGATTTCCCTCTATCAACGCTGGCGCGCTTGTAGATAATCTAATGGAGCAAATCAAGCAGTTTCAGCCAGGTTTTACTTTAGGTGAAACCGCGCAAACGCTTAAAAAACTGGAAGATGGCACTTTTGAAGTCATTACCAATAAAGGCACAGTACACCACGCGAAGGCAGTTGCCATTGCAGGTGGGCTTGGAACATTTGAACCAAGAAAGCCGGTACTGGACAACTTGGCAGATTATGAAGAAAATGGTGTTGAATATTTCATCAAAGAACCAGAACATTTCCGAAATAAAAAGGTCGTAATCGCCGGTGGCGGTGATTCTGCTTTGGACTGGAGCATATTTTTAACCGACATTGCAAGTGAAGTTACCTTAATTCACAGAAGAAATGAATTCCGTGGCGCTTTGGATTCCGTAGAAAAAGTTCAGGCGCTGAAAGATCAGGGGAAAATCCACATGGTGACACCGGCAGAAGTGCGCGGCCTGAAAGGTGATTGGAAATTAAACGCGATCACCGTAGAAAAAGACGGTGAAATCTTTGACATTGAAACTGATTATTTTATTCCGCTTTTCGGTCTTACTCCGAAATTGGGCGATATCGCAAACTGGGGTCTGGAAATCGAAAAAAATGCCATTGTCGTGAATAATGCTCTGGATTATCAAACCAATATTCCCGGCGTTTATGCCATTGGCGATGTAAATACCTATCCGGGAAAATTGAAATTGATTTTATGCGGATTCCACGAGGCAACTTTGATGTGTCAAAGTGTGTACAACATGCTGAATCCAGGTAAAAAATATGTTTTGAAATATACCACCGTGAGCGGAGTTGATGGTTTTGATGGCAGCCGTAAAGAAGCTGAAAAAGCAGTCGTAAAAAAAATCGACTAATTCACCATTTTTTTTCCTTTTTAAATTATTAAACTTTTCCAATGCAAGATATTACGCTAAAAATTACCGACCGTAACGGCGATATTCACGAAGTGGTGGCACCAACCGATATGTCGATGAACTTGATGGAAGTCATTCGCTCATATGAACTTGCTGAAGAAGGAACTATCGGCGTTTGCGGCGGAATGGCGATGTGCGCGTCGTGTCAGGTTTACGTCTTGGAAGGTGAGGAAAAGCTGCAGCAAATGGGCGATGAAGAAGATGCCATGCTCAGCGAAGCTTTTCACGTTGAACAAAACAGCAGGCTCGGTTGTCAGATTCACATCACCGATGAGATCGATGGATTGGAAGTGCAGATCGCTCCTTATCCTTAGAAAACTGAAAAATTTGCCCTTTTAAGGGCATTTTTTTTTGGTTTTAATTCACCACGAAATTTCAATTTTCATTTCGATTACTTTTCTTAATTTTGAGAAAAGCACCAAAATATGAAAATTGCAACCTATAATGTCAACGGAATTAATGGCAGATTGCCCGTACTTTTAAAATGGCTGGCGCAGGAAAAACCCGATGTGGTCTGTCTTCAAGAACTGAAAGCACCACAGGAAAAATTTCCGGAAAATGAGCTTTTAGAAGCCGGTTATCACGCCATTTGGCTCGGCCAGAAAAGCTGGAACGGCGTCGCAATTCTCACCAAAAATGAAAAACCAAAAGTGCTAAAGACGGCGCTTCCCGGAAATGAAGACGATTCCGCGAGCCGCTATCTGGAAGTTCAGCTGGAAAAACTAACCTTGGTTTGCATTTATTTACCCAACGGAAATCCCGCGCCCGGCGATAAATTCGATTACAAAATGAAGTGGATTCAGCATTTTGATGCGCAGGCAGAATTGCTCATCAGCTCCGGAAAACCCGTCATTATTTCTGGTGATTTCAACGTAATTCCGACCGAAAAAGACGTTTACAAGCCAGAAAAATATATCAAAGACGCGCTGTTTTTCCCTGAAGTTCGAAAAGCTTATCAGGAAATTTTAAATCAGGGTTGGACCGATGCCATCCGACATTTATTTCCAGACAAAACCATTTACACCTTTTACGATTATTTCCGAAAAGCTTATGAACGCGATGCCGGAATGCGCATCGATCACTTTCTGCTGTCGCCATCGGTGCTTCCGCATTTAAAAAAGGGTGGAGTAGACAAGGAAGTTCGGGGTTGGGAAAAGTCCAGTGATCATGTTCCAACTTGGATCGAATTAAAAGATTTCGAATAAAAAAAATCGCCCTAAAACAGCACATTTTTCGATTTTAAGTTCGCGAGGATTTCGCAGATTTTCGCTGATAAATTACGATACTAAAAAAATTCCGGCATAAAACGGCAAATTATTCGATTTTTGGTACGTGCGGATTTCGCGGATTTTCGCTGATGAATTTGAAGTCTGAAAAAAAAATACCTCCTAAAACAGCAAAATTTTGGATTTTTTATTCGCTTAGACTTTTAAAAAAAAATACCGGCACAAACCGGCATTTCTTTTGGAAATTCTGAACTGCAATTAAACGCTTAGTTTTTCGGTGGTCAGAATTTTCATCACAATTTTTTCTTCTTTCGTCAAGCCGGATTTTCCATCATCGACCTCAATGTCGTCGAGTTCTTCCAGATATTTTTTAATGGAATCGCTTTCATAAAGGTTGATGATCAGCGGATGGATATAATATTTCCGGCAAACGGTGCTCGTATTTCCCAGTTCGCAGGCAACCAGTTCAATCGCTTTTTTAATCTTCGATTTTTGCGTGGTTTTTTCCTCTGGATCAGCTGACGTTTCAATTTCTTTAAAAGCAATCAACGCGTTCACGGTTCCAGACCACGTCCGGAAATCTTTCGCGGTAAAATCTTCGCCGCTTATTTCTTTGATATATTCGTTCACCATGCCGCTTTCAATGGCGTGGCGCTGACCGTTTTCATCATAAAACTGGAACAGTTCCTTGCCGGGAATGTCGCGGCAGTTTTTTACTGCGATAGCAAGCTTCCTGTTTTTAAGATCGATGTCGTGGTAAACGCCTTTTTTTCCTTTGAATGAAAATTTAATCTTCTGACCTGTAATATTGACGTGCTTGTCTTTCAGCGTAGTAAGGCCAAAAGATCCGTACAGTTTTTCATAAATATTATTTCCGATTCGGATGTTCGTGCGTTCCATCAAACTGACGACAAGTGCCAAAACCTTTCTTTTATCCAGATTTCGGCGTGATAAATCTTTTTCAAGCTGAAGCCGGATGGTCGGTAAAGTTTCACCAAACTGCAGCATTCGGTAAAATTTCGTATGATTTCGCAGCGCATTCCACACCGGATGATAACGGTACTGTTTTCGGCGCTTTGCATCAATTCCGGTTGCCTGTAAATGACCATTTTGAAGGGCGCAAATCCAGACATCTTCCCACGCAGGCGGAATGGCGAGCTTTTTAATTCGCTCCAGTTCTTCCTTGTCTGTTACTTTTTCGTCACCGAGAAAATAAATGAAATTTTTGCCTCTTTTGCGCCGGGAAATTCCCAGAGTTTCGCCATCATTAGTGTACACCAGTTTCACTGCTTTTGCAGATTTTACCGGGTCTTTCATGATTTTAATGATCTTTGCCGGGCTGATTTTCGCGATAAGATCTACGCTGGGAATATCTGCGTTCATGGATTAATTTTTACCGCGCGTAAACAACCAGATAATCACGGCGATTACAGCACCGATTAGGAAAAATGCCCACCACATTCCGGCTTTGAAAATCGTACCGATGGCGTCGCAGCCAGTGAATGACAGGAGTGCGAAAATTGCTAACGTAAGGAAAGTAAACTTTTTCATAATTGTATTTTTTAATGTTTTAAATGTTCCTAATTAAACTCGGTGATAATCCGGTCGCCATTTTGTAATGGATTTTTTCAGTTCATTTCCGCTTACATTTTCGGAAATGGCTTTTTCCAAGAGCGTTTTAAATTCATCGTTATACGCAAAACGTAAAGCCGCGATTTGACTGAAAGTAAGTTTGCTTTCTACCTCATCCAATCGTTTACCGAAAATTTCAAAATAACGCTGCTTGAATTCCAGTCTGATAATTCGGTCTTGGTTTCCCAGCGCGTAATGTTGGCGCAACATCAAAGTCAAATAAATAAACAGGAAAATAATTACTGAAAATAATGCCCAAACGAGGTCATTTTTTTCATCCGTAAAATATTTCCGCACACCGAAAATCAGCAGAAAAGCCAGCAGCGGTAAGAAAATAAAATGGTGCGGCGGGTAAAATTTTCGATGGTTTTTATAGTTTTGAGTCTGCATTTTTTAAGCATATCAAAAAATTAACCATATTTCTGGTTTTCCTTAATTATTGAAAAATTGCCTGCTTTTGGGGCATATTTTTTCGATTTAAATAAAGTCCGTTTTATTTTAATGAATAAAAAAATCCGGCACCATCTTGCGATGTGCCGGATTTAAAAAAATGCCGTTTTGAGGCACTAAAATTTAGTCGAATCCGCCTTTGCGTGTCGGTTCTTTCACTTCCGGCCATTGCGCTGGCGCGCCGTTTCGGTCAAGCGGTAATTTTATTTTTTCCGCGGATGCTTTTTCCGGATCTTCGCTTGCCATGTAGGTCAAAATCGCGATAGTTGCTACGTTGCTTTTCAACTCATCAAAAACAATTTTGTCGTAGGTGTCGCGGTTTGTGTGCCAGGTGTAAGCACCGTAATCCCAGCTTAAAGAACCGAGCATAAATGCTGGAGCGCCAGCTGCTACGAAAGATGCGTGATCTGAACCGCCGCCACCAGGGAAGCCCGGGAAAGTAGTTTTGATATCTTTGGTCAATTCGCGCGGTACGGCGCTGAGCCATCTGCCCAGATAATCGTAAGAATGCAGGAAGCCCTGACCGCTGATATTTGCAATTCTTCCCGTTCCATTATCCTGATTGAAAACCGCCTGTACATTTGGCATTTCGTTTTTATGAGCGGAAACATAACCACGGGAACCGTTCAAGCCTTGTTCTTCGCTGCCCCAAAGTCCCACGATAATGGTACGTTTCGGATTCGGGTAATATTTTTTCAAAATTCTGGCAACTTCCATCATGGTGATGGTGCCGGTTCCGTTATCGGTGGCACCAGTTCCGCCGTCCCAGGAATCCAAATGCGCGGAAAGGATGACGTATTCGTTCGGTTTTTCTGAGCCTTTAATTTCCGCTACGGTATTGAAAGTAGGAGCGGAGCCTTTGTCTTTAGATTGCGCCACCAATTTTAATTTTGGTGTAGTTGAATGCTGAATCATTCTGTAAAGCTGGCCGTAAGCTTCAAGCGAAATATCAAAAACCGGAATTTTTTTCGTGCCAGCATTAAAGATTTTATTCACCCCAAAACCGCGCGACCAGTAGGAAGAAAGAATTCCTGCGGCGCCTGCTTGTTCGAGTTTTGCATTTAGAGTTCGTGAAGTTTCACCGGTCGCCGCGATAGATTTTCGCCATTCTTCTGCCGCTTCCTGCGTTTCTTTTTTCATTTTTTCGTAGGAGTCAGGCGTGGCGTATTCTTTCCAGTTTTCATCGGGTCTGCCGGTCGGTTGGTATTGCGAAACCATCACCAGTTTTCCTTTTACTTTCGGCAACCACTGGTCGAATTCACTTTTATTTTTAAAGGTCGGAAGCATTATTACATCTGCGGTCACGCCTTTTGCAGAAGTTGCAGGACTGAACGCAAGCTGCATTCCTTCAATCGATTTTACGTACGGCGATACCATTTGTACTGATGAAGTTCCTCTTTCCCAGGATTTCCATTCGCCCCATTGCTCATTTTTCGCCGCAATTCCCCAGTTTTCAAAACGTTTTACCGCCCAGTCGTGGGCCTGCTGCATTTTCGGGCTGCCCACCAATCTCGGTCCGATGCCGTCTAAAAGTTCGTAAGCCAATGTTTCAAGCTGTGAATTTTTGTAGGTTTCGTCCATGATGGACTGCACCATTTGGTCTTTGGTCTGCGCATTGAGCCCGACGGCAAAAACCGTGGATACCAGGAATAATTTCGCGTAATTCTTCATAGAAAATAATTTTCGGATGAAGATAACAAAATTTTCAATGTCGCAAAGGAAAAGCCCTGAACTAAAGAAAAAAGGGGCTTCCCGCAGGATTACTCGTAAATATTTTATATTTTTATAAAAAATACAGAATCATGAACTTAATTATCAGGTTACTCGTAACAGCGGTTGTCGCGTTTTTTCTCACCAAAATTTTAACCGGCGTTCACATCGACGGATTTTCAACCGCCTTGGTTTTTGCCCTTATTTTAGGTGTTTTAAATCTTATTGTAACACCGATTTTAAAAATTCTGGGTTTACCTTTAACCATCCTAACGCTCGGACTTTTTTCATTAGTTATTAATGCTTTGGTCGTTTTGCTGGCAGCGAAATTCGTTCCCGGAATGAGCATTGATGGTTTTGGCTGGGCCTTTATTTTCAGCATCGCGCTTTCACTTATCACTTCTTTGATAAGCGGAATTTTTACTTCGGGTGATTAATTTTCTTTTCAATTTTTCACCTTTTAAATCAGTATTTATGAACTTTTTCTCGTGCGGTAAATCTTTAAAAATTACCGCTTTTATCGGCCTATTTTTGCTTTTCAGCAATTTTGTTTTTTCACAGGAACTTTACTTTCCGCGAAATATTGCTGCAGCCTACAAAAATGAAACCCGTTCTCCTGACGGAAAACCCGGCAAAAATTACTGGCAAAACACCGGCAATTATTCCATTGATTTTCGCGTCGATACCGAGAAGAAAATCATTTTCGGAAAAGAAACCATTCAATACCAAAACAATTCACCAGATGCTTTAAAAACATTGGTGTTGCGATTTGTGAATAATGTCCATAAGCCTACGTCGCCGCGCGCAGCGAAAGTTTCGCCGGAATTTTTGAGCGAAGGTTTAAAGCTAAAATCGCTTTCGGTAAATGGTGAAAAATACGAGGTAAATTCTGAGGACTGGGACACTGTATTTGAACTTAAATTGAATCAACCACTTCAGGCTAAATCAACCAATGAAGTAAAGATGGAGTGGGAGTTTCCTTTGTCACAGGAAAGCGGCAGGGAAGGAATCATTGATGAAAACACTTTTTTCTGCGCCTACGCATACCCAAGAATTTCTGTCTTCGACGATTACAACGGCTGGGACAAATTGCCGCACAATGGCCGTCAGGAATTTTATAATGATTTTAATAATTACAAGGTTTCTATTACCGCACCGAAAAATTTCATCGTTTATGCGACCGGAATTTTCCAAAATCCTGAAGAAGTTTTACAGCAGGCAATTTTAGAAAAATTCAAAAAATCGCTTGTTTCAGACCAAGTCATTCACGTCGCGAGTGAAGAAGAAGTCCGAAATCAGAAAGTTACGGTGCAAAATGCTTTAAACACCTGGAAATTTACTGCTGAAAACATCAGCGATTTTACTTTTGGGCTTAGTTCCAGCTATATTTGGGACGCTTCGAGTGTGCTTTTGGCTTCGAAACGCGTCAGCACTCAAGCAGCCTACAAAGCCGGAACTCCAGATTTTGAAAAATATGTGGAATGGGAAAATTACAGCATTAAATATTTTTCCACGCAGTGGCCTGGAATCGAATATCCTTTTCCGACCATGACGGCGTTTCAAGGATTTGCGGACATGGAATATCCGATGATGGTGAATGATACGGCAATTCCGGATAATTTCGCCGATTCCCGCCAAACGGTGGACCACGAAATTGCCCACATGTATTTCCCTTTTATGATGGGCACCAACGAAACACGCTACGCTTTCATGGATGAAGGCTGGGCGACCGCTTTCGAATATCTTATCGGCGAAGCCGAAAACGGAAAAGAATTTAATGACAAAATGTTCACCGATTTCCGCGTGAAAAGATATATCAACGACACCTCAGCGGAAGAAGACCAGCCCATTATTTCGATGAGCAGCCAGCTTTCCGGGATGGGTTATGGCAGCAATGCGTACATCAAACCAGCTTTGGCTTACTTGGCTTTAAAAGATATGTTAGGCGAGAAAATTTTCAAAAATACGCTGCATTACTATATGTATTTATGGAAAGGCAAACACCTGACGCCCTGGGATTTCTTCAACAGTTTTAATGCTGGAAGTGGACAAAATCTTAACTGGTTTTGGCAAAATTGGTTTTTCAGCAACCATTACATTGATCTGAAAATCGAATCCGAAAAAATATCCCGCAAAAAGGCCCAATTTTCTGTAAATAACGTGGGTGGTTTTGCGATTCCTTTCGATGTTGAAATTGCTTATGCCGATGGAACGTCCTTTAAAAAACATTTCAGCCCCGAAGTTTGGAAAAACGGTTCCACCTTTAAAACATCAATTCCGGTTGACAAAAAAATTTCAACCATAAAAATCGACGGTGGGATTTTCATGGATTTTACACCGGAAAACAATATTTTCAAAAATTAAAAAATGAAGGAATTCCAAACCGCAAAAATGGACCGCCGCACGGGATTGCTGACCGTTATTTTACTCATTCTTTTGCCCGTTTTGGCGATCAGTTCGTTTTTCTTCGAGCCGCAAAAACTTACGGTTTCGATATTTTTAAGCCTTTTGTTCATCGCGGTAATTTTCATTTCGTACGCTTTTGTGCCGAAAAGAATTGCGCTTTCAGGGGAGCAAATTTTAGTTCAGAATTTATTCGGCGCGGTTGTCATTAATTTAAATGAAATTAAAAGTATTGAAGAGCTTGAAAAAACCGGCTTGAATTTGAGAACTTTCGGTGTCGGTGGCCTGTTTGGTTATTTCGGATATTTTAACGGCCGCGATGTTTGGTACGTGACTAACATTTACAAAAAGGTAAAAATTACCTTGCATAGCGGCAAAATTTATATGCTGTCGCCCGACGAACCGGAGCTTTTCATCGAGGAAATCCGAAAAATATCGGCAAAAAGGGGCTAATTTTTTATCTTTGCCGGTCTCCTTATGAACAAAATAAAATCATTTTATTTATGAAACTTAAACATACTTTACTCGCCATTGCTGCGCCTTTTCTTATGAATGCACAAAATGTGATGACGCCGGAAACGCTTTGGACGCTGAATAAACTCGGCGTAAGTGCCGTTTCACCGGACCAGTCCTCGTTGATTTACAGCGTGGGAAAAACCGACCTGAAAACTGAAAAAACAAACAAAAAGAATTATTTTTTCAACATCAAAAATGCGCAGGCAACCAATCTTGATTTAGGAAAAAGATCGCTCATCCAATGGGATAAAAACGGCATTTATGCCCAGGAAGAGGAGAAAATTTATCTCTCTAAAGATGCCGGCAAAACATGGACAGAATTTTACACCATCGGGAAAGTTGACAATATTGTGATTTCGCCGGACGGCAAAAAAATCGCCTTCAGCAAAGAAGTTTTGGTGGAAAAAGTTTTGGGTAAAGACAAATACGACGATGTGCCGAAAACTACCGCACAAATTTATACCGACCTGAATCACCGCCACTGGGATTATTTTAGCGAAGGAAAATACAACCACGTTTTTGTAGTAAATACGGCGGAAAAAGTAGACGCAGCCAAAGATTTGCTGGAAGGTAAAACTTTCGATTCGCCGCAGCGCCCTTTCGGTGGTGGTGAAGATTTTGTCTGGAGCCCGGACTCTTCAGAATTGCTGTACGTGACCAAAGCGCTGAGCGGAAAAGAATATTCAAAATCCACAAACACCGATATTTTTGCTTATAATTTGGCTTCCGGCGCGGTAAGAAACCTGACGGGAAGCAATAAAGGTTACGATATGTCGCCACAGTTTTCGCCGGACGGAAAATATCTGACCTGGATGTCCATGGAAAGAGAAGGATATGAAGCGGACAAAAATGATATTAAAATTCTGGAGTGGAAAACCGGTCGTGTTACCAATTTGACGGCAAAGTGGGACGAAAGCGTTTCCGGCTCTGTTTTCTGGACCGAAGATTCCAAAAATATTTATTTTACGACGCCTTGGCGCGGAACGAAACAATTGTTTTCCTTAAACCCGAAAAACCAAAAAATTACCCAAATTACCTCGGGAAATTTCGATGTTAATGATATTTATGCGCTGAATAAAAATACCCTGCTGGTTTCGCGAACCGACATGAACCACAATGCAGACCTCTTTAATGTAGATCTGAAAAAAGGGACCATGACTCAGGTTACGGAAGTCAACAAAAAGAATTACGAAAATATTACGCCGTCTAAAACCGAGCTTAAAATGGTGAAAACCACGGATGGTAAAGAAATGGGCGTGTGGTTTATTTATCCGCCAAACTTCGATCCGGCGAAAAAATATCCAACCTTGTTGTACTGCCAAGGCGGTCCGCAATCAGCCTTAACACAGTTTTTCAGCACCAGATGGAATTTTGCTTTGATGGCGGCAAACGATTACATCATTGTAGCGCCAAACCGTCGCGGTATGCCGGGTTGGGGCACAAAATGGAATGAAGAAATTTCGAATGACTGGGGTGGACAACCGATGAGAGATTATCTTGCTGCGGCAGATTACGCGAAAACTTTACCGTATGTGGATGGTGACCGAATGGGTGCTGTTGGCGCAAGTTACGGCGGTTACAGCGTTTTCATGTTGGCGGGAATTCATGAAAACCGTTTCAAAACCTTTATTGCACACGACGGGCTTTTCGATATGAAATCGTGGTTTTTAACCACCGAAGAACTTTGGTTTGCCAACTGGGATTTGGGCGGTTCACCGTACGATATTCCAACGCCGAAAGCGTACACCAAGTTTGATCCTTCGCAATATGTGAACAAATGGAACACGCCGATAATGATTATTCAGGGTGGAATTGATTACCGCGTGCCGTATGAGCAAGGCCAGGAAGCTTTCCAGGCGGCGCAGCTGAAAGGTTTGAAATCGAAGTTCCTTTATTTCCCGAATGAAAATCACTGGGTTCTGCATCCGCAAAATGCCTTGGTTTGGCAACGAGAATTTTTCTCCTGGCTGAAAGAAACCTTATAAAACAAAAAGAAGTTCAGAATTATCTGAACTTCTTTTTTTTGCCGTTATATTGGGCTTTTTTTTGATTTTACAGTTCCGCGCGGACTTTGAAAACTGCATTTAATTTCATGGTGATTTGGTCTGCAGCAACTTTACTTCCCTGAACTTCGATAACCAAAGAATTTTGATTGGTTTGGAAATAATCAACGATTTCCGAATTGGTGGTGGTGAAAACAATTTGGTTTGGATTGGTATTGTTTTCCACCGAAGCAATCAGCTTGTCCGGAAGGTTACCCGATTTAACATAAATTCTGGCGTTTTTAATAGCGTCCAGTTTCGTTCCTTGCGAAGAGCTTACGTACGTTGCTGTAAGTTCGCTCATTTTAACCGATTTCACATTCCGGATGGAATATTTCGGGTTTCGGGCTTTAATCTGCTCGTCCAGATTAATATTCATCCCGATTTCAGGTACTTTGGTGTAAGATGTCGTACTTACTCCAACAAAAGGAGCGGTAATCTGCGTACTGAACGGCACCTCGAAAGGCGGAAAAATATCCAGCACGGTGTTTACGATTTCGCGGCAGCTGCTGAGAAAAATTAGGGCGAACATTCCCACAATTAATGATAATCTTTTCATAACATTTTATTTAATAATTTAACAACCTTACATTTATCAAGCCAACTCTTTTAAAACTACAAAAATGTTACCTTAAAAATGGGAAACATCTTTTCATTTGGAGGGACATTTCCACAAATACTTTGCAAAACAAAAAGCACTGTCTAAGTTTTACCAAACGTAAAAGCTCCACAACATCTTATAAAAATTCCCCGTTGTTAATGCTTTTTTTTCGTTTTTCTAAAACTTGATTTTTATAAGCAAATGCAAAGATGAAAAAAATACCGTTTTAGCAGCTGATTTTTTTTGATTGCCCAAATATTCAATAGTGGAAAATCTTCGAATTTTTCAGCAACTTGACTTCCGCCTTCAAATGTCGTATATTTGCACTCCGAATTTCCATTGGTTTTCGGATTAATTTTTAAACCGTAATTTAAAAAATGAAAACATCTGATTTTAACTTCGAGCTGCCCGAAGAACTTTTGGCAGAACACCCGG
>Ga0308157_10008007_pt1 | contig 12126 bp, 11 predicted proteins | sample PhyBR1_FD_201035 | JGI IMG/M metagenome (GOLD analysis project Ga0308157, IMG submission 201035) | Phyllosphere microbial communities from UC Gill Tract Community Farm, Albany, California, United States - DLSLB.R1 | ecosystem: Host-associated > Plants > Phyllosphere > Unclassified | place: USA...
GCATCTAACAACGGATGTCCAACGAAATGCGCTCCGACCAGATGTTTCTTATAAAAATCCTTCTCGAAAGGAAGAATTACCAGCATCTCATCCACATATTTTTTAACTGTTTCTACTCTGCCTTCTTTCCAGGCCCAAAGTTGTGGCGAAATATAATAAACCACTTTGATTCCCAATTCTTTGGCAAACTTCGCAATCCTCAGATTGAAACCTGGATAATCTACCAAAATCAAAACATCAGGTCTGTTTTCCAGAATGTCCTTTTTACAGAACTTGATATTATTGAGAATTGTTCCAAGATTTTGAACCACTTCCAGAAAACCCATAAAAGCCAAATCTCGGTAATGTTTTACCAAAGTCCCGCCCTGTTTCTGCATCAAATCTCCGCCCCAAAAACGGAATTCTGCGTTTTGGTCTTTTTGTTTCAAAGCCTTCATCAGGTTGGAAGCGTGCAAATCGCCGGAAGCTTCGCCTGCTATTATATAATATTTCAAGGTATGGATTTTAGATTATGAAAGTTTGGATGATAGATTTTTAAAATTAAGTTTTTTCTGCGAAATTCTTAACTTTGAACAAAATTAAATCTTTTTGAACGATTAGGATTGGGAAAGTTCTATTATGAGGAAATTTTGTTTGACAGACAAATCCCATAGCCCCGATAGAAACGGCATCCTTTTTTGTTTTTCTGATGAATTTCTATTTAGCAGCAAAACGTCGAAAACAAAAAAGATATAGTGGATAGCGGGATTAGCTCCAAAAAAATAATGATAATAAAATGGAAGAAATAAAAAATAAGGTTGCAGAAAGCGGATTGGTGAATTTTGACATTTCTGACCTTGTTCCTAAGGGAAAAAGAATGGGAATCGACATCAAGGATTTTCTTTGGGAAGGAATGATTCTGAAGGAAAAAGACTTCCGTGAAAAAATCAAAAACATTGATACTGAAGCTTATAAAGATGCGTACGTTTACATCTATTGTTCTGAGGATGTGATTATCCCGCTTTGGGCTTACTTCCTGATTACGTCTAAAATAACGGATGAAACTAAAAAAATAGTTTTCGGGAATCGTGAGGATTTGGAAGTTTTGCTGATGCACAATGCGATACAGACTTATGATTTTTCTGAGATGCGCGACAAACGTGTTTTGGTGAAAGGTTGCAGCGATGAGCTGATTCCTAATAACGCCTATGTAGAATTGGTGGAACAACTGAAACCGCTTGTGAAATCTCTGATGTTTGGTGAGGCTTGCAGTAATGTTCCGATATTTAAAAATTAATTTTAATGATATATCGTAATAATTTCTATATTTGATTTACAATTTAAAAACATAAATTATGAGTTTATTAGACCTTATTACAGGCAACACAGGCAACCAGGTTGCAGAACAAGCTGAAAACAAATTCGGAATCAGCAAAAATCAAATCATTGCACTTTTAGTTGTGGCAGCTCCTTTGGTAATCAGTTACTTGAAAAAGAAATCAGAAAATGCTGATGAAGCAGACAAGTTAAATGCCGCTCTTGACAAAGATCACGACGGAAGCATATTGAACAATCCTGCACAAGCATTTGACAGAGAGCAAGAAGGTGATTCTATCTTGAACCACATCTTCGGAGGCGAAAAAGCCAACGTAGAAAATCAATTATCTCAAAACACAGGAATTTCTATGGATAAAATAGGTCCGGTTTTGGCAACTTTAGCTCCGGTAATTATGGGTTACATCGGTCAACAGAAGCAAGCAAGCAATGTGACTTCAGGCGGCGGATTAGGAGATTTGTTAGGAGGCATCCTTGGGAGTTCTTCTCAACAAGCGCAAGCGTCCAACGACCCATTGAGCAACATTCTGGGAAGCGTTCTTGGTGGAGCAACTCAATCTTCTGGAGGAGGTTTAGGTGATATTCTGGGAAGCGTTCTTGGTGGCGGAAATCAGCAACAATCACAACAAGGCGGTTTGGGCGGATTATTAGGAAGTATTTTCGGAAAATAATTTATCTCAAAATTAAATATAAAGCCATCTCAAAATAATATTGAGGTGGCTTTTTAATTAGAAAACAATTTGATCGTGTCCCTCGGCAAAGCTTTTCCCACCGCTCGGGCCGGGCTATCCGTTACTATCTTTTTTCCTCCGCTAATTCCCTCCGCCAAAAAAGGATATCCACTACTATCCCTCACGCGCTTCGCCAAGATTGAAGATTTATCAGTCAAAAAAGCTTTTCATATCAATCAAATTAATTCCCATCAAAACATTATCTTTGCACTCGGAAATTGGACAACTAAATGTCTAATCTCTAAAGTCTAACATCTAACATCTAAAAAAATGTTCCGTACACACACAAACAGCGAACTGACGCTGAAAAATCTGAATGAAAAAGTAACTCTTTCCGGCTGGGTACAAACCATCCGTGACAAAGGTTTTATGATTTGGATAGATTTGCGAGACCGTTACGGCATCACACAATTGGTTTTGGACGAGGACAGAACTTCCAAAGAACTTTTGGAAACAGCTAAAAAATTAGGACGTGAATTTGTCATCAAAGTAGAAGGAACCGTTATCGAACGTACTTCCAAAAACCCAAAGATTGCAACAGGCGACGTAGAAATCTTAGTTGAAAACCTAACCATTTTAAACGAATCTCAACTTCCTCCGTTCACTATAGAAGACGAAACCGACGGTGGCGAAGAATTGAGAATGAAATATAGATACCTTGATATCAGAAGAAATCCGGTAAAAGATAAACTAATTTTCCGTCACAAAATGGCGCAGAAAGTGAGAAATTATCTTTCCGATGAGGGTTTTATTGAGGTTGAAACGCCGGTTCTTATTAAATCAACTCCGGAAGGTGCGAGAGATTTCGTGGTTCCGAGCAGAATGAATCCGGGACAGTTTTATGCACTTCCACAATCGCCACAAACTTTCAAACAATTGTTGATGGTTGGCGGAATGGACCGATATTTCCAAATCGTAAAATGTTTCCGTGACGAAGATTTACGTGCCGACAGACAACCGGAATTCACCCAAATCGATTGCGAAATGGCTTTCGTAGAGCAGGAAGACATTATGAATGTTTTCGAAGGAATGACAAAAGTTCTTTTGAAAGACATCACCGGAAATGAATTCGGAGATTTCCCAAGAATGACTTTTGCCGATGCGATGCAAAAATATGGAAACGACAAGCCGGATATCCGTTTCGGAATGGAATTCCACGAGTTGAATGACTTAACAAAAGGAAAAGATTTCAAAATATTTGATGACGCAGAATTGGTCGTTGGAATCAATGTTGAAGGCATTGCAGATTACACCAGAAAACAAATCGACGAATTGGTGGATTGGGTAAAACGTCCACAAATCGGCGCAACAGGATTGGTTTGGATAAAATTCCAAAATGATGGCGTTGTAACTTCATCTGTCAACAAATTCTATTCTGAAGAAGATTTGAAAAAAATCACAGAAGAATTTGGCGCAAAAGCGGGAGATTTAATGTTTGTAATGAGCGGAAACGCTGACAAAGTGAGAACTCAACTTTCCGCTTTGAGAATGGAACTCGGAAACCGTCTTGGATTAAGAAAAGGAAACGAATTTGCACCACTTTGGGTCGTAGATTTCCCATTGTTGGAATTTGATGAAGAATCTGGAAGATACCACGCAATGCACCACCCTTTCACATCTCCAAAAACCGAAGATTTCCACCTTTTGGAAACCGACCCAGGAAAAGCAAGAGCCAACGCTTACGATTTGGTTTTGAACGGAAACGAAATTGGTGGCGGTTCAATCAGAATTTTTGACAGAGATCTACAATCGAAAATGTTTGACCTTTTAGGATTTTCAAAAGAAGAAGCAGAAGCGCAATTCGGTTTTTTAATGAATGCCTTCAAATATGGCGCTCCGCCTCACGGAGGTTTGGCCTTTGGCTTTGATAGATTGGTAGCAATTCTTGATGGAAATGAAGTCATCAGAGATTACATCGCTTTCCCGAAAAACAATTCCGGGCGAGATGTGATGATTGATGCGCCGGCTCCAATTCATCAGGAACAGCTTACGGAACTGGAACTTAAATTGGATTTAAAAGCATAAATTAGAAGCGAGAATTTTTTTCTCGCTTTTTTTATTATGAAAAAACTAATACCTATTTTTCTTTTACTGAGTTTCAATTTATACAATTGTCAATTTTTAGAGGAGCAATATTCAAAGAGTAAAATTTACAAGCTAAAACAAAACCTTGAATCAGGTCAAAAAAATGCTTTCTATGAATTAGCTTCTTATCTTGACAGTCATAAAAAACTGGCTGAATTTTTAGGTCATCATTATTTAGAAACTGAAGAAAGTTCTTTAGCAAAAAGAGCTATTGAAGAAAATTCAGTTTTCACATATCAAGAAATAATCATCGACAGTATTTCTAGTTCGAAACAATTTTTAGATTTTTTGAAGAAAAATGATGGTAAAATAAAATATTCTACTGCGATGCAAGCTTTCTATATTACGCCAATTGACCAAAGAAATGAATCTGTTGAATTCAGAGAACTTCCGAAAGCAAAGTTTGAAAAATTAACCAAAAGAATTCCGGAAATCCTTCAACAAGATTGGGCTAAAAATGCTGGAATAGATATTTTAATTCAACAAAATAAACCAGAAAGTCTACTGAAAATCTGCGAATAATTTTATCGTAGAAGAGAAAAATTCAATTTTTATAATCCTAACAAAGATGATTTTTATGACATGCTATCATTTTTGATTCGTAAAGACATCGGTTCGATTGGCAGAAATAACGATTTGGCTTGGACTAACAAAGATTATAGTTTCGATAATAACGCTATTCTGAACTTGCTGATTTATTTTTCGAAGAATTATAAAAATTTCGTTTGGGATGAATCTGAAAAGCTTTTCATTAATAAAGATTTACAGTCAGAAAAGACAGATAACATTGCAGATTTATTCGAAGATTTGTACAATGAAAATGACACGATTGCTTTGAATTCATATATCAAACTATCTCAAAGCAATTCAAAAAGAGTTGGAGAATTGTCTACTGAAAAGGATAAAATCTTTCTTGATCGAACAAATTATATAATTCCAAGTTTTCCCTTTAGATTTTTAATTCAGCTTTCTTTATTCACAGAATACTGTCATCAGAATAAAATTGGTTTTTTAGGAAATGAGGATTTAAAATCCAAAATAGAAAAACTGAGTTCGGAGTTATCTTTTTCTGAAAGAAAAAATTTGGAAGATAAATTAATTGACAACTTGAAAGCAGAAGACATTACTCCTTTAGAATATTGGACTCTCGTCTATCAAAAGAAATCAAATTTGCAAGAATCTGTTTCACGAATTTTGGATATTTATTACACCAAAAACTGGGATAAAATTCTAAATGATGACCAGCAACTAAAGCTGTATTTGAAAAAATCTATACTCTTTGCAAGAATCGGGATCAATGGAAACCTTAATTATTACATTTATAAATTCCTCGGAAATGGCTCTGAAACGATAGATATTTTAAGCAAAATTAAAACGGATGACACAGAACTACAATTGCAAATCAATCGCGCAAATAAACTTTGCTTAGAAAAATTTGATTATCCGATTGATGATAAAAAAATAAATGATGCAAACTTTAATAGTCAGAAAATAAATATCCAACAGGAAGTAGATAAATTAAGAATAACTGCAAAAGACGATGATGATTTTGAGTATGATGTTTTAAAAATATTCTCCAAAATTGGTTACTCCCAAATACCTGACGCAATTAAAGTTGCGGATAAAATTAAATTTAAGAAAGAAAATTATAGAGATAAATATTCATTTTTAGAAGGAGATTTTGGTTTTTTCAGTATTGAAAATTGGAAATCTGAGGATGTGAGAAAAGATTTTCTATCAGTCTATCAATCTCACACAGAAAAACAACTTTATGAATATTATTTAGACAAAGCTGGAATCGATTACAAAAATAATGACGGAAAGCTCAATTACGATAAAATCTACGAAATTCTGAAGTTTAACATTGTAACACCTTTCACAGGAAGTCAAGAATACGAAAATGAAGTTGGAGCAATTATCAAACTTCTGGAATTGAATCAGAATACAACATTGGGATATCCTGATAAACTATGCAATTCTGCAGGAATTTACATCTGTCCACCTTCTGACAGAGCTTGGGAATGGCGAAAATATCTGAAAGATAAAAAACTTTTAAAACAAACACATTCTGAAATTGTTTCGTTTAATTATGGTTATTATTTAGACAAGGTTTTACGTTACAAATCGCTTAAGTAATTAATAATTAAAATTCATTGTTCTTTTAAAATTAAATTCGTCGGGGGAAGTAAATTAAAATTTTATTATTTTTACTCAAACACAAATTTTGAATGATGAAATCTCCTTTAAAAATATTACAACAATATTTTGGCTACGACAATTTCCGACTCGAGCAAGCGAACGCAGTTGAAAATGTAATTTCGAAAAAAGACACTTTCGTCTTAATGCCAACGGGCGGTGGAAAATCGCTTTGTTATCAAGTTCCGGCATTGGTTTTGGAAGGAACTGCAATCGTGATTTCTCCGTTGATTGCTTTGATGAAAGACCAAGTTGATGCGTTGCGTGTGAATGGAATTTCTGCTGCGTACATCAATTCTTCGATGAATTCTTTTGAGCAAAATGAGACTTTAAACCAATTAAAAAACGGAAAACTTAAACTTTTATATGTTGCTCCCGAAAAATTGAGTTCGGATAATGGTGCGTTTTTAAAATTGTTGAATGACGTCAATATTTCCCTGTTTGCGGTAGATGAGGCGCATTGTGTTTCGCATTGGGGTCACGATTTCCGTCCGGATTATTTGTTTTTAAATGGAATTAAAAAACAATTTCCAAAAGTCCCAATTATCGCTTTGACGGCGAGTGCAGACGAAATTACGAGGAAAGACATCATCAAACAATTGAATCTTCAAGAGCCTTTGGTTTTGGTTTCTTCCTTTGACAGAGCCAATATAAAATATTTTGTCCAGCCGAAACAATCTGTCCTTAAAAATATCATTCAATATCTCAACGAGCATCCGAACGATTCGGGAATTATCTACTGTTTATCGAGAAAAGGAACGGAAGAAATGTCTAATAATTTGAAAGAAAACGGAATCAACTCCGCATTTTACCACGCAGGAATTTCATCACAGGAAAGAGCAAAAGTTCAGGAAGATTTTTTGAAGGACAAAACGCGGGTAATGGTTGCTACGATTGCCTTTGGAATGGGAATCGACAAGAGTAATGTCCGTTTTGTGATGCACGCAGATTTGCCCAAAAATATCGAAAGTTACTACCAAGAAACGGGAAGAGCCGGACGAGATGGTTTACCGAGTGAAGCGATTTTATTCTATTCCTACGGTGATGTGATAAAATTGAGGAATTTTGCAATGGTAGAAGGCAATGAAGAGCAATCTGACTTGATGTTGCAAAAGCTGAAACAAATGTCAGATTTTGCCGAAATGCAAAAATGCCGAAGACAATATCTGATGGAATATTTTGGAGAAAAACACGATGGAAATTGCAATTCCTGCGATTATTGCCTGAGTGATTTTGAAACCTGGGACGCAACAACTGATGCTCAAAAACTATTAAGCGCCATTTTCCGCTTGAAAGAACGGTATGGAAAAAATTTAATTATTGACTTTTTACGAGGTTCTAAAAGTGTGAAAATTACAGATTATATGCGAAGTTTGCCGACTTACGGCGTTGGAAATACTCAAGATAAAAATTATTGGCAAAACCTTCTGAGACAATTGCTCATCAATGGTTTTCTGAGTGAATCGAATGAGGAATTTTCTGTTTTAAAGTTAAATGAAGAGAGCAAATTAATATTATTTAAAAATAAAAAAATTGAATTCAAAAAAGTAAAAGAACAAGCCAAAGCCGTTACTGTTGCTGAAATTGAGACCGATTATTCAACTCCAGATTTTGATGCAAATGAAGATTTATTTGCAGAATTAAGAACCTTGAGACGTGAAATCGCCGAACAAGAAAATGTTCCGCCTTATGTTATTTTCTCGGATGCCACTTTGCTTGAATTGTCAACTTATCTCCCAAATTCCAAAGAGGAATTGAATCAGATAAGTGGTTTCGGAGCTTTTAAAATTGAAAAATATGGAGAACTATTTCTTCCAACGATTATTGAATTCTGCAAAAATCATAATTTAAGCAGTAAAATTTCCGAGAAAAAACCGAAAAAGCAAAGAGAACCAAAAAAGGCAAATAAGACTACATCAGGAACTTTCGCCACAACTTTTGAATTGTACAAACAGAATTTCAATGTAGAAGAAATTGCAAAAATGAGAAGTTTGTCAATTAATACGATCCAAAATCATTTAGGAAAATTTGTAGAATCGGGAACAATTGAAGCCAGCGAATTGATGAATATGAGTAAAATAGAACCAATTATCGAGATAGCAAAAACCCAAACAATTCCATCTTTAAAAGCCATCAAAGATGAACTTGGCGAAGGTTTTTCTTATTTTGAAATTCACGTGGCGATTGCTTATGATAAATCTTTGCAGTAAAATAAGAATTTAAACTAAGGTAATCTCGCTACCAAAAATTCCGGAGACAATTTCAAAATCCAATAGATGATTTTCCATTTCCAGTTGGGAACGATGGAGAAAGAATTCCCGGTATTCACGATATGTTTCGCCACATAATCAGGTTCCATTAATAACGATTTATTCAAGTCCAAACCTGCATTGATTTTGGTATTAATATAACCGCTTACCAAAACATTCACCGTGATTTTTCTTGAATTCAATTCTTGACGAAGTCCGGCCAAATATTGAGTAAATGCAGATTTTGTACTTCCATAAATGAAATTACTTTTCCGTCCACGAACACCTGAAAGTGAGGAAAGTCCAACAATTCTTTCGAGATTTTTATTATTAATATCAGTCGAAATTATATTTAAAATAGAAACTGCGCCGATATAATTCGTTTTAATCATTTCGAAAGTGCCATCGAAGTTTCTTAACGCTTTTTGATTTTCCACTAAAAACCCTGCAGCATAAACTACAATATTCGGTTTGACTAATAATTCATCGTAAAAATTTTCATGAGAAGAAAAATCGGTCGCATCAAAATATTTAATTTCAATTTTTGATTGATTTAATTGATTTTCATTGATGAAATTCTCCAAAGAATTCAGATTTCTGGAAGATGCGATGATAGAAAATCCCTTTTCCAAATATTGCAAAATACATTGTTTCGCCACATCAGAATTGGCACCGAGAATCAGAACAGTTTTATTGGAATTCATATAGTAAAAATAGAGATTAGAAGTCAGATTTTAGATATCAGTACATTTTAAAATCCGTAAATTTGTTGTTATTATAGAAATTATAAACGTTAGTCAATTATTTTCATTATAAAATCTAACCTCTAATTTCTCACATCTAACTTCTATTTATGTTTAATGTTTTAGGAAACTTTTTGACACTTTCTTCGTTCGGCGAAAGTCACGGAGAAGCTTACGGCGGAATTATCACCAATTTTCCGGCTGGTCTGGAAATCGATATCGAGAAAGTTCAGCTCGAGCTTGACCGCAGAAAACCAGGACAATCCGCCATTGTTACACAAAGAAAGGAAGGTGATAAAGTTCGGTTTCTGTCAGGAATTTTTGATGGAAAATCGACAGGAACGCCAATTGGCTTCATTGTAGAAAATGAAAACCAACGTTCCAAAGATTACGACCATATTGCTCAAGCCTATCGTCCAAGTCACGCCGATTATACTTACGACCAAAAATACGGCATCCGAGATTATCGTGGCGGTGGAAAATCTTCTGCGCGCGAAACCCTGAATTGGGTAGTTGCAGGTGCTTTGGCAAAACAACTTCTTCCCGAAATTGAAATCAATGCTTATGTTTCGTCAGTTGGCGAAATATTCTGCGAGAAACCTTATCAAGCTTTGGACTTTTCGAAAACCGAAAGCAACATCGTTCGTTGTCCAGACGAGGAAACGGCCGAAAAAATGATTGAGAGAATCAAAGAAATCAAGAAGGAAGGCAATACGATTGGCGGAACCGTAACTTGTGTCATCAAAAATGTTCCGGTTGGATTGGGCGAACCGATTTTCAATAAACTTCATGCCGAATTAGGAAAAGCAATGCTGAATATCAACGCCTGCAAAGGCTTTGAATATGGAAGCGGTTTTTGTGGCGCGAAAATGACTGGAAGCGAACACAACGATCTTTTCAACGAAGATGGAACTACAAAAAGTAATCTTTCCGGCGGAATCCAAGGTGGAATTTCCAACGGAATGGATATTTATTTCCGAGTAGCTTTTAAACCGGTTGCTACGATTCTTCGTCCGCAGGAAAGCATCAATAAAGATGGTGAATCTGTGACGGTTGAAGGCAAAGGAAGACACGATCCTTGTGTGGTTCCGAGAGCTGTACCGATTGTGGAAAGCCTAGCTGCATTCGTTTTGGCAGATATGTATTTAATTAATAAAACCAGAAAAATATAATGGACATCAAATCATATTGGGATAACGCAGTTTCCTACACAGAATATCTTCGTGATGCAGGTGAAAGACTTGCAGATCCAAAAGACTCGCACGAAGCAGAATATGCGGAATATTACAGATTGGGAATCCAACGGATGAATAGAATGTGGGAAAAATACCTGCCGAATTCTGAACAGGTTGAAACTCTTGCGAAGAAGAAATTCAATGGTAAAATATTAATTATTTCTGAATCCTGGTGTGGCGACGCCAGTCAGGTGATTCCGGTTGTGGTTAAGTTTTTTGAACAATTTGAAATCAGAATTACTTACCGCGATCAGGAACCGAGTTTGATCGATAATTATTTGACAAACGGTGGAAAATCTATTCCGATTGTAATTTTCCTTGATGAAAACTTCGATAAGATTGCACATTGGGGACCAAGACCGAAACACGGCACCGAACTTTTGGAAAAGCATAAAGCAAATCCGGAAGAATTTACGAAAGATCAATTCTATGTGGAATTGCAGACTTATTACGCGAAAAACAGAGGTTTTGACACCATTGAGGAACTTTTGGAATTACTTTAAATTTAATATAAATGAATTTTCTTAAAAAAAATCTGATTTATATAATCCTCGTTGTAGTTTTTTCAGCTTTTGCATTGATAAAACCGCTTCGTGATTTTGTCTCAGAACAGATTTCGATGAGTCCGACTGTGGCAAAAATTAATAATGAAACTTTGCTTCCTGAAAACGTTTTGGATATCGATTTGAAAGGCATCAACACAAGTAGTACAAATCTGAAAAACCTGCGTGGAAAAGTTCTTTTTCTTAATTTCTGGGGAACCTGGTGTCCGCCGTGCAGAACAGAATGGCCAACAATTCAGAAATTGTATGATTTGAAAAAAGACAAACTGGAATTTGCATTGATTGCGATGCAGGATCAAGAGGAAGATGTGAAAAAGTTCCTTAAAGAAAATAATTATACCGTTCCTGTTTATATTGCTGAAAGCCCATTAGACCCGAAGATTTTACCTGTTGCTTTCCCAACATCTTATTTGATTGGAAAAGATGGCAGAATCCTAAAAAAGGAAGATAGTTCTATGGATTGGAGCAAAGATTCCGTCTTGGAATTTATTGATAACGTAACAAAATAATGATTTGTTAATTTGATAAATCATTATTTTGAAAATAAAAAAATCGCCCGGAATCTTAGATTTCGGGCGATTTATATTTTAGAATAATAATTAATTACTTCTTCTTTTCTACTCCAAAAGTTTCGGGGAATCTTGTTGCAGTAAAATCTTTTGAAATTGCGGCTTTTTCGAATTTCAATTTTCCGCTAAGCGTTTCCAGGATTACACCATCTTCTGTAATTGAGAAAATAGTGCCGTGCATTCCAGAAGTTGTTACCACTTTAGCACCTGGTTTCAGAGCTTCCTGAAAGCTTTTTTCCTGCTTTTGTTTGGTCATCTGAGGACGAATCATCAGAAAATAAAATCCAACGACCATCAAACCAATCATAATCATTGTTGGCATCATAGATTGCTGTGGCGCTGCTGCCTGTAAAAATATTGTAAGCATAATTTATTTTATTGAGTAATGTTAGCTGAGAATGTTAATCTTACCGGTGCTTTTTCAACATTTACAAAAACATC
>Ga0308157_10008008_pt1 | contig 12123 bp, 14 predicted proteins | sample PhyBR1_FD_201035 | JGI IMG/M metagenome (GOLD analysis project Ga0308157, IMG submission 201035) | Phyllosphere microbial communities from UC Gill Tract Community Farm, Albany, California, United States - DLSLB.R1 | ecosystem: Host-associated > Plants > Phyllosphere > Unclassified | place: USA...
CAAGCGACCAACACCGACCTGACCCTGACCCAGGAGCTGACCATCCTGCTGGTGGCGATGCTGACCTCGAAAGGCGCGTCGGGCATCACCGGCGCCGGCTTCATCACCCTGGCCGCGACCCTGGCCGTGGTGCCGACCATCCCGGTGGCCGGCATGGCGCTGATCCTCGGCATCGACCGCTTCATGAGCGAAGCGCGCGCCCTGACCAACTTCGTCGGCAACGGCGTGGCGACGGTCGTGGTGTCGAAGTGGGAAAAGGAACTGGATTCGGCGCGCATGGACGACGTCCTGAACGGCCGCGTGCATGTCGAAGACCAGAACAGCATGAAGGCGGTACGCGAAGCAGCGTAATCCGCTTCCTGCCCGACCCGAAAAACCGTGCCCGCGTGGCACGGTTTTTTTTCGCCTGAAGGAATCGCGCAAGGCTGGCCTGGCCATGCAGACCGCGCATAGGCACCCACTTGATTCATGCCGCATGGGTGCACGCGTGGATTTATGTAGACATCTCAATCTAGACCAGATAATCTAGGTTCACATCTTACAAACGAGGTCCTTCCATGCCGCGCTCACCCGACGCCCCCAAGCCCACGCCCGCCGAACTCGACCTGCTGCAAGTGCTCTGGCCGCTCGGCGCGGCCACCGCCAAGCAGGTGCACGAGGCGATGCTGCCGCAACGTCCGGATGTCACCTACGCCACGGTGTTGCGCCTGATGCAGGTCATGCATGGCAAAGGCCTCCTGCATCGCGACGAGAGCGAACGCTCGCACGTGTATGCGCCCGTCCATGAACGCGACGCCCTGCAAACCAATCTGCTGCAAGACCTGATGCAGCGCGCCTTTTCCGGTTCGGCCAAGGCGCTGGTGCTGGCCGCGCTCAAGAGCGGCATCTCGAAGAAGGAACGCGACGAGATCGAGCAGCTGTTGAAAGACGAGGACAAGCGATGAGCGCGCTCGACATCGTCAACAGCATCGGCTGGACGCTGGTCCATTTCAGCTGGCAAGGCGCGCTGGTCGGCTGCCAGACCGCGCTCGTCCTCGTCTTGCTGCGCAAGGCGCGTCCCGAGACCCGTTACCTGGTCGCCTGCACTGGATTGCTGCTATGCCTGGCCTGGCCGGCCACGGAGCTGTTCATCCGCCTGACCGGCGCTGCCAGCGCCGAAGGCGGCTTTGCGATCGTGCTGGCCGGCGCGGCAGCCGGTGTCAGCCAGGACAGCGGCTGGGGCGGCCTGTTTCAGCGCAACCTGGCCTGGATCGTGGGCACCTGGGCCATGTGCACCCTGTTCCTGGCGTTGCGCATGGTCGCCGGACTGTTGTGTCGATGGCCTGTCCAGCCCGGTGACGGCTGGCTGGTGGCGCCCGGTCGTGCTGGTGCCTGCATCGCTGGTAACCACCATGCCCCCGCACCTGCTCGAAGCCCTGCTGGCACACGAACTGGCGCACATCCAGCGCCACGACTACCTGGTCAACCTGTGCCAGAACGTCATCGAATCGCTGTTGTTCTACCACCCGGCGGTCTGGTGGATCTCGCGGCGCATCCGCGTCGAACGGGAACAGATCGCCGACGCCATCGCGGCAAGGCAACTGGGCGAACCGCGGCGCCTGGCCCTGGCCCTCTCGGAACTGGAAAAACTCCAGTTCTCCCACCACCACCTGGCCCAGGCGGCCAACGGAGGAGATCTCATGTCACGCATCAAACAACTGGTTCGTCCCGATACCGAAGCACTGAACTGGAAAGCCGCGATCCCGGTTCTAGGCTTCGCACTGGCCGGCCTGGCCGGCTGTGCGCAGACGCCGCCATCCGGCCCGGTTTCGATCAAGGCCGACAGCATCGTCAATATCCCAGTCGCGCAATTCGACTCCTGCGAGCGGCCGAAGTACCCGGCCGAAGCGCTGGCGCGCGATATCCAGGGCACGGTGACACTCGGCTTCCTGGTCAGTGCCGAAGGCGCCGTGCGCGAGACCACGCTGCGCAAATCGAGCGGCGACACGTCGCTCGACGAAGCTGCCCGCACGGCGCTGGCCAAGTGCACTTTCCGCCCCGGCACGGTCGATGGCAAGCCGACCGAGCAATGGACCGAGGTGCAGTACGTCTGGGTATCGAAGTGAGCGCGCCGGTCGGTATGCGCCGGCCCTATGCCATCGTACCTCCGCCGCGGGCTAACACCCGATCCCGACAACGACCATGCATGAACTGGCAACATTACAGTGATAAGCTATCATTTTGCCTGAGCCCGTAAATAGGAGTGGATCTTGATGCTTGAGTCGTTGTTCACGTGGCGTGTTGCACGCCGTCCGATCGTGCTGTCCGGATTGGCGATGGCCTTATTGGCCGGTTGCACGCAGTCGGCGCCGGTTAATCCATTTGCCGATATGCCTGACAGTGTCACCACCGAGCCGGTCATGAACGTCAAGTCGTGCCGCAAGCCGGTATATCCCGCGCAGGCGCTGGCCGCGAAGATCGAAGGCACGGTCAAGCTCGCTTTCCTGGTGAGAGCGGACGGCACGGTACGCGAAACGATCGTGCGCAAAACGAGCGGCAACGCCGCGCTCGATGAAACCGCGCGTGCAGCGCTCGCCAAGTGCAGGTTCCAGCCGGGCGCCGTGAACGGCGCGCCGAAGGAGCAATGGACCGAGTCGGATTACACCTGGCAGATCGAAGCGTCTTGATGACGGCCTGATCGTCGTCCCCGAAACGAAAAAGGCGCTGGAATCCCAGCGCCTTTTTCGCGAGCGGATGTGTCTCTCAGACCGCGGACACGTCCAGTTCACAGCCGGTGGCAGCGACGAGCTCGTCACGGCTCACGCCCGGCGCCAGTTCTACCACCTTGAGGCCGGTATCGGTCACGTCGATCACGCCCAGGTCGGTGATGATGCGGTCGACCACGCCCACGCCGGTCAGCGGCAGGTCGCATTTTTTCAGGATCTTGTGGCTGGTGCTGCCGTCCTTGGCGGTGGCAACATGTTCCATCACGACCACCACGCGCTTGACGCCGGCGACGAGGTCCATCGCGCCGCCCATGCCCTTCACCATCTTGCCCGGAATCATCCAGTTGGCCAGGTCGCCGTGCTCCGACACCTGCATCGCGCCCAGGATCGCCAGGTTGATCTTGCCGCCGCGGATCATGCCGAAGGAATCGGCCGAGCTGAAGTAGGCTGCGCCCGGCAGCGCCGTCACGGTCTGCTTGCCGGCATTGATCAGGTCGGCGTCGACTTCAGCATCAAGCGGGAACGGACCGATGCCCAGCAGGCCGTTCTCGGACTGCAGGAAGACCTCGATATCCTTGGGTACATAGTTGGCGACCAGGGTCGGCAAACCGATGCCCAGGTTCACATAGAAGCCGTCCTGCAGCTCCAGGGCCGCGCGCGCGGCCATTTCATCACGAGTCCATGCCATGTTCTTGTCTCCGAATTCGTTGGGTCAGGTGCGCACGGTGCGCTGTTCGATGCGCTTCTCGGGCGTCGGATTGTGGACGATGCGGTGCACGAAGATGCTGGGCAGGTGCACCTGGTCAGGATCGATCTCGCCGATCTCGACCAGCTTTTCGACTTCCACGATGCAGACCTTGCCTGCCATGGCGACGTTCGGATTGAAGTTGCGCGCGGTCTTGCGGAACACCAGGTTGCCGGCGCGGTCGGCCATATAGGCCTTGACCAGCGACACGTCGGGGAACAGCGCGTGTTCCATCACGTAGTGCTCGCCATTGAATTCGCGGGTTTCCTTACCCTCGGCCACGATGGTGCCGTAGCCGGTCTTGGTGAAGAAGGCCGGGATGCCGGCGCCGCCGGCGCGCAGTTTCTCGGCCAGGGTGCCCTGCGGCGTGAACTCGAGCTCGAGTTCGCCGGCAAGGAACTGGCGCGCGAATTCCTTGTTCTCGCCCACATAGGACGAAATCATCTTCTTGATCTGGCGCGTTTCCAGCAGCTGGCCGAGGCCGAAGCCATCGACGCCGGCGTTGTTGGAAATGGCGGTCAGCTCCCTGGCGCCGGAATCGCGCAGTGCGGCGATCAGGGCCTCTGGAATGCCGCACAGGCCGAAGCCCCCCACGGCGATGGTCTGGCCGTCTTGGACGATGCCGGCCAGAGCCGAGCGCGCGTCAGGATAAACTTTATTCATACCCGTCCCTTTTATAGGTTAAGCCAAAGCTCTTCTGTACTACTGAGTAGACTCTCAGCATAGAATAGGCGACACCGAAGCACAATACCGTAGAACTACGGCCACCTTCCACACTTACCACCGCGAATGAACACAGCTGTCGATCTACCTCAGATGAACCTGCCTTGCGCCATCGATTACGAGATGATCTTCCAGCATGCGCCGGTCGGCATGTGCGTGTCGGTCGACCGCGTGATCCAGACCTGCAATGGGGCCCTGGCGGCGATGTTCGGTTATGCCGGGGGCCAGTTGCAGGGGCAATCGTTCAGCGTCCTCTATCCGACGATGGACGAGTTCCTGCGCACCGGCGACCGCATCATCCCCATCATGAACGCCAGGGGACGTTATTCGGATGAGCGCATCATGCGTCGCGCCAATGGCGAGCTGTTCTGGTGCCACGTGACGGGGCGCGCGCTCGATCCGCTGGAACCGCTGGGCGCCGGCGTCTGGACCTTCGAGGATGTGAGCGAAAAGCGCCCGGTGACGGCCGAGCTGACGCCGCGCGAACGCGAGATCGCGGCGTTATTGGTAGAGGGAAAGACCAGCAAGGTGATCGCGCGCGAGACCGACCTCAGTCCACGCACGGTGGAAATGCATCGGGCCAGTTTGATGCGCAAGTTTGCGGCGTCGACAGCGGTGGAATTGGTGCACAAGCTGGTGGGCGCCGGTTAAGCCCCGGTCAGCATTCGTCCAGCCGCACCTCGGTCATGCGCGGGGCCTTGTTCAAGCGTTCAGCGCACGCAAGCATTCCCACCAAACCTGGCGCATCCAGCGGATGCTCGTCGACGCTGTCCGAGCCGAGCTTGAAGCGCGCTTCATGCCCGCACCACAAGCGATAAAAGCTGACATGCCGCTCGGCCGGCTCGCAACCGCGCAAATGCGCCAATTCGTCCGGGCCGAAGGCCTGACTCGCCAGCGCAACGACATCGCGCGCCGGATCGATGCGTTCGATATCGATACCGAGCCGGGTATGCATACTGGCGGCGCACGCGATCCAGCGGCCACTATGGGAAATACTGAATCCAGCAATAATTCCCTCTGGAAACACCAGTTTCGGCGCCTGCCCTGCCCGCTCTTCCAGCGCAATGATACTCGGATCGACCACAAGCAGCCGGCCTAGCACACGCCGTAATAACGCCCGCCCGATGACGAACTGGCGGCGTCGTTCCGCGCGCACGAAGCGTGCATGGCGCAAACGCTCCGACGCGCCGAGCGCGTCGACATGATGCGCCAGGCTGGCCTCATCCACGGATGCGGCATCCACCAGCCACACCAGCGTATCGGTCGATCCCGTCACGGCGTTCGGGGCCGCCCGCTTACGGCTTGATCTTGACGAAGTCGCCCTTGAGTGCGACGCCGGTCATGATCGCGCCGTCGTGACACTCGAAGTCGGTCGCGCTGGACATCTCGATGTTCTTGTAGTTGCTGACAATATTGACGACGGCATTTGCGCCGAGCTCCTGCGCGCGCGCCTGCAGGCGCAGCATGGCCGAAAGGAAGGCCCAGTTGCACGACGTTTCCGCTGACTTGCCGAAAGAATTGGTTTTCTGGCTGGTCTTGTCCGTGCCGAGGCGTTCGACGATGGCCGGGGTCTTCTGGTCACCGAAGTAAAACTTGACGCTGTCGCCGAGGCGGTTCTGTGCGTCATTGGCAGCCATTGCGGCAGCGATCGGCATCATGTGCTTGGTATCGCGCGCCTGCGCAGGCGTAGCGGCAGCGACGACGGCAGCGGCGACAGCGACGGTCAGGATGATCTTCTTCATGGCTTTGCTCCTAAAAATGAACAGATGGCAGCGGGACGGAACGGCTGATGCAGCGCCGCCCCGCTGGCCGATTACTGCATTGCGACCGCTGCTGCGTCGGCGCCGGTCGGGCCGCCTACGGCACGCTCATAATTGGCGATGGTGTATTCGCTGGCCAGCTTGGCGACGCGGTTCAGCATCAGGTTGTCCTGCACGCCGATGGTGAACCCGCCGCTCATGGCGCCGGCGCGCTGGAAGAACTGCGGATTGGCCACGACCTTGCCGCTCTGGTCGCGGAAAGTAACGCGCATCAACACGCCCGAACTGCCAGCGAACGGGCCCAGGAATACGCGCTTGGCGCCGCTCTTGAACGAGATTTGCTCCACTACCGGCTCCACGGTCAAGGTGCGGCCATTGGCCGGCACGCTATTCCACTTGGTGAGCGACGGCGCCAGGTCGTGGGCAAAGTTCTCGGCAATCTTGTTCAACGCGGCCTGGTTTCCCTTGTAGCCTTGAGCAAACACGACCGGCTTGACGTCGATCCGGCCATAGCCCGAGAAGGCCTCGGTCGGCGCGGGGTTGGTCAGGCTCGACGCCTTGATCTTGGTCGCGCAACCCTGCATCAGCGGGATTGCGGCGACAAGGGCGACAGCGAGGATGGTGCGGCGATTAGCTTTCATGGACTTCCTTTTTTAGTTTTAGATTCAAGGGCACTACCTTTTGAATATCAGCGACGTATTAATGCCGCCGAACGCAAAATTATTGGACATCACATAATCGCAGTCGAGCTTGCGCCCCTCGCCGCGGATGTAGTCGAGTTCACCGCATTCAGGATCGACTTCATCCAGGTTGATCGTCGGCGCAAACCAGCCTTCGCGCATCATCTCGACGCTCATCCACGCTTCCAGGGCGCCGCAGGCGCCGAGCGTATGCCCCATATAGCTCTTGAGGGAACTGATCGGCAGCCGCTTGCCGAACAGCGCCGCCGTGGCCTGGCTCTCGGCCAGGTCGCCATGCGCGGTGGCGGTGCCGTGCGCATTGACGTAGCCGATGGCGTCCGGCGCCAGGCCCGCATCGCGCAGGCTCAGTTCCATCGCGATCTTCATGGTCGCGGCATTCGGCTGGGTGACGTGGGTGCCGTCGCTATTGGTGCCGAATCCCACCAGCTCGGCGTAGATGGTCGCGCCACGCGCCATGGCATGCTCGCGTTCCTCCAGGATCAGGCAGCCGGCGCCCTCCCCGATCACCAGGCCGTCGCGCGCGCGATCGAACGGGCGCGGGCTGGTGTGCGGCGCGTCGTTGCGGGTGCTGGTGGCGAACAGGGTGTCGAACACCGCCGCCTCGGTGGCGTCGAGCTCCTCGGCGCCGCCGGCGATCATCGCCAGCTGGCGTCCGCTCTTGATCGCCTCGTAAGCGTAGCCAATGCCCTGGCTGCCCGAGGTGCAGGCCGACGAGGTGGTGAACACCCGCCCGGTCACGCCGAAGAACACGCCGATATTCACCGGCGCCGTATGCGCCATCATCTTGATGTAGGTGGTGGCATTAATGCCGCGCGTGGTGCGCTCTTCCATCATGCGGCCGAAGTCGCCGATCGCGCTCGGGGTGCCGGCCGAGGAACCGAACGACACGCCCATCTGGCCGCTGGTCAGCAATGGATGGTCGAGCAGGCCCGCGTCCTGCAAGGCCAGCTCGCTGGCGCGCGTGGCCAGCAGCGCCACCCGGCCCATGCTGCGGGTGGCCTTGCGGTCGTAGCGCGTCGACAGTTCGAACGGCGCCGCGGGCGCGCCAAGCTGCGTGTTGAGGCCTTCGTAGCCGGCCCAGTCTTCCATCCGCACGATCGCGTTGCGGTATTCCTTCAGGCGCGCGCGGATCGTCGGCCAATCGTTGCCGAGCGGGCTGATACCGGCCATGCCGGTGACGACGACGCGGTGGTTCATGCCAGGCCTCCGTTCACCGACAGCACCTGGCGCGTGACGTAGCCTGCGTCTTCCGACATCAGGTAACTCACCGCCGCCGCCACTTCTTCGGGCCGGCCGACGCGGCGCGCCGGCACGAGCTTCAAGGCCTCGTCCAGCGGCACGTCCGCGATCATATCGGTCTCGATCAGGCCGGGCGCCACGCAATTGACGGTGATTTCGCGCTTGGCCAGTTCCAGCGCCAGCGCCTTGGTGGCGCCGATGATGCCGGCCTTGGCGGCGCTGTAGTTGACCTGCCCGCGATTGCCGATCAGGCCCGAGACCGATGCCATGGTGATGATGCGGCCGGGCTTCCTGCGCTGCACCATCGGCATTACCAGCGGGTTGAGCACATTGAAGAAGCCATCCAGGTTGGTGTTCAGCACCAGGTCCCACTCGTCGCCGCTCATGGCCGGAAACGCCGTGTCGCGCGCCACGCCGGCGTTCGCGACCACACCGTAGTAGCAGCCATGCCGTTCGATGTCGTCCAGCAGGATCGCGGCCGTCGCCTCGCGCTGGGCGATGTCGAACTGCAGCACGCGTCCGGCGCCGCCTTGCGCCACGATCCCGGCCAGCACCGCATCGGCATCGGCGCGCCGGTCACGACAATGCACGACCACATCGAAGCCGTCGCGCGCCAAGCGCTGCGCGATCGCCTTGCCGATGCCGCGCGACGAACCCGTCACCAGCACAGTTTTCTTGGTACTGCTCATTCGGAACTCCGTTGCAAAAACTCTTCTACATTATCAGGCTGGAACACGGTAATGGTCGCCGTGGCCAGCTCGCCGCCGCCGGCGCCATCCACGATGCGGCACTCGAAGGCCCCCAGGCCGTTCTCGCCCTGCAGCGCGCGCTGCACGTGGATGTGCAGCAGGCTGCCGACCACGAACGCCGGCACCGTGCAGGCATAGCGCCGCGTGCCGAGCAGGAAGCCGACCCGCACCGGCCGCCCGAGCAGGTGCGCCGCATGTCCGGCGTGCGCCGCCACGGCCTGCGCCATGTATTCCACACCGACCCAGGCGCCGACCGCGCCATCCACGCAGAACATGCTGTCCGCCCTGATGGCCACTTCGGCGCAGAGGTTCTCGTCGTCGGCGGCCAGCAGGCGGCCGAGCAGCGACATCGCGCCGCTGTGCGGCACCAGTTCGCGGATGTCGGGCATGTTCATGCCGTCCTCCCGAATACCAGCGCCGCGTTCGATCCGCCGAAGGCGAACGAATTGCTCAGCGCGTAGCGGATCGGATGGCCGAGCCGGGCCCCGATCGCCGCCACGTTCAGGACCGGCAGCGCCGGATCCTGCTCGCCATCCCACAGGTGCGGCGGAAGCCGGCCTTCGGGATTGTCGTCCTGCATGGCCAGCCAGCAGAACGCCGCCTCGAGCGCGCCGGCGGCGCCCAGCGTGTGGCCCGTCAGCGGCTTGGTCGAACTCACCGCCACCTGCGTGCCGAACAGCGCCGCCACCGCACGCGACTCCATCGCGTCGTTCTGGACGGTGGCGGTGCCGTGCAGGTTGATGTAGTCGATCTGCGCGGCATCCAGGCCGGCGCGCTGCAACGCTTCGCGCATCGCGATGCGCGCGCCGCCGCCCTCCGGGTCGGGCGCCGAGATATGGTGGCCGTCGGACGATTCGCCCCAGCCGCACAGCGCCACCGGCGCCGGCTCGCGGCTCATCAGGAACAGCGCCGCCGCTTCGCCCAGGTTGATGCCTTTGCGGCGCGCGCTGAGCGGGTTGCAGGCCTCGAGGCTGACCGATTCCAGCGCCGAGAAGCCCGCCACCGTGAAGCCGCACAGGGTATCGACGCCGCCGGTGACGACCGCATCGCACAAGCCCATGCGGATCAGGCGCGCGGCGCTGGCCATGGCCTTGGCGCTCGACGAACAGGCGCTCGAATGCACATAGGCGGGGCCGCCCACGCCCAGTGCAAACGCCAGCACCTCGGCGCACGAGCCCATTTCCTGCTGGCCGTAATGGAAGCCGGCCGGCAGTTCGCCGCTGCCCTGCTCTTCGGCCAGCGCCGTCTCGGCCTCGCTCACCCCCGAGGTGCTGGTGCCGATGACGATGCCGACGCGCGCCGCGCCATGGCGGGCGACGGCCGCATCGACCGCGGGACGGATCTGCGCCAGCGCGGCCAGGGCCAGCGCGTTGTTGCGGCTGCGCAGCCGCAGCGGCAGGTGCGACAGGTCGGGCAGTTTCGCACCCACCTGGCCCACCGGCAGCATGCGCCCCGGCGAGTATTCATCGGACAGCGTCAGCCCGCCGGGCGCCGCATGCAGCAGGCGGCGCGCGACCGTTTCGCGGTCGACACCAAGTGCGCACAGGATCGCGCAGTCGTTCAGGTACACAGTCGGTTTGCCCATGGCCTCGTTCATTCAGGAGCCGACACCACGGTCAGCCGGTATTTATAACGCACATTATCCAGCACCGCGGTTCCCGTCCAGCGCGGCATGCCGCTGTAGTCGATGGTCGCGACCACCTCGCCCTCACGGCGCAGCGTACGGCGCAGGCCCTGGTCCTCGATCGTCCAGCCCGGCGGCAAGGCGCGCGCGATCTCGGCCAGCGGCCACAAGGTCAGTTGCAGGTCTTCCAGCACGTCGGCGGCGCGCACCTGGGCCGGCAGCATCGGATGGCGCCATTCGCTCAGCTCCTTGCCATCGAACTCCAGGCTCAGCACGCGCAGGCCCAGGGCCAGGCCGACCAGGCTCACGCGCTCCGGGTCGACTTCGAGCGCCGCCACCAGGTCATTGGTGCTGCCGGCACGTTCGACCGTCAATTGCTGCTGCACGCTGATGGTCTCGCCCAGCGCGCCGGGCGCCAGGCGCAGGCCCAGGCGCGCCGGGGCTGGCGGCTGGGTGGCGCAGGCCGCCAGCAGCAAGGCGCACATGCAGGGCGCCAGGCGCGCAGTAAGAGACTCAACGAGGCGGCGCATGGTTCGCTTCCTTGGTAATCGCAAAACAGGGAGCCAGCAGCCAGACCAGGGCGGCCCCGGCCAGCATGGTCAGGCCGAAGGCGCGCAGCGCCGGGGTGCCGCTCAGGGCCAGCAGGCCGAATGACAGGATGGTGCTGGCGGCCGACAGCCCGACCGCCAGCCAGGGAGCATCGTCGCCCTCGGATTCTTCTTGCATGAAGATGCCGTAGTCGACGCCCACGCCCAGCAGCAGCATCAGCGCCAGCACGTGGAACAGCTGCAGGTGCTGGCCGCTGAAGCCGAGCAGCGCCACGGCCAGCACGCTGGCTACGGCGGTCGGCGCCAATACCCGCCAGGTGCGGCCGCGGTAGCGCGGGAACAGCACCGCGAACACCACCGCATAGGCGCCCAGCACGACCCAGCCCATGGTGGCGCGGTAGCTGCCCAGCACCGCCGAGATGCCGCCCACCTTGTCGACCCACTGCACGCCATCGATGCCGTCGGCGGCCGTGGCCAGCGCCGGCAATGACGCATACTGCAGCCCGCGCAGGGCCACGATGCTGGCGTGGACCGTGCGGCCGCGGTCATCGATTCCGCCCAGCCACAGGTGGCGCCACGGCTCGGCCGCGGGGGTTCGCATGAAGTCGTCGACCAGCATCGGCCGCGCCTGCGCGCGCAGGTGGGCCGCGCTGTCCGCGACCCACTGCCGGTCTTCGTCGATCTCGCTTGCCAGCAGCGCCAGCGGCCCGTCCGCGCGCAGCAGCTTGTCCTCGACCAGCGCCAGGCGTTCGGCCTGGGCGCGCGCCGACGGCACCCAGTTCGACAGCGCCTGATAGCCGGCGATATGGCCTTGCGCGATCAAGGGGTCGAGCCGGCGCTTGAGCGCCTCCTCGCGCTGCAGCACCTGCTCGCCCGAGTCGCCGCGCACCAGGTAATACTGGACCGGGCTCGGGGCGTCGAGCAGCTTGCTCAGCTTGATCTGGTCCTGGATCAACGCGGGCGGCGACGATTGCAGCGAGCGGATGTCGTCGTTCGTGGTCAGTTGCGACCAGCCGCCGGCGGCGACCGCAGCCAGCGCCAGCGCCAGCCCGATCGACGCCGGCTTGCGCGTCAGGCGCGGCCAATGCCGGATCACGCCGCGGTAGCGCTGCGCCAGCCAGCCGGCCTTCAGCGTGCTGCCGGAAATCAAGCCCGGGAACCAGCACACCACGGTCAACCAGGCGAACACCAGGCCCAGCGCCGAGAACACCGCCATATGGCGCAGGCCCGGGAACGGCGTGAGCGCCAGGCCCAGGTAGCCGATCACCGCCGCCAGCAGGGTCAGTCCCAGGCCGGGCAACAGGCGCCGCATCAGTGCCGGCGAATCGA
>Ga0308157_10008010_pt1 | contig 12122 bp, 11 predicted proteins | sample PhyBR1_FD_201035 | JGI IMG/M metagenome (GOLD analysis project Ga0308157, IMG submission 201035) | Phyllosphere microbial communities from UC Gill Tract Community Farm, Albany, California, United States - DLSLB.R1 | ecosystem: Host-associated > Plants > Phyllosphere > Unclassified | place: USA...
GGCGTGGTTCAACCGGCGCAGGTCCTTGGGCGGAACGAGCGCTTCGGGGCTGCCGGTCTGTCTGGCGTCCAGGGAGAAGCGATAGAAGCGTCTGGACCCCCAGCTGATGCCATGCAGCGAGTTGTCGTCGGTGTTGCGCGAGAGCCCCCCGATGTGGTCGCCAAAGCCGAACACCTGGGTCGCCCGCATGGCGGCCGGATCGATCTTGTAGAGCAGCGCCCGGCTGTCGGGGCGGTACTCCGCCACCGGCACCCAGAGGTGGGTGCCATCGAAGTCCATGCCGCCGGGGTGATAGATGGTGCCCTCGCCGATCTGCAGGTCGGCCAGCAGGTTGCCATTGAGGTCGCCCTTGCCGGTTCCAGGCGTGCGGTCGTAGCCACTCACCAGCGGATCGAGTTTCGTCGGCGAGGTGAGGATCTCGACCGTCGAGACATAGTAGGCATCCCCGATCCGCACCAGGCCCTGGGGATGGTAGGCGGCACCGGCCAGTCGGGTCTCGCCCACCTTGGTCCAGACGGTGGATGCGTTGAATTGCTTCAACTGCGCGCCGAGCGGGCTGGGCCGCGTGGCGGCGGTCGCTTCGGACATCACGCCGTTGCCGCCGCCATCGCCCCCGCATGCGGTCAGGCCGTGCGCCATTCCAAGGGTGGCGGTGGCAGCCAGGGAGCTGCGGAGAAAATTGCGTCGATCGTTCAAGGGGGTGATCCTCGGGACAGGGGGGTCGGGCCAGCGACCCAGCTTAGGCAGGCTTTGTGAAAGCCGCGTGTCCGGTCCAGGGATCGAGGGCGCCCTGGATCGCGCCCGTCCTCACCCGCCTCGACGATGTCCGGCAGCATCCGGTGGGGTGCATCGGGCGCATCGGGCGCCGTCGGCATCGCATGGCGAGCCGTGGGCGGGCGGCCCTACGGCGCAGCGGCACGAACCACGTGGGCGGGCTCGCCCCGCGCGAATGCTTCCACGTTGTCGATCAGCTGATCGGCCAGTGCCTGGATCGCCTCCTCCGCGGCCCAGGCCACGTGCGGTGTCAGGATGAAGTTGGGCAGCTCGAGAAGCGACATGAAAGGATGGTCCGACGGGGGCGGCTCCGTCGTCACGACGTCGAAGCCGGCTCCGCCGATCCGTCCCGTGCGCAGGGCCTCGGCCAGGGCCGGCTCGTCGACCAGCCCACCCCGGGCGGTGTTGATGAGCAGCGGCCGGCGCCGCATCCTGGCGAATTCCGGCGCACCGATCAGGTTGCGCGTACCCGGCAGCAAGGGACAGTGCAGCGTCAGGACGTCGGATCGTTCCAGCACCTCCTCGAACGGCGTGTACAGGGCCCCCATGCCGGTGCTGCCCTTGAAGGCCGAGAAGAGCACCTGCATGCCCAGGGCCCGTCCGATGGCGGCCACCGCCGTGCCCAGCGCGCCGTCGCCGACGATGCCCAGCACCGAGCCATGCAGATCGCGGATCGGATGGTCGAAATAGCAGAACTGACCGGACTGCTGCCAGCGCCCCCGCTTCACCGACTCGTGGTAGGCGACGATGCTGCGCCGCAGGGCGAAGATCAGCGCGAACGTGTGCTCCGGCACGGTATGGGTCGCATAGCCACGGATGTTGCTGACCACGACGCCGCGGGCCTCGCAGGCCCGCAGGTCGATGTTGTCGCTGCCCGTCGCCGCGATCGCCACCAGGCGCAGCCTGGGCGCGCCCTCGATGTCGGCCGCGGTGAGCTTCACCTTGTTGGTGATGACGATGTCGGCGTCGGCGATGCGCTGGCCGACCTGCGCGGCGGTCGTCCGGTCGAACACTTCCAGCACGTGGTCGAAGGCCGGCGCGCGAACGACGGTCCGAGGGGACATCGTGTCGCGGTCGAGAAAGACGATCTTCATGGTGTTCCTGCGTGACGGTGACTCAGACGGGCATCCCGGGATGCCGGATGCCGGTCATGCGCATGAGCTTCTCGGGGCCGATGTCGGCCAGATGGTTGAGCCCCAGCATGCCCATGTTGCGCAGCACCTCGTCGGCGAGCAGGTCGATGGCGTGGCGCACGCCGGCCTCCCCGGCGACGGCCGCCGCGTAGTTGAAGGGCCGACCGACGAAGACGAAACGGGCGCCGAGCGCGAGCGCCTTGAGCACATCGGTGCCACGGCGGAAGCCGCTGTCCACCATGACCGGCATCCCGTCCACGGCGCTGACGATGCCGGGCAAGACCCGCAGGGGCGACACGGTGCTGTCGAGCTGGCGGCCGCCATGGTTGGAGACCACGATCCCGTCGGCGCCGCAGTCGCGCGCGAGCAGTGCGTCGTCCAGGCACATCACGCCCTTGACGATCATGCGCCCCTGCCACTGCTGGCGCACCTGGCGCACATGGTCCCAGGTCAGATGGTCGCGTCCGCCGAAGTCGCGTGCGACATGGCGCGCCAGGATGGGAGCGCCTCGCTCCGCGTAGTTGTTCTCGAAGTGCGGCATACCGTGGCGCAGCAGGGTGCGAAGCGCGGTGCCCAGCAGCCATCGCGGATGGGTGACGCCGTCCCAGGCCAGTCGCAGCGAGGGACGCAGCGGTGTGGAGAAGCCGGCCCTGACGTTGTGTTCGCGGTTGCTGAGGATCTGCGAATCCACCGTCACGACCAGCGTGCGGAATCCGGCGCGTGCCACCCGCTCCAGCAGGGCCGTCATGCGCTGCGGCTCGCCCGGCAGATAGGCCTGGAACCAGGTGTCGGGACATTCGGCCGCCACTTCCTCCATGCGGATCAGCGACGAGGCACTCATCATCATCGGAATCCCGGCGTCGCGGGCCGCCCGGGCCTGCACGAGGTCGCCCCGGTAGGCCGACAGCGCGCTGATCCCCATCGGCGCGATGCCGAAGGGCGCGGCGTGATCGCGATCGAACAGCCGCGTGGTGGTCGTGCGCCGCGAGACGTCGGTCACGTTGCGCGGGATGAACCCCAGTTCGTCGAACGCGGCCCGGTTCTCTCGCAGGGTCGCGCCGTTCTCCACGGCGCCCGCGACGTAGCCGAAGATGGGGCGCGGCAGATGGCGCCGCGCCGCGCGCTCGAAGTCGTCGAGGCTGAGGATGTGACGGAGTCGGGCAGTCATGGCCGGTGGTGCTCGCGCCGTCAGGTCCCCAGCACGCCGCGGGCGCGCAGCGTCGCGTCGATCCAGGTCTCGTCGTAGGTGCCCGCGGCGATGTCCGCGAAGGTCTTCTCCTCGGCCGCGACCTTGCGACGCGATGCCGCCGCCAGTTCGATGGCATCGGCGGGCTGGACGAAGACCACGCCATCGTCGTCTCCCAGCACGATGTCGCCCGGCTGGACGACCACGCCGCTGATGGACACCGGCACATTGACTTCGCCCGGACCCTCCTTGTAAGGGCCGCGATGGCACACCCCTCTTGCATAGCAGGGGAACGTGTCCTCGCGATAGGACGCCACGTCGCGGATGGCACCATCGATCACCACGCCGGCGAAATGCTTGGCCTGGGCGACACGCTTCATGATCTCCCCGATCAGACCACGGTCGAGGCTGCCGTCCCCGTCGACCACCAGCACGTCCCCTGGCTGGCCGAGCGCCAGCGCCTTGTGGATCATGAGGTTGTCGCCGGCGCGCACGCGCACGGTCAGCGCCGTTCCCAGCAGTCGCGTGCCGGGGCGATGGAAGGGATGCAGGCCCCAGGTGCCCGTCAGGCGGTTCATGTTGTCGCTGACGATGGAGGACGGCAGGCCCGCGAACAGGCTCACGAGGTCGGGCGCGGTCTGGATGCGCGGAAGGATGCGGAAACCCGGTTGTTGCATGGCGATGTCCCGATGGATGCAGAAGCGAAGGGTCGGACTGTAGAGTGCCGCCAACGTCGCATAAAGCGATATATTCGACTCGCCCACCATCGCTTCAGGCGAAGCATCAAGTCCATGACCCTCAAGCAGATCGAAGCCTTCTACTGGGCCGCGACCCTGGCCAGCTTCTCGTTGGCGGCCGAGCGCCTGTGCCTGTCGCAGTCGTCCCTGTCGAAACGTCTGGGCGAGCTGGAGACGCAGCTGGGGAAGATCCTGTTCGACCGCAGCGGGCATCGCGCCGTGCTCACGACCGCCGGCCAGACCCTGCTTCCACAGGCCCGCAAGCTGCTGCGCGTCGCTGACGAGGTGCGCCAGACGATGTCCGACGGCATCGCCGTGCAAGGAGTCTGCCGCTTCGGCCTGGGCGAGCTCTCCGCACTGACCTGGCTCCCGCGCTTCGTCGGTCGCGCCCGCGAGTGTTTTCCGGCCTTGCTGCTGGAGCCGCACGTGGACATGGGCCGCGCGCTGGAGGAACGGGTCGAGAACGGCGAACTGGACTTCGCCGTCGTGGCCGGCACGACCACCCGCGCCGCGCTGTCGAGCCGGGTCATCCGGGAGGTGCGCTACCAGCTCGCCGGCTCGCCCGCGCTGCTGGGCACACGGCGCTCGGTGACGGCCGAGCTCCTTGCCGAGGTGGCGCTCATCACCATGCCCGGCGATGCCGGGTCGGCCCGGGAGCTGGACAACTGGCTCCAGCTCCAGGACCTGGAGGTGGACCGGCGGCTGCGCTGCAACAACCTCTCGGCCATCGCCGCCATGATGCTGGCGGGGGTGGGCGTCGCCTTCCTTCCCGAGGGCTGGTTGCTGCCATTGGCGGCGCGGGGGGACATCGTGCTGCTGGAGAGCCGCCCCGCCCTGCCCACCCTGTCCTATTCGTTCCAGGCGCGGCGCGACGACATCCGCCCGATGGTGGAACAGGTGCGGCGACTCGTCGCCGAGGAAGCCGACTTCACCCTTCCCAGCCGCCTGCCCTAGACGCCACGCTGCGCCTTCAGTGGGGTGCGCCGGACAGCTCCGCGAACAGCGCGCCCAGGACGCTCCAGTCCAGGTCGCCACGTCCCTGGTTCACCACCACGTCCAGCAATTGCGAGGCGAGCGCGGCGACCGGCATGAAGCTGCCACCCGAGCGGCCGTTCTCCAGGGCCAGGCGCAGGTCCTTGCGCATGAGCACGGCACGGAAGCCGGGCTGGTGGTCGCCACCGATCATGCGCGGCGCGAAGCGTTCCATGGCGACGCTCTTGGCGGTGCCTCCCAGCAGCACCTCGCGCACCAGCGTCGCATCCACGCCCTGGCGTCGGGCCAGCGCCATCGATTCCGCGACCCCCAGCATGGCGGCCGCCACCGCGACCTGGTTGCATGCCTTGGTCACCTGGCCATGCCCGGACGGTCCCATGTGCACGGTGCGCGCGGCGATGCAGGCAAAGATGGGCTGGCAGAGCGCGAAGGCCCGGGCGTCGCCCCCGACCATGCAGGACAGCGTGCCATCCTGGGCGCCCTGCTGGCCGCCGCTCACGGGCGCGTCCAGGTAGGCGATGTTCCGCTCGGCCAGGCGTCGCGCGAAACTTCGCGCGCCATCGGCGGCGATGGTGCTGCAGTCGACGACGCAGGCGCCCGGCCGCAAGGTGTCGGCCAGACCGTCGGGGCCGAACAGCACGGCTTCGCTCGCCACCGTATCGGAGACGCACAGCAGCACCACCTGGGCAGCCCGTCCGACATCCCGCAATGTGCCCACCACGGCGCCGGTGGCGCGCAGCGCCTCGGCCTTCGCGCTGTCGCGGTTGTGGACGGTCAATGCGAAACCACCCAGTCGCAGGCGCCGCGCCATGCCGGCGCCCATGACACCCAGGCCCACGAAGCCCAGGGGCGTGGAGGAATCCACCGGAAGAAGCGAAGGCGCCGTAACGCGGTCTGAAGTCATGTCGGGCAGTCCTAGGATTGGATGGCTTTGCGGATGGCGTCGTAGCTCTCGTTGATCTCGCGCTGGAAACCGGGACCATCGGCGAAAGAGAGGGTGAGACCGGACGTCCGGGCGTATTGCACGAACCCCGATGTCTGCATGGCCTTGCGGAAGGTCTCGAACAGCCATGTCACCGTGGCCTCCGGCGTGCCGGCCGGCGCGAGCAGTCCCTTCATGTTGTCGATGGCGACCGGATAGCCCAGCTCGGTCATCGTCGGGACGTCGGGATAGGCGGGCAGCCGGGTGCGGCTGAAGATGGCGATGGGACGCAGCTTGCCCGCCGTCACGAGCGACTGCACTTCTTCGGGCGCGCCGAAGGCCATGTCGACCTGGCTGCCCATGAGAGCCGTCATGGACTCGGCCGCGCCCTTGTAGGGGACGTGCAGCAGCTTGACGCCGCCCACCTTCTCCCACACCAGTCCCGTCGAATGGAAGATGCCGCCCTGGCCGGTCGACGCATAGGACAATTTCTCCGGCGCCGACCGAGCGACCGTCATGAGGGCCTTCATGTCGGCGAAGGGCGAGTCCGTGCGCACCACCAGCACGCTGGGCAGGCGCGCGACCTTGATGATCGCGCGGAAGGAGCTCAGCGGATCGTAGGGCAGCTGCTGGTGCGCGCCGATGGAGGTGGTCTCGCTGCCGCCACCGACGAACAGGGTGGTGCCATCCGGCTTGGCCTGCGCCACCGCCTGGGCCGCCAGCGCGCCCGCCGCGCCGGGCTTGTTGACGACCAGGATCGGCACCGGGGAGAAGTCCTTGGCCGCGGCCGCCAGATTGCGCGCGATCTGGTCGGCCGAGCCGCCGGCGGCGAAACCGACCATGATCGTGATGGGTCGATCCGGCGCGCCGGGGGCCGGCTCGGCGGCATGCAGGATCCTGGGCGCACCGACGGCGGCACCGAGGGCGGCGAGGCCCGCCAGCGCGGTGCGGCGTGTCGGATGGATCGGGTGGTCAACGCTCTTTCGCGGCATGTCGTCTCCTGGGGTGAGCGTGCTGGACCAGCGACGCAGACCGCGAATCTACGCACCCGGGAAAAAGATAAAAGCGATAAATCCGACTTGCCGACGATCGCTTTCATTCAACGAAGACATGCCGATCCGCCGTCGAGCGACGGCATTCGCCGGCCTGCCCGCCACCGGGCCGGGCAGCCGGCCGCGCGGCCCTACGGGGTCGAGGTCGTCAGGTAGTCCACCGTGAGATGGGCCAGCGCGCGCACGCCGTTCACCAGAGCCGGTTCGTCGACATAGAACTCCGGCGAATGGTTGGAGGCCGCCTTGGTCACGTCCACGCCCTTGGGCGTCACGCCCAGGTTGAAGAACAGGCCGGGCACCCGCTCCTGGTAGAACGAGAAGTCCTCCGATGCCGTCGCCTTGGGGCCCAGCATCCAGTTGCCCTCGCCGGCCACGCGCTGCAGGGTGGGCGCCATCCGCGCCGTCAGCGCCGGCTGGTTGACGGTCGCGTTGTACAGCTCCACCACCTTGAATGTCGCCTCGGCGCCCGCGCTGGCGGCGATCGACTCGGTCGTGCGCTTCATGCGCGTGTGGATGTCCTTCTTCATGCCTTCGTCGTAGGTGCGCACCGTGCCCATCATCTCCACCTTCTCGGGCACGATGTTCATGCGGTTGCCGCCGTGGATCGTGCCGACGGTGATCACCGACGGTTCCAGCATGGCGTTGACCTGGCGGCTCTGGATCGTCTGCAGCCCCATCACGATCTGCGACGCCACCACGATCGGGTCGATGCCGCCCCAGGGCCGCGCGCCATGCGTCTGGCGGCCCTTCACGTCGATCCAGAACTGGTCGGCGGCCGCCATCGCCGCGCCACTGCGCCAGGCCAGCTTGCCCGACTCGATGGCGCTGCTCACGTGCAGGCCGAAGATGGCGTCGACCTTCGGGTCGTCCAGCACGCCTTCGGCCACCATCTGCTTGGCGCCCCACATGTTGCTGCCGTCGGGCTCGATGTCGGCCGGCGTCTCCTCGGCCGGCTGGAAGATGAACTTGACCGATCCCGGCAGCTGCGCCTTCATGCCCGCCAGCACCTCGGCCGTGGCCATCAGGATCGCCACGTGCGTGTCGTGCCCGCAGGCATGCATCACATCGACCTCCTTGCCGAGGAACTGGCCCTTGGCCTTCGATGCGAAGGGCACGTCGACACGCTCCTTCACCGGCAGCGCGTCCATGTCGGCGCGCAACGCGACCACCGGCCCGGGCCTGGCGCCCTTCAGCAAGCCGACCACCCCGGTCTTGGCCACGCCGGTCCTGACGTCGAAGCCGAGCTTGCGCAGGTGGTCGGCCACCAGCTTCGCCGTGCGCGTCTCGTAGTTGCCGAGTTCGGGGTGCTGGTGGATGTCGCGGCGCCAGGCGATCAGCTGGGCCTCGACCGCCTTGGCGCGCGTGTCGATCTGCGCCTGCAGCGATGCCGCGGCATCGGTGGCGCCCACGCCCTGCGCCATGGCGGCCGTGGCGCACGACGCCAGGGCGACGGTCCACAACGGGCGCAGCAGGCTGGCGGGGCGGCGGGATGTGGCAGGTTGTCTTGTCATGTCTTCCTTTCGAATGGGAGGGGGTCCGGTGTCCGATCCCGGCTCGCGTCACGTCCCGGCAACGCGATGCGTCGCCGGGACGGGCGCCTCTTATGATCGACCTTTTTCACAATCGAGGGTCCCCATGTCTGTTTGGATGAAAGCGTTGCGCGTGGTGGCCATCGTCTGGGCACTGGCCGCGGTCATCGGCATGGGACAGGCCGTCCGTCCCTCGATCGAGGGCCAATCCATGCTGGCCGACTGGGCCAAATCCTTCGGCTGGCTGGTGGGCCTGCAGCTGCACTGGACCGGCAGCGAGACGGCCGAGGGCATGCGCGCCCTGCTCATGCGCAGCGTGCTGCAGGTGCTCTTCTACTTCGGCTGGATCGGCGCGCTGCTGGTCACGCGCGCACGGCGCAAGGAGGGCGACTTCGGCGTCTTCGAGCGGCACACCGGCATCCGGTAGAACCGCCACGGCGCGCGATCAGTTCCTGAACTTGCGGGTCAGGTCCTCGACGCGGGGCCCGCCGGCCTCGGCGCCGCTGGAGACCTTGATGATGCTCAACGTCCGCTCGGCGCCGGCTTCGAGCGTGGCCTGATGGACGGCCTGCAGGAGCGGCCAGATCCTCTCGGGCGGGCCCTCCACCACCGTGCCCAGGCCATGGACTTCGTAGCGCAAGCCGGACGACTGGATGACGGCGATGGCGGCATCGACATGCTTGTAGCGATCGGCGGCGGTGCCCGCCGGCCGGGGAATCACCTGGATCTCGGCCAGCACATGCCCGCTCGGGGTCGGTGCCACGGGCGTGGAGGGCGCGGGCTGGGCCCAGCTCGCGCCACAGGCCAGGAGCGACAGGGACACGAGCGCAGGGCTCAGACGGCGCAGAGGCGAAGACAGTGGATAGGTCATGGAAGAACTCATGGGGGGCACCGGGTGGGCGAGCGCTCGAGGCTCGCTTCCCCGGGCAGGGATCGCCCGGATCGGGTCCGGGGAGACTATCTCAGTCGGCGTGCGCTGCTCCGCCGGATCCTCGCCAGGACCTGCCGGCCGGCATCGGAGAGCGCGGCGGTCTGCAGGTTCCGCCCCCGGACCGCGGTGCGCGCGAATGACAGGACATCGGCCGCATGGGGCGAGGCCCTGAGCGCACGCGCACTCGCGGTGGCATCGAACGCGGCACGCGCGGCCGGGCCGGGAAGACTGGCACGCGCCGCCGCCAGCACCGCACGGGTCGGATTCCTTCCCCGTGCGACGCTCACCGCCAGGTCGAAGCCCTGCTGAGCAGCCGCGCCTCCCGGCAATGACGAGCGGACCGCGGCCAGGCCGATGTCCTGGAGACGCCGGCCCTGGCCGATGGCCAGCGCGGTGTCGAAGGCGGCGCGCGCCAGGGCGCCACCCGGAAGCGCGCGACGTGCGGCTTCCAGCGCGGCGGTGGCGAGGCTGCGCCCCTGCGCGAGCCGCAGCGCCATGTCGAAGCCGCCCTGGGCCAGCGCGCCCCCCGGCAACGCGCCGCGCGCGGCGGCCACCACCGCGTCGGTGATGGGACGGCCGTCGGCGAGGGCATGCGCCGCACCCAGCGCGGCGGCGACCCCCGTGCCGACGCCGGGAACGAAGGGCGCCACCATCTGGACGAACCGCAGCTGGTCGCGCACGTCGGCGATGCCCGCCCGCGCCGCGCCGTCGAGCGCGCTGGCGAGCCGGTCCCCGCGCAACACCGACCGTCCGGCATCGAAGGCGAACCGGCCGAGCGCCGTGGGCAGTGCCGCGCGCGCGGCGCCGGCCAGGATGTTCCTGCCCGCCAGGCCCGCCGACGCGCCGCCCCAGGCCGCACGGGCCAGCGTCGAGACGGGATTGGCACGCGCGGCCACGGCCGCCAGTTGCGACAGGGGCACGACGCGCGACACGGCCGTGGCCGCGCGCCCCACCCCCTTGGCCGCGCGCGCGATGCCGCGGCCGAGGCCGCCCAGGAACAGGTCGAGTTCGAGCTCGGCCTGGTCGAAGGGCGGGTGGCGGAATCCATCGTCGAGCCGGGTCGTGGAGTTCATGGCGCGCATCCTTGGTCCTCGGGGGCCTTCGCAACGTTCGTACCCGAACGCCCTGCGGCAAACGGATCGCGTCGAACACTCCCGGACGGGCTTCGCGACAACGCTCGACGCTCGTCCGGCGCGGGGCCGCGCCGCCGAAGCATGCTTCGCCGCCACGATCCCGCGCCGGCCACGCAACGAAGCGCCCTTCGCTGCGAAGCACGGGTTTGCCGGCATTCCGGACGCATCCGCGCATGGCATGGCGATTGCGAAGGAAAGCCCATGAACACGGCTTCCATGAACCATCGACTGGTGCAGTACAGCCCCGAGCTGGAAGGCGGCGAGGACGCTTCCGACCATCCACCCAGCGCGGTGGCGATCCGGTTCGCGTCCGACGCGGAGACATTCAACGAGGGGCTGGTGATGGAGTTCGCCGCCGAGCTGCTGGAGGCCGGCAGCACCCCGGCGTTCGACGACGCGCTGCGGCGCCTGATCCTGCGCGCCACCCCGTCCTCGTCGCGCTCACCGGCGCCCGGCGTCACGCAGGCGCTGCGGGGCCGGCTGCTCGAGGTCGCGCTGGGTGCGTTGCCCTTCGCGGGCCGCACGCTCGGCGTGCCGCCCGGCGACCCGATGCCATCCGGGTCGTCCGGGCCCGTCGCGCGACCCGCGGGCCAGACCATCGCCGGCGCCGCGCGGGCCTTCGGTCTCGAACTCGAAGGCCTCAGTCCCGAGGACAAGGAGTTCGAGCTCGCCAAGGCCTTCGTGCGCCTGACCTCCGACGCGGTCGCCCAGGCGGCGGCCGCGCCGGGATCGCAGCGACCGCGCGACATCGCGTCGCGGGCCGTCGCCAGGGCCGCTTCCCGTCACGCCCCGGGCCTGCTGCGCCCGGCGCTCGACCCTCGCCATCCTCTTTCCAACCACCGCAAGGAGCCCACCATGCACGACATCGATCGGACCCAGCTGGAGTACGCGAACGAACAGTCCGAGTTCGGAGAAAACGAATGGTCGCCCGAGGGCACGTTCAGCGAGAACGAGGAGGCCGAGCTGGCCGCCGAACTGCTGTCGGTGAGCAACGAGGGCGAACTCGACCAGTTCCTCGGCGCCCTCCTGAGCCGCGCCACCCAGGCCGCCGACGGCTTCGTGCGGTCGCCCGCCGGACAGGCCGTCGGCGGCGTGCTCAAGGGCGTCGCCAAGAAGGCCCTGCCACTGGCCGGCACGGCCATCGGTTCCTATTTCGGCGGACCGCTGGGCGCCAGGATCGGCGCGGGCGTGGCCAACGCGGCCGGCAACGCGCTCGGACTGGAGAGCGAGATGGCGGGCGAGGACCGCGAGCTGGAAGGCGCCAGGCAATTCGTCCGCATCGCGGGCCAGACCGCGGCCGGCGCCGCCGCCGCGCGACCGGGCACCGACCCGCGCGCGGCGGCCCAGCAGGCCGCCCTGGCCGCCGCCATGCGGCATGCCCCGGGCCTGCTGGGCGCCGGTGCCGGCACGCCGTCCAGGCCGCCGTCCCCCGGCGCGGGCGCCGGTGCGGCCGGCGGCGCGAGCTCGGGCCGCTGGCTGCGGCGCGGCAACAAGATCGTCCTCTACGGCGCATGAACGCCATGGCCATCGGCGCCTACCCCACCTCGATGCTGTCGCAGGAAGCGCATGCGCTCCTCACGAGGCTCGCCCGCGTCCGGCCCTTCGCGCTGGTCGAGCCGATGGTGCCGGCGGCCAACCTCCTGCCGGCCGCTCAGATGGCCATCGACACCCATCTCATCAGCGGCCGGCGCGAGTTGCGCCGCATGGTGCGCGCCTTCATCGCCTGGCTCCA
>Ga0308157_10008011_pt1 | contig 12121 bp, 7 predicted proteins | sample PhyBR1_FD_201035 | JGI IMG/M metagenome (GOLD analysis project Ga0308157, IMG submission 201035) | Phyllosphere microbial communities from UC Gill Tract Community Farm, Albany, California, United States - DLSLB.R1 | ecosystem: Host-associated > Plants > Phyllosphere > Unclassified | place: USA...
GGATCGCAGCGCGCCTTGCGGCACCGTCGCGATGCATGGCCATTCTCGGGTCGCTCTGCGTCAACCTGGCGAACGCCATGTAACAGAGGATTGCAGACACCCTGACGGATGGGTGTAGGACACGTCCGCCAAGTATCTCGGGCGTCAGGAATCCGGCCCAGTCGATGCGGTCTCGCTCGACGGAAATCATCCCCGGCGGCGCACGGCCTTTTCGCACACGCCCGAAAGCGCCGCTCCGCCTGAGCCACACTCCGCCGATCGACCACACTGGCCGCCCCGCCGGCCTGCCACCGCCGCCATGGATTCCCTGACCCAGATCGCCCTCGGCTCCGCCGTTTCCCTGGCCGTGATGGGGCGACGCACCGCCCCCTGGAAAGCCGCGCTGTGGGGCGCGGTGGCCGGCACGCTGCCCGACCTGGATGCGTTCATCGACCATGGCAATGCCATCGCCAACATGGTCCAGCACCGGGCGGAAAGCCATGCGCTGCTGCACCTCACGCTGTTCTCCGCGCCCCTTGGCTGGATCGTCGCGCGACTGCATGGCGAGCAGGCCGGCTGGCGCCGCTGGTGGCTGGCGATGTGGCTGGCGCTCATCACGCACCCGCTGCTGGACGCCATGACGGTGTACGGCACCCAGCTGTGGAAGCCTTTCACCAGCCACCCCTACGGCGTGGGCAGCATCTTCATCATCGACCCCCTGTACACCGTGCCGCTGATCGTCGGCGTGGTGGCGGCACTGGTCAGCGGCCCGCTCGTCGGCATGCGCTGGAACCGCTGGGGCCTCGTGCTCAGCACGCTCTACCTGGCCTGGAGCGCGGGTGCGCAGCAATACGTCACCGGCGTGGCGATGGCGTCGCTGCGCACGCAGGGGCTGCCCGTGCAGACGGTGCTCGTCACGCCGACCCCCTTCAACACCCTGCTGTGGCGCGTGGTGGCCGTCACGCCCACGCAGTATGCGGAAGGGTTCTACGCCCTCGCGGATGGCGGGCGGCCCATGCAATGGACGCTGCACGAGCGTGGCGCGCCGCTGATCGGCCGCTACCGGGCCGTGCCCGAGGTCGCCCAGATCGCCGACTTCAGCCACGGGTTCTATCGCATGCGGACGCGGGACGGCCACGTGTTCCTGACCGATCTGCGCATGGGGCAGGAGCCCGACTACACCTTCCATTTCGACCTGGGCACGCCGCGCCAGCTCGATGCCGGTGCGCCGGAAGTCGCGCTGCGCAGCCAGCGTCCGGACATCCGCACGGCCCTGCCCGCGCTGTGGCGGCGCCTGCGGGGACACACCGATGGAACGGGACCGTTCGGCACCCGCCGCAGCCCGCCCGAGCCCACCCAGTGAAATGCGGCGATCCCCCAACCCCCTACCGGGCCACGCCGCTCGCTGGATCCACCATGAAAAAAGCCGGCGCACTGCGCCGGCCCTGCCCCACCAGGCGATCAGCGGCCCGCCGCGAGCACGCGGCGGCCGGTGATCAGAACCGCCAGCCCAGGCCGATGCCGGCCAGCACGGGATCGATCTTGAGCGTGCCCAGCTTGGCGCCAGCGCCGAACACGTCGGTTTGGATGTAGACCTTCTTCACATCGAAGTTGAGCACCAGGTTCTTGGTGAGTGGAATGTCCACGCCGACCTGCAGCGCACCGCCCCAGCTGCTCTTGTCGATGCTCACGCCCGCTGGCAGCCGCACGCTGGAAAAGCGCGTGTAGTTCACGCCGGCGCCCACGTAGGGGCGAAAGCCCGGTGCGTCGAAGTGGTACTGCAGCATCAGCGAAGGCGGCAGGTGCTTGAGGGTGCCGATCTGCGCGTTCAGCGCGCTGGAACGCACGTCCTGCTTCTGCGGCACGGTCAGCACCAGTTCGGCGGCGATGTTCCGGTTGAAGAAGTAGGAGATATCGACCTCGGGCAAGGTCTTGTCATTGATCGACAGGCCCAGGCCGGTGCTGTCCTTGTTGGACGAATCCAGGTTCACGGCACGCGCACGAACGAGCCAGGGGCCTTCCGCCGTTTGCGCGAAGGCGGTGCCGGAGGTCAATGCGCACAACACGGCCAGGGCCAGCAGGTTTTTTTTCATACGGAAACTCGATGCGTTGAACGGGGACGACCCCCGTGCATGCATTGGGCCGGCAAACCGCCAAGCTGGCCTTGCCGTGGATCAAACCGCGGGCACGTTGTGCCCAGCCGCCCCGCGATGCCGCAGAGAAGGCCCTCAGTGCGCGCCCTTGCCCCGCATGCGCTGCACCACCGTCACCACCGCCAGCACGATGGCGCCCGCGATGATGCCCACCACCGCATTGAGCAGGTTGGGCACCAGCACACGCCAGAACCCGCCCGCTGGCCACTGCGCAGCCGATGCCGCCAGGCCCTCGACCGCGTGGTGCACGAACGGCAGGCCGTGCACCAGAATGCCGCCGCCCACCAGGAACATGGCGGCCGTGCCTGCCACCGACAGCACCTTCATCAGCCACGGCGCCGCCGCCACGATGCCCCGGCCCAGCGCCTGCGCCGCGCGGCTGGTCTTGCGCGTGAGCCACAGGCCCAGGTCGTCTAGCTTGACGATGCCGGCCACCAGGCCATACACACCCACCGTCATGATCACCGCGATGCCGGCCAGCACCGCCACCTGCTGGCCGAAAGGCGCATTCGCGACCGTGCCCAGCGTGATGGCGATGATTTCGGCCGACAGGATGAAGTCGGTGCGCACCGCGCCCTTGACCTTGTCTTTTTCGAACGCGGCGATGTCCACCGCCGGGTTGGCATTGGCCAGGGCGTGTGCCTCACGGCCGGCTTCTTCCTTGGGCGCATCGTGGCTGTGCAGGAAGCGGTGGGCCAGTTTTTCAGCCCCTTCGAAGCACAGGAAGGCACCGCCCACCATCAGCAGCGGCGTCACCGCCCAGGGGATGAACGCGCTGATCAGCAGCGCGGCCGGCACGAGGATCGCCTTGTTGACCAGCGAGCCCTTGGCGACCGCCCAGACCACGGGAATCTCGCGCTCGGCGCGCACGCCGGTGACCTGCTGGGCGTTCAGTGCCAGATCGTCGCCGAGCACGCCGGCGGTCTTTTGCGCCGCGACCTTGGTCATGACGGATACGTCATCGGCCATGGCCACGCTCTTTCTTGCGGCCACCTTGGTCATGAGCGCCACGTCGTCCAGAACGGTGGCGATATCGTCGAGCAGCGTCAAAAGGCTGGCACCGGCCATGGGAATCCTTAGAAAAATCGAGTGGAAAAGAGAAGGCTTGCGGGCCCGAAAAACAGCGCGCCGCACGCCACGCCTGAGCGCCGCGCAGGCCGGGCGGCGCCCACTATAGCAACGGCCCGCGAAGCGCCCGTGTCGGCGCAGGGCGCATACTGGCGGCCCTCCCACCGATATCGGGGTCCTTCACGCGGGCTCTTCGTGCGCCGCATGCCAGGCTACCTGACCAAGCAAGAATCCATCGCCATTGCCGGCGCGGACGACCTCATCATTCGCTCGCTGCTGGACCGCCAGCAGTTCTCCGACCCCTCAGGCGATGCCGAAACGCTGGGCATTTCCTCCGCCATGTGGCCGCTTTTCGGGCTGCTGTGGCCCTCCGGCGCGCAACTGGCCGCACGCATGGTGTCGCGGCCGATGCATGCCGGCGAACGCATTCTGGAACTGGGCTGCGGCTTGGCGCTGGCCAGCCTGGTGTGCCACCGGCGCGGCGCCGACGTCACCGCCAGCGACTGCCACCCGCTGGCCGGCAGCTTTCTGCGCGAAAACCTGCTGCTGAACGGCATGGCCCCCATGAAATACCGCCAGGGCCAATGGGGCAGCGGCGAAGCGCTCGGCCCGCCCGAAGCCCTGGAAAGCCCGCTGGCGCAGGCACACGGCGGGCCCGTGCATGGGCTGTTCGACCTGATCATGGGCAGCGACCTGCTGTACGAGCGCGACGCGCGCGCCAGCCTGGCCCAGTTCATCGACCGGCACGCCAGCCCCCACGCGCAGATCTGGATCGTGGACCCCGACCGCGGCAACCGCGCGGCCTTCAGCAAGCAGATGGCCGCACAAGGCTTCGGGCTGCACGAAGAGCGGCTGGACCGCGCTGCGCTGCTCGACGTGCCGGCCTATAAAGGCCGCCTGCTGATCTACCAGCGCCCCCAGGCCGCCGAGCCTGCTGGCGCCCTGCCCGTCCAGGCCTGACCCGACCCCGGGCCTGCCAGGCCCACCAAGAAAAATCGGCACCCCAGCGAGCCAGGGTGCCGATGCCGTCAAGCCGGGCCGGTGCGGTTTACCCGCCTCAACCCACCCACTTGCGTGCGTTGCGCCAGATGCGCATCCATGGGCTCAGCGCGCTGCGATCGCCGCTGGTCCAGCTCATCTGCACGTTGCGGAACACGCGCTCGGCGTGCGGCATCATCGCCGTGAAGCGGCCGTCCGCGGTGGTCACGGCCGTCAGGCCGCCCGCGCTGCCGTTGGGGTTGAACGGGTACTGCTCGGTCGCGGCGCCGTGGTGGTCCACGTAGCGCATGGCCGCAATGGCCTGCGCGGGGTTGCCGCGGTATTTGAAGTTGGCATAGCCCTCGCCGTGCGCCACGGCGATCGGCAGGCGGCTGCCCTCCATGCCGGCAAAGAACAGGCTCGGTGACTCCAGCACTTCTACCAGCGACAAGCGCGCCTCGAAGCGTTCGCTCTGGTTGGTGGTGAAGCGCGGCCAGGCCTCGGCGCCCGGAATGATGTCGGCCAGTTCGGCAAACATCTGGCAGCCGTTGCACACCCCAAGGCCGAACGTGTCCTTGCGGCCGAAGAAGCCCTGGAACTGCTCGGACAGCACGGGGTTGAACGTGATCGACCGTGCCCAGCCGATGCCGGCACCCAGCGTGTCGCCGTAGCTGAAGCCGCCGCAAGCCACCACGCCCGCGAAGTCCGACAACCGGGCGCGGCCCGATTGCAGGTCGGTCATGTGCACGTCATGGGCCTCGAAACCGGCTTCATTGAAGGCATAGGCCATTTCGATGTGCGAGTTGACCCCCTGCTCGCGCAGGATGGCGACCTTCGGCCGCGCGAGGTTCAAAAACGGCGCGGCCACGTCCTCGGCCGGGTCGAACGTGAGCGCCACGTGCAGGCCCGGGTCCGCAGGCACGCCGGCTGCGGCGTGCTCGGCGTCGGCCGTGGCGGGGTTGTCGCGCTGCTGCGTGATCTTCCAGCTCACCGCGTCCCACACCTGGTGCAGGTCGGACAGGGTGGCGCTGAACACGCTCTTGGCATCGCGCCACACCTGCAGTTCGCCCTTGCCGGCGTCCATGGTGGACGATGCGGGGCGCGTCTTGCCGATGAAGTGGCTGCACTTGGAAAGGCCATGCGCGCGCAGGGTCTGCATGACGTCGTTGCGCTCGGCGGTGCGCACCTGCAGCACCACGCCCAGCTCTTCGTTGAACAGCGCCTTGAGCGTCAGCTCTTCGCGGCGCGCGCTCACCTGGGATGCCCAGTTCTTCGCATCGCCCGTTTCCATGCGGCTGTCGCTGATGCCGTCGCCCTCGGTCACGAGCAGATCGACGTTCAGCGCCACGCCCACGTGGCCGGCAAAGGCCATCTCGGCCACGGTGGCCAGCAGGCCGCCGTCGCTGCGGTCGTGGTACGCCAGGATCTGGCCCTTGGCCCGCAACGCGTTCACCGCATCGACCAGCCGCACCAGGTCTTGCGCGTCGTCCAGGTCGGGCACCACGTCGCCGCTCTGGCCCAGCACCTGGCCCAGAATGCTGCCGCCCATGCGCGCCTTGCCGTGGCCCAGGTCGATCAGCACCAGCGTGGTGTCGTCTTCCATCGCGTCGAGCTGCGGCGTGAACGTGCCGCGCACATCGGCCAGCGTGGCGAAGCCGCTCACGATCAGGCTCACGGGCGACGTCACCTTTTTGGACTCGCCCGCGTCTGCGCCGCTACCGGCGGGGCTCTTCCATACCGTGCGCATGGACAGCGAATCCTTGCCCACCGGGATCGAAATGCCCAGCGCCGGGCACAGCTCCATGCCCACGGCCTTCACGGTGGCGTACAGCGCCGCGTCTTCGCCAGGCTCGCCGCACGCTGCCATCCAGTTCGCCGAGAGCTTCACGCGGGGCAGTTCGATGGGCGCCGCCAGCAGGTTGGTGATGGCTTCGGCCACGGCCATGCGGCCCGAGGCGGGCGCGTCGATGGATGCCAGCGGCGTGCGCTCGCCCATGCTCATCGCCTCGCCGGCAAAGCCCTGGAAGTCGGCCAGCGTGACGGCGCAGTCCGCCACCGGCACCTGCCAGGGGCCGACCATCTGGTCGCGGTGCGACAGCCCGCCCACGGTGCGGTCGCCGATGGTGATCAAAAAGCGCTTGCTGGCCACGGTGGGGTGCGCCAGCACGTCGATCACGGCCTTTTGCAGCGGCACGCCGGTGAGGTCGATGGGCGCGAATTCGCGCTGCACCGTCGTCACGTCGCGGTGCATCTTGGGCGGCTTGCCCAGCAGCACTTCCATGGGCATGTCGACCGGATGCTTCTGGTCGGCGGATGGCGAGGCCGTGTCTTCCAGCACCAGCTGGCGGTGCTCGGTGGCCGTGCCGATCACGGCGAAGGGGCAGCGCTCGCGCTCGCAGAAGGCCCGGAACTGCTCCAGGGACTCCGGGGCGATCGCCAGCACGTAGCGCTCCTGGCTTTCGTTCGACCAGATTTCCTTGGGCGCCATGCCCGACTCTTCCAGTTGCACCGCCCGCAGGTCGAAGCGCGCGCCGCGGCCGGCATCGTTGGTCAGTTCGGGGAAGGCGTTGGACAGGCCGCCCGCGCCCACATCGTGGATCGCAAGGATCGGGTTGGCCGCGCCCTGCGCCCAGCAATGGTTGATGACCTCTTGCGCGCGGCGCTCGATCTCGGGGTTGCCGCGCTGCACGGAATCGAAATCCAGCTCTGCTGCATTGGCACCCGTGGCCATGGAACTGGCGGCACTGCCGCCCATGCCGATGCGCATGCCGGGGCCGCCCAGCTGAATGAGCAGCGAGCCGGCAGGGAATTCGATCTTCTGCGTGAGGCCGGCATCGATCGTGCCCAGGCCACCGGCGATCATGATCGGCTTGTGGTAGCCGCGCGCCACGCCGGCCACCGATTGCTCGTACTCGCGGAAGTAGCCTAGCAGGTTGGGCCGGCCGAATTCATTGTTGAACGCCGCGCCGCCCAGGGGGCCTTCCACCATGATCTGCAGCGGGCTGGCGATGTGCTCGGGCTTGCCGAACTCGCCGCCCCAGAGCTTGGAAACCGTGAAGCCCGTCATGCCCGCCTTGGGCTTGGAACCGCGGCCCGTGGCGCCCTCGTCGCGGATTTCGCCGCCGGCGCCCGTGGAGGCGCCGGGGAACGGCGAGATGGCCGTGGGGTGGTTGTGCGTTTCCACCTTCATCAGCACGTGGTGCGTGGCGCTACTCTTTTCATAGCACACCGCCCTAGTGGTACTTGCGCTGGAGGGCATTTTGGCCAAGAACCGCTCGACGCGGGAGCCTTCCATGACCGAGGCGTTGTCCGAATACGCCACCACCGTGTGCTGCGGCGCCAGCTGGTGCGTGTTGCGGATCATCGCGAACAGGCTCTTGTCCTGCTTCTCGCCGTCGATGGTGAACTGCGCATTGAAGATCTTGTGGCGGCAGTGCTCGCTGTTGGCCTGCGCGAACATCATCAGCTCCACATCGGTGGGGTTGCGCGCCAGGCCCTGGAAGGCATTCACCAGGTAGTCGATCTCGTCGTCGGCCAGCGCCAGGCCCCACTGGGCGTTGGCGGCCTCCAGCGCCGAGCGGCCACCGCCCAGCACATCCACGAAATCCATCGGCGCGGCCGGCAGTTCGGTGAAAAGCGCCGCGGCGCCCGAACGGTCCGCCACGGCGGATTCGGTCATGCGGTCGTGCAGTAGCGCGGCGATCTGGCCGCGCTGCGCGTCGGTCAGCGCAGGCGTGCCGCCCAGCAGGCCGGATTTGAGCGAGACGCGGTATTCGGTGATGCGCTCCACGCGCCGGATCGCCAGGCCGCAGTTGCGCGCGATGTCGGTCGCCTTCGACGCCCAGGGCGAAACCGTGCCCAGGCGCGGCGTGACGACGATGGCCGGGCCGTCCGCCGGGCCGCCGTAGGGGTCGCCGTAGGTCAACAATGCGGCCAGGCGCTCGGTTTCTGCCGGGGTGGGCACCGCGTCGGTGGCCACCAGGTGCACGAAGCGGGCAGCGATGCCCGTGATGCGATCGTGGATGGCTTCCAGCTGGGGCAGCAGCTGGCGCATGCGAAAGGCGCTGAGGGCGTTGCCGCCTTCGAACGTGCTGAGGTGCAAGGAGGGCTTCGTGGACGATGTCGGCGAGATCACTTCGGCGGCCTGTTGGTGATGGAAAGGGTGCGGCCCCACCCCGGAACGGCCGGCCGCTGACTGGGGCCGGCACGACGGGGTGCGGAGAATGCTGGAGCCCGGCATTTTACCGGGGGCGGATCGGGTCGCCGCAGAAGCCTTCGCCCTGGCGGGCGTGGGCCCGAGGCGCCGATGGGATAATTGCCCCCTATGAGCATCACCATCAAAGACGCCGAAGGCATTGCCGGCATGCGCGAAGCATGCCGACTGGCTTCGGAAGTGCTGGACTACATTGCGCCCCACATCCAGCCCGGCATGACCACGAATGAAGTCGACCGCCTCGCGGCCGAGTGCATGGCGCAGCAAGGCACCATCTCCGCCACCATCGGCTACCAGCCACCGGGCTATCCGCCCTACCCCAAGTCGCTGTGCACGTCGCTCAACAACGTGGTCTGCCACGGCATCCCGAACGACAAGCCCCTGAAAAAGGGCGACATCATGAACGTGGATGTCACCGTCATCACCAAGGATGGCTGGTACGGCGACAACAGCCGCATGTACCTGATCGGCGACGTCTCCATCGCGGCCAAGCGCCTGTGCAGCCTGACATACGACGCGATGTGGATCGGCATCCAGAAGGTCAAACCCGGCGCGCGCCTGGGCGACATCGGCCACGCGATCCAGAAATACGCCGAGCACCATGGCCTGTCGGTCGTGCGCGAGTTCTGCGGCCACGGCATCGGGCAGAAATTCCATGAAGAGCCGCAGGTGCTGCACTACGGCTACCCCGGCACGCTGGACGAATTGCTGCCCGGCATGACCTTCACCATCGAACCCATGCTGAACGCCGGCCGCCGTGAGGTCAAAGAGTTCGGCAACGACGGCTGGACCATCGTGACCAAGGACCGCAGCCTGTCGGCCCAGTGGGAACACACCGTGCTGGTGACCGAAACCGGCTACGAAGTGCTCACCCTGTCGGCCGGCTCGCCCCCTCCTCCAGCCTTCGTGACCGCGACCAAGACGTAAAACGTCAGGCCATCAGGGCGCGGGGGCGCGGGGCGGGTCGGGGCGTCAGGCATTGAAAGCGCCATGGTCCCGGACGGTCGGCCGGCCTGAAAACCGGCGGTGCGTGGGCTTGGCGCACGGTTCTTGCTTCGGGCCGGTGCTACCCTGCGAACCATGTTGCCCCTGAAGCGCCAGCCTCTTTTGCCGCCGTCCATGACCGACCTGCACACCCTGCGCGACGCCTACCGCCAAGACAAGGCGGCCCTGCTCACGTCGCTGCAATCCGCTGGCGCCACCACGCGCGGCGTCCGCACCCTGTTGCACAAGCTCTCCACGCTGGCGGACCGCCTGCTGCGCCAGTTGTGGCAGCGCGCCGGCATGCCGGACGACCTGGCGCTGCTTGCCGTGGGCGGGTATGGCCGGGCACAGCTCTTTCCGCATTCCGACGTGGACGTGCTCGTCCTGCTGCCCGACGGGTCGTCGCCCGGCGCCGGCAGCGCACTGTGCGCACCCATCGAGTCGTTCATCGGCAGTTGCTGGGATGCGGGCCTGGAGATCGGGTCGAGCGTGCGCACCGTGGCCGAATGCCTCACCGAGTCCGCCGCCGACGTGACCGTGCAGACCTCGCTGCTGGAAGCCCGGCGCGTCTGCGGCAGCGCCTCGCTGTTCTCGGTCTTCCAGGAGCGCTACGACGCGCAGATGGACGCCGAGGATTTCCTCGTCGCCAAGACGCTGGAGATGCGCCAGCGCCACAACAAATACGAAAACACGCCCTACTCGCTGGAGCCCAACTGCAAGGAGTCGCCCGGCGGGCTGCGCGATCTGCAGACGGTGCTGTGGGTGGCCCGCGCGGCCGGCCTCGGCCGCGACTGGCGCGAACTGGCCGCGAACGGCATGGCAACGCCTTTCGAGGTGGCCCAGATCGAGCGCAACGAGGCGGTGCTGTTTCTCATCCGCTCACGCCTGCACGCCATCGCCGGGCGGCATGAAGACCGGCTGGTGTTCGATCTGCAGACCGCCGTGGCCGAATCGTTCGGCTACCGCTCGCATTCGCCCGACGGCAAGCGCCTGGCCATGCGCGCGAGCGAAACGCTTATGCGCCGCTACTACTGGGCGGCCAAGGCCGTGTCGCAGCTCAGCCAGATCCTGCTGATGAACATCGAGGAGCGGCTGAGCCCCTCCACGCACGAGCTGCACCGCATCAACGACCGCTTTTTCGAAAAGGCCGGCCTGATCGAAGTGGCCAGCGACGACCTGTACGAAAAGAACCCGCACGCCATTCTGGAAACGTTCCTGCTCTACGAAACCACGGTGGGGCTGAAGGATCTGTCGGTGCGCACGCTGCGCGCGCTGTACAACGCACGCGGCGTGATGGACAGCGCCTTCCGCCGCGATCCGGTGAACCGCGCGACCTTCATGAAGATCCTGCGGCAACCCGCCGGCATCACGCATGCGATGCGGCTCATGAACCAGACCTCGGTGCTGGGCCGCTACCTCTGGCCGTTTCGCCGCATCGTCGGCCAGATGCAGCACGACCTGTTCCATGTCTACACCGTGGACCAGCACATCCTGATGGTGCTGCGCAACGTGCGCCGGTTCTTCATGGCCGAGCACGCCCACGAATACCCGTTCTGCTCCCAACTGGCGGGCGGTTGGGACAAGCCCTGGCTGCTGTACCTGGCAGCGCTGTTCCACGACATCGGCAAAGGCCGCGGGGGCGACCACTCCAAGATCGGCGCCGAGGAAGTGCGCCACTTCTGCCGCCAGCACCATGTGGACGAGGAAGACGCGGCGTTGGTGGAGTTTCTCGTGCGCGAGCACCTCGCCATGAGCCAGGTCGCGCAAAAGCAGGACCTGTCCGATCCCGACGTGATCGGCGCCTTCGCCCGGCGCGTGGGCAGCGAACGCCACCTGACGGCGCTGTACCTGCTGACCGTGGCCGACATCCGCGGCACCAGCCCCAAGGTGTGGAACGCCTGGAAGGGCAAGCTGCTGGAAGACCTTTACCGCGCCACGCTGCGCGCTCTGGGCGGCCACGCACCCAACGCCGCCGCCGAAATCGAAGCCCGCAAGCGCGAAGCATTGGTGATGCTCGCGCTGCAGGCCCAGCCTTTCGAAGCGCACAAGAAGCTCTGGGACACGCTCGATGTGGGCTACTTCATGCGCCACGAGGCGGCCGACATCGCCTGGCACGCACGCCACCTGTCGCGCCACGTAGGCACCGGCCGCACGGTGGTGCGCGCGCGGCAATCTTTGGCGGGCGAAGGCCTTCAGGTGACGGTGTATGCCACCGACCAGCCCGATCTTTTCGCCCGCATCTGCGGATATTTCGACCGGGCGGGTTTCAGCATCCTCGACGCGCGTGTGCACACCGCCCATGACGGCTGCGCGCTCGACACGTTTCAGGTGGTCGCTTCGGAGCAGGCAGGGCACTACCGCGAGCTCACGCATATGGTGGAAAGCGACCTGGCCCGCGCCATCGAGGACGAAAGCGCAGAACTGCCAGAGCCCGGCCGCAAACGCGTATCGCGCCGCGTGAAAAGCTTTCCGGTGGCGCCCCGCGTCACGCTGCGTCCGGATGAGAAAGCGCAGCGCTGGCTCATCAACATCTCCGCCAGCGACCGCGCCGGACTGCTCTACCTCGTGGCACGCATCCTGTCGCGCCACCACCTGAGCGTGCAGCTCGCCAAGGTCAGCACGCTCGGCGAGCGTGTGGAAGACACCTTCCTCGTGCATGGTCCCGAGCTGCAAAGCAATGCGCGGCAGATCCAGATCGAGACCGAACTGCTGAACGCGCTTTCGGAGTGAGCGCGGGGCGGGTGGC
>Ga0308157_10008013_pt1 | contig 12120 bp, 15 predicted proteins | sample PhyBR1_FD_201035 | JGI IMG/M metagenome (GOLD analysis project Ga0308157, IMG submission 201035) | Phyllosphere microbial communities from UC Gill Tract Community Farm, Albany, California, United States - DLSLB.R1 | ecosystem: Host-associated > Plants > Phyllosphere > Unclassified | place: USA...
GGGCGTTTGTATATCCTTCGTCAAGGCTTCAAGCTGTGTCTTGTCCAACTTCATAACAATCTCCGGACGGTTCAATCCGTCATAGCAGGGCGATTGCTCGGACACACTTTAATTTACAGTCTCCGTTGGCAATGCGCTGACAATCTTCAGAGCATTGCCAACTTATCCATTGCGCGGTTTCATAAATATATGGAAGAGAAACATCGCCAATACAGCAACCGCAGTCATGGCCCATGGTACCGTAGCGTAGTAAAACAAAGGCAGCGTAGGTAAATGACTGACAGATATATTGTAGATAAAATGAATACATGTAAAATACAATATATAATATATCGGTTCGCTCGCCTTCATATAAAAAACACTAGTCGAAACGTGAAACAGATTACCTCCCAATAATACAGATAATGTAACCATAATGGGAAGATCATTCATCGCCCCGATTTCAAACGTATGGCTATATACCTCTCTATAATCTAATAGAATCTCAATTACAGGCAGAAATATCATAGCTGGAAGTATGAATATTGTACCTCTAGATTTATATACCAACATCCATTTTAATAACTCCTCACCTAAAGCGAGAGTAAACACAACAAAAAGAACGATTATATAATTGTTAGATTCCAACATCATACTACGCCCCATTAATGTTTAATTAACTTCGGTCTAAAGTTTACTAAGCCAATTCGGTTTCTGAGAAATCATCACCCTTGTACAGCAGTTGCAATCGATTGGTTTTAGCGACCGCATAGGAAAAGCAATCTCCGAAATTCAAGGCCGCTGGATGACCCGCCATGCGGCCATATTCGACCATTGCATCGAGCGCCGCCTGCCCTACCCGTCCATCGATGATAATCTCACCTGCCTCCAGTTCGGAGATAAACGCATCAATCAGTTTGCGCGCATTCTCAATAAACTGCTTCCGGTCCGTCGAGGACACCTTGTCCGATTTCTGCTGGAGGTTATCGACTTCAAGTTTCACCAGGGCTGCTACCGCTTCAAAGCGGACCAAGGGTGAGACGTACAAACGCGCTCCAGTCTGGGAGAGTTGCTTTATCCACTCCTCATAGCCGGCTTCCCGTTTGAGGATAGCCACAATAACAGAGGCATCGACAAATGACCTCATGCGCCCTCCTTCCACAGATCGTCCATCAGCTTTTTCATATCGATCCCGTGAACAGGTGCGGTAAACTGGACGTCTGCCAGCTCCTGAAGAGCGGCCAATCGCTCCCGGAGTGGTTTGCTTCTTGCAGAACGTTGCAGTTCATGCTGAAGTGCCATGCGAACAGCGTCTGTCTTCGTACGCATACCAAGCTGAATGCGCACCTTTTCCGCCAATTCGTCGACAGTCGTGTCTTTAATGTATAAGGGCATGCGGATATCCTTTCTGGAATATCTTTATATCCCTTTTGGGATATCCTCGCTAGAAAATAGATATCCTTGTGCGGCTCATTAGGCCACTTTGCCTCCGCTACCGCAATTTGCTCTCAGCAGTGCCATCAGAACTGGTCCAAGTGAAAAAACTCGCCGCGCCGCGTCTTTGATGTGAGATCGCGCAGATATCCGCCTGCAGAATGGATCTCCCTGCCCTTTCCAGAATGCAAGCCACCACAACAGAGGATGGATTTGCTTCATCACAGGGCCTCATTGATCATGGTTTCGAAACACCACGCATTTTCAGCAATAGCCCATCCTACCTCATCCCAACGATGTTCCGCAACCAAACAACTGTACCGCGATATACTTGATTGCATCTCAACCATGGCTGGCAATGTAGATGTGTACAAACAAAATGCGACAACAACGTTCAGCTTTTTTGCGTTGAACCAGTGTCCGGCCCGGAAATCTCGAGCTCCTGCTGTTTTTTGCACGCCTGAACCGCAACACTGCCGACCGTAGGCAGGATCGCCGCAGTCGAATGCGAAACTCTCGGCGGCGATCTGTCCGCGTCAGCCAGTGGCTCGGGTTGATCTCCCCCTTTCGGCGTCCGCAAAATAGATCTCCGTCACCCGGAACCGCCCATTGATGCGCTTGCATTGGACGATCACGTCGATCGAGATTTTGAGCAGGTTGCGAATGTCGTCGCGATCAAGGTCCTGGCCACCTTCGGATTCCTTCACCAGCAGGGTGAGCTGCTCAAAGGCCAAGCTCGGCGAATCCGCGTGTACCGTCGTGATTGAGCCCGGATGCCCCGAATTGATGTTGCGGATGTAGTAAAAGGCCGTTCCGTCGCGCAGCTCCTGCAGCAGCACACGGTCGGGCCGCATGCGCAGGCAGGATTCCAGCAGATCTTTTGCGCCCACCTTGGCAAGGCCCTGGCCGCCCTTGGAATAGAATAACCGGACATGGTTCGGCTGCGGGATCACCAGTTCCGGCGTGTCCTCGATGCTGATGAGCCGCTCATTTTCTGGAATATGTCGGATCAACGCCTTGGAAAGCGTGGTTTTGCCCGAGCCTGTCGCGCCAGAAATGATGATGTTCTTGCGGGCGAGTACCGCGCCCTCGAGAAAGCTGCGGTACTGTCTGTTGCGAAAGGCATCCAAAAGCCCATCGTCTTTCCGCACGCCGTCGGTCATAGCCACGACGTCATCGAACAAGCCGCCCTCCTCCATGTCTTCCATCGACAAGGAAACCGCCGATGGCTTGCGAATGGTGATGCTAACGGTGTCTTTAGTGGTGGCCGGCGGGATCGCGATCTGAATGCGCTCATCATCCGGAAGTGTGGCGGAGAGCAGCGGGCGGGTCTCATCGATGCCCTGACTGGAAAAGCTGGCGACGGCCCTGGCCAGCCGCATCAGCTTCTCAAATGAAAGATCGGGCAGTTCGTGGCGCTGCCACCCCCCTGCCCCTTCGGTCAGAACCTCTCCGGGTCGGTTGATCACGACCTCGTAAAGGCTCTTGTCCTTGAGGAAGCTATCGAGTGGCAGAAGCAGTTGGCAGACAACGCCGGCATCGGAATTTTCCGCCATCTGTTCTCCTATTTCGTCACAAGATCGGATTTCGGGTAGAAATCGCCCATCACCGCCCGGTCATAGATCGTGTTGCGCGGTTCTGTAACGCGCAAGCCATAAATGCCGGAGAAGTCGAGATCGCGGGCAACGAAGATCGAGACCAGTGAACCCTGGTGTTTCATCAGTGTCGGTGGGATATTGATCGACTGCTCGACTGCGATCGCAGCGGCGTCCTTGCCCGCACTGGTCGCTCCCTGCGCCTGGATATTGTTGTCCTGCAATTGCTGACCTGCATAGGTTACAACGTCCCCGACCACGGATAACAGCAGGGCGCTCCCGAACCGCTCCCACCAATGGGTATCCACATAGCCATCAAACCCGGCACGGCCGATCGCATCAGTGGCAGGAGAGGCCAGCGTAACGATAACCCCGGTCGGGGTCTTGGCACGGTTCCACAGCACGAACAGGCGGCTCTGGCCGCGGCGTAAGCCGCCGCGATACTCACCAACCACCTGCGTGCCCTTTTCCATCAAGACGACGCGCCCGTTGTCGGAAAGCACGTCACGGGTGATGACGCAGCTGGTGAAACCCGGCTGATCCGATGACAGCGCTGTTTCCAGCGCACAGGGGATCGAGGTGCCCATGGCCACGATGAAGTTGCGGTTGCCCAGATGTCCGGCTTTCGAGCCCTCCAGCACCGTCGGCTTCAGCATCCGGTTGAACCGCTGATCCTCGTTCTCAGCCTGGTTTCCTCCCATCATGCCGTCCAATGGTAGGAAGTTTGGATCACTTGCCGGTCCGGCATTTTCCGTCTGCCGCGCGTTGTTTCCCGTCTGTCCGCCGCCAAAAGCCATCACCGGTGCGCGCCGGGCGGCCTCGAGCAATTCGTCGAGGGCCGGTTCATCGACGCTTGCCGCTCCCGGTGTCGGAAGTGTGACCTCCGGCACCGGCAACACAACAGGTTGGGGTTCGACCTTCGCCGGCTCGAACTCTGTCGTCTGCCGGATGGTGCCCGACCCGGGTTGCTCGACCTCCTCCTTCGGCGCTTGCCGCATCGACCACATGGCGAAACCCATGAAGGCGACAACGGCCAGAACAACCGCCCCGCGTTTGAGCCGGGGATTGTTGTCGACCTTGCGCCCTGCTGTGGTCTCGGCGCGCTCGCCAGGGATGGTGGTATCCGCCGTCTCTGCCATGATACTTCTTCTCCCTATTGCCCCGCGGCCGGAACCTTGGCGACGCGCTCGACCGAAGGTGACGTCGTGTTGGTGCCTGGATTGACCCCGACTGGCGAATAGGCCTCGTTGAAAATGCAGAGCGTGTCCGAGCCGCGGCGCAGGATGAACTTGCGACTGATCGCGTGCACCAGCACCAGATCGCCCTGCACCGTCTTGGGAACCAGACTTTCCGTGCCGTCGGAGTTCTCGATATAGATTGCCGGCATCTCCTGATTGCCGGTGAAGGCGAAGGTCGTCACTTTGCCATTGTCATAGACCGCCTGGGGTTCAATCGCGACTGAGCCTTGAGCCGAGTATTTCCAGTTGCGCGGGCCGTACTGCTCGTGAATGCTCAGCACCTCGTCGGCGAAACCGGCCTGTGCCGCTCGGGCCTTCGCCTCAGCCTCAAGGCGCCGCCGCTCAGCTTCATCGGCGGGGTAGCGGTATTTGACGTAAAAATACGTGTTCTCTCCAGCCGAGATGGAGCCGTCCCGAACAGTCAGCTCCATCTGGTAGCTCCGCTTCGAACCGTCGCGGCGTGTCGTCACCACGGAGATATTGGTCAGTGGCTGGTTTTCACGCGGTTTCAGGAACAGGATATGTCCGGCCGGCGCCACTTCCCAGGCGACCGTGTTGCCGAGCGCCACATGGGCAATTTCTTCGTCTGGCGCAAATTCGACCTGGACCGAAGAACGCAGTGTGCCAACGATGCGGGTGATGTTGTAGGGCTGATAATTGACGAAGCGGACGCGGTTGTCCTGATCAGCGCCCCGCGGCACTTCCAGAGCGACTGCCGGGACTGCCAGCAACATGAGGGCGAGCGAGCCCAGAACAAGTTTCTTGACGGTCAATTGAAGGCCTCCGGGTCGGCCCGGTACTCACTGACGACAAACCCGAGCGGGTTCACCAGCCGGTCTGTGGAGGATATCGGGGCATTGGTATAGGAATGGGTGATCGTCGCCACCCAATGGGTTGTGCGGATATCGTCGCCACGCGTGACGGTGCGAACATACCGCACCGAGACGACATTGGCGTTGATTAGCGAGATCGACTTGATGGTGACCTTCGAGGTGGCGCTGCGGCCATAGACGTTCTGGGGGGATTCCGGGTTGCTGCCACGATAATAGGAAGCAAACCGCGTCTGCTCGGCCGGGTTCGACATCAGCGAAACCGTTCGGAAGTTCTCTTCCGCTTCAGACCAGACATAGCCCTCGCGGGAGCGCACATAGCGCGCCGCGAAATATTTGGTCACTTCCTCATCATAACTTCCGGCTGTCGTTCCCAGCGCGGAGACCACATCGACAATCCCCGTCGAATTGTCGACGCGGATCACGAACGGCTCAACTGTCTTGAGCGGTGTCAAAGCCACGACAGCGGCAACCGAGATGCAGGCCAGAACGCTGGCGATCGCTGCGACAAGCCAGGCAAGGCGGCGGGAGCGTTCCGCCTTGACCATGCGGTCCTGATCGAAGCGTCGCGCCCGGGCAAAATAATCCTTTAGGCTTTCCGTGGTCACCATCGCGCCCTACCCTGCCTGGCAGGCGCGGTGCGATCCGACCGCATCAAAGCCAGCGAAGGCCATCTGTGCATCGGGAGCGCGCACTGTTTCAGCGAAGGCCAGCGCCGCTCCGCCTTCATTCGAAAGAGACGAATGCTGCTGGCTTTCAGGTCCTTTGCCGCCCTCCCATTCCCACATGGAACGATTGAGCGGCCGCTTCGCATAGCCGTCGCATTTGGGCAGCGGATAGCTCAGCGTGGCGCAGCCGCTCAACGCAGACAATGTCAGGCACAACAATAACGCTCGTCCCATCGATGCGGACCCCTTCAAAACTCGATATTGGCGATCAGGACGAGCCCGATGGCCGGAACTTTTGGTAAACTGCCTTGATGCCCCCGCGGGCATTCTTCACGCCCCGGGCGAGGATGCCTTCATGCGCGTCGCGCGCCGCACCATAACCGTAAGTCAGCGACGCGCCGCCTGCGGCAAGTGCGGATGCAATGCTGGGGAGCTGATAGAACACGTAAAGAGCAGCCAGGCAGATGGCGCAGAGCGCGATCGGGCGCATCAGCACATCCGAATAGCCCTCGATGGCAAGGAAGATGGAATCGATGGTGTCGATCAGCAGCGAGCCGATGGCTACCACCAACACCTGCAGGATGACGAAATTGACCAACTGGCCAATCCACGCCTCGGTAAACCGGCGTGTCGCCTGAAACATAGCTAGTGCAATGAAAATCGGACCGATCGCGAGAATGATAGCCAACGCCAATCGCGCGTAGAGCGAGACGATATAGCCGATGGCCGCAACCGCGAAGCTGGCCACGATCACCAGCAATCCGCCGAAACCGGTGACGATATCGACCGGCCAGGACGCCCGAGCCCAAACTTCGTGAGCCGACTTCTGTCCCTTGTCGAGCAGCGCATCGAAGGTGCTGGCAGTCGGGGCGGTGCCCACATTGAGCGCCTGCGAAATCTCTCGCGGCAACGCCTCGAAAAACAGGTCGGCGACATAGGTCTGATATTCGCCGGCGTTTCTCACCAACATCAGGATGATGGCAAGCTTCATCGCCCGAAAGGCGAATTCCATGATCGGCTCCTGGATCGAGCCGCGCAGGATCAGGAAGCCATAGAGGATGACATAGAGCGTCAATGCCACTGTCAGTGGGCCAACAACCCAGTTGGCGATGTTCGACGTGCCGGTCGAGATGAAATTCTGGAGCGGCGTCTGGAACTGGCCATCGACAAAGGCAAAGATGTCATACATCGCTTCTACCCCCCCCAAAGCCTTGTTCATGCGCTCCAGCCGCGCCTTGCCATCCGCTGCTGCTGCATTGACGCAATTGGGGGTCTGGCCGAGTTCGCCAGGATTGTTGCGGCACTTCTCGACATGCTCAGCCAGCAACGCCTCATCGGCAAGAAATTCCTCAACGGTGTAAGTCCGTGCGGAAGGCTGGGAGCAGCCGGCAAGGAAGACGAGACTGGCAAGGGTGATGATTTTCTTCATTCGAACGCCGCTCCGATCGTATCCATACGTTTTTTCCAGTCTTCGGACTGACGCTGTTGCTCCACCTGGACCTGAGCCTGCTGGATCATCTGAAGGCCCTGCATCCGTAATAGGTCGGTCTGCAGGAAGGCGCTTTCCGCTTGAATACGCGCCTGCAGGTCGGCGATCTCCTTGGCGTCGCCCGCCGAGGAAATCCGCTGACGCAGCTGGTCGATGCCGTCGATGCGTTTGGTGGCTGTGTCATAAATCTGCTGACCGAGGCTCATCTGGCCGGCATTGCGGTTCTGGATACGGGCCAGCTCCTGCGCGTAGAAATCGTTCGCCGAGCTTTTGTAGGTCGAATTGCTTTCGAGGAACTGGGAGGCTGCATCTCCGAATGCGCCTGCGCCATCGCCGCTGAACAGGCTCTCTATGGCGGAAAAGTTCTGCGGCAAAGCTTGGCGGATCTCCGGCTTGTTCAGGAGCGAGGCGACATCGGCCATATCCGTCAGCTTGTTGAGCGACCCATAGAGCCTCTCGGCCTCCTCGAGCTGCTTGCCCATCTCCTCAAGCTGGGTTCCCCAGCGCAGGATGGCGGTCTTGTCGATGACGGGAACGCCCTGTGCAGCGACAGGGCCGCCCGACATGGCGAGAATGGCTGTTATCACCATCACGGAATTTCGCATGCGCATCATCCGGCACTCCTTTGCTGATGGAACAGAGGCATCCATGCCTCCGGGTCCTCTCCGGTCTGCGTCCGGATCGTGTCGACCAGGTCGACATTGGCGGTGCGACCGGAAAGAATGGCGAGCTCGTCGTCGAAACCGCCCAGATTGAGCTCGGCCACCACGCTGTTGTGGCCCTGCTTGACGATAAAGCGCCGGCTCTCATTGGAGAGCTCGCGCGAGATCAGCTCATATTCCCGCTCTGTCAGCTTGAAGCCGTCGACATAATCGGCGCGACTGCCGCGCGAATTGGGCATGAACACCTGGGTTGGGCACTGCTCGATAATGGTGTGGGCAATCGGGGAATTAATCGCGTCGCGCGGGCTTTGCGTTGCAAACAGCATCAGCCCGTTCTGTTTGCGGATTGTCTTGAGCTTGTTCTGGGCGAGATCTCTGACCCCCTCATCGGCGAGCGCCTTCCAGAATTCGTCGATGACGATGATGATGCGCCGACCGTCGATCAGCTTTTCGACACGATGAAAGAGATACGCCATCAGCGGCGTCCGGATCTCCTCATTGTCGAGGAAGTCCGTCATGTCGTAGCCAAGGAATCTCGCGCCGATGCCAATCTCATCGGCATCGTTGTCGAAGACCCAGCCAAGCGGCCCTCCCCTCTCCCAGCGGCGCAGCCGCGCGGCGATACCTTCAGGATCGGTGTTGTTGAGGAAGGTGCGCAGCGCACCGATTGTGCGCCGCTCGACCGGCAGATCGGCAAGGCCGTCAATCGCGCCGGCAATGTCGCGTACCTCCGAAACTGAAAGCTCGCGTGTCGACGAGCCGACCAGCTTGGTGACCCATTGTGCCAGGAACACCTTGTTCTCTGGCGTCAGCTCGATGCCTTTCAGGGGCGCGCAGCCCGTCGGCTTGCCGTTCTTCAGCGGCAGATAGGTTCCGCCCACCGCGCGCACGAACAGGTCTGCACCGCGGTCCTTGTCGAAGAAGACGATATGGGCGTCGAACTTCTCACCCTGCGACAGGATGAAGTTGAGCAGGACCGTCTTGCCCGATCCGGAGGGACCGCCGATGAAGGTGTTGCCGAGATCGCCATAGTGCATGTTGAAGTACAATGGCGAGCCCGAAGCTGTCTTCAGCATGGCGACCGCCGGCCCCCACTCATTGTCCTCGCGTTGTCCGGCTGGGTAGGAATGAAACGGCGAGAAGGCAGCGAAGTTCTTCGAGGTGATGGATCCCGATCGAGCCCGATAGCGGAAATTGCCGGGCAACTGTGCCCACCAGGCCGCCTCAAGTCCAAGGTCCTCGCGTGCGACGACCGCGCCACCATTGGTCAGATGCGTGCGGCTCTTTGCCAGATTTTCTGTCAGCTCTTTTACCGAATTGGCGAAGACTGTCAGTGTCAGGTGGTGATCACCCAGCACAAAACGGTTCGATTCCAGATCGTCGAGGGCATCATCCAGTTCTTCAAGCTGCGAGCCCGCCTTGTCGCCGGCGCTGACCATCTGGTTCTGCTTTCGTCCCATCACCGTCTTGGCGTCAGCCTTCGACAGGAACGAGAAGCTCTGTGTCAGGATCAGCTCGTAGGGAGCGGTCAACAGGCCATCGAACATGCCTGGTCGTGTACGGGCCGGGTATTCCTTGAAGCCAAACATGCCGGCATAGCGGCTCGATCCCTCGTGACGGATTTCGACCGTCTCACGGCCAACGATCACCCGATCGGAATAGATCGCCGAGGAAACCCGTCCCTCGGTCAGAGGCACGGCTTCGCGCCGGCCGCCAACGAGCTGGTGCAACATCTCGCTCGGCTCGGAGAATAACAGACCTGCACGCTCCTGGAGCGACAAGACGCGAGGCCCGAACCGCTTGAGACCCGATACGACATCAACGGTCGCATCATTGAGGCGCTTGAGCGCATCCTCGTCCAGCTCGATACCCTGCCGCCGTGCTTTTCTCAGCCTGGACAGGAAGGCAATCACGCGCTCGGCGGTGTCTTTGCCTGGATGCCAGATCAGGCTGATGTAGAGATCGTTGCGGAACAGGTCCTCGCCGATCATGCGCGCCCGGTATTTGTCGTTGAGGCCGCGCGAGAAGCTGTTTTGGAATTCGCCTTCCGGATACTCGTTATCGCGGCGACGGATCACATGGGGCCACAATGCAAGCCGCTCATCGGCGATATTGCGGTAGAGTGTGTTGAGATCGCGATGCAGCGCGTTCAGGTCAAGCGTGTCGGCGGTCTCGAAGGACACGCCTTCCAGCGCAATGACGACCATCAGAGCCCGGGAGTCGAGAGCAATGACCTGCTCATCGACGTGGCGAACATAAGGAATGAAGGTTTCCGGTTCGAGTTCCCGGGCTTTGATGACAGTGACATTAGGCAAGGCCGAGATCCCTTTCATCATAGCGGCGGACGAGCTTGAGTGGCGTCAGGCTCGTCCCGCCCCAGAACGCGCCATTGCGCGCCCTGCCCCGGGTCTCGACCCAGACCATCAGGACCCGAAACATGTTGTGGTCGTGCTTGACGATTGCCTTGAAGACGACATGAAAGACAATGCCGACAAGCGCGTAGGCAACCGATCCGGCAACGATGAAGAGCACTGTCGTGAAAATCATGTTGATGCCCATGGCCTCCATGGTCACGCCGGCGATCATCGCCGGGCGCGTGCAGGCCAGAAACAGCGTGTCTTCCTCAAGGGCGACCTTTTCGCTCATCATCTGCCGCCCGCGAGCGTATTGACGATCTCTGTTGCACCGAAGACGATACCGATACCCAGCACGCAGTAAGCAGCCTTACGCAGCTCGAGGTATCCGAACATCCAGGCGATGCCGACGATGATGACAGCGATGATCGCCAGCAGCCGGGCAACGTTGCCCTGCAGCATGTTAACGATGTTCTGCAGAACACTCTCGATGCCGCCTGCCTGGGCAAAGCTCGGCTCGATCAAGGCCAGAGAGAATACGGTCGCCATCATCGCGATTGTCGCAAATGGCCTTATGCGAGCCCCTACATTCATGTGCTCATCACTCCTTCTACTCGTTGGGAAACACAAGGACGGAGCTTTGCCGTCCCGAATTGAAAACATCCCATGCAGGGATGGACGTCTGGAGCGGTTGTGAACCCGCTGCAGCTTCATCCACTGGGGAACCTTGCCACATTCTGTTCGCGCTGGCGGCGTTGTCAGAGGTTGATGGGCCAGCCCCCTGCCCCTCCGTCACCATGATCTTGTCGAGGACGGCGCTTAGCCGATCCCGCTCCGCCAGTACCTTGCTGTCATATCCGACGATTTCGCCGACCGAAGCGTCGCCGCGGCCGTAGTAAGAGCGCAGCATCGTCCTTTGAGCGTCTGCGTCCGTCGCGCCGGCGCGCAGCGCGACTTGATAGTACCCATCGAGCAAAGTGGCCGTTGCCTTGAGGTTCAAGCAGAAATCGAACGTATCCGTGACAGAGAGCCCAAGCCGGTTGAGGTCCCCGGAGCTGACTCCACCCAGTCCGAGATCGACATCATGCCCCTCGGCAATCAGTATCGTCGCAGTCTCAATGGCCTCAGATCTGGTCCGTGGTTGATCGGCGAGGGGATGATCGGAGTTGATCCGGATCGCAAGGGGCTGGAAGTTGCTTTCAATGCTGACGACTGCCCCAAGGGTCTCAACAGTGATCTGCGGCGCGCAATGTTGTGCAAGATCGACGAAGCTACCCGGCATTGCCTAGAACCACACGCGCTGTCGGCCTGCGCCTTCAATAGTGATATCGATGAACCGCGGCCGCTCGCGAATATTGGGCTTCCGGGTGACCTGTGCCGTGCAGGAGAACTTGCCATCGATACGCTCCCAGCCCACGGACTGGTAGCCAGCTGATCCGGCACCATCCCTGTCATTGTTCCTGCATACGGAGCTGCTAACCACCCCGCGCTTGACCGAGACACAGCCGACTTCTCTACGGCCGCGTTCACTCGGGCGCGTGACCAGTTGGTACCCGTCGTTGCAGTAATAGGGATCATATCCTGGCCGCGATGTGCTGAAGCCTACACCGCTGCACATAGGGAAAGAACGCCCCTTGGCAAGATGGGTCCAGAGCTTCTCGATCGGGGGCCGGCATTCGGAGAATTCAGTCGGGCCACCAGGGTTGGAAAGGCACAGTAAAACCGTGCATCCCCAATCGTCGCCCCTGTCGGTAGCAAATCAAGATGTCCGGTTTTCGTAGCACATCATCTGTCCGCTTCTGTTGTTGCGTCGAAGCGGTTCACGCAGCCAACAGAGCCGCAACTTGCGGTTCGATTGGAGTTCCGTTGTT
>Ga0308157_10008014_pt1 | contig 12119 bp, 8 predicted proteins | sample PhyBR1_FD_201035 | JGI IMG/M metagenome (GOLD analysis project Ga0308157, IMG submission 201035) | Phyllosphere microbial communities from UC Gill Tract Community Farm, Albany, California, United States - DLSLB.R1 | ecosystem: Host-associated > Plants > Phyllosphere > Unclassified | place: USA...
GCGCGATCAATGCCCAGACGCTGCGCACCAGTCGCGGCAGCCAACAGGCGACCGCCAGCCTCCGTATGGGTACCTGGGGCAGCGCGGGTCTTGGCTATTTCGATGTCCGCAATGCGGACAACTCACGCAGCCGATTGCTCAATCTGTCCTGGACCCGTTCTTCGCGGTCAGGGATGAGCCTGTACATGTCGGCCAATCGGGATCTCGATGCCCGCGGCTGGGCGGCGATGGCGCAGGTGATGGTGCCTATGGGAGGGCGGGCCACACTGTCGCTGTCCGCTGAGCGCGACAACAGCGGTGAGCGGGTCGAACGCGTGAACTACGGGCGACAGGCGCCCACGAGCGGAGGCTTCGGCTACAACCTTGGCTATGCGCATGGCGGTGCCGGGGACTACCGTCAGCTGGATGCGACCTGGCGCGGTGATCTGCTGCAGGTGCAGGCAGGCACCTATGGCAGCCGTTCCAACATGACCCGTTGGGCCGATGTCAGTGGCTCGGCGGTATGGATGGATGGGCGGGTGTTTGCTGGCAATCGCGTGGACGATGCATTCGTGGTGGTCAGCACCAAGGGCCATGCAGGAATCCCTGTGCGCTACGAAAACCAGGAAGTCGGTCGTACCGGCGGTAGCGGGCATCTGCTGGTGCCGTGGACCAGCGCCTACTATCCAGGCAAGTACGAGATCGACCTGATGGGAGCGTCAGCGGATGTGCGCAGTGCGCTGGTGGAGGCGCGCGTGATGGTACGTGCTCGCAGTGGCTACCTGTTGGAGTTCCCGGTCGTCCGTTCCCGCGCCGCCAGTGTCGTCCTTACCGATGCCCAGGGGGTGCTGCTGCCGATGGGCGCGCGCGTGCAGCATGTGGAAAGCGGGGTAAACACGGTGGTTGGCTGGGACGGGCTGGTGTATCTGGAGAGCCTGGGCGAGGTCAATCATCTTCAGGTGACGCAGGCTAGTGGAGACAGTTGCGTGGCGATGTTCAGGGCGGATGACGACGACGCGGCAGTGATGATGTCTGCCCCTCTGGTGTGCCGATGAGCGGGCTGGCGCGCGTGGTGGGGTTGTTCCTGGTGTGTGCGGGAACGGGGCAGGCCGCAGCGGCGTGTTCGACGGGCAATGCACAATCCGCGGATTTCGGGGCAGTGGGCTCCGTTGCCCTGCGTGCCGCGGTGCAGACGACCTCCACGCGTGACGCAGGCATCGAATGCAGCGGCCAGGCCTTGCAGCCGTGGGAGGCGCAGGACACCTATTTCCGCGTGACCCTCAGTTCTGCCAACGGTGGCTTGCTGGGGCCGACGGGAGACCTGCTGGACTACCGGTTGTACGCTTCTGCGGACAGGAACAACGGCGCTGCATTGATCCCTGCAGTGCCGTTGGACCTGGTTGGGCTGGGAGTGATCGATGCACTGGGCCTGTTGCAGAGCGCAAGCGGCAGGGTGATGCCGTTGTATCTGGCGGCAGCCGGCGGCAGCAATGTCGCTGCGGGCGGTTACGAGGACACGGCGACCCTGGCCTGGGAGTGGCGTTACTGTACTGCCAGCTCGGGTTCCGGGGTTTGTTCCTCGTATGACACCGGCAGTGGGGTGACGACGGTCCCGGTCAATCTTGTGGTGCAGAACGACTGCAGCATCGCAGCGGCGGATCTGGATTTCGGTAGTGCTGCGCTTCCTTCGGCATTTGCCGCGGCCAACGGCAGCATCGCGGTCACGTGCACCAAAGGCAGTGCCTACAGCGTTGGACTGGGGGACGGGCAGAACCCAGCGGAGGCACGGCGCAACATGCGCTCCGCGCAGGGCGAACTGCTGGCCTACGATCTGTTCCAGGGTGTCAGCGGTATACGGTGGGGCAGTGTGGGCGCCGAGCGGCGCTCCAGCACTGAGGCTGACGTCAATCCGGGCCCCGGCGCGGGCGTGGACAAGCAGGTCTTCAACTACAGCGCGAAGGTGTATGCGGACCAGACAGCGGTGCCTGTGGGACGCTACGTGGATACCGTTCTGGTTGACGTCGCTTTCTGAACTGGCAGCGTCGAAAGTGTGGTTGCGAGGATCAGGGCGACATCAGGACTTTGTCCGGCTCACGCTTGGTTGTATCCTTGCGTATTCGGCTCCGTAGCTCAGTTGGATAGAGCGGTCCCCTCCTAAGGGACAGGTCGCACGTTCGAATCGTGTCGGGGCCACCACCCTCGCATGGCCGACGGCCCAGCGCCGCACTGCCCGTTCCGCGATGCCCGCTATGCATGCAGACGATTCCCTGAGCTTCCGCAGCTATGGCTGTACCGGTCATGGCCATCGGCATGCGCATGTGCAGTTGGTCCTGCCGCTGCACGGCATGCTGGAGCTGGAGGTGGAGGGGCGCGGCGGGCGGCTGGACCCGCAGCGTGCGGCGTTTGTCGCGCCCGGTGCCTTGCATGTGCAGCAGGCGCAGGGGCGCAACCGCTTCCTGATCGTGGACTGCGACGCATCGCGGCTGGACGACGCGCAGCTGGAAGCTGGGCTGCAACGTCCATTCTTTGTTCTGCCTCCGGCGGCGAGGCATCTGTTGGCCTATCTGGAGCAGGCGGCGGAGGGGCGGGCGCAGTTGGCGCCGGCCTTGACCCGACAGGTGCTGCCATTGCTGCTGGATGCGGTTCTCGCGCAGGGCCGGCAACGCCGCGATGGACGCTTGCAGAGCTTGTGTGAGCGGATCCGTCTTGCCCCGGGGCAGGACTGGTCGCTGGCGCGCATGGCGAATGAGGCGGGGCTGGGCCTGACCGCACTGCACGCAGCGTTCCGTCGTGAACTGGACTGCAGCCCTGCCCAGTGGCTGCAGCGCCAACGCCTGGAGTGGGCGCAGCAGCGCCTCGCCGAAGGTCTACTACCGCTGGCACGGATCGCACAGCAAGCTGGCTACTCCGACCAGAGCGCGCTCACCCGGGCCATGCGACGCGAACTTGGCGTCACCCCGGGGCGCTACCGGCGGCAGTTGCAGGCGTAGTCTGGGCCAAAAGCGGCGAAGCTTGGGTCAATACACGGGGCTGCAGGGGTCGGAAGCTGTGGCAGTTGCTCAGGACGTAGGTGGTTTGATGAAAGATCGGATGGCGGGCGGTATCGCCAATGGCGTTGCTTCGGGGGCGCTGTGGGGCTTGGTCTTCCTCGCACCGGCAGTGTTGTCGGATTTCTCACCGTTGCAGCTGGCTGCGGCGCGGTATCTGGTCTATGGGTTGATCGCGATCGTATTGCTGGTGCCGCGCTGGCCGTTGCTGCGTGCCCGCATCGGCAAGGTCGAGTGGACGGCACTCACCTGGTTGAGCCTGCTCGGCAATCTGGTCTATTTCGTGCTGCTGTCGCTGTGCGTGCAATGGAGTGGTGGCGCTGCGGCGGCGCTGATCGTTGGCATGGTGCCGGTGCTGGTGGCGGTGGTGGGTTCCCGTGAGCCGGGGGCGGTGCCGTTGCTGAGGTTGGCGCCGGCACTGTTGCTGTGCGTGACGGGCGTGGCGCTGATGGGCTATGAGGCGCTTGGCTCTGCGCATGTGCATGGCTCGCCAACACAACGCTTGCTTGGTCTGTTGTGCGGGTTCGGCGCGCTGTTGTCATGGACGGCGTATTCAGTAGGCAATACGCGCTGGCTGGCCAGGGTTCCGGAGGTGTCCGGCCATGATTGGTCACTGCTGACCGGCGTGGCCACGGGAGGCTTGGCACTGTTGCTGGCGCCTTTCGCATTCGCATCCGGCGGGGAAGCCCATGGCGGGCGGGAATGGGCTGGTTTCTGGGCGATGGCCGCCATGGTCGCGGTGTTTGCATCCATCCTCGGCAATGCCTGCTGGAACCGCGCCAGTCGCGCGCTGCCGCTGACCCTGGGCGGGCAGATGATCGTGTTCGAGACGCTGTTCGGGTTGGTGTATGGCTTCCTGTGGCAGCAACGCTGGCCGGTGGCACTGGAAGTGCTGGCGGCGATCTGCCTTGTCGCGGGGGTGGTGTGGAGTGCGGCGGCGCATCGGCCGCGCACAGCGGCGATGGAGCTGGGGTAGCGGCGCCGGCGCAATTGCCGCGCGAAAGCGAACTTCCGGCTGTGCTTTCGATCCCGGTAGTGCAGGCGTCCACGCGGATGGCGCCTCACTGGCCCGGAACGCAGGACGGGCGCCGTTGGCAGATGCTTGATGGATAAATGCGCGAAGTTCGCGCTTGATGACATTTGCAACTTTTAACTGCAGCTTCGCAGACGTTGCCTGCAAACGACTTTTTGCGATGCAACACTTGACAGGCTGAACCCGGCTGGTGTCCTCTTGATTGCATGAGCCGCCCACAGCCCTTCGCCATCGCACCGCAACCGCCCTTCGGCGGCAGCGTCGGCATGTCTGGCACTGGCGGCATCATTACCACCACCACTATTACCGTCACCATTAGCCCGGTGCGGCCCGTCGTCTTCGCGTAATTTTCGAATACCACGGCCCCGCACCCGGATCAGGATGCGGGGGAACTCCATCCAGATGCGTGTCGGGGCCTCCAGCCGAGGTTCTACCGATGTCGTCAGTTGCTGCTTCACCCGCCGAATCCGTCGTGGCCGTTCCTGCCCGTACCGTGGTGCACAAGTTCGGCGGCACCTCCGTTGCCGACGCTGATCGTTACCGCCATGTGGCGCAGTTGCTGTTGGCTCGGGATGAAGCGGTGCAGGTCACCGTGGTTTCGGCAATGAAGGGGGTGACCGATGGCCTGATCGAGCTGGCCAAGGCTGCCGCACGGGCAGAGCCGGCATGGGACGAGCGCTGGCACGAACTGCGGGCTCGCCACAGGGGGGCTGCTGCATCCCTGCTGGGTGAGCACTCCGGTGCCACGATTGAATGGCTGGACGCGCGCTTCGAGCGCCTGCGCGAGATCCTCGCCGCGCTGGCGGTGATCGGTGAGTTGCCGCAGGAAGTGCTGGATCGCGTGCAGGGCTTGGGCGAAGTGTTCTCTGCACATCTTCTGGGGCATCACCTGCAGACCCTGGGCGAAGACGCCGATGTGCTGGATGCGCGCGATGTATTGGTGGTCAACCACGGTGAACTTGGCGTGGACGTGGACTGGAAATCCAGCGCGGCCAAGCTGGAGCTGTGGCGCGGCTCTCATCCGGCAAAACGTCTGGTGGTGACCGGTTTCGTCGCTCGCGACCGCAAGGGCAACATCACCACGCTTGGCCGCAATGGCAGCGATTTCTCCGGTGCCATCTTCGCGGCACTGTTTGCTGCTGATGAACTGCATATCTGGACCGACGTGGATGGCGTGTTGTCTGCCGATCCGCGGGTCGTGCCCGAGGCTGTGCAGCTGGATGCTTTGAGCTACGACGAGGCCTGCGAGCTTGCCTACTTCGGCGCCAAAGTGGTGCATCCGCAGACCATGTCGCCGGCGATCGAGCGCGGCCTGCCGATCATCATCCGCAATACCTTCCAGCCGGACCATCCCGGTACCCGTATCACCGCGGCAAGCTCCAGCAACGGTCCGATCAAGGGGCTTACCCTGAGTCCGGACCTGGCCGTGCTGAATGTCGAGGGCACTGGCCTGATCGGCGTGCCGGGCACCGCCGAGCGCGTGTTCTCGGCGCTGCGCAATGCCCATGTTTCAGTGGTGATGATCTCGCAGGGTTCCTCAGAGCACTCGATCTGCTGCGTGGTCAAGCAGGCCGAGGCCGAGTACGCCCGCGATGCACTCACCCAGGCGTTCTCGCATGAACTCGCGGCCGGGCAGGTCCAGCGCGTGCAGTTCAAGCCAAATGTCAGCGTGCTGGCAGCGGTGGGTGATGGCATGGCCGGGCAGCCCGGTGTTGCCGCGCGGCTGTTTGAATCGTTGGGCCGCGCGCAGGTCAACATCCTGGCCATCGCGCAGGGCTCGTCCGAGCGCAATATCTCGGTGGCCATCGACGCGGGCGACGCAACCAAGGCGCTGCGCGCTGCGCATGCCGGTTTCTGGCTGTCACCGCAGACCTTCTCGGTTGGCGTGATTGGCCCGGGCAATGTTGGTGCGGCACTGCTCGAGCAGTTGTACGCCTCCGAGGCTGCATTGCTGGGCAAGGCCAAGCTTGATCTGCGCCTGCGTGCGGTCGCCTCGCGCAACCGCATGGTGCTCGACCAGCGCGGCTTGCACGGCAACTGGAAGGCGGCGTTCGATGCCGCATCGCTGCCGAACGACCTTGACCTGTTCACCGACCACCTGTTGTCGGCGCGCTTGCCGCATACCTTGATCATCGATTGCAGCGGCAGTGCCGATGTCGCGGACCGTTATGCCGGCTGGCTGGCAGCCGGCATCCATGTTGTCACCCCGAACAAGCAGGCGGGCTCCGGTTCGCTGGCACGCTACCAGGCGATCCGCGAAGCAGCTGCCGCCACCGGTGCGCGCTTCCGCTACGAGGCGACGGTGGGTGCCGGTCTACCGGTGATCACCACGCTGCGCGACCTGGTTGATACCGGCGACGAAGTAACCGCCATCGCTGGCATTTTCTCCGGGACCTTGGCTTGGTTGTTCAACAAGTACGATGGCAGCGCGCCGTTCTCCGAGTTGGTCACGCAGGCGCGCGGAATGGGCTACACCGAGCCTGATCCCCGCGATGATCTCTCCGGCGTCGATGTGGCGCGCAAGCTGGTGATCCTCGCGCGTGAGGCCGGTTATCCGTTGAGCCTGGAAGATGTGGAGGTGGAGAGCCTGGTGCCGGCCGCATTGCAGGGCGCCAGCGTCGAGGACTTCATGGCGCGCTTGCCGGAAGTGGATGCTGCCTTCGCGCAGCGTCTTGCCGATGCCCGCGCCCGTGGCAATGTGCTGCGCTATGTCGCCCAGTTCAAACCGGACCAGCAACCCAGCGTTGGCCTGGTCGAGCTGCCGGCTGACCACGCTTTCGCGAACCTGCGGCTGACGGACAATGTGGTGCAGTTCACCACCCGCCGATACTGCGACAACCCGCTGGTGGTGCAGGGCCCGGGTGCAGGGCCGGAAGTGACGGCGGCCGGCGTGTTCGCCGATGTGCTGCGGGTCGCAGCAGGCGAGGGGGCGCGCTTGTGAGTGCGTTGGACAGACAGCCCGTGGTGCGGGAAGCACGCGCATTCGCTCCGGCCTCGGTAGCCAATGTGGCGGTGGGTTTTGACCTGTTGGGTTATGCCGTGCCTGATGTGGGGGACACGGTGACGGTGCGCCGCATTGATGTGCCGGAGGTGCGTATCGCCGCCATTCGCGGCTCAGCGGTCGCGTTGCCGCTGGATGCGCCTGGCAATACTGCAGGTGCGGCGCTGATTGCCTTGCGCGAAGGCCTCGGCTTGCCGTTCGGCTTCGAGCTTGAGATCGACAAGGGCATTCCATTGAGCTCGGGCATGGGGGGCTCGGCAGCATCCTGTGTGGCGGCTTTGATAGCGGCCAATGCCTTGTTGGACGTCCCGTTGAGCCGTGAGCGGCTTTATGCGTATTCGCTGGATGGGGAAGCCGTGGCCAGCGGCAGTCGCCACGGTGACAACCTTGGGCCGATGTTCCTTGGCGGATTGGTGTTGTCGACACTGGAGCGGCTGGTGCCGGTACCGGTGCCTGCTCATTGGCACAGCCTGCTGGTGCATCCGGACGCGCTGCTGGAAACACGCCGCGCGCGTGCCGCCCTGCAAGGCAACTATGCACTGAAGGAGTTCGTCGCACAGAGCAGCAACCTGGCGTTGGTGCTGGCTGGTTGCCACGCAGGTGATGCTGGATTGGTCCGTGCCGGCCTGGTCGACGTATTGATCGAGCCCCGCCGATCGCCGCTGATTGCCGGGTTTGATGCGGCAAAAGCGGCGGCGCTGGCCGCGGGTGCGATGGGAGCGGGCATTTCCGGCGCAGGCCCCAGCGTATTTGCCTGGTATGAAGAGCGGGAGACTGCATTGGCAGCCGCACCCAAGGTGCGTGCCGCGTTCGCCGCTGCTGGTTTTGAGAGCCAAAGCTGGGTGAGCCCGGTCAACAGCCCTGGCGCCAGGTTGCTCTAAGTCCGAAAGCTCCCCTCCCATCGGGAGGGGATGGGTGAGGGGCCCTTGCGGGGCCTTGCGCCCGAAACAGCACACACACCTCTTCTCGGATTCCAGAATGAACTTCATCTCCACCCGCAAAGCAGCGCCCTCCGTCACCCTCAGCCAAGCCATTGCGGCGGGGCTGGCACCGGATGGTGGCTTATATGTGCCAGAGCGGATGCCGCCTGCGCGCGCGCTGCAACCTGGCAACAGCCTTGCAGACACGGCGGCCGATCTGCTGCTGCCGTTCTTCGCCGGCGACGGTTTGGCCGGCCAATTGCCTGGCATCTGCCAGGAGGCATTTGATTTTCCCGCGCCACTGCAGGCGCTGAGTACGCCCAATGATCACGTACTTGAGCTGTTCCACGGTCCAACGGCGGCGTTCAAGGATTTCGGTGCGCGCTTTCTGGCCGCGAGCCTTGCGCGGCTGCGTGCGGGGCAGGAACGCCCATTGACGATCGTGGTCGCGACCTCGGGTGATACCGGGGCAGCCGTCGCCGCGGCGTTCCATGACCAAGCCAACCTGCAGGTGGTGGTGCTGTACCCGGATGGGCGGGTCTCGCCGCGGCAGGCGCATCAGTTGGGGTGTCTGGGCGGCAACATCCGTGCGTTGCGGGTAGCGGGTTCCTTCGACGATTGCCAAGCCATGGCCAAGCAGGCGCTCGGCGATGTTGCGCTGCAAGCCCAGGTGCCATTGAGCTCGGCCAACAGCATCAGCCTCGGCCGCTTGCTGCCGCAGATGAGTTATTACGCGCATGCTGCGCTCAGTCATCGTGCCGAACACGGCACGCTGCTGAATTTCGTCATTCCGACCGGCAACCTTGGCAATGCGATGGCGGCGATCATGGCCCGCGCGCTGGGCGTGCCGCTGGGCCGCATCGTCCTGGCGACCAACGCCAATCGCGTGTTGCCTGACTTCTTCAATGGCGCCGATTACGCGCCAAAAGCCAGCGTGGCTACGCTGGCCAACGCCATGGATGTGGGGGCGCCGAGCAACTTCGAGCGTCTGCGCTGGCTTCATGACGGTGACGATGCTGCATTGCGCGCGGCTTTTATTTCGCAAGCGGTGGGCGATGCCGATATCCGCGACACCATTGCGAACCGTTACCGCCGGTACGGTGAAGTGTTCTGTCCGCACACTGCAACTGCGGTGCATGTACTGGAGTACCTGCGTGCCAGCGGCAGCGCAACACCGGATCAGCATTGGGCGGTGGCAGCGACGGCGCACCCGGCCAAGTTTGAATCGGTCGTCGAGCCATTGATCGGTCGTGAAGTGGCAGTTCCGCCGGCGCTTGCGGAGCTGCTCAGGCGCCCAGCCCATGCCGAGCCCTGCGCACCGGAATACGCGGCCCTGCGCGAAAAGCTGCTGTCAGCGTAGTGCCGAGGCACGCTCGGCAGTGGGCTTCATCGGTAGAGCTTCAGCCGAGCATGGCTCGGCTCTAGCGGGAGCAAACGCGGTTCTTGTAGTGCCGAGCCACGCTCGGCAGTGGCCGTCATTGGTAGAGCTCCAGCCGAGCATGGCTCGGCTCTACCGGGAGCAAACGCGGGTCTTGTAGTGCCGAGCCACGCTCGGCAGTGGCCGTCATCGGTAGAGCCCCAGCCGGGCATGGCCCGGCTCTACCGGGGGTAAACGCGGGTCTTGTAGTGCCGAGGCACGCTCGGCAGTGGCCGTCATCGGTAGAGCCCCAGCCGGGCATGGCCCGGCTCTACTGGTGGGGTTTCAGAGCTCGTCGTTGGCCAGCTTCTGCAGGCCAGCGAAATCCAGGATCTCCACCACGTTCAGGTGCGGCAGGGCGATGAGCCCCTGCTGACGCAGCTTGGTGAAGGTGCGGCTCACCGTTTCCATGGTCAGGCCCAGGTGGTCGGCGATATCTCCGCGGCCCATCGGCAGGGATACCCGGTTGCTGCTGCGGCCATTCATGGTTGCCTCGCGCGCCGCCAGTCGCAGCAGGAAATCGGCCAGCCGTTCAGGTGGCTGCAGGCGCGCCAGCGCCATCGCATTGTCCTGTGCGGCATCGAGTTCCTGGCAGGCGCGCTGCAGCAGCTTGCGCTCAAGGTGCGGGTAGCGTTGGCGCAGATCCCGCATCTGCGTGGTGGGCACGCGACAGACCCGGCTCTCGGCGATTGCTTCGATGTCGTAGCGGTGATGGTCACTGCCGCTCAAGCCGAGGTAATCACCAGGCAGTACGAAGCCGTTCACCTGGCGGCGGCCATCGGCCAGGGTGCGGACCAGGCGCAGCGCGCCCTCGGTCACCGTGAAGACATGGCTGCGCGGCTCGCCGCTGCGGGCCAGCGTGGCGCCCATGGCGACCGGCATGGAGACGGTGATCTGCTCCAGCGCGTTGACTTCGTCGCAGGACAGGGCCGAGCACACGGACAGGTGACGGACCGAGCACTGCAGGCATTCGCGCACGCCATTGGCGTCCGTGGCAACGGACGAAACCGGGGATTGCTCGGAGCCTTGGGCTGGCCGGGACATGGCTTTGACGAGGTGAGGGATACTGCAAATGATACTTCATGCGGCCAGAAGGGCGGTGTGCGGCTAGAATTGACAACCGTTTCCCCCATTGAGTTGCAGGAGTTTCGCCCGTGATCAAGCCCCGTACCCCGCCCGGCATCATGGAATTGCTGCCGCGCGAGCAGATCGCGTTCCAGCGCATGCTGGACGTCATCCGCCGCAATTACGAGCGCTTCGGGTTCCTGCCGGTGGAAACCCCGGTGTTCGAGTTGTCCGATGTCCTGCTGACCAAGTCCGGCGGTGAAACCGAGCGTCAGGTCTATTTCGTGCAGTCAACCGGTGCGCTGGCCAATGCCGCCGAGTCGGCCGACAAGGGCGGGCTGCCGGAGATGGCGCTGCGTTTCGACCTGACCGTGCCGCTGGCACGCTATGTGGCGGAACACGAGCACGACCTGACCTTCCCGTTCCGCCGATACCAGATGCAGCGCGTCTACCGTGGTGAACGTGCCCAGCGTGGCCGTTTCCGCGAGTTTTACCAGTGCGACGTCGATGTGATCGGCAAGGACACGCTGAGCATCCGTTACGACGCTGAAGTGTTGGCGGTCATTCATGCAGTGTTCTCGGAGCTGCGCATCGGCAACTTCGCGGTGCAGCTGAACAACCGCAAGTTGATGCGCGGTTTCTTCGAGGCGCAGGGCGTCGTCGACGCCGGACAGCAGGCGCTGGTGCTGCGTGAGGTCGACAAGCTCGACAAGCGCGGTCCTGATTATGTGCGCGAGACACTGGTCGGGCCCGACTTCGGTCTGCCGGTTGACGCCGTGGAGCGCATCCTGTCCTTCGTCGAGGTCCGTTCCAGCTCGCATGCCGATGCATTGGCGCAGATCGATGCGGTGCTGGCTGCTGCCGGGGAATCGGCCAGCGAGTCGCTGCGCACCGGCGCTGCCGAGCTGCGCGAAGTGCTGGAGCTGGTGAAGGCGCTGGGCGTCCCGGAAACCGCGTACTGCCTGAACTTCTCCATCGCCCGTGGTCTGGATTACTACACCGGCACGGTCTATGAGACCAGCCTGGTGGATCATCCGCAGATCGGTTCGATCTGCTCGGGTGGCCGCTATGAAGACCTGGCCAGCCATTACACCAAGTCCAAGTTGCCGGGCGTGGGTATCTCGATTGGCCTGACCCGTTTGTTCTGGCAGCTGCGCGAAGCCAACCTGATCGATGGCATCGCTGAAAGCAGCGTGCATGCGATGGTGGCGCTGATGGACGAAGCGGCAATGCCGCAGTCATTGGATATTGCTCGTCGCCTGCGTGCCGGTGGCATCAATACCGAAGTACAGATGGAGCCGAAAAAGATCGGCAAGCAGTTCCAGTACGCAGCCAAGGCAGGCATCCGCTTCGTGGTGCTGGCTGGCGAAGACGAGCTGGCGCGTGGCGTGGTTGCGGTGAAGGACCTGCTGCGTGAACAGCAGTTCGAGGTTGCCAGGGATGAGCTGGCCTCTACCTTACAGGTAGAGCTGGAACAGACCCGCGCCATGGCGCGCTGATGAAAAGCCCCGCATCGCGGGGCTTTTTTTTTGGTCACCTGACGATTCCTGGGAAGAGCCGAGCCGTGCTCGGCTGAGGCATTGCCGGGAAAGCCCCTTGCCTACCGCCGCTTCTGCCCCCTCCCTTTCGCGTAGCGAAGGGGAGGGCTGGGGAGGGG
>Ga0308157_10008015_pt1 | contig 12116 bp, 10 predicted proteins | sample PhyBR1_FD_201035 | JGI IMG/M metagenome (GOLD analysis project Ga0308157, IMG submission 201035) | Phyllosphere microbial communities from UC Gill Tract Community Farm, Albany, California, United States - DLSLB.R1 | ecosystem: Host-associated > Plants > Phyllosphere > Unclassified | place: USA...
TCGTCGAACGCCTCGGCGCGACGGGCACGCGCCTCGGCGGCGGGGATCCGCAGGTCGAGTCGCTTGTAGCGGGGGCGTTCGACGTCGTAGCCGAGTTCCTCCACCCCCACCAGCGTCGTGTACGGGTAGCACTCGAACATCGCCGGACCGGTCCGTGCCCGCATGGCGTCCGTGTCGGAGACGTACCCGACGCCCAGTGCGGTCAGCCGGTCGAGCAGCGCTGAGCCGGCGCTCGCCGCAGATGCCTGGTTCGTCGGGTTCGCCGCGACCTTCCACCGGCCGTAGCGCTGCCCGACCTGTCGTTCGGACTCGCGGATCCCCGTCGGGTTCGTCACGACGAGCGACGCGTCCACGGCGATCAGGGATCGTTGCCCCAGGTGCTCGGCGATCCAGTCCGTGACGGCGTCGACCCCGCGGGCCCACCCGGCGTCGGTGATCGTGCCGTCGTGGTCCATCGCCATCAGCCCGGTCTCGTTCGCGGCCTTCCGCTCGGAGCCGAGCCCCCACGCCAGGTCGATGCCGAGGTACGCGTTCACTCGCCCATCCTGCCCGGCGGGCGGTTCATCCTCACAGCGCGGCTGCCCCGGAGTGGGGGTGCAGCGGTCGACGGAGCACGGGGCACCCTGGATCGTCGTACCGAACGAGGGGATGTCGCAGGATGCGCTGGTCAGCACTACCGACGAAGGCGAAGGCTTCGGTCGTCGTCGCGATCGCAGCGGTGATCTGGGTCGGAGGCGTGGGCACCGCCGGTGCTGTGGTCGGTGCCGCCGTGACCAGTGCCAGCCAGGACACGGCTGCTCCGCGAGCCGTCGCCGATGTCGCCACGACCCCGACACCCAGCGCGACGCTAACCCCGACGCCGACCCCGGTCGTCGAGGTGTCGGAGGTCTCGAAGGACTTCCCGATCCACTTCCGGAAGACCACCATCGACGACCCGACCCTGGCGAAGGGCCAGACGCGGCTGCAGACGGCGGGTGTCGACGGCGTGCTCACCCGCACGTACCGAGTGACCACCACCGACGGCGTCGAGACGGACCGAGTCCAGGTGTCCAGGACCGTGTCGACGGCACCGGTGCCCGAGGTGACCGCGGTCGGGTCGTACGTCGAGCCTGCTCCGGCCCCCGCGGCTCCCGCGCCTGCGCCAGCTGCTCCCGCGCCCGTCGAGCAGGCGCCCGCGCCGTCGCAGGACTTCATCACGCCCGGGGCGTTCTGCGCCGATGCGCAGGCCGGAGTGGTCGCCCAGGCCGCGAACGGCAACTCGTACACCTGCGGCGGCAAGGGCCCTGACGCGAACGGCCACCTGCACTGGAACGTGATGTGAAGTCTGCCCGCAAGACACCGGTGTCCGCGCGCTGAACACCGGCGTGCGCGTGTTCGACCAGGGAACACCGGTGTCTTGCGGGAACAAGAGCGGTCCCGGCTGCGGGCGCGCGGCGGGCACGCGTGTACGGTCCGCTGCATGGCGAGCGAAGCGACGACGGTGCGGGTGCCCGGCCCTGACGGTGACCGCGAGGTCCGGATCAGCAGCCCCTCGCGGGTGCTCTGGCCCGAGGCGGGCATCACGAAGCTCGACCTCGCGGAGTACCTCGTCACGGTGGGCGACGCCTTCGTCCGAGCGAACGGCGGCCGGCCGATCTCGCTGCAGCGGTTCCCGGGCGGCGTCGACGGCGAGCAGTTCTTCTCGAAGAACCCGCCCAAGGGTGCGCCCGACTACGTCCGCTCGGTCACGGTGACCTACCCGAGTGCCCGGTCGCACCCGCAGCTCGTGATCGACGAGCCGGCCGTGGCGGTGTGGGCCGCACAGATGAACACGGTGGTGTTCCACCCGTGGGCCTCTCGTGCCGAGGACAGCGACCACCCGGACCAGCTCCGCATCGACCTCGACCCGCAGCCCGGCACCGACTTCGGCGACACGGTGCCGGTGGCCGAGGAACTCCGGAAGGTCCTCGACGAGGTCGGCCTGACCACCTGGATCAAGACGAGCGGCAACCGTGGTCTGCACGTGTTCGCGCCGATCCACCCCGAGCACGAGTTCCTCGACGTGCGGCACGCGGTGATCGCCGCGGCTCGCGAGCTCGAACGCCGGATGCCCGACCGGGTCACGACGGCGTGGTGGAAGGAAGAGCGGGGGCAGCGGATCTTCGTCGACTTCAACCAGGCGAACCGCGACCGGACGATGGCAGGTGCCTACAGCCCCCGAGCTCTCGCACACGCCTCGGTGTCCACGCCGATCACCTGGGACGAAGTGCGCACCGCGGACCCGACGACCTTCACGATCCGCACGGTGCCGGAGCGGCTGCGGACCACGGGCGACCCGTGGGAGTCGATGGGGGAGCAGCCGGGCAGTATCGCTCCGCTGCTCGAGTGGTGGGAGCGGGACCTGGCGAACGGCGAGGGTGAGCTGCCGTTCCCGCCCGACTTCCCGAAGATGCCGGGGGAGCCGCCGCGCGTGCAGCCCTCACGGGCGAAGAAGCCGAGCTGAGCCCGAGCGGCCGAGGGACCGAGCAACCGGCGGCCGAATGCCGAACAGCCGCGGCCGAACCTCAGGCTGCGGAGGAGACGTCCCGCTGACGGTCCGGGTCCTCGACGCGCGTGGTGCGCGTCGGCAGCCCGGTGCTGGCGGTGTGCAGGCGGGTGAGCCGCGACCAGGTGCCGCGGTGCACGTCGGTGATGCCGTCGACGATCACGAGCCGAGTCCGACCGTGACGAGTGCGAGCGCCGTGGCGGTCACGCCGGCGATGGCGCTGATGACCGCGCTGAGCTGCAGGACGCGCTGGCGCCGTGCCTCTCGGACTTCTGTGAAGGGGCTCCGCCGAGGGTGGCGGACAAGCGTGCTGGTGCTCATGTCGATCCGCTCCGATCAGGGCGCCCGGACTGGACGCCTCGTGCTGCTGAGATCATCCTGGCACGGCATCGCTAGTTCGGCTAACTACTTTTCCCCGAACGTGGCAGAACAGCGACAAACGGACACCGCAGTGCGTTCCGTCGTCAGGACAGCACGTCGTTCAGGTCGTACGCACTCGGCACCTCGAGCTGCTCGAACCCGCACGACGTCGCGTCACGGTCGGGCCGCCACCGCTCGAACTGCACGGTGTGCCGGAACCGGTCGCCCTCCATCTGGTCGTACCGGACCTCGAGCACCAGCTCCGGCGCCAGCCGGACGAACGACGTGTCGCGACCCGACGAGAACCGCGACCGTTCCCCGTCACCGGTGACGGGCCTCCCGTCCGCATCGCGGATCACGACGGGCTCGAGCTCGTCGATCAACGCGGCCCGGCGCTTGTCGGAGAAGGCGGAGACGCCGCCGACCTGGCGGAGCTCGCCGTCCGCGTCGAACAGGCCGACCAGCAGGGACCCGACGCCGGAGCCGCTCTTGTGCACGCGGTAGCCGATGGCGACGACGTCGGCGGTGCGGTGGTGCTTGATCTTGAGCATCGAGCGCTTGTTCGGTTCGTACGGCCGCGCTCGCGGCTTCGCGACGACGCCGTCGAGCCCGGCGCCCTCGAACGTGGTGAGCCACTCGCGCGCCTGCTCGACGTCGAGCGTGGTGCGGGTGACGAAGAGCGGGTCGGTCATCGCGTCGCCGAGCTGCTCCAGGCGCTCGCGACGCTCGTCGAACGGGCGGTCCACCAGCTCTTCGCCGTCCACCGCCAGCAGGTCGAAGGCCACGAACTGCGCCGGCGTCTCGACGCTGAGCTTGGCGATCCGCGAGGCCGCCGGGTGGATGCGCTGTGACAGCGCCTCCCAGTCGAGGCGCTCGGCACCGGGCTCACCGGAGCGCAGGATCACCTCGCCGTCCAGGACGACCGGGTGGTCGCGGCCGCCGAACTGCGCGCGGAACGCCTCGACGAGCTCGGGGAAGTACCGGGTGAGCGGCTTGGCGCCGCGGCTGCCGATCTCGACGTCGTCACCGTCGATGGTCACGATGCCGCGGAAGCCGTCCCACTTCGGTTCGTACCGCAGCCCGCCCTTCGTGCTGTCCGGGTCGGGGACGGTTGCGACGGCCTTGGCGAGCATCGGTGCGATCTCCATGGGTCCTGTCTACTCGCGCGCGGTGGCGGGGCTGCGCACTTCGTGAGCAGGAATGGTCGGGTCCGGCTCGACGACCCGACATCTTCTGCTCACGATGCGCGGCCGGGAGGCCCGGATCACCCCGGGCAGGTCGGCGCGCGTCGGTAGGGTGGCCGGCGTGACGACCGTGCCCCCGCCGGCAGCGCCGGCCCCGGAACCGATCAGCCCCGTGCAGGCCGCCGCGCTCCGCGACGGCGTCCTGCCACCCGTCGAGCAGGTCCGGCCGGGCATCTGGACCCTCGCGGTGCCGTTCCGGTTCGGGGTGCCCGACGCGACCCTCGTGTACGTCGTCGAGGGGGCGGACGGCTCGCTCGCGGTGATCGACCCCGGGTGGTCTGCCGACGGCGGGCTCGCCGAGCTGCGGGACGGTCTCGCCACGATCGGACGGAACCTGGACGACGTGTCGCTCGTGGCCGTGACGCACCTGCACGCCGACCACCTGGGTGCCGCCGCCGCGATCCGTCGAGCCACCGGGGCCCGGGTGGCGATGCACGGGTTCGAGGTCGACGCGCTCGAGCGGGAGCGCACGGATGCCGCGCGGAACGATGCTGACATCGCGACGTGGGGGCTGCCCGAGCACCTGCGGGCCGGGGTCGTCGAGGCGTGGGGCAGCGGACGCCGGATCGGGATGGGCCGGATCGAGGCGCCGTACGCGGACATGCTGCTCGGGGACGGCGACCTGCTGCCGATCCCCGGTCGGACGATCCGCACGCTGTGGACCCCGGGGCACACGAGCGGGCACGTGTGCTTCCTCGACGAGGCCGACGGCCTGCTGTTCTCCGGCGACCACGTGCTGCCGCGGATCAACTCCGGCATCGGACTCGGAGGCCGGACCGGGACGAACCCGCTCGGCGACTACCTGGCGTCCCTCGCACGGCTCGACCCGTACGCCGACCTCGAGGTCTGCCCGGGCCACGAGTACCGGTTCCGGGACGTCGTCACCCGCGCGCAGACCCTGGCTCGGCACCGGGAGGAACGCTCGCGCCACGTTGCCGCGGCCCTCGACGCACTGGACCGTCCGACGCTGTTCGAGGTCGCCGCCCGGGTGCCCTTCAGCGGCGGGATCGAGTCGATGACCGGGTTCCTGCTCTCGAGCGCGCTGACGCAGACGGCCTTCCACGCGGAGCTGCTCGGGCGGGCCGACGAGGTGCGGCCCGCCTGACGAACGCCGCGGCCGCGCGGGTCAGCCGAGCGTCGTCGCCAGGCGCTCGATCGTCGTCTTCGCGTCGGCGAACTCCGCGGCGGCGTGCTCGGCCAGCGGTGCGAGGTCCGGCAGCCGATCTGCCAGGGTCGCGCTGACGGTGATCGGGTACAGCTTCATGCCGAGCGCGGTGCCGAGCACGATGTGCAGGACGGGGGAGCCGTGGTCCCAGCCCTCGGTCGGGGTGCCGGCGTCGTAGGTCGCGCCGCGGCTCACCACGGTCACGACGGGTCGTCCGGCCAGGGGCTGCACGCCGCCGGTCAGGATGCCGGGCACGTGGATGCGGTCGATCCAGGCCTTCAGGGTCGACGGCACCGTGTAGTTGTACAGCGGCGCACCCACCACGACGACGTCGGCGGCCAGGAGCTCGTCGATGACCTCCTGACGAAGGGCCTCGGCCTCGGGCGCGACGGTCTCCTCGGCGGTGCGGTCGGCGGCGGCCCAGTGCAGCGCCGAGCTCTCCAGGTGGGGGAGCTGGTCGACGTGCAGGTCCCGCCGGACGACCGTGTACTCCGGGCCGCGGGCGCGCCAGGCGTCGGCGAAGGCCGCGGTCAGTGCGCGCGAGCGGGAGTGGGACAGATCGGCCGAGGAGTCGATGTGCAGCAGCGTGGGCATGTCGCCAACGCTACCGGCGCGGACGGGGCCGGGCGCGGATGCGAAACGGCCCCGCCTGCTCCGGTGGGGGAGCAGGCGGGGCCGTCACGGGCCTCCCGTCCACCGCGCGGGCACGCGACGGACGGGAGACGTCTCAGGGTGTCAGCGCTGGGCGCGACGACGACGCGCGAAGCGGGCGCCGATGAGGCCGGCACCGGCGACGAGCAGGCCCAGGGCCCACGGCAGTGCGTCGGTGGTGTCCGAACCGGTGTAGGCGAGCCGGCCGCCGGTGTTGACCGGGGCGACCGGGGCCGCTGCCGGCGCGACCGGGGTCGGGTCGGCGATGCCGGCGACCGCGGTCGGCTGGACGTCCACGGCGAACGTGGTGCTGAACGCGCCTGCAGTCACGGACAGGTTGTGGATCGAGGCGTGCGGGAACGTGACGTTCACCAGGTCGGGCCCGTACTCGGGATCGGGCGCGATCACGTCGCTGGCCACGTCGGACGTGACCGTCGGGGGAGTCATCGCGGACTCCGGCACCTCTTCATCGTCACCGTCTTCGATCGAGTTGCCCCATCGGTCGACCAGATCGCCGGTGACGACGAGCGTGCCGCCCTGCTTGATCGTCGGTCGGCCGCCCATGACGAACTCGTCCGGGGTCAGCGTGATGACACTGCCGTCCGGTTCGATGATCCAGGTCTTCTGGTCATCGCTCTCCTCGTCGGCGAGCAGGGTCGCGCGATCCGTGGTGTAGACCATCACACCCGCGGGCGCACCCGCCTCGACGGTCACTGAGACGTACTGGGTGACGGACTCGGTGCCGCTCGTCGCGGTCACCGCGAACTGGTAGTCCCACGCGTCGGTCGTGACGCCGCTGAGCTCACCGGTCGAGGCGTCGAAGGAGATGCCGTAGGGCAGCTGCTCGTCGGGCTCGGGGATGTACTCGTCGCCGTTCTCGTCGAAGTACGTGGTGTCCTCGAGCTCCTCGTCGTCGAACCAGGCGAGGCTGTACTTCGGCTCCGGGAAGCCCTGCGCACGGAAGGTGTGCGAGAAGGCGTCACCGGCGGCGGTGCTCAGCTCGAGCGGGCTGTCCTGCGTGGCACCGGCCTTGGTGGGCTGGCCGTCCTCGCCGAGGAACGCCGGGGTCTGCGTCACGGCGGCGGTGGCCTCGGACTCGACCGTGGAGGTCTCGTTCGCGCCGGGCAGCGTGCCCGTCACGGCGACCGTGATGGTCTTGCGGACGTCGGTCGGGTCGACGACGTAGCTCGCGGCCTTCGACAGGACGTTGCCGTCCTGGTCGGTCCACGAGTACTTGTACCCCGCCTCGTCGTCGAAGCCGGTGACGACGGCGACGAGTCGGGTGCCGACCTTGGCCGTGCCCTCGATGGTGACGGTGGCGTCGGCGGCCTTGGCCGTGACGTCCGGCTTCGGGGTCTCGGTCGGCTTCGGAGCCTCGGTGGCGGCCGGCGCGGTGGTCTCCGGCGCGGCGGGCTCGGTGGCCTCGGGGGTGGGCGCCGGGGCTTCCTCGGCCGGAGCCGGGGTCTCGGGCGCGGTCTCGACGGGCGGTTCCGTCGGCGTGGGCGTCTCGCTGCCCTCGGCCGGGGTCGGGGCCGGCGTCTCGGCGGCCACGATCGGCTGCGTGGTGTCGAGCGTCTCGGCGTTGGCGGCCGTCGCGGTCATGATGCCGAGGCCGGTGGTCAGGCCGACCAGGGCGACGGTGGTGCCGACGGCGCAGGCGCGACGGACAGTGGAGGTGCTGCGGTGCACGGGATCCCCCAGGGATTCGGTCCGGGCTCATCGCCCGGATCATGTGAATTTGCCGAGAATGTCGGCGTTCTCGGATCGTAGCGGGATGACGTTGCCGGGCTGTGACGATTCACCGGAATGTGACCCGGGTTGGGGGTGCGTGCGGGAAACCGCCGGACCCCCGCACGCGCGGCGCGCCCTGGGGGTGCGGCAGGACGGACGGGAGGCGCGGTGCGGGCCCGCACCGCGCCTCCCGTCCCACCGGGGCCGCGGCTCAGGCGCGACGGCGACGCAGACGGTGGACCAGCAGACCGCCGCCGGCGGCGAGCAGGCCCAGCGTCCACGCGAGCGGCCCGGAGGCGTCAGCGCCCGTGTAGGCGAGGTGCCCACCGCCGCCGGCCGTCGGGGTCGTGTCGCCGACGGTCGCGACCGACGGCCGCACGTCCACGTCGAACGTGGTCGAGACGTCACCGAGGGCGACCGTGATGGTGTGCGGCGAGGCGTGCGGGAACCCGACGCGGGGCTCCCAGTCGCCGTACGGCAGCGTCACTTCGTCGCTGGCCACGCTGCTCGTCACGACGGGCTGCGCGCCGTCGGACTCCTTCGTGCTGTTCCCGAACGCGTCGAGGGCCGTCACCCGGACGACCATCGTCGCCCCCTGGGCCACCGGGACGGCGTCGACCGGGATCGACTTCGGGCTCTCCGCGAAGATCTCGCGCAGGCCCTCGGCGTCGCGGAGCCACCCCTTCGGCGACCCGATCGTGCCGACGAGCAGGCTGAGTTCCTCCGTCGCGGCGGGACGGATGGACAGGTGGACGTACTGGGTGGCAGCGCGGGACCCGTTCATCGCCATGACCTGGAAGTCGTACTCGCCGGCCACCGTCGGGGCACCGCTCAGGACCCCGCTCGTGCTACCGACGGCGAGGCCGAGTGGTGCGATCGGGTGTTCGTTGCCCGGGACGGGGAACGCCGTCGGGCCGGTCAGCAGGACGTAGTGCAGCTCCGTCGACGACCCCGTCGCGGTGAAGGTGCGCTCGATCTGCTCGCCTGCGGTGGTCTCGATGCGGATGGGGGACTCGGGCGTCGAGGGCTCGGTGAACGTGATGGTGTCCGGGGCGGCGGGCTCGTCGGTGTCCTCGGCGCCGACCACGACCTCGAACGACGTGGAGACGCCCCCTTCGGAGACCGTCACGGTCCGGGTGCCGGTGCCGCCGAAGGTCACGGTGTTGGAGGAATCCCCGTCGTTCCACACCGCCGAGTCGGAGTCGTCCGTAGTCGTGACAGTCGACCGGGGGTAGTCCGGACCCGGCGTGGTCCGGTTGCCGTACGCGTCGACCGCGAGGCCGGCGAGCGTGAGCGGGGTGTCCTCGGCGACGGGGATGCTCGGCACGATGCGGACGCGGCCCTGACCGGCGGCCTGTTCCCAGATCGTGCCGTCGGTCTCGACCTGCCACAGCCCGTTGTAGTCGGGGGTGGCGACGCCGAACGTCACGCCCACGGGGTCACCGGGTGCGACCGTCAGCTCGACGTACTGCGTGATCTCGGTCGAGCCGCTCAGGGCGACGACCTGGAACCGGAAGGTCCCGGCCTCCTTCGGGTCACCGCTCAGGACGCCGGTGTCGACGTTGACCCAGTATTCGGAGGACGGGGCGTCCTGGATGGCGTAGCCGACGGTGCCGTCGCCGCCGGTGGTCTCGAAGGTGCGTGTGAAGGGCGCGCCGCTGGTGGCGGTGAGCTCGATCGGGTCCTCGGCGGTCGACGGTTCCGTGAAGGCGAGGTCGCTGCCGTCGTCCGCCGCGGGCGCCGCAGGTGTCGCCGGTGCGGCGGGTGCCGTGGGCTCTGGTGCCGCCGTTTCCGGGACCGCAGTCGGCGTCGGATCGGTGGACGGGCCTCCCGGCTGCTCGTCGGTGTCGACCGTCGTGACCGTCGTGGCGGGCGCGGCGGGCGCGGCGGGCGCGGCGGGCGCGGCGGGCTCGGCCGGCGTACCGGGTGTGGCCGTGCTCGTGGCGGTCGTGGGCTCGGCCGCGACGGCGGTCGCGGCGCCGATGCCGAACGCCGACGACGCGGTGACGATGGCGACGGCTGCGCCGATGGCAGCGACCCGTCGCGTGGTGGAGGTGCAGGGCTGGTTCATGGGATCCCCCTCGGATGCCGGTCGGGGCACCGGGAGGTGCCCTCATCCAGGAGATGTCTGCACCGACGAGATCCTGACGGATGCCCAGGTCTCGATCCGGTCACGGTGCCGTCTCGCGTGCGCGCTGGCTGGCGTGCGCGTCGGCTGGAGTGCGCCGGATGGCGTGCGCGCCGGCGGATCAGTCGCCGACGGCCGCCGCCGCACGCTCGAGCGCGTCACGGAGTGCGCGGACCGCCGGGGACGACGACCCCGCGGACCGCACCACGGTGAAGATCGTGCGCCGGGGACCCTCCGGCAGCTCGAGCAGCCGACAGGTGGTCGTCCGACCGGTCCACATCAGGTCCGGCATCAGGCTCACCGCGTTGCCCGACTCGACCAGACGGATCTGCGTCTGCAAGTCGGCGGTCTCGTACCGGACGTCTGGCTCGAAACCCCAGCGCCGACAGACCTGCTCCGCGAAGTGCCGGGACGCGGTGCCGCGGGGTTCCATCACCCAGGGCATGGTGCGGGCGTCCTCGAGCGACGACACCGGGCGCAGGGCCGTGTCGAGCGGGGGCAGGGCGAGCCGGACGGCGTCGGTCGTCAGGTCGGAGCGGTCGAGCCCGGGCAGGTGCGGAGCGGCGTGCGCCGGGTACTGCTCCGCGATGACCATGTCGAAGTCACGAGCCCACGTCTCGTTCAGTGCGGTCTCCGGTTCCCGCTGGACCATCTCGACCCGGACGTCGGGGTGTTCCGTGGCCATCTCGTGCAGGGCGCTCGGCATCAGGGCGAGGGCCGCGGACTGGAACACCGCGACCCGGACGCGGCCCTGCACGGACGACAGGGTGTCCTCGACCTGTGATTGCGCGTGCTCGAGGACGTCGAGCACCTGGCCCGCCGCGGCCACCAGCACCTCGGCCTGGGGCGTGAGCTGGAGCCGACGCCCGGCCTTGCGCAGGAGCTGCACGCCGGCCTCCCGCTCCAGGGCGCTCAGCTGCTGCGAGACCGCCGACGGGGTGAAGTTCACGGCCTCGGCGACGGCCGCGATCGTGCCGCGGATGGACAGCTCACGGAGGAGCACGAGACGGCGGACGTCGAGCATGGTCCGACGGTAGCCGGATCAGGACCGGAACGGTAGCGCAACTGAACGGTATCCATCAGGAACGCTCACTTCCGCTACCGCATCCCGGACCTCCACACTGAACCCATGACGACGCTGCACGAGGACTCCGCCATCGACCACGACGCCCTGGCGGACCAGTCCGTCGCGCTCGTCCGACAGTGGCTCGCCGAGGCCGAGTCCTACCCGGTCGACGGCTCCGCGAAGCAGCTCGCCGGCGTGCTCGCCGACCCCGCCGGACTCGACTTCGCCGTCGGGTTCGTCGACGGGGTCGTGCGGCCGGAAGACCTCGCCGTCGCCGCCCGCAAGCTCCGCCAGATCGCCCCCGATGCCCCGGGGTTCCTGCCCGCCGCGCTCCGCGGACTCGTCCGGCTCGGCGGCGGCATGGCCCCGGTGCTGCCGAACGTCGTCGTCCCCATCGCCCGACGCGTCCTCCGCAACATGGTCGGGCACCTGATCGTCGACGCCACCGACTCCAAGCTCGGCCCGGCCATCGCCGGCATCAAGCGCGACGGCGTCCGCCTCAACGTCAACCTGCTCGGCGAGGCCGTGCTGGGCGAGCGCGAAGCCGCCCGCCGGCTCGAGGGCACGCACAAGCTCCTGGCCCGCGACGACGTCGACTACGTCTCCATCAAGGTGTCCTCGACCGTGCACCCGCACTCGCCGTGGGCGTTCGGCCACGCGGTGGACGACATCGTCGAGCAGCTCCGACCGCTCTTCCAGCGTGCCGCAGCCGCCACCCCGGCCAAGTTCATCAACCTCGACATGGAGGAGTACAAGGACCTCGACCTCACCATCGCGGTCTTCACGAAGCTCCTCGACGAGCCGGAGTTCCTCGGGCTCGAAGCCGGCATCGTGCTGCAGGCGTACCTGCCCGACGCGCTCGCCGCGATGCAGGAGCTGCAGGAGTGGTCCGCCGCCCGCCGTGCCCGCGGTGGTGCCGGCATCAAGGTCCGTCTGGTCAAGGGCGCGAACCTGCCGATGGAGCAGGTCGAGGCCTCGGTCCACGGTTGGCCGCTCGCCACCTGGCACACCAAGCAGGACTCGGACACCAACTACAAGCGCGTGCTCGACTGGGCGCTCACCCCATCGCGCGTCGAGAACGTCCGCGTCGGTGTCGCCGGGCACAACCTGTTCGACGTCGCCCACGCCTGGCTGCTCGCCGGTGAGCGCGGCGTGCGGGACGGCATCGAGTTCGAGATGCTGCTCGGCATGGCGCAGGGGCAGGCGTCGGCCGTGAAGAACACCGTCGGTTCGCTCCTGCTCTACAC